>ERZ841116.12-NODE-12-length-161875-cov-8.333451_pt1 | contig 161875 bp, 120 predicted proteins | sample MGYA00519875_ERZ841116 | MGnify/ENA primary metagenome ERZ841116 (study PRJEB31850, sample SAMEA3708889) | human gut metagenome | biome: human gut; feature: human-associated habitat; material: faeces | place: China | collected 2014 ... | reverse complement strand
GAGCGTCCGGCTGATAACCGGGAGGTCACAAGTTCGAATCTTGTCAGGTCCACCACTTTCTTTCGCAATAAACACCCCAGCGAGAGCCGAGTCGCCGCTGGGGTGTTTATTACTTTCTCCGTGGGGGTTTAGCTCAGCTGGGAGAGCGCGGGCTTTGCAAGCCTGAGGTCAGGGGTTCGATCCCCCTAACCTCCACCATGATGGACCTGTAGCTCAGTTGGTTAGAGCGTCCGGCTGATAACCGGGAGGTCACAAGTTCGAATCTTGTCAGGTCCACCATCAAAACGTTAAGAGCCCTGGGGCATTGCCTCGGGGCTTTTTTCTTATCCAACTAAGTAGTCAAAATAGCCCCGTCCCAAATTAACTACTTTGATTTTGTGTGCTGGGCGAAAGATTGGGTAGTATAGCTATTCAATGCGGCGACCCTGCCGCGTGTTAACCGCTACGTACCGGAGGTGTTCCATGGTTCGCGTCGACATAGAGACCATCGTCATGGCCGCCGGTCCCGTGCCATCGCTTATCGTGCTTCGCGAGCGCTGCGGCAAGTCGGATTCGACGGCACCGCTGCGTTCGCTTTCCATTCAGACCGGCTCGTTTGAGGCCGCGGCAATTAGCCGTGGCATCGATAGCGGTCGCGCCGAGCGCCCGATAACGCATGACCTGCTGCTTGACACCGTCGATGCCCTGGGCGCCAAGCTCGAGCGCATCGAGATCGTTCGTGCCGAGCCGCCGGTGTTCTATGCGACGATTGTTGTGCTGGTCGATGGTGACGAGCGCAAGATTGACGCCCGCCCCAGCGACGCCATCGCCCTTGCCGTGCGCAGTAATGCCCCCATGTTTGTGGAGGACGACATCATGAATCGCCTGGGTACCGTTTCTGCCCATGCCGAGGAAGTTGACGACGAGCAGGAGTTCGAGAAGTTCGACGAGTTCGTCCATACGCTCTCCCCCGATGATTTCTAAATGTCTGGCACGCGAGCGGAGAGGTCGCTGATGGGTACCCGCGTATCGGCTGAAGCGGCCGCCATCGCGCGTGAAGCCCAGATGCGCTCGGAGGCATCCGAGGCGGCTCGCATCGCCTATGTGACGCAGGCCCGCACGCTTTGCGAGCGCCGCGGCTCCTATATCAAGATGGTTATCATCTCCGCCCTTGTCGCGGTAATCTGTTCTCGTCTTCGTGGTACAGTTGGTGCGCTTGGGTTTTCGATTTCAACAGGCTTGGTAATCTGGGGTGTGGTCGATGCGGTAATGCTGACCAACCAGATCAAGGTACTCGACAAGCGCGCGATGGATATGGTGCGCGCCCGCGACGCTGCCGCCAAGATCGCTGCCGAGGCACAAGAACTGTAACGACGCCGGATTCGATGGGAAGGTCTAGAGATGGCACAGGATATGCAGGACGCCGGTAACGTCTCAGCCGAGCTCGACGCCATGGTGTGTGACCTGATTGGTGCGTTCTTGGACGACCTTGCCGCCGGTGAGAATCCGGGCGTAGTTGTGGCGATCGAGGACGCTGCTTCCAACCGCTATCTGGCCGCACTCGACGAGGATGGCGAGGAGGCATGTCTGGAGGCTGCCACCAACTTTATCTCCGAGCACAAGATGGGTCTTAAGGACGAGGGCCTGGGCCGTATCGCCCGCTATGCCATCGGCTATACCGGCTGTGTCGAGATTGACGGCGGCTACCACGACGCTCTGCTCGTGAGTTTCTTTGAGACGACGCTCGAGAGCGGTTTTTCGGCATATGTGCTGTATGAGGGCATGGGTGCCGGCGATGGTTTTATGTGGAGCGACCCTGAACCTGCAGGTGAGGAAACCCCTCTCATCTAAAATCGCTAAAATAAACGAGTTTTCGGTAAAAGGCTCAATATTCCCGCTGAGCGTTGTATCGCTGGGCGGGCCGCATACGCGTGCCGTTTGTATATGGATAGAAGATAGGGGAACTACATGCGCGTAGACAATCTGAGGAACATCGCCATCATCGCCCACGTCGACCACGGCAAGACGACGATGGTCGACAAGCTCCTGCGTGCCACGGACGCCTTCCGTGCCAACCAGCAGGTCGAGGACCGCGTCCTGGACTCTAACGACCAGGAGCGCGAGCGCGGCATCACGATTCTCGCCAAGAACATCTCTATCGAGTACAAGGACGTTAAGATTAACGTCATCGACACCCCGGGCCACGCCGACTTTGGCGGCGAGGTCGAGCGCGTGCTGCGCATGGCTGACGGCGCTCTGCTGCTGGTCGATGCCTTTGAGGGCCCCATGCCCCAGACCCGTTTCGTGCTGCGTCACGCCATCGATACCGGCCTCAAGATCATGATCGTCATCAACAAAATCGACCGCCCGGGTGCTAACCCCGAGAAGGCCTACAACGACTGCCTGGACCTTATGGCCGACCTGGGCGCCACCGACGATCAGCTCGAGTTTGCCATGGAGCACGTCATCTACGCCAGCGGCGTCAACGGCTTTGCCCGTCATGATCCCGAGGACGGCAACATGGACATGTACCCGCTGCTCGATATGATCATCGACGACATGCCCGCGCCCGAGGTTGACGAGACCGCGCCCCTGGCCATGCAGTGTGTGACCATCGACCACTCCAACTTCGTTGGCCGCATCGGTATCGGTCGCGTGTACTCCGGTACCATTCACCAGGGCGACCAGATTCTGGTCGTCAAGAACGACGGCTCCAGCGCTACCGCTACCGTCAAGCAGCTCTTTACCTTCGACTACCTGGGCCGCACCGAGTGCCAGGAAGTCGGTGCCGGCGATATCGCTGCTGTCGTGGGTATTGACCGCACCGATATCGGCGATGTTTACACCGACCCCGAGAATCCCGTCGAGCTCGAGCCCATCGAGATCGACCCGCCGACCCTGTCCATCGTCTTTGAGGCTTCGACCTCCCCGCTCGTCGGCCGTGACGGCGACATTGTGGGCGCCCGTCAGCTCAAGGAGCGCCTGTTCAACGAGGCCGAGAACAACGTGACCATGAAGATCGAGGAGCTCGAGGACAAGAGCGGCGTCGAGGTCTCTGGCCGCGGCATTCTGCACCTGTCCGTCCTGATGGAGTCCATGCGCCGCGAGGGCTTTGAGCTCCAGGTCGGCCGTCCCCGCGTTCTGTTTAAGAAGGACGAGAGCGGCAACAAGCTGGAGCCTGTCGAGCAGGCCGTCGTCGAGTGCCCGGACGAGTACTCGGGCAAGGTCGTCGAGGTCTTCGGCACCTCCGGTGGCATCATGACGAGCATGGACACCTCGGGCATCGTGACCCATCTTGAGTTCAAGATCCCGACACGCGGCATCATGGGTCTTAAGAACCGCATTATGAACGTCACCCACGGCGAGGGCGTGTTCTACCACACCTTCCTGGAGTATGGCCCCTACGCCGGCGAGATCGGCAATCGCCAGAACGGCGCCATGATCTCCATGACCACCGAGAAGGCCGTTGCCTACGCTCTGGGTACGCTGCAGGAGCGCGGCCAGCTGTTCGTTGAGCCGGGCACCGAGTGCTACGAAGGCATGATCGTGGGCGAGCGCAGCAAGGCCGGCGACATGGTCGTCAACATCGCCCGTACCAAGAACCTGGGTAACCAGCGTTCCTCGACCTCCGACATCTCCGTGCAGCTGGTGCCGCCTCGCACCTTCTCGCTGGAAGAGGCGCTGGAGTACATCGCCGACGACGAGCTGGTGGAGATTACTCCCAAGAACATTCGCCTGCGCAAGCGTCTGCTCAACGCCACCGACCGCAAAAAGGCTGCCGTCCGCGCTGGCCAGGTCAACAAATAAGCGCCGGGGCTTATAACCGTCAATAAGAAAGGACGTCGACCGCAATGATCGGCGCCCTTTTTGCTGCAATGGGGTCAGGTTGCTTTGCACCACCACAAAAGTGCCTGGCCCTTTTGTGGTGGTTGGTGGTTAGGCGGTGGGGAGTCCTGGCGTGTTAGCCGGCTGCTGCGGCTTGAGGTGGGCGTTGCGCCAGATGATCTGGATGACGTAGCCGAGCGTGAAGACGAAGGCCACGCCGCTGACAAAGTTGCCCATAAGAGGAAGTGCCGTGAGTGCGCCCGCGACGATACCGCCCACGGCGGCCATGGTGTAGCGGTTCTGATTGTGTCCGACCATGCGTGCGATCGCGGTGCCCGTAAATGCCGCCGAGATCAGAGCGAGTCCGATGATGCCGCACATGAGGGTGCCGGCGAGCGACAGGCCTGCAATCGAGATGATGAGCAGCAGGACGGCGGGAACGACGGCGACCGTGCCCAGAAGACCGCTTACCCACAGCGGCGTGGGACGCTGATGCAGCATGCCGGCGGCACTGGCGGTTGCGCGCGGAAAGACAAGCTCAAGCAGGATAGCGACAAAGCCGGTGGAAAGCGCTGCGGCAACGATGCCGCCGATAATGTCGTTGACCGTAGAGGTGTCCTCGTTTTCGGTTCGGTCGATCTTGAGGGCTCCGACCTGGGCACCCTCTGCCCGCTCGGGATCCTGAGAGACGTGGGCGCTCACCGTGCCGGTGATGCGGGCGTTTTTGCCCAGGATGAGCTTGTCGGCCCAGACCTCAACATCGCCATCGACGGTGCCATCGATGGTCACGGTGTCGCCCGCGAGCACTGCCGACTTGGTAGAACCGCGCAGGGCAACCGTCTCGCCTATCGCATAGAAACAGCTGGCGGTGCTGTCGGCGTTGAGTACAACGTGCTGCCCGGCCACTGTAACACTGCCATCGATCGTGGTTTTGGCGATGTCGATGGTGCGTGCCGCAAGACGAACGGCGCCACCCACGGTGCAGTCGCGAATCGAGAGGGTCTCGCCCGCCGCGATGATATCGCGGCCGATGGAGGTGTCGTCCAGGTTGAGGCTCTGACCGGCCCAGTACAGGTCGCCTTCGACCCCGGACGGGGTGGAGCCTTCGTCGGTCGTGAGTACGTTGCCGGCGGTGTCTGTGCCGGCGAACGAAGCCGTGGGAAGTACGGTCAGCGCAAGCACAATCAGTGCAAATAGGAGGGCGATGTGGCCACGCGCTTTACGGCGCCGGGACGACGGTGCTAGGTTGTAAGGCATAGTGAATCCTTCGCTAGATACTCGACATGTATCTAACAGGGTACCCAACGCGCGGTCGCTCTAAAAGAACCTCTCGGTTGCATTTCGAAGGGTCGTGCCGTGCTGTCTACTTTTTGCGATGCAAGAAGCGCGCGATGTCTTCCTCGGTGGGGCTTTTGATGTCAAAGCGCAGCGAGAGCCAGCGCAGACCCATGGTCACGACGACGCATACGACTAGCGCGGCGACATTGCTGACCAAGCCACTCATGACGAGGCTTACATAGCTTGCCGATCCGGCGATGGCCGCGATGGCATAAAAGTTAGTGCGTTGGAAAATGCCCGGAACCACGCCCATAAAGCCGTCGCGCAACATGCCGCCGCCCACCGCGGTGAAAAAGCCCATCATGATGCATACGGCCGGCGCAAAGCCGTAGACCAGCGCCTTGTCCGCGCCGGTTGCCGCATAGATGCCGACCGAGATGATGTCGAGCAGGGGAATGAGTTTCTCGGGTTTATCGACGATTGCCGGGAAGATGTAGATAATGGCCGCCGTGGCAATGGAAAGTGGTAGTGCCATCGGCTGGTTGAGGATGTAGACGTTGCCCACTTGCAGTGTCATGTCGCGTAATAGACCGCCGCCCAGGCCACAGACCACGGCGAGTGCGACCGCGCCCACCAGGTCGAGCTTATGCTCGCGCGCGACCAGCACGCCCGAGATCGATGCCGCGACAACAGCGAACATCTCGAGCCAAAAGGGGATAGCGACCATGGCATCCGAGGCATGTGAGGTAACGGTCATGGCGGCGACGACGGGCAAGATGGAATCCTTCTGATTGCGAGTTTAGACAATGCCCGTACATAGTACATGGTTGGCGGCGATTGCGACCCCATTGCTCGGCAAACGGTAGGGACTGGGCGCGGCCATAGGTCCCAAACATGTACATCAGCCTCCAAAGATGTCGAAAAATGTCGTTTTTGAAGGATGGTGTACATGTTTTGGCGCGCGCCGAGCGGGTGACGTTACTCGGAGGGCGTCTCTATGTCCTTCGTGCCCTTCCAGTTGCGGATAAGCGCCTTTCGCAGTTCGTTTTGCTTTCGCTGATACTCGGCATCGGTGCAGCGGGGCATACCGAGTGCTTCGCGGATATTGTTCATGGCACGGTGAAAAGCGAGTTGACTGGCAAATTGCGCTGAGGTGAGTGTGACGATGCGATAACCCATTTGGGCGAGCACAGCCTCTCGCTCCGCATCTGCTCCCTTACGTTCGACCGCGTCGTGAAAGCCACCCTTATATTCGATGCCGAGCTCTCTGCGCTTATAGGTAATGAGGGCATCGATTTTGAGTGTTTGGGCTTTGGTACAATGCCAAAGACGTTGAGGGATCTCGAGCGGTCGGTTGAGCTCGATGCCTCGAATGCCAACGCCGCCTTCGCTTGTCGGAAGTGAAAGGGCGATTGCCGATGCAGCCTCCATAGGCGAGGCCGAGTGGTCGTAGACATGCCTGAGCGCGAGTCGCGCGCGTGTGGCACCGGGTTTGCCGGGGCGTTGATCGAGCAGCTCGACAATTTCATCTTTGGAGGTGGTTGCTGGTTGCTCGGTATAAGGGTCAGAGGGATTAAGGCCCATGCGATAGTCGCCGCAAACTTCGTAGCCATACTCGAGGTATTCGATTCTATCCATCCACTCGGCGGCGAGCACGAAGGTGAAGGCCTCGTCGGTGATAAAGATGCCGGGCGTAAGCTCGTCAATATGGCCGTAGGGTAGGCTTTGGCCGAGAACATGGCAGGTGACACCGTTGGTGCGAATTCGCTCGAAAGCAAACACTACGGAGATATCGATAGTCTTGAACATATCGGGCGGAATGCCGCAGTCGGTGAGGGCCTGTCGTATGCGCGCGATGCGTTGCTGGGTGGAGAGACCTCTTGCGCCTATCTGGTAGTCGTGTTGCGCGACCGCTTGAACCAGGCCTTGTGGCGCGTGATGGACGAGCCATGCAGTTTTATGCGAAATGAGAACAGGGGTATCCATTGGGGACCTCTCGCTCTGAGTCGATACCCAACTCTTATGTCCGTTGAGGTGGGGAAATATACCGGATGCTGGCAAAACGGTCGATTGTCCGCCGAGCATAATATGCAAAGGTGTACATCAGCCTCCAAAGATGTCGAGAAATGTCGTTTTTGGAGGGTGATGTACATGTTTGGGTTCTTGGATCGGGATTGAACGTGATGGGGGGCGTGGGCTGAATAGGAGGGATGTCCAAATTTTGAGCGGAGCTCAAAATTTATACGGTCGGCTTGCGCCGACCGCGCTGCGCTAAAAACGCGCCGCTGGCGCGTTTTCTTTACGCTCCGCGCCCTGTCGGGTTCGAATCCCTCCTCCTGCGCGTTATTGAAATGTGCCCAAAATAAAAAAGCCCCATTGCTGGGGCGTGTACCATCTAATGGCGGAGGAGGAGGGATTCGAACCCTCGTGACCTTATACAGGCCAAACGGTTTTCGAGACCGCCGCATTCAACCACTCTGCCACCCCTCCGCGTGGGGTAAAAACAAAGCAGGCTCGAAGGCCTGCTTTGGAATTAACTGGCGGAGAGTCAGGGATTTGAACCCTGGAGACGCTTTTGACGCCTACACGATTTCCAATCGTGCTCCTTCGGCCACTCGGACAACTCTCCGTTAAATGCGAAAGTCAGTATACACGAGGAATCGCAAAGTGCAAACAGAAAAGTTGGCATTTTTTGAAACGCTTGGCTTCGTGACGGGATCTAGGAGGCCAAAAACGGGCTCTGACCAGCATGACTGCATGAGGCAAATTGTTCAAAATAGGTATTTATAGACGACGCGGCAGCAATTTTAAAAATCTTTGAACGGTGTTGTGAACCACTGGTATGCATTTCGCGACCACAGCCTTGCAGTTGCTGACCTGCAGTTTGATTCGGTTTGTCCCCGCAGCGCCGTATCTTGTCCACAAATCCGTCAAGCATTTGGTCAGCATTTGGTTGGAAGACGCATGAAGTGCCGTGTGAGTATGGGCATATGTGGAGGTCATGAGGTTGTAGCTGCATATTCTTGCAGCCTAGGAGGTTGAAAGATATTATTACCAAGTCTTTTCCTGCTTCAGGCGCACCTTCACGACCTGAAGCCACATTTGCCCAGAGGAGGTGACAATATGAAGGCTTATGAACTGCTGTTCTTTGTTGACCCGTCGCTCGACCCCGAGACTCGTCTCGCTGTTATGAAGCGTATCGATACCACGATCGCTGAGGGCGCTGGCAAGGTCGACTCCGTTGACGAGTGGGGCAAGCGCAAGCTCGCCTACGAGATCAACGACCTCACCGATGGTGACTACACCCTCATCAACTTCCACGCAGATCCTACCCAGATCGCCGAGCTTGATCGCGTCCTGCGCATCACCGACGCTGTGGTCCGCCACATGATCGTCCGTCGCGACGACCAGGAGTAAGACTGTCGTTTTGGACTGGGCTTGTGCCCCAAGAGGAAGTAGTGAGTTATGAGCATCAATCGAGTGAACATCACCGGTAACCTCACGCGTGATCCCGAGCTGCGCGCCACCGCCGGCGGAACCCAGGTTCTGTCCTTTGGCGTCGCCGTGAACGATCGTCGCCGCAACCCGCAGACTGGCGAGTGGGAGGACTATCCCAACTTTGTCGACTGCACTATGTTCGGCACGCGCGCCGAGGCCGTGAGCCGTTTCCTGGCAAAGGGAAACAAGGTCGCGATCGAGGGCAAGCTGCGCTACAGCTCTTGGGAGCGCGATGGCCAGCGCCGGAGCAAGCTTGAGGTCATCGTCGATGAGATCGAGTTTATGAGCTCCCGTGGTGGCCAGGGTGGCTACGATCAGGGCGGTTACGCCCCCGCAGCTCCCGCGCCCGCAGCACGTCCTGCCGCACCGGTGGCTACGCCGCCCGCGGTCGACGTCTACGATGAGGACATCCCGTTCTAAGGGTTGTTCACCTATTTTTGAGTGAGAGGCGGCTTCGGTTCGCCGAAGTTGCCAAACGAAAGGTATTTTGACATGGCTAATGATTTTTCTGCACGTCAGCCGCGTCGTAAGTACTGCCAGTTCTGCAAGGAGAACACTGAGTTCATCGACTATAAGGACACTCAGCTTCTCCGTAAGTACATGACCGACCGTGGCAAGATCAAGCCCCGTCGCGTCACTGGCGCTTGCACGCAGCATCAGCATGACATCGCCAACGCCATCAAGCGCGCCCGCGAGATGGCTCTCCTGCCGTACACCGTCCCCGTGGTTTCCTCTCGTGGCAACCGCGACCGCGGCTAAGAAGGGAGACGCATCATGAAGGTTATTCTTCTCGATGAGATCAAGGGCAAGGGCGGCGAGGGTGACGTCGTAGAGGTCGCTCAGGGTTACGCTGAGAACTTCCTGTTCCCCAAGAAGCTCGCTGTTGCCGCCACCAAGGGCAACCTCAAGCAGCTTGACGAGCGTCGCAACAACATCGCCAAGCGCGAGGCCGTCCGTCTGGCTACCGCCAACGAGACCAAGGCTGCCCTCGAGGGCAAGACGGTCACCGTTGACGTCAAGGTCGGCGACGAGGGCATCCTCTTTGGCTCCGTTACCGCCGCTATGATCGCTGACGCCATCAAGGCTCAGCTCGGTATGGATATCGACCGCAAGCGCGTCGAGCTCGGTAAGCCCATCAAGGTTGCCGGTGCCCACACCGTTGCCATCTCGCTGTACCGCGAGATCAAGGCCGAGGTTGTCGTTCTCGTCGGCGTTACCGCCGAGGAGCTCGCTGCCGAGGCTGAGGTCGAGGAGGCCGCTGAGGTCGCCGAGGCCGAGACCGCCGAGGTCGAGACTGAGGCTGCTGCCGAGTAGCATTTGCTGCAACGCAACAATCTTGTTCTAAGAAGGGCGCTCTGGGAAACCGGGGCGCCCTTTTTGTTTTTTGCGCTGAGTGAGTGTCATGGTGAACGTTGCGTCGAAGTCCTATATACGGGACCGTTCATCCGTTTCGTTCGGTGATGATTGGCGGCGCGTGGCCCGTTTTGGGACCGTGGCTGATACTATGGATGCTCGCAAGCGATATGAATGAGGATGCTCATGGCATACGACGATAGGGAGACGGGGCTGACGGTTGAGGACCGCGGCTCCAAGTTGGGTCTCCCTCAAAACCAAGATGCAGAGGCCAACGTACTGGCCGCTATGCTGCTATCGCCCGAGGTGGTCGAGGAGGCCCAGGTCGAGCTGCAGCCCGATGACTTCTACCGGCCCATTCATAAGACCATCTACACCGCGATGGTCGATATGTACAACAGCCGCATTCCCATCGACTCCATCTCGCTGATCGATTACCTGCGAAGCATCAACAAGCTCGATGCCGTGGGCGGCGAGGCCTACATTTTGGAGTTGATGGGTCAGACTCTGTCGCTCGTGAACTGGCAGCACCATGCCGCCATCGTCCGTCGCGATTCGATGCTGCGTGAGCTGATCGGCGCCACCAACGAGATCAACGCGCTGGCCTATAACGCCCCCACCGACACCAAGGAGGTCGTGGAGCTGGCCGAGAGCAAGCTGCTCAAGGTCACGGCGCGCGAGGTTAAGTCGAGCTACAAGACGTTGACCGAGTTTATGGTCGAGGCCTATAACGAGGCCGAGGAAGTATGCCAGGCCGGCGGCCAGGCTGCGGGCGTGCCCACGGGTTTCCCGTCGCTCGACCGCATGCTCATGGGTTTCCGCGAGGGTCAGCTCATCATTATCGGCGCTCGCCCTGCTGTGGGTAAGACGTCGTTCGCCCTGAATCTGGCGCTCAACGCTGCCGCTGCCGGTTATACCGTCGGCTTCTTCTCGCTGGAGATGTCGGGTAAGGAAATTGCCCAGCGTCTGATTTGCGCCTATGCGATGATCTCGATCAGTGACTTCCGCATGGGCCGCATTAGCCCCGAGCAGTGGGCCAATATCAACGAGGCCACGCAGACCTTGTCTAAGCTCGACATTCTGATTGACGATACGCCCGGCACCACAGTGACTGAGATCCGCGCAAAGAGCCGCCGCATGCTCCACAACAAGGAGAAGGCCATCATCATCCTGGACTACCTGCAGCTGGTGAGTCCTCCGCCGGGACGTCGTTCCGAGAGCCGCACCGTCGAGGTCTCCGAGATGTCGCGAGGTCTGAAGATTATGGCCAAGGAGCTCAAGATTCCGCTGATCGCGCTGTCGCAGCTGTCGCGTCAGGTTGAATCCCGTACCGGCAAGCGCCCGCAGCTGTCCGACCTGCGTGAATCGGGCTCCATCGAGCAGGACGCCGATATCGTTATGTTCTTGGACCGATCCGCCGACGAGGCCGAGGCCTCGCGTGACGATCGACCCGACGAGGGCGTTACGCGTATCGTCGTGGCCAAGAACCGTTCGGGCCCGATCGGTGACGTCGACCTGATGTTCCTGCCGGCATCCACCAAGTTCTATGAGCTTGATGGGGCGCATACCGAGGAGTAGGACAGGCGCCCGTTGCACGGGTATACTGGGAATGTTTTGTGCTTCTGCGTGCCGGCGTGGCACGTAGACAGTCCATGAATGTAAGGAGTAAACATGCCGTCAACCGTTTTGGTCGGTGCCCAGTGGGGCGATGAGGGCAAGGGTAAGATTTGCGACCTGGTCGCCGGCGACTTTGATGCCGTCGTGCGCTATTCGGGTGGTAATAACGCCGGCCACACCATCGTCGTCAACGGCAAGAAGTACGGCCTGCACCAGGTGCCCTCCGGCATCATGTATTCCGACCATGTGTCGGTGATCGGTAACGGCTGCGTCGTCAACCCCAAGGTTGTCCTTGAAGAGATTGACATGTTCGAGGCCGACGGCATCACCACCAAGAACCTCAAGATCAGTGGCAACGCGCACATCATCATGCCGTACCACATCGATCTGGATGGTGCTTTTGAGCAGAAGCTCGGCAAGAAGAACATCGGTACCACCAAGCGCGGCATCGGTCCGTGCTACCAGGACAAGATGGCCCGCATCGGCCTGCGCATGCAGGACATGCTGGACGAGGCGCTGTTCCGCGACAAGCTGGAGACCGCTCTTGCCCGCGTGAATCCCGAGCTCGAGCTCATCTACCACCTGCCCACCTACACCGTGGACCAGATCTGCGACGAGTACCTGCCCATGGCCGAGCGCCTGCGCCCCTACATCACCGAGACGAGCCTGCTGCTCAACAACATGATCGATGAGGGCAAGGACCTGCTGTTTGAGGGCGCCCAGGCCACACTGCTCGATATCGATCACGGCACCTATCCGTACGTGACATCTTCTAACTGCACCGCCGGTGGCGCCATCACCGGCTCCGGCGTCGGTATGAAGAATGTCGACCGCGTGCTGGGCGTCATGAAGGCCTATATCACCCGCGTCGGTTCGGGCCCCATGCCCACCGAGCTTTCCTATGAGTCCGAGGCCGGCCACACGCTGACCGAGGAAGGCTATGAGTACGGCGTGACCACCGGTCGCCGTCGTCGTTGTGGCTGGTTCGACGGCCCTATTGCCAACTATGCATCGCGCGTCAACGGTCTCACCGATATCGCCCTGACCAAGCTCGACGTGCTTTCGGCCTTCGACACCATCAAGGTGTGCGTGGCCTACGACGTCGACGGCGAGCGTTACACGAGCGTGCCCGAGCATCAAGTGCGCTTTGAGCAGGCCAAGCCCATCTACGAGGAGCTCCCTGGCTGGAAGTGCGATATCACCGGTTGCCGCAGCTTTGACGAGCTGCCGCAGGAGGCTCAGGACTACGTGGCGTTTATCGAAGATCTGGCACACACCCGCGTGACGTTCATTGGCGTCGGCGCCGATCGCGAACAGATCATCAACCGATTCTGGAAGTAATCGGCACTATTCGGTTATTGCGATATACCCCTTTGCAGCCCAAGCGGGCGGCCGAGGGGTATATTTGCTTGCAAAGGGCTCGCGCGGAGCGAGCCATTCATCCATAGAGGAGGCACCCTTGAAGGCGGACACTCAAACCATCGACATCCTGTTGTTGGGCAGCGGCGGCCGCGAGCACGCTTTGGCAGCTAAGCTCGCAGCATCACCGCGCGCCGGCAAGCTCTACATTGCGCCGGGCAACGGCGGCACCGCGAGCTGCGGCGAGAACGTGGTTCTCGACGATTGCGATCCTGCGGCCGTGGCGGCGTTTGCCCAGAGCCATGGATGCGGACTCGTGGTGATTGGCCCCGAGGCTCCGCTCGTGGCGGGCGTGGCCGACGCCGTGCGCGCGGCGGGTATTCCCTGCTTTGGTCCGGGTGCCGAGGGTGCCCAGATGGAGGGCTCCAAGCTATTCTCCAAGCAGCTCATGGAGCGTGCCGGCATTCCGACGGCCGCCTATGGCTCGTTTACTGACGAGGCTTCGGCTCTCGCCTATGTGCGTGAGCAGGGTGCCCCGCTGGTCGTGAAGGCTGACGGCCTGGCCGCAGGCAAGGGCGTTATCGTGGCGACTGAACTCGAGCAGGCCGAGGAGGCCGTGCGCGAGTGCTTTGGCGGCACCTTTGGCGATGCCGGCAACACCGTGGTTATCGAGGAGATGCTTGTTGGTCCCGAGTGCTCGCTGCTGGCCTTTACCGACGGCAAGACCGTGCGCCCCATGGCCACCTCGCAGGACCACAAGCGCGCGCTCGAGGGTGACAAAGGCCCCAACACCGGCGGCATGGGCGTTTACAGCCCGGTGCCCATCGTGACCGACGAGGAGCACGCCACCATGGTGGCGGTCATGGAGCAGACCGTGGCCGAGCTTGCTGCCGAGGGCATCGACTACCGCGGCTGCCTGTACGGTGGCTTTATGCTCACCCCCGCCGGCCCCAAGGTGCTGGAGTTCAATGCCCGCTTTGGCGACCCCGAGACGCAGGTCGTGCTGCCGCGCCTCAAGAACGACCTGGTCGAGGTTATGCTCGCCTGTGCCAACTGCGAGCTTGATCAGATTGAGCTCGACTGGCGCGACGAGTGGGCCGTGGCTGTTGTCCTGACGAGCGCGGGCTACCCCGGCAGCTATGAGAAGGGCAAAGTCATCACCGGCATCGCCGACGCCGAGGCCATGGAGAACGTGACCGTGTACCATGCCGGCACCGCCGTGGTGGACGGTCAGCTCGTGACCAACGGCGGCCGCGTGCTTGCCGTGACCGCGCTGGGCGACACGTTCGAGAACGCTCGCAACCTTGCCTACGAGGCCTGCGAGAAGATTGATTTTGAGGGCAAGACTCTGCGTCATGACATCGGCCTGCGCGCGCTGCGCGGCCGCGACGCCTGGGATGCCTAAAGTCCGAGAGGAATGAGACGGATGGACGAGAAGAACGAAGAGCTCGTGGACGCGCAGATCGTCGAAGAAGATAGCCGCGCGTACGGACACGCCGAGGGCGAGCCGGGTGGCGAGGTTGTCGACGAGCCGATGCTGGTGCTGGGCGATGACGACCCGCACGATGCCGAGCTGCACGAGAAGATTCTTTCGGAGGAGTGCGCCTGGAAGGGCAAGATCCTCGACGTCCACCGTCTTGAGGTTGAGCTGCCCAACGGCCACCGTAGCGCCCGCGACATCATTCGCCATCCGGGCGCGGCGGCCGTTGTGGCGCTGACCGAGAGCGGCAAGATTGTGCTGGTGCGTCAGTACCGCACCGCCATCGACCGCGTGACGGTCGAGATTCCCGCCGGCAAGCTCGATCCAGGCGAGGACCCGCTCGATTGCGCCAAGCGCGAGCTGCACGAGGAGACGGGCTTTAGGGCCGGCCGCATTCGTTTTTTGACGTCGATTGTCACGACCTGCGGCTTCTGCGACGAGATCATTCATATCTACCTGGCCACCAAGCTCGAGTTTGATGCGCCCAACCCCGATGATGACGAGTTCGTCAACGTGGACCTCGTGCCGCTGCACGAGCTGATCGATGCCGTGCTCGATGGCAAGATCGAAGATGCCAAGACCGTCGTAGGCGCCTTGGCCTGCGATAGCATCGCGCATCGCCTTGGGGGCGCGGAGCTTTAACGAGTGAGGATAGCCCTGGGACAAATACTACTGATTGTTTTGTCCCAGGGCCTTACGTTGCTGATATTTCTTTGAGGGACACATGCTGAAGCGTTTTTTGTCGTATTACAAGCCCCAGATGGGGCTTTTTGTTGCCGATACTGTTTGCGCCCTGGTGCTTGCCGCCATTGACCTGGCGTTTCCCATTATCCTGCGCAATCTGACCGGTGGGCTGTTTACCCAGGCCCAGGCGGCCATCATGCAGGCGCTTGGTATGATCGCGGTTGGCCTGGTACTGATGTATGCCATCCGTTGTGCCTGTCGCTACTTTGTGAGTTACTGGGGCCACGTGATGGGCGCGCGCATGGAGTCCAAGATGCGCGATGACCTGTTCGATCAGTACGAGCGCTTTAGCTTTGCGTACTTCGATCGCAACAGCTCGGGTGACATGATGAGCCGCGTGGTCAACGACCTGTTCGATATCTGCGAGGCGGCACACCACGTGCCCGAGTGGATTATCATCTGCGGCATCGAGATCGTCGGCTCGTTTGTGATCCTCTTTGCTATTGCCCCGGCGCTGGCTCTTGCCATGGCCGTGGTGACGGCGGCGTTTGCGGTCATCATGTTTTGGCAGAACATGCGCATGCGCGAGGTCTTTAGCGACAACCGCAAAAAGATCAGCGGTATTAATGCTCAGCTGCAGGATTCGCTGGCAGGCATGCGCGTGGTCAAGAGTTTTGCGAACGAGGAAGCTGAGCGTTCCAAGTTCCGTGCCTCTAACGACCGCTATCTTTCGTCCAAGGAGAATATGTATCACGCCATGGGCGTCTACACTGCGACGTATGGCCTGCTCTCGGGCGTGTTGTACGTGATCGTGGTGCTGCTGGGTGGTTGGCTGGTGGCGCAAGGCCAACTGCAGGCGGTCGATATGGCAACCTTCGCGCTCTACATTTCGCTGTTCTGCACCCCGCTCGAGACGCTTGTGAACTCGGCTGAGACGTATCAGAAGGCCATTGCCGGCTTTAAGCGCATGGACGAGGTGCTTTCGACCGCCCCGGATATCCAGGACAAGCCGGATGCCGCGGACCTGCAGGTGACGGCGGGCGCGGTTGAATATCGCGACGTGTGCTTTAGCTACGAGGATGTTGAGTTGGGTGGCGGCGAAGAGGCTCGTCCCGTGATTGACCATATGGATCTGTCCATCAAGCCCGGCCAGACCATTGCCCTGGTCGGCCCCTCGGGCGGTGGCAAGTCCACAACGTGTTCGCTGCTGCCGCGCTTTTATGACGTAGCTGCTGGATCCGTCAGCATCGACGGCCAAGACGTGCGCGACGTGACGCAACAGAGCCTGCGCCGCGCTATTGGCCTGGTGCAGCAGGACGTTTACCTGTTTGACGGTACGATTGGCGAGAATATCGCCTACGGCAAGCCGGGCGCCACGGCAGAAGAGGTCGCCGAGGCCGCCCGCCGCGCCAATATCGATACCTTCATTGAATCGCTGCCGCAGGGCTATGACACCGTGGTGGGCGAGCGCGGCAGCCGTCTTTCGGGCGGTCAAAAGCAGCGCGTCGCCATTGCGCGAGTGTTCCTCAAGAATCCCAAGATTCTTATTTTGGATGAGGCGACGAGTGCTCTGGATAACGAGAGCGAGGAGGCGGTGCAGGAGTCGCTCGAGCGCTTGGCGCGCGGGCGCACCACGATTATCATTGCCCACCGCCTCTCGACCATTAAGCATGCCGACGAGATTGCGACCGTCGAGCATGGTCGCGTTGTGGAACGTGGCACGCACGAGGAGCTTCTCGCCCGTGGCGGCACCTATGCCCGTTACTATCGAATGCAGTTCGAAGGTGCGCGTGCGCACGAGCTCGACTGATTGATATGACAGGAAGTTTATGGCTGATAAGAACCCTTTGACTCCGGAAGAAGTGACGGAGTTATTCTCCGAAATCGACGCATCCGGTGTCTTGGATCCGACGCTTGCCAAAAAGCGCACCGAGCGCATGCGCGAAAAAGAGGCTGCGGCCAAGCGCGGTGACAAGACTGCGCTGGCACGCCTGCGCAGCGAGGACCGCGCGAGCCAGGCAAAACATATCGACCCGCTGTCCGAGGATGACCCTTCGGGTTCGCGGGTGAGCCATACCATTACGAAGACTGCCATGGCCGTAGTTATCGGCATTCTGGTGTTGATCGTGGGAATGCAGATTGGCTACGGCGTGATGCGCCGCCTGAACACTGCCAACCTGTCCGAGAGCGTTTCGGTGGATACCGTTTCCACGGCACTGAAGGGCGGCCTTGAGTGGGGCAACGGCTTTACGCAGTTCCCGCTCGACTTTACCGTCGATGAAGCCGATGAACGTACGGGCACGGTCGAGGTAACGGTGTTGGACACGTCGTCTGCCAACGAGCTCGAGCTGCTGTCCAACGGGCAGATTCAGGCTGCGGCACTTGCGACCAATGCGTTGCTCAACGATAAGATCGACCGCGTGGTGTATAACGTGCACGCCTATATCGACGAAGACAGCAAGATCCAGCACGACTCTTTCTTTGGCATGTTTCCCGCACGGGGCCATCAGAGTGCCATTCTGACGTTTGTGTGGACCAAGAGCTCGTCAAATGCCACGAGCATCGACTGGAAGATGCGTATCGTGAGCATGGACGACACGATTGCCGAGCGCATCCAAAAGCAGGTGAACTCGGTGTCGTCGCTGATTGAGGACCCGGCGGTAAGCCAGACCAAGATTGACGAGGAAAAGGCCGAACGTGACCTGGAGCATCGTCTGCATGGCCGCGAGATTTTCCGCGGCGGCAAGCCCGATCGCACACCGTCCGATCTGCTGGAGCAGGATAAATAAAACGAATCATCCCGCGTGAGTCACAAGCCCACGCGGGATGATTTTTAATCCCCGTCCCAGAAAAAACATTATGCATGGGAAGTCATAATTATCATTTTGTAAACAATTCTATGTAATTAATGCCATAGGCGATGCTTACGGTTAGAATACCGCGAGGCCTAACTACCAACCTTTAAGCCGGTCCTGTGAGACCGGGAAGGAGAATTATGGCGAACAACCATATTGCGGGCGCTGCCGCCCGCACCATCGCGCCCAGCGAGTTGTGCCAGCGTATGCTGGCAAAAACCAGCAAGGGCACCTGCGGTCCCTGCATCCTGTGTCTTGAGGATGGGACCATTTTTTATGGCCGTGCATGTGGTGCCGAGGGTACCGCAACCGGCGAAGTCTGCTTCAACACCTCGCTCGAGGGCTATTTTGAGGTTATGACCGATCCGAGCTATGCCGGCCAAATCGTAACCATGACCTATCCGCAGATCGGCAACTACGGCATCGACGAGACCGACGTCCAGTCGGCCTTCCCCGGCGATACCGCTCGCCCCGCGAGCGCTCCCGCCATGCGCGGCATGATCGTCCGCGACATGTGCGCCACGCCTTCCAACTGGCGCTCGGCCGTCAGCGTGCCGGAGTATCTGCGTGCCCACGGCATCGTCGCCATCGAGGGCGTCGACACCCGAGCCCTGGTGCGCCGCCTGCGCGACAACGGTTCCAAGATGGGCATTATCTCGACCGAGATCTTTGACGTCGACGAGCTTGCCGAGCGTCTGGCCGCAGCGCCGACGCTGGTGGGCGAGAATCTGGTCAAGACCGTGAGCTGCCCCGAGCCCCACGCTTTTTCCGCGGGCGACCTGCCCGCTACGCATGACTTTGCGCTTGCCCCTGCCGCTCCTTCCCGCCACAACGTGGTCGCCTACGACTGCGGCGTCAAGCGCGGCATTCTGGAGGGCCTCGTCCGCGCCGGCTGCGACCTTACTGTCGTGCCGTGGGATACGCCCGCGAGTGAGGTACTCGACATGAATCCCGACGGTGTCTTTTTATCCAACGGCCCCGGCGACCCCGATGCCGTGGTGGAGACCTACGAGCAGGTGCAGCAGCTGATCGGCAAGGTGCCGGTCTTTGGTATTTGCCTGGGTCACCAGATGATCAGTCTGGCCTGTGGCGCCCAGATGGAAAAACTCAAGTTCGGTCACCGTGGCGGCAACCAGCCGGTTATGAACCTGGTGAGCGGCCGCGTGGAGATCACCGCGCAAAACCACGGCTTTGGCCTGCTGTTCCCCAGCCTGGGCAAGCTTGTCCCCGAGCTTTCCGGCGGCGAAACCGAGCACGCGGCCGATGGCGATCTGCGCGTCTGGGTGCGTCGAGGCATTGCGCCGGTCGTGATGAACGAGCGCTTCGGCCGCATTCGCCTGACGCACGTAAACCTCAATGACGGCACAGCCGAGGGCATCCAGCTGCTCGATGCGCCGTGCTTCTCGGTCCAGTACCACCCCGAGGCCTCGCCCGGCCCCACCGATGCCCACTATCTCTTTACCGCCTTTACGCGACTCATGGACGGCGATCAGAACTATCTGGACATCGACACCGCGAAGGACCGTCTTGCCGGCTGGAATTTCGCCGAGACCGCCGCGACCGAGACCGAGGAGAACTAACATGCCGAAACGTACTGACATCAAGCGTATCCTCGTCATTGGTTCGGGCCCTATTGTCATTGGCCAGGCCTGCGAGTTTGACTACTCCGGCGCCCAGGCCTGCAAGGTGCTCAAGGAGGATGGCTTTGAAGTCATCCTGGTCAACTCCAACCCGGCGACCATCATGACCGACCCGGGCTTGGCCGACCGCACCTATGTTGAGCCCATCACCGCCGAGTTTATCGAGCGTGTGATTAAGAAGGAGCGTCCGGACGCGCTGCTGCCCACGCTGGGCGGCCAGACCGGTCTGAACGCCGCCGTCGAGCTGGCAAAGGACGGCACGCTCGACAAGTACGGCGTCGAGATGATCGGTTGCGACCTGGCCGCCATCGAGCGCGGCGAGGACCGCAAGCTCTTTAACGAGGCCATGGCCGAGATCGGCCTGGAGGTCGCGCGCTCGGGCTACGCCTATAGCGTCGCCGACGCCGAGGCCATCGCCGAGCGCGTGGGCTATCCCTGCGTGCTGCGTCCGAGCTTTACCCTCGGTGGCGCCGGCGGCGGTATCGCTCACACCCACGAGGAGCTCGTCTCCATCGTGAGCCAGGGCCTGGAGCTCTCGCCCGCTCACGAGGTGCTGGTCGAGGAGTCCATCGAGGGCTGGAAAGAGTATGAGATGGAGGTCATGCGTGACCACGCCGGCAACGGCATCATCGTGTGCTCCATCGAGAATCTCGACCCCATGGGCGTGCACACCGGCGACTCCATCACGGTGGCGCCGGCGCAGACGCTCTCCGACCTTGAGTATCAGCGCATGCGCGTGGCCTCGCTCGCCATCCTGGAGAAGATCGGCGTCGAGACCGGTGGCTCCAACGTGCAGTTTGCCGTGAACCCCCAGACCGGCCGCCTGATTGTCATCGAGATGAACCCGCGCGTGAGCCGCTCGTCCGCACTGGCCTCCAAGGCCACGGGCTTCCCCATCGCCAAGGCCGCCGCGCGCCTGGCTGTGGGCTACACGCTCGACGAGATCGTCAACGACATTACCAAGGCAACGCCTGCCTGCTTTGAGCCCACGATTGACTACTGCGTGGTCAAGGTGCCGCGCTTTGCCTTCGAGAAGTTCAAGGGTACCGACCCCACGCTCACCACGCGCATGAAGGCCGTGGGCGAGATTATGGCGATCGGCCGCACCTTTGAGGAGGCCTTCGGCAAGGCCATGCGCTCACTGGAGGACGGTCACCAGGGCATCTGCGCCGGTGGCAAGGAAGGTGCCGACAAGCTGAGCGACGACGAGCTCGCCCAGGCCGTGGGCACCTCGACCGAGCACCGCATCTTCTTTGTGGTCGAGGCCCTGCGCCGTGGCTGGGATGTCGCGCGCATCCATGCCATCTGCGGTATCGATCCGTGGTATCTCAACCGCATCAACGATATGGTGCAGGTTCAGGAGAGCATCCGCGGCCTGCGCGTGGAGGACATCGACGCCGACGCGATGCGCCTGCTCAAGCAGTATGGCACGAGCGACGCCGAGATCGCCACGCTGACCGGCTCGGACGAGCGCTTTGTGCGCGCTTACCGTAAGGGTCTGGGCGTGGTCCCCAGCATGAAGACGGTCGATACCTGCGCTGCGGAGTTCTCGAGCGCCACGGAGTACCACTACAAGACGTACGAGAACATCTACCGCACGAGTCCGGATGCCAAGAAGTGCGTGGCTCCCGACGAGACCACGCCGGCGGACAAGCCCAAGGCGATGATCCTGGGCGCCGGACCCAACCGTATCGGCCAGGGTATCGAGTTCGATTACTGCTGCGTGCACGCGAGCTACGCGCTGGCGGCCCGCGGCTTCGAGACCATCATGGTCAACTGCAACCCCGAGACCGTCTCGACCGACTACGACACCTCGGACCGCTTGTACTTTGAGCCGCTCACCTACGAGGACGTCATGGATGTCATCGATGTTGAGCGTCCCGACGGCGTCGTGGTGACGCTCGGTGGCCAGACCCCGCTTAAGCTGGCGCGCATGCTCGAGGAGAGCGGCGTGAACATTATGGGCACCAAGCCCGATGCCATCGACTTTGCCGAGAACCGCGAGCGCTTCGCCGCTCTGCTCGACAAGCTGGGCATCATGTACCCGCCGGCGGGCCAGGCCACCTCGTTTGAGGAGGCCGAGGCCGTGGCCGCGCACATCGGCTACCCGCTGCTGGTGCGTCCGAGCTACGTGCTGGGCGGCCGCGGCATGATGATCGCCTACGATGCCGAGCATCTGCGCGATTACATGGCAGAGGCTGCGCGCATCAGCCCCGACTACCCGGTGTATCTGGACCGCTTCCTGGAGGGCGCAATCGAGTCCGATGTCGACGCCCTGTGCGATGGCGAAGAGGTATACATCGGCGGCATCCTGGAGCATATCGAGGAGGCCGGTATTCACTCCGGCGACTCTGCGACCTGCATTCCGCCGTTCAGCTTTAGCGGGAGCCTGCAGGCAAAGCTCCGCGAGACCACGCGCCGCATCGCGATGGCGCTGGGCGTACGCGGCCTGGTCAATGTGCAGTATGCCATCAAGGGCGAGACCGTCTACGTGATTGAGGCAAACCCGCGCGCGAGCCGCACTGTGCCGTTTATCTCCAAGGCCACCGGCGTGCCGCTGGCCAAGTGCGCGGCGCGCATCATGGCGGGCGATTCTATCGCGAGCCTGGGCCTGTCGAGCGACGAGCGTCAGCTGGACTGGTTCTGCATGAAGGAAGCCGTTATGCCCTGGGGCCGTTTCCCCGGTGCCGACGTTATCCTAGGGCCCGAGATGAAGTCGACGGGCGAGGTCATGGGTATCGCCAAGAGCTATCCCGAGGCATACGCCAAGACGCAGCTGGCGATTGACTACAAGCTGCCCGATCCGAGCGCCGGCAAGGTGTTCATCAGTGTGTGCGACCGCGACAAGCGCCATATCCTTTCGGTCGCCCGCATCCTGCGCTACCTGGGCTTTGATATCTGCTCCACCGAAGGTACGGCGCGCGTTCTGCGTGGCGGCAACGTGACCTGCGAGGTCGTGGAGAAGATCAGCGGCCCGCACGACGGCGAGCGCCCCAACATCGGCGACCTCATCGCCGATGGCAAGATTGCGGTAATCATCAACACGCCGTACGGTCCGGGTTCGCGCGGCGACGGCTATCTGTTGCGTACCGAGGCGGTGCGCCGCGGCGTAACCTGCGTGACGGCGATGTCTGCGGCCAACACGTACGTGAGTGCCATCGAGGCGGTGCGCGAGGACCAGCAGGGTCACGGCAGCGCCAACGACATGGGCATGGACGTCATCGCCCTGCAGGACCTGCCGCAGCACACGGTGTAGATTGAGCTGTCCGGCCGGGGCGGAGGGGGCTGAGTTTCCCCCTTCGCTCCGGCTGCAAGCAGAGTCGCTCAGCGGGAAACTCAGCCCCCTCCGCCCCGGCCTACGGTGACTCGGCTGCACCGTGTGCTGCCGAAGGGGCTTTGCGCGATGACTAGGGCTGAAAAAGAAAGTGAGCGTGGGCGCCGTCGTTCGTTTGAACGACGGCGCCCACGTTTTGGATTTATTGGGCTGTGGCGGTGAAGGTTGTTTTGTCGGCGGCGATGTGCACGTGCAGCTTTGCCTGACCGTCGCAGCTGATGAGCACGCCTACCTCGAACGGGGTTCCCGTCTTGTCGTAGGTCGAACGCACGATGCGCATCGCCGCCTTACCGGTGTTCTGTCCCAAAAGGCGCGCCTCATGCTTGTCGAGGTTGACCGTCTCGTAGACGGCATCGACGCTTGCGGGCAGGATGCCGGTCTTTTCCGCGATATAGGCGTAGAGCGAGCCATCCACGTCTTTGCGTGTGAGCTCGGGGCAAAGTGACACGGGGATATAGACGTAGTTGAGCTCCATGGGTTTGTCGTTGGCGAGACGCAGGCGGCGAATCTCCCAGACGGGTGTCCCTTCGGGCACTTTGAGCCCGGAGGCGATGCCGCGGACGGCCGGTATGCTTGAAAAGGCGAGAATCTGCGAGCTCGGAACCCGTCCCGCTTCCTGCATCCGCGCGCTGAAATTCAGGGCCAGGTCGATGCCGGGTGCTGAGGTTTGGGGTTTGATGAACGTGCCCTGCCCACGTTTGCGCACCACGCGCCCCTCGATGACGAGATCTTGGAAGCAACGGCGCACGGTCGCGCGCGATAACTCTAGCCGCTCACAGATTTCGAGCTCGCGTGGCAGCGGCGTCTTGGTGTCGAACGCCTGGCTGGCGATAAGTAGGGCGATTCGATGTTTAAGTTGGACATAGAGCGGCGTATCACCGCTGCGGTCGAAGGGTTCGGAGGCGAGAAACGAGATCATATCCATGGGGTACCTCCATGTCGTGGGCGTACGTGACATGGTCTGACACTGCGGGGCAAACCGGAGATGCCAGGCCCGATTCTTGCTGGTATGTATGGTGCATAAGGAACATAAAACATTTATCAGGCAATCTACCTGCTATTTTAAAAATAATTAGAAGAAAAAATAATTTAGGCACAAAAATAGTTGCTACCGTTAACCGATGAATAGTTGCCGTTCGCAACTATTTTCTTGTGCCGAACATGCCCCGGCGCAACAATAATCTCAGCAAAAAGCAAAGCCGTGCGACACACGGCAGGTCGAGAGGAGACCGCATGCGGTATCTGGTAATGGTCAGTCACGGAACGCTCGCTCCCGGACTGCACAGTGTCCTCAAGATGCTCGGCAATGACGCCCCGAACATCTTGTCGACGAGTCTCGTGGACGGCATGGGCGCTGACGAGTATGTCGAGAACGTCAAGGCGATGCTCGCTCCCGTTACCGCCGATGACGAGGTTGTCCTGCTTGGTGACATCCTGGGCGGATCGCCGCTCACCAATGCGATGAACACGCTGGCCGAGAAGGGCCTGCTCGCCCACACCATTGCCTTCGGCGGTATGAATCTGCCCATGGCTATGACCGCCATGATGGGGCTTGCCACCATGGACCTGGATTCCCTCAAGCAGATGATGCTGCAGGAGGGCAAGAACGGTATGTCCGAGCTCGTTGTCCCGACCGATGACGCCGACGACGAGGACGACGACATCTAGGCAGCGCATCCGCCCAAATTTTCGTGATGGAGCGGGGGTTAAGAGGAAAGACCCCCGGTGATAAAGAAAGGGAGAACGCATGATTTCGTTCATCCGTATTGATGACCGTATGATCCATGGACAGACCGTTACCCGTTGGGCCCTCGAGTATCCCTGCGACGGTCTTATCGCCGTCAACGACGCTGCAGCGTCCAACCCCGTGCTCAAGGAGGCCTACAAGAGTGCCTCGGGCAAGAAGACGTTCGTGTGGACCAAGGAGCACTTCAAGGAGGTCTCCGAGAAGGTTCTCAAGTCCGACACCAAGTACTTCCTGATCACCAAGAACCCGCTCGACATGAAGGAACTTCTCGTCGATTTTGGCTTTAAGCCCGGCATGGACCGCATCATCGTCGGTCCCTGCAACGATCGTCCCGGCACCACCAAGCTTGGCAACAACCAGTCGATCACGCAGGAAGAGGCCCAGGCGCTCGAGGATCTCACCAACGCCGGTTACACGGTCGAGTTCGCCCTTATCAAGGAGAAGTCCATCGGTGAGTGGCCCAAGTTCCGCGGTCAGTTTGGCTTCTAGTTAGGTGCCAGCCGCATTTTGGTATCTACAGCCCTTGGTGAAAGGGGCTGAGGAATAAAGAAAGGGGAAAGCATGGCAATCAATGCATTCCAAGCCGCGCTGTTCGGCCTGTTCGCCTGCCTGGCATCACTGCCTGGCATGGGCGGCACGACGATCGGCAACTACACTCTGGGTCGTCCTCTGGTCGCCGGCCTCATCGTCGGCATCATCATGGGCGATATGCAGACGGGTATCCTCGTCGGCGCTGCCATCCAGGTTGTCTACATCGCTCTCGTGACCCCCGGCGGAACCGTCTCCGCCGACGTCCGCGCCGTGTCCTATATCGGCATCCCGCTGGCGATCCTCGCCATCAAGAACTCGGGCATCGATCCCGCCTCCGCTGAGGCTGCCGGCATGGCCGCATCCCTCGGTGCCGCCGTCGGCACGCTCGGCACTGTGCTCTTCTATGGCACCGCCACCATCAACCTGGTGTGGCAGGGCATGGGCTGGAAGTGGCTCGAGAAGGGCGATCTCCACAAGCTCTACCTGGTCAACAACGTTCTGCCTTGGATCGGTCACATCGTCTGCTCGTTCCTCCCGACGTTCATCATCACCATGGGCGGCACCGCCATGGTCGACCTCATGAAGACCTACATGCCCATGGACGGCATCGCGATGAAGACGCTGTTTACCGTCGGCTCGCTGCTGCCTACCGTCGGTATCGCCATCCTGCTCAAGCAGGTCATCTCTAAGCCCACGGACTTCCTGACGTTCTTCTTCGGCTTCACCCTGTCCGCTGTTATGGGCTGCAACCTGATCGCCGCTGCCGGCATCGGCTGCTTCTTCGCCCTGATCAACTATGAGATCGCTTCGCTCAAGATCGACCTCGCAAACGCTCCCAAGGCAGCTATCGCCTCGGGCTCAGATGGTGAGGAAGAGGAGGACATCTAATGGCAGAGAAGAAAAAGCTCTCTAAGAAAACGCTTGCCAAGTCGTTCCGTAACTGGTCCTATGGCAACCTGACCTGCTTCTCGCAGGAGCACATGCAGACCTTCGGTTACCTGTGCGCCATGCTTCCGATTGTCGAGGAGCTCTACGACACGCCCGAGGAGCAGAAGCAGGCCCTCCAGACCTACTCAGCGTTCTTCAACACCGAGCCGCAGATCGGCACCATGATTGTCGGCGTCACCGCCGGCCTCGAGGAGGCTCGCGCAAACGGCGAGGCCATCGACGACGACGCCATCAACGGCATCCGCGCCGGCCTCATGGGCCCGCTCGCCGGCCTTGGCGACTCGCTGATCGTCGGTACCCTGATCCCGATCCTGCTCGGTATCGCCCTCGGTCTCTCGACCGGCGGCTCCCCGCTCGGCGCCATCTTCTATATTGTCGTGTGGAACCTGCTCATGTTCCTTGGCATGCGCTTTGCCTACAACCAGGGCTATGAGCTCGGCGGCAAGGCGGTCGAGGCCCTCGTCGGCCCCAAGGCCAAGGCTCTGCGTGATTCCATCGTGATGGTCGGTACCATGGTCATCGGTGCCGTGGGCGCCACCTGGGTCTCCATCACCTGCAGCCCCAATCTGGTGCTGCCCGGCGGCGGTAAGTTCCAGGACACGCTCGACGGAATCTATCCGCACCTGCTGCCCATGGTCTTCATCATCTTCTGCTGGTACATGATGACCAAGAAGAAGGTCAACCCCATCGTTATGATGCTGATCCTCGTTGTGATCGCATTTGTGGGCGTTCTCATTGGCTTCTTCGACCCGGCACTGAGCTACTAGTCATCATCCCCTGGCCCCCTGTAAGGCCGTGCGGCCTCAACCGCACGGCCTTCTGATTTTGCGCCGCCCTTCAAGGGCAATATGGCCAGCGACCTCCATCGCCTACACGACACCCGCTATATTGCTCTTGAAAGATGACGTATTCGAAAAACGATGTACTTGCACATGATGCACACTTTGCATGAGGAGGACCATATGCACGAGAAACATGGACACGACCTTTCGCGCGACGACTTGATCCGCGAGGCAAAGATGCAGACCGATGCTATTCAGCGGCTCAACGTTTGGCTGCGCCTGGGCTATTCGCTCGTGGCTATTGGCTTTTTGGTGGGGATGTGGGGTATGCAGGGCGGCCCCGGCTGGGGTGTCCCCGTGGGCATCGTGTGCCTGGTGGTGGGCACTCCGCTTTCGATCGTGCTTAAGGTCGGCACGACCAACGCCAAAAAGAATGTCGAGCGCATGCTCGAGGCCGCTGGTGTCGACGTTGAGGAGCTTATGCGACGCAAGAAGGACGAGCAATAGACTTCCGCGTTGGGGTATCATAAATAATTGTTGCGAATGTTAACTAATGTACGGCAAATGACGGTTTTATGGCCCTTCTAGAGTTGCAAAGGACAATATCCCCAGTGGATTACGATGACGTCGCTCGAAAACTGATTGTGTACTCACGTTCCCTTGCCAAGGGATCCTTGAGTGCTGCCGGCGGCGCCAGTGTGGGCGAGGCACCGGTTTTACAGTATCTATCGGGTATTGACGGTGATGTCATTCCCTCCGAGATTGCCAAGAAGCTGAAATTCTCCCGTGCGCGCATGTCGCATATCTTGGATTCACTCGAGAGCAAGGGTTACGTTCAGCGCAGGACCGATCCAAACGATCGTCGGCGTGTGCTGGTGAGCATCACCGAGGAAGGCCGTGATTTCGCGGCGAAAAAAAATGCCGAGAGTGTGGCATCGCTCTCGAAACAACTCTCAGCGCTCGGCGAGCACGATGCCCAGGAGCTCGTGCGCATTCTGAATAAAGCCTATAGCCTTACCTATGATGCCGACGATTACCTGGACAATCTATAAGGATAAAGACAGACATTTAGGTGCATCATGAAATGCATCCGGGCCAATTGTGCCCATCAGCCACCGTCAACATTTCATTCCAAACAAAATCAGCCAACGTACGTCATGGCAATCCCCGGTAGGTCGAGGGTGCCCCGCGGCGGTCTGGTGTTTTCATCTGAACGACTTTGCGAAGCAACCGGAGTGGAGATGAAAACACCAGACCGCCGCGGGGCACCCGCAGACCGCAGGGACGGGAGCAGCTATACTACTCTCAGTAGTTAAGGGTCGCGGATTCGCCGCGTCACCGCTCTCAACAGGAGGTCTTTGTTTATGGCAGATCAGAAGCCGGTTGTCGGGATCATCATGGGCTCCAAGTCCGATCTGGGCGTTATGGAAGGTTGCACCGCCGAGCTCGAGGCGCTAGGCGTGCCCTATGAGCTCGTGATTGCAAGCGCGCACCGCACGCCGGCGAAGGTCCATGAGTGGGCCTCGACTGCTGCCGATCGCGGCATCAAGGTGATTATCGCTGCTGCCGGCAAGGCTGCTCACCTGGGCGGTGTCGTGGCGGCCTTTACGCCACTGCCGGTCATCGGCGTGCCTATGAAGACGAGCGATCTGGGTGGTATGGACTCGCTGCTGTCGATGGTGCAGATGCCTTCGGGCGTGCCCGTTGCCTGTGTGGCCATCAACGGTGCCAAGAACGCTGCCATTTACGCCACGCAGATTCTGGGCGCATGCGACCCCGAGTACCGCAAGGTTATCGAGAAGATGAAGCAGGAGATGGCTGACGCCTAAGCGCTCTGCCAGTCCATTTGCAGCATAAGGAGAGCCATGTCCGACTATCAGGGAAAGCGTTTTTCGGCTTCTCGGATTCCCGATCCAGCCACGTCGGGAGCAGCCCGCGCGCCGCAACAGGGTCGGACATCCTCTCCTCAGCAGCCGCGCGCGCCACGCCCCGTGACGCCGGCGAAGCATCGCCGCCAGGATACACCTGCTGCATATCGCCCTTCGTCATACAGTACGGCCAAGAAGTCACCTCGCTCTTCGGCGCATACCGCGCCATCGAGCCATACCGAGCCACCGCGCAAAAAGCGCCGCTCCGTTATCCCCATCTTGCTCATCATCATTGGCATCGGCCTGATCGTTGCTGCGGCCGCCATCTTTATTAATGCCCAGATTGGCTACAAGCAGGCGAGCGAGTCGTATCAAAAGATCGAAAAACAATATGTGAGCGACAAGGACGCCAGCGGCGTGCCGATTATCGACTTCAATGCGCTCGCCCAGACAAATCCCGAGGTTGTGGGTTGGATTTACGCGCCCGGCACCAACATCAACTACCCCGTGGTACAGACCAACAACAACTCCAAGTACCTCAACACGCTGTTCGACGGCACCGCCAATGCCTCGGGAGCCATCTTCTTGGATAGCGACGACACCGCGCCGGGCATGGTGGATCAGCAGACCACGATTTACGGTCATCACATGAACGACGGTTCGATGTTCAACGTGATTTCGGGTACGACCGATCAGGCGACGTTCGACAGCATAGAATACGTGTACTACATTACGCGCGATGCGACGTATAAGTTGCGCCCACTGGCGACCAAGGTGGTCGAGGACACGTATGCCAAGGCGCGCACGCCCAACTTTGAGGGCGATGACGGACTGAAGAATTACCTGTCCGAGATGCTTGCCGGTGCCTCTGCCGTGGCGAGCGATGCCACCGATCGTGCCGCTTCGGCAACCAAGGTCGTAACGCTTGTGACCTGCCGCTCGCTGTCATTTAGCAATACGCGCGCCGTCATGGTGCTCACGCCGGTCGAGGAATAAGTTGTTCAAGAGTAGCTAAAAAGCCCCGTCCCAAATGAGCTACTCGACGACGGTAAAAGGGAGAAATGATGCTTGAAAGTGGCAAACCGATGCCTTCGATTGATGCTTGGCTGCGCGAGGCCAAGGCCGATTCGTCGGCATCTGCGTGCGGCATGTACCTGACGCATAACGGTGTGGTGCGTGCGACGCCTAAGTCCGAGGTGCGTGGGGTCGAGACAGATGGTGTGGCGCCTGGACATAAGGTGGGCGGCATGGTGTTTGGCTTCGATGCCGAAAAGGTGCAGGCCGCTATCGAGGCAACGCGCGCGATGCCGGGTATCGGCTATGTGCGCGTGTGGCTGGCGAGCGGCGAGCTTACCGTGGGCGACGATATCATGCTCGTGCTCATTGGCGGGGACATTCGCCCGCATGTGGTCGATGCGCTGCAGGCGCTCGTCGGTACCATCAAAAATGAATGTGTGAGCGAGGTCGAGCGCGAGGCGTAATGCCGGCAGCAGCACTCGCCAACAAAAAGCCCGCTGGCAGTTCAATCACCGATCGGGCCTTCGAGTTGAACGGCCAATATGTCGCACGCGTTCCACGCGCTACAGCATTCCGAAATCTCTCAAGCATCTTTCGAGGCCATCTTCGAACGTTCCCAGATGTACCCCCGCGTGCGCGAGCTTTTCCGAGGAAAGACGGAAGTCCCGTGGTCGATCGGCATAGGTCTCGGTGTCGGGAAGCACGAGCTCCTCGATACGGTGCTCGTCGCAACCGAGGCGGCTGGCCACGAGACGGGCAGTCTCGTAGGTGCTCAGGCCGTTTTGGCTCGCAAAATGATACGCGCCGCTGGGCAGCACGAGAATTTGCGATATGGCGCTCGCCAGCTCCTGACCGTACGTCATGTTCCGCCGCTCATGCACACGAAACGCCGCAGGCTCTCCCGTCCGAACCGCATGCAGCACGTTCGTAAGGATGTTAGGGGCGGGCTTTGCCCCGGGCATAGGAAGGCCGAACATCCACGAGAGGCGCAAAATCAGATAATTGTCGAGGTTCTCCCTGATCCAGGCGTCCGCCTCCATCTTCTGCGCGCCGTATCGTGTGGTGGTTGCCATCTCGTCGTCCTCATGGAACGGCGCTTCACCGGGCGAGGCGTTAAAACACTGCTCGGTCGAGAAGAAGACCATGCGCGCACCACGGGCGCGACACGCTCGGGCGATAGCGATGGACGACTCCGTGTTGATTCGATGTGTACCCTCTGGATCGCCCTCGCAGCGGGCCGTCGAGGCATCCGCCGCCATATGGAGGCAGACGTCGAACTCAAGCGCAGAGAAAAACTCGGCAACCGCCTCGACGTCTGAAAGGTCCACGTCGGCGCGAGTAACACTCACGAACTCGAACTTATCGGCGTTGTACAAACGAATGAGGCTCGCAAGATACCCATTCGCACCCGTCACCACAACACGAGACTTTGATCCGGACATATCGACCCCCAATTACTCCCCGTCGCGCTAGCCGTCACGCTCATCGACGACGCGACTCACCAACACGCGACACGTCCCCTCGACCGTGAACGATCCCGCACTCGCAGGAATCAGCGCAGAGGCGGTGCGGGGAAGATCGACGGCACCGTCGTCCGTGACCACCCGGGCATGACCGCCCACGCAGGACAGAACGGCATATCGATCGCCCAGGAGGCATTCCCATTCGCCCCGGACGTCAACGACGTCTGAGGTGAACAGACGGTGCGTGACGCCACGATGCACGCTCGCGGGAGCCTTCGGATCGAAGGCGCCGAAGTGCGCCGGCTCGGGACGGATCGAAGTGTCGAGCACATCGAACGCCTGCTCGACATGGAGTTCGCGACCGCGACCCCAATCGCAGAACCGGTACGTCTTGAAGCCCAGACTGCCGACCTCGAGGGCGAATACGCCCTCGCCCATCGCATGCAAGGTCCCCGCGGGGATGAGCACGAAATCGCCCTCGCTCACGGGGACGCGCCTTCCGTAGCGGTCACCCACGCTATCATCTGCCGTCGCATCACGCAACGCGTCGAGGTCGTCGGTCGTCGTGCCGCAGATGATCGAGGCGCCGGGCTCGGCGTCCAGGATGTACCAGGACTCCGCCTTCTCGTGGTCGGACTCGCGCTCGCGGGCATACGCCTCGTCGGGATGCACCTGGATGGACAGGTTCTCACCGGCGTCCATCGTGATGATCTGCACGATGCCGTCGTGATCGAGCTCACCCATGATGGCGGTCTTGTTCTCGGCTATCACGCGGTCGAGCGGCATGCCGTCGAACGGACCGCCGTCGACATCGTTGACCAGCCCATCGTGCACGGACACGTCGAACGACTCACCGTACAGGGCGTCCCCGGAAAGGCCGCGCGCCTCGTTGACGCGCGGGCCCGACCAGACGGGAGAGATGTAGTTGGGCTTGAGCAGGATGGGGCCCATATGCACTCCTTACAGCTCGAAGGCGTCGATGCCCTCGCTCTCCATGCGGGTACGCAGCTCATCGATGATGGGCATGCCGGCACTGCATCCGATGCGCTCGGCGCCGGCACGGACCATGTCGAGAAAGGCGTCGGCAGTGCGGATGCCGCCAGCGGCCTTAACCTTAACACGGGGGTCGGTGTGCTCGCGCATGAGACGGACGTCCTCGACGGTCGCGCCGCCGGTGGAGAAGCCGGTGGAGGTCTTCACGAAGGTGGGCAGGACCTCGCTGGCGATCTTGCACAGCTCGAGCTTCTCATCCTCGGTAAGCAGGCAATTCTCGAAGATGACCTTGGAGGGGACGCCGGCTTCGCGGCAGACGTCGACGATCTGCTGCATCTCGTCCTTGATGTAGGCCCAGTTGCCGGCCTTGAGCTCGGTGAGGTTGATCACGTAGTCGATCTCATTCGCGCCGTTGGCCAGGGCGTCCTTGGTCTCGAAGACCTTGGTGGCGATGGTAGTCTGGCCGAGGGGGAAGCCGATGGCGGCACCGGTGTGGATGTCGGTACCGGCGAGGAGCTCGGAGCAGAGCTTGGACTGGACGGAGTTGATGGCGACCATCTTGAAGTGGTAGTCCTTCGCCTCCTGGCAGAGCTTCTCCATATCCTCGCGCGTGGCGTCGGGGTGGAGGTTGGTGTGGTCGACCAGACGGGCGAGATCATCGAGCGTGTAACGTGCCATGACGGCTCCCTTCGTTGAGGATTGGTGCGTGCCTGCATCCTAGCATATTGTCATACATATTGATGCTAAATAATACTATTTACCGTTTATGTCCGATTTAATACCGTTTGTGGACTCAAAAAGATTCAATCTCTAAACATTTTGGTCATACATATATGATTAATCGCGACGAAAGGAGATATCAGTGAACATCGTATTGACTTCACACGGCACGCTTTGCGACGGCATGCTCGACACCTATAAGAAGATGGTCTCGAGCGACAGCCCCATCGTCGCCGTGGGTCTGGGCGACGACGGCGTCGACGTCTTCCGCGAGCACCTTTCCAATGCGGTCAAGACGCAGCTCGAATCAGGCAACACGCTCATCCTCGCGGATCTACTCGGCGGAACCCCCTACAACGAGGCCTACGCCCTGTTCCTCGAAAACCCCGAGCACCTGCGCGTCGTATCGGGCTTCAATTTCGGCATGCTCATCGAGGTCGGCGTCGCGGCTGCGGCAAGTGACGACCTGGACGCCGCCGTCGAACTCGCGCTCAACGCTGGAACCTCCGGCGTCACCGCAGCGGCCCTCCCGGATGAAGATGAGTCCCTCGCGGACGACGACCTGTTTTAGTGATAACGCGATTCCCAAAAGAATCGCCCAATGGAAGGAGACACAATGGCAATCGTGCTCGCACGCGTGGACGACCGAGTCATCCACGGACAGACCACCACCCGGTGGGTCGCGGTGAAGCCGGCTGACGCCATCCTGGTGATCAGCGACAAGATCGCCGCGGACCAGCTTCGCTGCAAGGTGCTCAAAGCCGCAGCGGGCAAACTCAAGCTCGGCATCTACACCCTCGCCCAGGGACCTGAGGCCCTCGCCAAGGCCCAGGCCTCGGCAAAGAACTTCTTCGTCATCTCCGACTCGATCCGCAACTTCGCCGACCTGGTCAAGATCGACGGCGACTTCGGCGGCGTGCTCAACATCGGAAACCTCAATGCCACGCGCGAGGGCACCAAGAACATGGGCAATACCGTGATGATGAACGACGAGGACGTCGTCGCGCTCGATGAGCTCGAGGCTGCCGGCATCGACCTTCAGTTCCAGCTGCTGCCCGACGACGCTGTCCGCACCTGGCCCGCGGTCAAAACCAAGTACCAGTCGATGTAAACGCATCAACACCAGCTTAGGAGGAACACCATGGACCTTACCCTGCTCTTCCCCGCGCTCATGTGCGGCGTCTTCTGCTACCTGGGCGCCATCGAGAGCGCCTGCCTGTTCGGCATGTCCGGTGGCTACTACGTAATGGGCCGCCCGCTCGTCGCCGGCCTGCTGTGCGGCCTCGTCTTCGGCGACGTGAGCGCCGGCGTTCTATGCGGCGTCGCCGTCCAGGCCGTCTTCATCGCCAACCTGTCCACCGGCGGCGCGATCAACTCCGAAATCACCTACGCTTCCTACGGCGGCATCGGATTGGCCATGGCCACCACCAAGGATCCGGCAATCGCCGTCACCCTTTCCGTGCTCATGGGCCAAACCCTCGGCCTCATCTTCTACAACACCCGCATGGCCCTCTACTCCTTCTTCAACGGCAAGGCCCAGACCGCCGCTGAGGCCAACGATGGTCGCGGCATCACTAAGTGGCACATCATCTACCCCCAAATCTGCACCTTCTTCATCCGCGCCGTCCCGGTGTTTTTGGTCGTCTACTTTGGCCAGGGCGTGGTCGAAACCCTGCTCAATAGCGTTCCCGAGGTCGTCACGCATATCATCTCCGTCCTCGGCGGCGTCCTTCCCGCTCTCGGCATCGGCATGCTCATGAACATCGTGATCAAGGACAAGGCCCAGCTGATCTTCTTCCTCGCGGGCTTCGTGCTCCTCTCCTTCGCCGGCCTCTCCATGATCGCCATCGTGTTCCTCGCCGCACTCGTCGCCTACCTCGTGTTCCTGTCGAGCGGCAAGACCGCCGAACCCGCGCTCGCGACCTCCGAGCCCCAGGAGACCACCGCGGTCTACGAAGATGACGATCTGTTCTAATCCCCGAAGGAGCGAACTCACATGACTACGGAACTCACCAGCCCACCCGCCAAGAAGACCGAAAACGGCGGCCACCTTTCCAACAAGGAGCTCAACACCATCTGGCTGCGTTGGGCCTTCACCCACCTGTCCTCGATGAGCTACGAGAAGCTCCAGGGCCACGCCTACGCCTGGGCATAGCTCCCCTTTGCCGAGAAGTACTACAAGGATGACCCCGACGCCAAGCGCCGCCTGCTCGTCCGCCACTCCGTGTTCTTCAACACCGAGCCCCAGACCGGCCAGCTCATCAACGGCATCGTGACCTCCCTCGAGGAGAACATCGCCATGGGCGGCGAGGTCTCCGAGGATATGCCCAACAACATCAAGGCAACCCTCATGGGCCCCCTGGCGGGCATCGGCGACTCCATCATCCAGGGCATCATCGTCCCGATCCTGCTCTCGATCGGTATGAGCCTCGCCACGGGCGGTAGCCCGATCGGCCCGCTGTTCTACATGATCGCCTACGGTATCCTCGGCCCGCTCATCTCGTTCATCAGCTACCGCACCGGCTACAAGCTCGGCGTCGGCGCCATCGACGTCATCGTGGGCGAGAACGCCCGCCGCATCACCGATGCCTTCAACATCCTGGGCATCATGGTCATCGGCGCCCTCGCCGCAGGCAACATCGGCCTGACCACCACCCTCAACATCCCGCTGGGCGGCGAATGGCAGCCCCTGCAGGCAACCCTCGACGGCGTGTTCCCCTCCATCCTTCCCCTGGCGACCGTGCTGATCACCTGGTGGATGCTGGGCAAGAAGCAGTACAGCCCCACCAAGGTCATCGTCATCCTGACCGTCGTGGTCTCCGCGCTCTGCCTGCTGGGCGTCTTCTAAGCAATAGCTCAATCGGCAAGCCAACAATTTAACCCGACCATCGGGGCGGAGCCTTATGGCTCCGCCCCATATGTTATATTCGTTCCAACTTCGGCCTTAAAAAGGTATGACAAAATGACGCTCTATGACCAAATCAAAGATGATCTACTCGCCAAAATTAAAAACGGCACGTACGCCGTGGGCGAAACCATCCCCTCTGAAATGCAACTATGCGATATGTACGGCGTCAGCCGGTCAACTATTCGCCAGGCCATGCAAACCCTTGTAAGCGAAGGCTACTTGGAAAAACGGCAGCGCCGTGGCACCGTTGTAACGCTCCCCAAGGTCGATCAGGCCTTTGCCATGCGCATTATGAGCTTCGAGGACGAGATGAAGCGAGCCGGACGCGCACCACGCACCAAGGTCCTCACCTTCAAGCGAGTCAAAGCAACAACCGAAATCGCCAGCAAGCTTGAGCTGGAGCCCGGCGAAGACGTGTACAAACTCGTCCGCCTAAGATATGCCGACGACACCCCCAACGTATTTGTGGAAAGCTATATTCCCTGCAAACCGTACCAAGACTTCGATGCTGTCAACTTTGAAGAGACCAGCCTGTATTTTGCCATGAGCAAATCTGGCAACCCAGTCGAGCGAGCGCACCGCCACCTCGAGGTCTCAAAAGCCAATGTGACGACCGCCGCCCTGCTCGACATTGAAGAGGGCGACCCCCTCATCATTTTCCAAACCGTTGCACGAGACGCGCTTGACTCTCCTGTCGAGTATTCCGTGGCGACGTATCGAGGCGAAAGTAACTCCTTTGACTTTGAAGTACGCGTAAGCGAATCAAGCTAACTCCGTTTGCAAGGTGGCACTCTGCTGTACTTTATGCGGAGCCGTCGGCACTCTTGGTAGACTGTATGATGTATGCCGCGCGAAGGCACTCGTTCTCCCGCGCGCATGAAGACGCGCCGTGCGGCCTGTAAGTCCGCAGCGTGCGCCAGGTTGTAAGGGGATCTCATGGAACCCATTTCGCAGGGAATGCAAGGGCCTGCCGTCGAGGACGTGCAGACGCGCCTTTCCTCGCTTGGATATATGATCGACGCCGCCGAAATGACGGCAAAGGAGTTCGGCGCAACTACGGTTGCGGCCGTTCGCGCGTTTCGCACCCAGCAGGGACTGGATGCGGGCGAGGATGTGGACGGTACATGCTGGAGCGCGCTGGTGGACGAGTCTTACAAACTCGGCGATCGCACGCTGTACCTGCGCCTTCCCAATTTCCACGGTGCCGACGTACGCGCCCTGCAGCGCGCCCTCAACACGCTCGGCTTTGCCTGCGGCGTGGACGACGGCTATTTTGGCCCGCATACCGAGGCCGCTTTGCAGCAGTTCCAGGAGAACGTGGGGCTGTTCGCCGATGGCATGGCGTTCCAGGACACCTTCAACTACGTGAACCGCCTGCACCATGTGTGGGAGGGCAAGCCCTCTGTGATCGATGTCGAGGCTGAGGCCCGCATGGGGTTCGCCCGCGCCGCGAGCGTGCTCGAAAGCTGGAGCATCGCCATCGGCGGCGAGGACGCAATCGCCCGCAACGTCGCCTCGCGCGTGTGGAATATCGCAACCGCAACGACCGATGGCAGCGGCATCGTGCTGTATGACGACGTCGCGCCCGAGGATGTGGACCTGACGGTCGAGATCGCCTCCGATGCGCTGCCCGACGACGCCGAGCCGCGCGCCACGATCACCCTGGCCGAGTGCAACAACCTCTCACTGCGCATCAAGACGGCGGTCGCCGCGGCGGCCACCCGCCCGCCCGATCAAGCTCCGCATCGAGCTCACGGGCATCACCGGCTACGGCACGTTCACTTCAAGTGATGCGCAAACTCTGGCCGTTCGCCTTCTCGACGGCCTATGTGATGCGCTGAGCGACTAGGTACGCTACACTAGAGCGGCGCGCTTGCGCGCCCACACCCATTTGGGGCATCGTCCAGCGGCAGGACCCTGGTTTTTGGTACCAGCTACGGGGGTTCGAATCCCTCTGCCCCAGCCACGATAGACAGGCTCGGTCAGTCTGCCAGCGGGCTTTTCTGTGCGTTGGAAAATCTCGGCATTGCGTGGCGCTACACGCGCGTCGCATCCTTGGGACTCATGGTCATGCTCTGGAAGCGGTTCTCCATGTAGTCGTTATCGAAATACTTGCCGTAGAACTGCGCGACGGGAATATCCGGCTCCGTGCCGTTGACGCGCTGGTACCAGTAGTCGAGCGACTGCAGCGTCATGACGCCGTCGACCAGCATAATGACGGTAAAGATGACGGTAGCCGAGTAGCGACTCTTCCACGGAATCATGTTGATGAGCTTGAGCAGCCTCGGCAGCAGCAGCTTGATCCAGATAAGGCCACCCAGACCCCACAGGCAGGCAAAGCCCGTGCAGGTGCGTCCGCCTGTAAGAACGGCGAGTGGGTCGGGCATGCCGAACAGCTTCATGTGCGAGTAGCTCCACGAGACCACGCCAAATGAGGTCTGCATAAACCAGCCCACGAACACCTCAAAGCTTGCGCCGAGCACAGCGCTTACCAGGAAAATGATGATGGGGCTCTTTTTGTAGAAGCGGTTGAGTACCATGGTCATGAGCACGGCGCCAAATCCGTAGATGGGGCTGAAGGGGCCAAACAGCATGCCGGCGCGGTTCTGGTAGACGCCCGGGTCGTCGACCGTCATGTGCCAGATGTCCTCGGCGACCAGGCCGAGTATGCAGCAGACAAAGAACACCCAGAACAGGTTGAAGTAGTTGAGCTTGATGTAGCCTTCGCCGGTCTCATCGCGGCCGAGCATACCCTCTGCGGCAGCGTCGCGGTCGAGCATCTCCTGCAGGCGGCGCTGCAGTTCGCGCTCCTGACGCAGCGTGGGGTCGACGGTGGCCGAAAGCGCGACGAGGATGCCGAGCTGGATGGCGGGGCGCAGCAAGAACGGCCCGATACCCTGGAGCATCACGTCGACCAAAAGCTCAACGATGGTAAATGCGATAAGGATATAGGACAGACGGGCGGCATTGCGGCGCTGGTTCTTGATGAGGTCCAGGCCAAAGATGATCAGGATGACGGCACTTGCCGCAGAGAGCATGATGCCGGCGACGATGAGTCCAACCGCGAGCAGCATATTGTCGCCGAGCTTTTCGGCGGCGTTGCCGTTAATGAGCGCGGTGATGACCTGCCACATAAAGGCAGCGACCGACGGGAGCGTGCCTACACCGGACAGAATGCATAGGACGGCGTACACCTTAATAATGAGCGGGATCTTCTTGACCTCCGTGGCGCTGGGGACGCTGGGGTCGAGTTCGTTTCGATTCATACAGAACCTTTCTCGCTTTGTTTCAGGTTATAAGGATACGCTGCCGACCTGACAAAAGACAGGACGAACGTCCCAATTGCAACTTTGTAATCCCCAACGGTGGACGCGGCGGCCATCTGGGGGCGTGGGCGCTTGCATTGGACAGACCGATAAAATGTTTGGCCGCAAAACGGATTATAAGCTCAGTGGGCTTTTAAAAAGCGCTGCTCATGCACGGGAGTGCTTGTCTTGCCGTGCGTATAATAGGGCGGGTAACGCCAAATAACGAGGCTCTGAGGGGATGCCATGTCTCAAGAAACCATCCGCGCGGCCGAGCGTGCCACGGGACAGGTGAACACCATGTCGACGTATGATCCGGACTCCGACCAGCTGCATGAGGAATGCGGTGTTTTTGGTGTGTGGGCACCCGATCGCGATGTGGCTCGACTGACGTACTTTGGTCTGCGCGCGCTGCAGCATCGCGGCCAGGAATCGGCGGGAATCGCCGTGGGTGACGGCGGTACGGTTATGGTCCGCAAGGATCTGGGCCTGCTCGACCGCGTGTTCTCCAACGCCGACCTGTCGACGCTCTCCGGTCAGCTGGCCGTGGGTCATGTGCGCTACGGCACCGCCGGCGCCAAGAGCTGGGAAGCCTCTCAGCCGCACCTCTCTACCATCAATAGCGTCATTATCGCGCTCGCGCACAACGGTACCCTCGTCAACACCGACGAGCTGCGTCGCCAGCTGATTGAGCTGGGCGTGCCGTTCCTCTCCAATTCGGATTCCGAGGTCGCGACCAAGCTCATCGGCTACTTTACCCAGCGTACGGGCCACCTGCGCGAGGGCATTCGCAAGACCATGGAGCTCGTGCGTGGCGGTTATGCCATGACGCTCATCAACGAGCAGGCGCTCTACGCATTCCGCGATCCGCACGGCATCCGCCCGCTGGTGTTGGGCAAGCTGGTGGACGAGGGTCTGGACCAGGCCGATGCCGCATCCGTTTCGCAGCTGCCGTCGCAGGACGGCGCCGTGACGGTCGACGCCACCACCCATGTTACCCGCGCCGGCGGCTGGGTCGTTGCCTCCGAGACCTGCGCACTCGACATTGTGGGCGCCGAGTACGTGCGCGATGTCCGTCCCGGCGAGATCTTGCGCATCAGCGCCGAGGGCCTTGTGTCCGAGCAGGGCGTGCCTGCAGCCGAAGAGCCTGCTAACTGCATCTTTGAGCAGGTCTACTTTGCCCGCCCCGACTCCATCATGAACGGCAAGAGCGTCTACGCCTGCCGTTATGACATGGGTCGTCAGCTGGCACATGAGGAGCCCGTCGAGGCCGACCTGGTCATCGGCGTGCCCGACTCCGGCCTGCCGCCCGCGGAGGGCTATTCGCACGAGAGCGGCATTCCCTTTGGCGAGGGCCTCATCAAGAATCGCTATGTGGGCCGTACGTTCATCGAGCCTACGCAGGAGCTGCGTGCCATGGGCGTGCGTATGAAGCTCAACCCGCTGCGCGACAACATCGAGGGCAAGCGCCTGGTCGTCATTGACGACTCCATCGTCCGCGGCACCACTATGGTGCAGCTCGTCAAGATGCTGCGCAACGCCGGCGCCAAGGAGATTCACATCCGCATCAACTCGCCCGAGGTCATCTGGCCGTGCTTCTACGGTATCGATACCGACGTGCAGTCGCAGCTTATCAGCGCCAACAAGACGGTCGATGAGATCTGCGAGTATATCGGCGCCGATTCGCTGGCCTTCCTTTCGGTCGAGGGCCTGCTTAAGGTCATGCCCAAGGGCGGTTACTGCGATGCGTGCTTTACCGGACGCTACCCCGTGGCGATTCCCGAGAGCTTTGGCCGCGACAAGTTCATGGAGGGCTTTAAGCCCCGCAACCTGGACAAGCCGCTGCACTTTGACGACGACGCCGTGGTCGAGAAATACGACGACCGCAGCTGGGAAGAGGAACACGGCGAGGCCTAAAACCTGCCATGTAGGGACAGGTTTATTTTGGTAGGTTTTACCTGCTGTTTTGTTGATATGACGGCGCGCGCTGTTATGGCGCGCGCCGAAATGAACGCAACTATGAGCACCGTTTGGCGCCCGCGCGGCGCCACGGTAATGGGAGAGGAAGGCTCGGATGAGCGACAGCAAGCATGTGACGTACGAGGACGCCGGCGTCGATACCGCCGAGGGCGGCCGCGCCGTTGACGCTATTAAGCAGATGGTCAAGGACACCAACCGCCCCGAGGTTATCGGCGGCATCGGTGGCTTCGGTGGCCTGTTCTCGGCCGCCGCGCTTAAGGATATGGAAGACCCGATCCTGATCAGCGGCACCGACGGCGTGGGCACCAAGCTCGTGCTCGCCCAGATCATGGACCGTCACGAGACGGTGGGCCAGGACCTGGTCGCCATGTGCGTCAATGACATTTTGGCTTCGGGCGCCGAGCCGCTGTTCTTCCTGGATTACGTTGCCATCGGTCACATTGAGGCCGAGCACATGGCAAAGATCATCAAGGGCGTGGCCGACGGCTGCAAGCTCGCGGGCTGCGCGCTCGTGGGCGGCGAGATGGCCGAGCACCCGGGCGTCATGGCTCCGGCCGACTACGACCTCGCCGGCTTTACCGTGGGCGTCGTCGACCGTCCCAAGATGCTTGATCCCGCGAACGTTCGCCCCGGCGACGTGATCCTGGGCCTGCCCTCCACTGGCGTGCACTCCAACGGCTACTCGCTCGTGCGCAAGGTCATCGGTGTCGACGGCATCAAGCCGGGTACGCCCGAGGCCGCCGCTAAGGCCGAGGAACTGAGCCGTCCGCTCGAGGAGCTCGGCGGTGCTTCGCTGGCCGACGCTCTGCTGGCTCCTACGCGCATCTACGTCAAGCCGATTCTGGAGCTGCTGCGCGGTGGCGCTAACGTGCACGCCATCGCCCACATCACCGGCGGCGGTATCACCGAGAACCTCAACCGCGCGCTCGCCGACGACGTCCACGCCGTGGTCACCCGCAACGGCGCCGAGATGGGCTGGGACGTTCCGCCCGTCATCACCTACGTGTCGCGCCAGGCCGAGCTTGCGCCCAACGAGGCATGCAAGACCTTCAACATGGGCGTTGGCCTGTGCCTGATCGTCGCTCCCGAGGACGAGGCCGCCGTGACCGAGGCTCTGGTCGCGCTGGGCGAGAAGCCGTTCCATGTGGGCGAGTGCGTCGAGGGTTCCGGTAAGGTCGTGTACTCCGATGAGCGCTAACGAGCAGATGGCTGCTGCCGAGGGCCTGGGCTATGTGCCCTACACCCGTCCGACCGGCACCGATACGGTCGAGCCGCTCAAGATCGGCGTGCTCATCAGCGGCTCTGGTACCAACCTGCAGGCGCTGATCGACCTGATCGCCGCCGGCAAGCTCAACGCCTCGATTGAACTTGTGGTGTCGAGCCGTCCTTCGGCCAAGGGCTTGCAGCGCGCCGAGCGCGCGGGCATCCAGACGCTTACGCTGTCCAAGGATGTCTATGCCGACCCCATCGCGGCTGACGAGATTATCGCGCACGAGCTGCTCGAGCGTGGCTGCGAGTACGTGGTGATGGCCGGCTATATGCGCATGGTGCACACGCCGCTGCTGGCGGCGTTCCTCAATCGCGTGGTCAACCTGCATCCGGCACTGCTGCCGAGCTTTACCGGTGCCCATGCGATTGACGATGCGTTTGCTCGCGGCGTCAAGGTGACCGGCGTGACCGTGCACTTTGCCAACGAGATCTACGACAACGGCCCCATCATCGCCCAGCGCGCGCTGGCTGTCGAGGAAGGCTGGGACGTCGACACGCTCGAGGAGCACATCCATGCGATCGAGCATGTGCTGTATCCCGAGGTCGTACAAATGCTCGCCGACGGTCGCGTCCACGTGCTGGAGAGCGGCAAGGTGGCTATCGACCCGGCGCGCTAGCGCGTGTAAACAGGTCACCTAGGTTTCTTTGTGACATAAGCAATCGAAATAGCCGCTTGGGGCATATGGAACCACATGTGCCCCAAGCGGCTTTTACCATCTCTTCGATTTCGGGCTCCTGATAACGTGACAGGTGGGACCGAAAAATGGGGGGGGGGTGGTTGGCTGCGCGCATGATATGGATATCAGCGGCGATTTCTCCATCTCGGTAAATAAAGATGGCTTCAAGTTCAGTATCGGTTCGAACTTCGAGGTAGCAACCCTGTTCAACGATTTTCTTGCACTGACACCCATGTCATGAGCAAGGATAACTAGCCGGTATAGAGTTGCTTGAGCGGGTATGCGTCTGTTCAAGTGACCCATCGATTTGTTTAAGAAATAGTTAAACTACGAAACAAACGGCACGTGGGTAACTCACGACTCAGCGAGAGTAAAAGGAATAGGAGAAGAAGGTTCATGTTTTGCCCCAAATGTGGCAGCAAGATTGGTGATGATGCGCGGTTCTGTACCGAATGCGGTCTGCCCTTGGGCGGGCTCTCGGGCAAGACTGCGGCCGAGGCCGAGCCGTCGGAGCGAGAATCATCGTCCGCTGAAGTCATAATGGAACCCACAGATACCGAAACGGACTCTGCGATAGGATCCGCGAATGCCGAGTCCACAGCAGAACCGAGCCCCGAGCCGGTCTCGAAGACCGCGAATAGCGGTCACTCCCAGATGTACAACTTCTTTATGCAACGCTGTCAGGTCGGCAACCGCCTAGTGCCGCAGTTTGCTATCATGATCGCCGCATTTATCGCCGCTGCAGGCATCGCTTACGCTGCTTTCATGCTCTACAAGAACGTCATTGAGCCCAATCTCCAGCAGCAATCCGTGCAACAGGAGCAAGCGACCGAAAGGCCCAAGAAGGACGAGAGAGCGGTCGAAGAAGTTGTCTATACGTTGGAGGCAAAGTCATTGACGGCGTCTGCTCCGGTCGACCCTATGCTCGAACAGGGCGAGCGGAGGGACATGGAATGGTCCTATCCGCAACTTAAGAGCTCCACCAAAGACGACGTTGCAGACAAAATTAACAAGGCGATTCTCGAGCCCCTTCAAATTGATGCGGAGCGAACGAATCGAGCATCAGATAATGAGCAATCAGATGCTGAGTTGTACCCCGACGGCGAATTTCCCTGCATATCGAGAAACGTGACGGTTACGTACATGGATGAGAACTATTTCTGTATCCGTGACGAGCGCTATTCGACGGGATGGGGCCCGCATGGCGGCACGGTTGTGACTGGTGTTATTTTTGATTTGCATACGGGTGATACTGTTAGTCCTCAGGATATGTTTGGCATTGATACCGAGGATCTTGCCAGTTCTATGAGTTCGGCAGTTTGGCCGTATCTTACGGAAATAGGCAGAGACAGAGAGTATCCGTCTGACTACAACTCTATGCTCATGCGGAGCAATTCTTCAGACTATTCAATCAAGGGTTCAACATGCTTGTATGTGACATCCAAGGGGCTGGTGTATCGCACCGAAGACTATGAGCTCGGTACTTTTGCGGACGGCAATTGCGAGATTTTGGTTGCGTCCTGGGATGATGAGTCTCAAGTTGGGTCCGAAGTAACCCCTGATGAGGTCAAGGACGGTACAACGGTGAAAGTCGATAAGGAGGACTAACATGTTCTGTCCCAACTGTGGATTTGAGCTTGATGGCGATTTGCGATACTGCACCGAGTGTGGCTATGCACTCGAAGATGCAAAGGCGGTGCTGAACTCTGCCAGCAACGAAGTGGCAGAAGAGCCTTCCGTTATCAATGAGGCTGCGGAAGAGATTTTCGCTAGTGACGAAACGGAGAAGGAGCCTTCCGCCGGTGCCGAGGCGGGGGAGGAAAAGTCGCCCGTGGAGAGCGAGCCCGTAGCGGACGAAGAAGACGACCGGCCCAAGGACGACGTGTCGTCCGATGCAACGCCTTCGATTCCAGCCGTGCGCGCCGACCGGCCAAAGCCGAGCAATCCGGTCGCCAAGCCCGTCGCGGCGCCAGCCCCTGCGCCTGCGGCGAATGTATCCGCACAGAAAAAGGACCCCAAGGCGCTCTATATCGTCGGTATCATCGTTGGCCTGGCAGCCATTGCCATCTTTAGCTACCTGCTGTTCTTTAGCAAGTCCAGCGACGACGTTGCCCATTACGGCCAGGACAAGGCCATCGTGGTAGCCCAAGAATCCAAGATTACCCCGACCGACGCAAAGGGCGAGAAGATCAAGAAGTACTCGGTGACCCTGAACGGCGACAACGGCTACAGCACCAATGCTGAGGTTAAGGGTGACGAGGGCTTCACGGTAAGCCAGCTTCCCGATATCAAACCGGGAAAATATACTCTTACCGTTAAGGACTCCAAGACCAAGGTTGAGTGGAGCGTTCCTGTCGAGGTGGTCGACAATTCCAAGTCCGATGAGGCCGTGAAGGATGTTTCGCTCGAGGTGCCTAAGGCTGACAGCGCAGACGCAAAGGCGGACGAGGGCGACAAAAAGGACGGAAACGCCGCTGCGGACAATGCTGCTGCATCCGCTGCCTATAAGCAAAAATGCCAGGAATATCTTGCGCGTTATGGTGAACCTCAAATGGTTGAGATTGAGGACTATATGTCAGCCCTTAGAGGTTTTTGCTTGGCTGATTTGGTTGATTTCGACAACGACGGCGTTTCTGAGCTCGTGACGGTTGTTAACGATATGAGCGCGGACGATATGAAAAGCGCCTGGGACGGAAATATTGAAGAGCTTCAGAAGTCCTACACCGTAGAGGTTTGGTCGGCGGAAGACGGCGGTATCAAAAGGATATATAGCCAAAAATGGCTCGACAACTCTAACGGAGGATCGATGTACCTGCCTCTTGTTAAGGATGATGAGCAAAACGTCTTACTTGGCAAGCGTACGTACGAAATGTGCGATGCGCTCAAAGCAAAGCTCTCAGGTAAACAGATAACCTATGGCGATAACTGGTCTTTATTCGGCAAAAAGGATGATTCGCTTTCGTTGGTGTTAAATCGCGAAGCTTGGTCCGTCTCTGTTTCTGGCGGTAATCTTGGAGACTATTACGCATCTAACGGCAAGGAGATATCCGAGAAGGATTTCAACGCGTTAAATTCCTACACAGATTTCAATCATCAATACTGCACGTATTATTTTGTTGACTTCTCAAGCTCAAGTCAGGGATCATTTTCAGATGTGCCCGTTGTTGGTTGCAGCCAAATGTCCGACCGCACCAATAGCACACTAAAAAAGTTGGGGATTGAATAAAAGTTGAAAAAGGGGCCTGGAAATTGCGTCCAGGCCCCTTTTCTTAGAGCAGCTGCTCAAGGTCAATAAGCCTTGTGTCGTTCACTTGGGCGGCTTTCTCTCGACATGCCTCCGTAAATCCACCCTTGCTAAACAGGTAATATCGTTGGATCGGCCTGCCCAACAATGTTCCGCGACGCATGAGCGTCTCAAGCACATCGACGTCAGCGGGCTCGTTTCTCCATTTGCACTCGCCAACGATGAGCTCCCCATCGGCGTCCTCAAGCACAACGTCAATCTTTTCTTGCCGGCGCGTGTTCGGGTTCGTGCCCCACCAAGAGCCGATTGCCTTGGGCAGCACATCCAGCTCGCTCTCAACAACCTGCCGCATCAACCACTGGCGGCACACTTCTTCAAATGCAGGACCCACAAAGGTGGACAAATCATGCTTGGCGATACGCGCGGCCACAGCGGCTCCGAGCCCCTCCTCAATTGTTCCCGCGTACTGTGGAACAAAACGATACCAAAACCTAAACAAGTTGTCGCAGATCCGATAGATTACTTGACGTTTTGTTGCCTTTACAACAGGCGTGACGCGCTCAACGATTCGCAGCTCGATCAATGCGTCGAGCAGTCGCGCGACCTGTGGTGTTGCGAGGTGGGTAACATCGGCAATCTCTTTGGAGCGTACATAGCCGTTGGCAATGGCGGTTATGACGGCATTGTAGATAGCCGGGCTGCGGACCTCTTGCAGCAGATAGTTCTGGGGTTCGGCATACAAAAACGCATCTTGACGCAGCAGCGCATGCTCAAGGTTCCATTGGGTGGAACGCGCGCCATCGAGCTGTGATAGATAGAGCGGCATCCCGCCAACAACGGAATACAGCTCGATGACCCTTTCGATGGGTGCATCGGGAAGCATGAGCGCCGCGTCGAAGATGGTGAAGGGGTCAATGCGCAGCTGCATGGTGCGGCGTCCATAAAGAGGGCTTTGGTGTCCTAGTACCTGGTGTTCCATAAAGCTCATGGACGACCCGCAGAGTACGAGGAACAGCTTGCTCGTGTCTTTATGTCGATCGATAAGCGTTTGCAGGCACGAAGAGATGCCTGGATCGCTCTCGGCGAGGTAGGGATACTCGTCAATAATCAGAACGATTCGCTCTGTCTTGGCGTGTTCGAAGACGGATTCGAGTGCAACCTGGATAGAGGGGAACGCTGCTCCTGCGGCGCTATCGCCAAGTATCTCGCGGCTGAGCAGCGCGAGATTTTCGCTTGCAACGGTTTGCTGCCCAGTAAAGAAGATCACATGGGGTTTGTCCTGTGTAAAGGCGTGAAGCAGGCTAGTTTTACCTACGCGACGCCTTCCATAGACTACAGCAAACTGAAAGGAACCCTTTTGATAGGCGGTTTCCAGGGATTCAAGCTCTTCCCGACGTCCAACAAACATGATATGCCTCGCTCATATACGTATTACTAACATATATATTACTAACACGTATGTGAGCAACTTTCCACCCGTCAATCGGATGGAACAGAAATGACAGCGTTTCTACTTAACGTGGCGCTTGAGTCTGGCATAGTCCTGAACTTGCTTTTTGCGCTTGGCGTTGAGGAGGTTGTTGAGGTCGAGCTTCTCGGCGGTGCAGCGTTTGAGTAGGTTGGAGCTGTCAAAGCCGTTTGACTCAATGTCTTCATCCAGATCGTGCTTGAGCTTGGTCCATTTATTGAGCTGCGAGCGCACGTAGGCCGCGGGACGTTCTATCTCGTTGGCGATGTCGCGTACGCTGGTGCCCGTTCCAAACAACTCGCGTATCTTTGCCGTCTCCTTGCGCGTGCGCTCATTTTTGGCATCGGTCTTGCATCGATCGCTGCAGTAGTGCCGTTTGACGCCACGATGCCCGGCAAGTGAATAGGCGCGTCCGCACTGCTCGCAATAGCCAATTTTGACGGTGCTCAGCTTGCGTGAAAAATCAAACCAGAGCCACGAGAGATAGCTGTCAAAGGAGAGGAACCCTGTGGACTCGTTACCCTGGAACACATCCACGTGCGCGCCCGAGAGATGCGAGATCACGAGCGCCTGCACCAAAGCGGTGAGTGCATCGCGGTCATCGTTTTCAAGTTCTTCGCGGCGCTCCTGGATATCTGCTTGAGGGTCGATTACATAGAAGCTCTCCTCGCTATTGCTGACCTTGAGCCGCGCTGAAATCTCCGAGCTGGAGTCTTCGTCCATGTAGAACATCGCCTGCAAAACACTGAAGTCATTGGCGGTGAGCTCGTGTTCAAAAGAGAGCACGTTGAGTGCAACGAGGGATTCTTCCTCGTCGATCATAAACATAAAGGCGTAGAAATATCCCGCATCGGATTCGATTTTGCGCACGATGGGCAGGCTTTTGAATGAGTCGGTATAATCACCACCCGCCCTCAGGATAGTGGTGTAGATCTTGAAGGATGACCCGTTTGCCGCGCAGGTCACCACTGATTTCTCGATTCTTTCCAATGCGGAGACCTTTGCGATGGTGCAGCTCCCGTTGAGGTATTCCTGGATGCGCATGGCAATAAGTGCTGCCATCGCGGCATTGGCCCAATCGCGTACTGATTCTATTGCGTGCTTGCCAAAAAGCGGCCCGGTCTGTTCGGCGTAATCAAGTACGTTAAAGAGGCTTGCGCGGAAGGGCTGCTCTTTAACGGCGGTGGGTTCGATGCATGATGCCAGCCTGATCAGATCGGCATGGCGCTCGCTGTGTGCGGGCCCTTCGTTGCTTTTGTTGCCGGCCAGCTCGGTGGGCATGTAGAGTTCAAAGACAAGCTGGGCCTCGCCAACGGGCCTATTGGGTTCGTTCTCTATGAGGTTGACTTTCTTAAACGGAATCGAACCTTCAACGGTGCGTGTTTGGGAGAACTCAAACATTGTTACCCCTGTCTCTAGCTGCAGGTTTAATAGCGTAGCACGTTTAGGAAAATTACCCGGTCAAAATCTCTATATCGGATAAACGACAAATCGTATCTTGTGATCGTCAAGAAAAGGGGTAACGAGAAAGGACCCGATTATGCATTGCAAACAGTGTGGAGCAGAGATTAACGACGGCGCCAAGTTCTGCGGCGTGTGCGGAACGCCTACGGTCGCGGCTGCGGCCAGCGCGGTGGGGGATGCGATTTACGTCGAGGCCCAGCCGATTGAGAGCCAGTCTGTCGAGGCTCAGTTTCAAGCGGCGGAGGATGCAGAGGCCGCTGCTTGCCTGCAGGATTCGCTTCACGAGTCCATCGGGTCGCTTGGGCGAGCAGCGGTGATTTCATTGCTCTATGTGCTCTTTTTCAATTACGTGCTGGGAGGTGGCTCGCTGGGACTTAACAATATGATTCCGCTGGCGCTGCTTCTGATTGGTCCCTGGAAGGTGATTATCTCGCTGTACCGCAGCGGTGTAAGGCTTCCCTTTGTCTATGGTAGCGGCATTATCGGTATCACGATTATGCTAATCGAGCTTGTGGTTCTCGTGGGCCTTCCTGTCGTGGTTCTGATGCTTTTTTACTGGTTGGGCAGCGTGATTCACGGGGCGGTTCCTGTTATTCCCGAATCGGTTCCGATGACGATCGTGGCGCTCTGGCCTATTGCCTCGGTTGCCAACATCATCTTCAAGGCAATCAAGCTGCACATGGCTCGCGCCTAGCAAGTAGCCCGTCGCATGCCTTCCGCGTGGGGTCAGGCGAATTTGAAAGGTGAAAGAAAAGGTTTACAGTCGAGCAAATTGCTCCTGGGCCTTTTCTGTTTGCAGGCTGTGGGCTATCGTTTCGATATGCTGAAGTTCTAGGGGGATTTATGTACTGTGCAAGCTGCGGGGCAAAGATCAAAGACGGGGCGCGATTCTGTTCTGCATGCGGAAAACCGTTGGATGTGGATGATGCGCCGGCGAATGCTCAGCAGCCGCTTCCTTCAGGTACACCAAAGGCGTCTGCTGATAGAAAAGCGACAAGCGATCCTGCTGTATCTCGCGCAGAGGGCCCTTCTCCGGCGCCCTCTGATCATATGTCCTTTGCGGCCTTTATGATGCAGCGTCGGCAGATCGGCCGTTTTGCTGTGCCTACGTTTGTCACCATTCTTGCAGCAATCATCTTTACCGCTGGTGTCGCTTACGCCCTGGTCAAAGCTTACGAAGCCTTTGTGCTGCCTCAAGCGCAGCAGCAGGAGCAGCCGGCTGCAGTCGAGGAGAAGTCGTCCAAAAAGAAGGTCGCGGCAACAAACAAGAAAGCACGCAGGGCTTACGCGGGCGTGGTTGCGCGTTACGAGGACTTTGCGAGCTATTGCGAGCGGAAGGGGGCTGGTGCTGCCAGCTACGACGACTGGGCCCAGGGACGCGGTGATGATTCTGGACTGGGGCAGATATTCGTTTATAACAACCAGACTGCCCCCGGCTTTTTAAGCTACTACTATGCTTTCGATGATTTGAATGGCGACGGAATTGACGAGCTGCTTGTTGGGTTTGTCGATGCGCAGAACGATATTTCGGCGATTGTGGGTGCCTACTGCTTTGTTGATGGAGAGGCCGTTTCGGTTATGCCTTCGTCAGAGATGGTAGAAGGCTCCAGCAATATGACGAATCAGTATGACGGTTTTATTGCTCAGGGTGAGAGCCAAGTCATTACTGTCTGTAAGGACGGCATCGTTAAATTTACCTGTAGTCAGGATTGTAACCAGGCAGATTTCTATATTTCGCTTACTGCAGAGGGTCCTGAGGTCGTAGACGCGGTGCAAATTCAAAATAAGGAATTCGATAGGCAGAATGGCGCCTACTTGGTGAGGACCGTTGAGGATGGTGGCAAACCGCAGGAGGCGATGGTCCAGGGGCGTGAGGAAGCGTGCAGAATTCTTGACGAGCTCGCCGGGAAGTATCCGGAGGCCGACATTGAAATGCCGTCCGCAAGCAGCGATATGTGGAAGGCATTCAAAGGGGTGGAGCCTTCGGAGGGCTCTTTGAAGGACGGCTCTGGCACTGCGGACGATCGATCTGGCGCATCTCAAGCACCATCTGAAGCGGCATCCGATAGCAGCGACGATGGGGAGGCCGCTGCGCGCGGCGATGGCGTGATCGCCGACATGGATGCGTTCATTGCAAACGCCAAGCGCGAGTTGATTGTGCCAGATGACGCCTCTATTACGTTCAAGGTCGCTGATAAGCCAAACTATTGGGAGGGGGCGGCAACGTACGTTTGGTACGTCGAGTTTTATAAAGACGGAAAGGTCGTAGCGTCTGCGGAATGCGGCTCCGAAGGGTACCCATGTCGGTCGATTATGGCCTATCACGAGAGCTGGTAACTTTAACCGAGCCGTTTTGGCATTACAGCGCGCGCGCGGCTCTTATGCCTTTCCCCTTGTTCCATCCGACGAGTTTAGTTGCGGCTAAAACGGACGTTACGAAGAGCTGACCGAGAGGCCGAACGCGCTCGCCCGCTCAGCGGGTATGCCCCAAAAGGGCATCTGGGGTTCGAACCCTCCCGGTTCTTCGTCAGTTGACCAAAGGTGCGACATTATTGCCGCTCATCGGGGGTGGCTAAATGAGATGACTTGAGGGCTATAATTAGCCAAGCTAAGTTGGGGACAGATTGAGGCGCACAGGCTTTCGATGCGCCTGTCGACTCGGCAGTTCACAATTTATTAGACACGCGGAACGCGTGGTTTGGGATTAACGAAAGGAATCAGCATGTCACTGTTCCATAGCGATAACGAAAAGGAAGAAAAGCACAGCGGAATTCTCGGTGCCTTTTCTGTCGACAATATCAAATGGGAGCCTGGCAACGACGAAGATGCCTCGCTTGTCTCATTCCGCTATCCCTACGAGGATTTTCCCAACGGGTCCTATCTTCAGGTTGCGCAATCGCAGATTGCCGTTTTTACCAACAATATGGGGGCGGGCAGTTCTACTGACGCTACGGGTGCCGGCGATTCTCAGGTAAGCGTGTTTGTCGGTCCGTGCAAGATCAAGCTCGACACGGGAGACAGCCGATTCGCCCCGTTCCGCAATGCCGCCCATTCGCTTACCGGCGGTAGCTCGGCGTTTCATTCCGTTGTGTACTTTATCAATACTAACTACATGAACGAGCTGCGCTGGGGCACGACCGAGCCCATCATTGTCCAAGACCCTGAGGAAGACGTCAACGTTCATGTTCGCGCCTTCGGTTTGTTTGGCGCGCATATCGAGCAGAATGACTCGAGCCTGGTTCCCATTCAGGTGAGGAAGTTCCTCGTTAAGGTCGTGGGCACGCGAGATCGCTATACGCGAGAAGAACTTACTTCCTTTATGCGGGCAAAAATCCTTGAGTATGTTCCTGACCTGCTTGCCAAGGCGATTGTTGACCAGGAGGTTTCCGTTCTTAAAATTGCGACGCATCTGAGCGACTTCTCGTCTCAGATGCAGGGCAAGCTCGTTAACTATTTCGATGAGTTTGGTCTCACGCTCGATAACTTCTCGTTCAACAGCATCAAGCCCTTCGAAGAGGATCTTGCTGCCATCAACGAGATGAAGATCCAGCGTAAGCGGAGCATTCTCGAGGCGCAGGGTAACGCTGCCCAGATGGACATCGAGTCCGAGGCACTTGCCAGGAAGCGTGCGCGCGAAGGCTACAACTATCAGCAGGAGCGCGGCATGGACGTAATGGAGAGTGCTGCGGGCAATGAGGGGAGTGCCGCATCGGGCCTCATGGGAGCCGGCATGGGACTCGGCATGGGCGTTGGCATGGGCGGTGCATTTGGAGCTGGCTTCTCCAACTTGGCCAACCAGGCCATGGGCGCTGTTGCTCCCATGGTTGGAACGGCTTCCGCGTCCGCAGGTATGCAAAACGGTCCCGTGTGTCCCAGTTGCGGAAACGTTAATCCGATGGGTGCTAAGTTCTGCCTGGAATGCGGACAAAAGCTCGAGCAGGGTGTTGCGTGTTTGGCGTGTGGGCATCTTAACCCGGTCGGTGCCAAGTTCTGCCTGGAATGCGGGAACCGGTTGATCTCGCCAAGGTGCCCGAGCTGCGGAGCCGAGTTGCCCGAAGGGACCAAATTCTGCCCCGATTGTGGAACTAAGATCCAATAAGGAGAAACAAAGATGAACGGTTCTGTTAAACGTGTCATTTTGGGCGAGGCAATCGTCTTGGTGGCGTGGCTTGTAATCATGTTTGTCTGCAAAAACGCGCTGATGAACCCTATCGTCTTTGCTATGTCGCTTGGCTTTGGGGTTTTGGCTTTTGCGGCGGCTTCGATTTCGGCTGCCATGTCCGATAAGCAGTCCACGGTCAAAAGCACGACCGAAATCCATTATTTGCCGGCCGCATCCAGCTGTGCCTACTTTGTCGTTGCCCTTCTGGCCAACACGTACTTTGTGTTTGCGGCATATGGGTGGGGCGGCAGCACGATTCCAGTCGTCGTAAACGTTGTCCTTCTTGCTGTGCTTGTCCTTGTGCAGATGGGTCTGGGCTTCAATGGCCGCCAGGTTGACCAAAAGGTTGCTGCCGTGGCCGCAAAGACGGTTCAAACGGCGCAGTTCGGATCGTATGTGGGACAGCTCCTCGCCGTGGCGCAGGACGCTCAGGTCAAAGCCGAACTCAAAGCGCTTAAGGATGACATCTCCTTTAGTTCCAACATGTCGCAACCCCATGTTCAAGAGATCGAGCGACAGTTCTCCGCCGCGCTTGAGGCGGTCTCGAATTCCATGAGTGCCGATGAGCCGGCAGATGTTACGGTTGGCCTTGTCCATGATGCGCGCAATATCTGGAAAAAGCGCAATGCGGCGCTGACCGCTGTCAAATAAGGGCTCGCGCTGCTTTTTGCCAGGGCACTTTGATGGTTGAAGTGGGGGAAGCTATTGGAAATCAACGGTATAACTTGTGAGGGCTGCGGCAGCACCGATGTCGAGTTTGACCCCGCAACTCGAAAGGTTCATTGCAACCAGTGCGGTCGCGAGATGTACTATTCGCGGGCGCGTCTGGGGGCCACGGGCAAAATCGCGTTTGCCAAGGACAATGCCATCAAGTTTTTTAAGGGTGGTAACTTTCCGGAGGCCCGCAAATTTGCCGCGGACGTGCTCAATATGATGCAAGACAACGCGGCAGCACAGTTTATGGTTGCGTACTGCGATGAGTTTTGCGAAGGTCTTTCGGGTTCGATGACGGTTTTCTTTAAAAGGGCCGAAGATATCCCTCTCGAATATGACGAAGTGCGTGACTTGATCGACTTGTTTGAGTCGACGCTCTACAACATGCGTGACTTTGAGGTTCAGATGGTATCGCTCGTGGTCGCCAATATGCAGAGCATGGAGGATCGGTCTCGGCTTGAGAGCTTTATCGATGCTGTGTGCCCGTTCTGCATAGCGCGGTATGCTTCGGAAGACTTTATGACCGCAGAGCGGGAGAGCTTCTATCAAGATATCGCCGCCAACTGCAACATACCCAAGACGTGTCTCGCACTACTCAAGGGCATTAGAGAGAACCCCGGGTCCCCCTATAAAACTGGTTCGTTTGCGTTACGAAGAAGGACCTCGTACTTTCTCGAACACTATGTGGAGCCCGTCGGGCGCATCGTCAATTCGATGAAGGCAAGCCAATACAAACAGAAGTTTCTCGTGGCCTATCAGCAGGTGTCCGAGCAATACCGAAGCATGGCCTCTCAATAAAGCGGATGGCGGGTGCTTACTCGCTTAAAGCTATTGGATGATCTAAACAGTTCAAACTGAAAGGTGGTACAGATGAGTGATTCGGGATTAGATACTGCCCTTATCGAGCGCAGGATCGCCGCTATTGGAACAAAAGTTGACCAGATGACCACGAAGGTCGATAAGGTCGAATCCCAAATGGAGGAAGTGCGGAAGGACCTTAAAAAGCTCCGAAAGGACTTTCTCGAGATGATGCTCGAACAGCGTCGTACCGCCGCACTTGAGCAGGCGACTACGGAGCTCGTGAGCGTCCGGCAGGAGATGGACAAGAAGTTCGGCAACTACTCGGTGGTTCGAAACACCATGGTCGGTATTCTCCAGGCAACCGATGCAGCGCTCGTGCGCAAGGCGACGATTTCGACGGTCTCCGAGGAGTTAATGATTTCTACCCCGGACTACTGGCTGGCGCCTGTCCTGGTTGCCCTTGCGGCATGGATCAACAACAACCGAGATCTTGCAGAGCGCGCAATACGCGAGGCTGTCAAACGTGACAACGAGCACACGTCGCTTGCGATGGCTCTGATCTGCAGACGTAATAACCGCACGGCTACGTGCTACGAATGGCTAGCACGCTACTTCTCGACGCAAAACGCCGCCCGCATCGATGCCGATGCGATGGTCTACATCGATGCTTATATCAACGGCATCTTCGGAACCGACGAAAAGCACCTGTGCGACGACTATATGGCGGGCTGGATCGAGCAGATCAGAAATCAGAGCCCTGAGTTCGAGAATGAGCAGTCAGAGTCATGGGCGGAGTACTTTACCGGCTACGAGGAGGATATGAGCTCGAGATATCCGGCGCTCAAGGTGGTGGTCAAGGAGTTTGACTACATAAATAAGTATCTCGGAAAAGTCGAGGCAATCGAGAGCATCTCCAATGACTTCGCCGACCTCAAGGCTTCTGATGTTGACGAGAGGACGCTTGCCGAGCAGGTTGACAGGCATTTGATGGAGCTCGTTAACTCCGATGACTCCAAGGAGCGAAATTTGCGCCGCCAGGAGGAGTATCTTCTTGCGGTCAAAGCATTTGGCGGAGACGTAGAGCGCGCCCGAGAGCTCGTCAATCGTCGCCGCGATGAGAAGCGTCAGCAGACGATGAACATCATCGACCAGATGACACGCTCGATGCGCGACCAGAGTGCGTCTGTGGATGTGCATAAGAAGAAGACCGCGATTCAGTTTTTGGGTTCCTATATCAACGGTGGTTTCAACCGGTATCGCAAGAGCGATATCCCCGAATTTCCGCAGGCGATCACCCTTGACTTCGACGGATGGACAAGCAGGGCGGTTACCGGCGATGAGGGTAATGCGCTGCGCGGCGATTATGTTCGCTATGTCGGTGAAGAGAAGAAAAAGGAGCTCGCTGAGCTTGATGTCAAGGTTGCGAAGGGCAACAAGAGCCACAAGATAGCGGCCGTTGTCCTCGCTGTTTTGGGAGTAGCTTTCTTTGCGTTTGTAAACCAGGTTATTGGCATTCTGCTTCTTGCGGGGGCTGGCTATTGTCTAGTAAAGACGGGCCTCTCGAGCAAGCAGCGCGCTGCGGAGGCAGAAGAGATTGAGGCCAAATACTCCAAACGGATCCAGGAAGGCTGTTCCGAGATCGATCTGGCGCTTAATCAGTGGAAGAGCGCGAAGGAAGCGGCGGCCGAGCGCAGCGACCTGCTTAAGCTCGATAAGGTTGCCTAGCCGATAGGATTGACTCGATAACCATGAATGGAGTGAAATAGATGACTGATGAAGTGACTGATTTCGACCATAACGATGCCGCGATGCAGGACTTCGATGCATTGAGCGAGCTCGATAGTCTGTTTAAAGAGGACGAGCGACTGAAGCAAGCTGAGAACAATGTTTTGACTCAAAATCTCTCAGGCTTTGCAAACTGCTTTCCCGATTGGGATTTGCATCCGCCGGTAGCGTAGAAAAGCGCTTGAAACACAAGCTGCGATCATTTGGAAACATCGATGTTTCTGCGGGCTAGAAGCCATGGGGCTTTTGGCTCGCTGTCTTTCATATGCCGGTCGGCGGCATAGGGCATCAACCGTATTCTAGGTTCTTGGACGCCAGGCCGACTCGCTTCGGATCGGGCGCTACACCAACTTTCTCGAGACTACCAATCTGACAGGGCCTCGTCCGTGTGTGGACGGGGTCCTTTTGCGTGGCCTTTCATGTTTGCTATACTGCTAGCAGGTAGAGAGGAGCCGCTATGGGTACAGCAACGGTGCAGCTCAACACACGAATCGATCCTATGCTCAAAGCTGGTGGCGATGCGGTCCTAACTCGCAATGGATTGGGGCCGAGCGATGCCATTCGTGCGCTTTGGGCCTATCTCGTCGAACATCAAACGCTGCCGGGATTTATGGTGGCGGATAAGCGCGAGGCGCCCCGTGCGGAGAGCCTGGCCGAGCAGGGGTGTGGCCTAGCTTTTTCCTCGTTGGGGCTAAGCGCTTCGGATTTTGCGCCAGCTGGATCATCTGCGGAAGACTGGGATGCCGTACGAGATGATATGTATGACGCGATGATTGCCGACATCGAGGCGAATTGCCGATGATTGAGGCAAAGCATCTCTTGGTAGATACGAACGTTTGGCTCGATTATTACCTGCAAGAGGGGGCGTTCGACGAAGCGAAAAGATTGGTTGAACTGGCCGAGGCGGGAAAGATCGACCTTCTGTATGCGCCCACGACGGCAAAGGATGTGTTCTATATTCTGCCTCGTCGTCTGGCCCGGCGGAATGCGAATGGGATTAGCGTGTCGTTTGCCTCGGCGTCATGGGCCTGCATCGAGCATATGATGCAGGTAGCAACGGCCTCTCCACTTTCGTTGGCAGAGTGCGAGATGGCACGCATGCTTGGCAAGCGCCTGCCGGATCTTGAAGACAACCTCATCATCGCTTCGGGCGAGACGGCAGATGTTGACTACGTGGTCACGAGTGACCGGCGCATGCTGGAGGCGATGCCCGAGGTTTGTCTGACGCCCGCGCGTGCACTCGAGATGATCGGGATCCTCGACTAACCTTGTCTGTCTGGTTTCGCTATCATATGGGGCAATGTGAACCCCATGCAACTTTGGAGGACGGTATGGCGGATAACGCCGAGGCGCTTTTCTCGCCTGAGCTGGTGTTTTTTGATTGGGAGTGCGCGACGCCGGATGAGGTGTTTGCGCGGCTCGAGGGTGAGCTTGCCCCGCGCGGCTACATTGCCGAGGGTTGGCTCAACGCCGTCCGCACGCGCGAGGACGCCTATCCCACGGGTCTCGCTATGCCGGCGGCAAACATCGCCATTCCGCATACCGATCCGGGATTTGTGGCCAAGCCCTATATCGCAGTGGTAAAGCCCGCCGCACCTGTGACGTTCAACGCGATGGCGGGCATGGGCGCCCCGGTGCCGGCGCAGATTATCATCAATCTGGGCATTGCCGAGCCGGGCGGCCAGGTCGAGGCCCTGCAAGCGCTTATGAATATCTTTATGGATGCCGACGCTGCAGCCGATGTACTCGGCCAGACCACGCCGCAGGGCATGGTCGACGCCATCCGCCGCCGCTTTTAAGGCCGGCACTTGGGGGCTGTCCCTAACTGTCGGCAGAAAAGGAACGTCCCTAACTGCCAACTGCCAGACCTGTCCCCTTTGCACCAAAATGGTGCAGATTAAACCGTCTCCCATGCACCAGGTGTGTCTCGGGGGCTGCGTTGTGACACAATGGCGTTTGTTCGATTCGTGATGTGAAAGGCCAAACATGGCAAACAAGAAAAAGAACCCCGAGGTCGCGCCGACGCCCGAGCAGCAGGCCCGCGCCGCCTCCAGCTCTCGCAAGAAGCAGCGCAAGACGTACGTGTCCAAGACCGTCAAGATTGTCCTGGTGGTCATCGGCGTGCTGGCGATGCTGCTCTCCGTCTCGGCCATGGCGTGCTCCGGCCTGATGTCGCAGACCGAAAGCGCCAGCTCGGGCTACAAGCTCACCGGCGGCGTTGCCGCCACCATCAACGGCGCCAACCTCACCGAGGATACCGTGACCAAGCAGATCATGAGTATGCGCACGTCCTATGGTTATACCAAGGACAAGGATTGGGCGCAGTACCTGGTCAACAACGACCTTACGCCCAAGAAGTACCGCAAACAGCTCATCGATTCCTACGCGCAGCAGATTCTGCTTCAGCAGGCGCAGAAGGAAAACGGCGTGACGGTGTCGGACAAGGAGGTCGAGAAGGCTTGGAAGGACGCGTGCAAGAGCGCGGGCGGCGCCAAGACCTTTAAGAAGACCCTTAAGACTTACGGCTACACCGAGGACACCTATAAGAGCTCGCTCAAGGAGAGCCTGGCGCAGCAAAAGCTCAAGGAAGCCGTGGCGCCCACCAGCAAGCCCAAGGACAGCGAGATCGTCGATTACATCAACGAGAACCTGTCGAAGTACAACGATGCCCGCCGCTCGTCGAATATTCTGATCAAGGTCGATTCCGACGCATCCGACGAGGACAAGGCTGCCGCCAAGGCCAAGGCGCAGGAGTGCCTGGACAAGATTAACTCCGGCGAGCTGAGCTTCGAAGACGCCGTGGAGCAGTATTCCGACGACACCGGTTCCAAGGAGAAGAAGGGCGACGTGGGCTGGGACAAGCTCACCACCTTCGTCGACAGCTATCAGGCGGCGCTCGAAGGCCTTAACAAGGGCGACGTGAGCGACGTCGTCGAGTCGACGTATGGTTACCACATCATCAAGTGCACCGACTACTTCCATGTCGATAGCCAGGTCGATGACATTAAACAGGTGCCCAAGGACATCAAGAAGTATGTCTCCAACGTGGTGAAGACGCAGGCAGAGAGCACTGCGTACAGCGAGTGGCTGGAGCAGTACAAGAAGGACGCCGACATCACCGTTAACCCCATGCCCAAGGACGTGCCGTACAACGTCAGCCTGAAGGGCGTCATCAAGAGTTCGACCGACAATTCGTCGACGACTGAGTAATCATGGGGCGGCGCTCGTGTGAGTGCCGCCCGCACTATTGAGGAGGATTTGCAGATGACCAACGAAGAGCTGCAGCAGGAAATGATCGCGGCCATGAAGGCCAAGGACAAGGTTCGCCTGTCCATCATTCGCCAGGTTAAGGCCGAAGTGAAGAACATCGAGGTCAACGAGCGTCGCGATGTGACCGAGGAAGACGTCAACAGCATGATCAAGCGTCTGATTAAGCAGACGAGCGAGACGCTGGAGATGTCCATCAAGGCCGGCACCGACCAAGAGCGTACCGACAACCTGACCGAGCAGGTCAAGATTCTGGAGAGCCTGCTGCCCGCGCAGGTTTCGGGCGAGGAGCTCGAGGCCCTGATCGAGCAGGTTATCGCCGAGCTGGGTGCCACGTCCAAGAAGCAGATGGGCCAGGTCATGGGCGCGCTCGGCAAGGCCACCGGCGGCAACTTCGACAAGCCTGCCGCGGCAAAGATCGTCGGAGCTAAACTCGCGTAATTTGTTACGCGGTTTTACCAAACCGCGTAACGGCTCGACGCTGCAAACCCGTACACGCGGCAATCTGACGTTCAATTTCAAGGGCGCGACCATAAGGTCTGCGCCCTTTCATTTCACGTCACCTTGCTCGCGTGTACGGGTTTTCGCTGACTTATGCTCAACAAGGGCGGTTGGGCGCTCACTGGGGACAGACTTAAATGAGTGCCCAATGAGTGGGTGGAAGATTGCGGGTTCTTTACGGGGATGTAGTGTGGGCTGCGGAAACGTGGTTCTTTCCGTACAATAGTTCAACTCGTGTAAACGCAGGGAAGGGACATTCATGGCAGACATGATCGAGATCAAGCATCTCAACAAGTACTTTGGCGACCTGCATGTGCTCAAAGATATCAACCTCACCGTCAAGCGCGGCGAGAAGCTCGTAATGATCGGGCCCTCTGGTTCGGGTAAGTCGACGCTCATCCGCTGCGTCGATTATCTTGAGGAGCCCACGTCGGGCGAGGTCATTATCGACGGTACGCCGCTCACCAAAAAGAATCACCTGGAGATGGCTCGCAAGTATAGTTCCATGGTGTTCCAGCAGTTCAACCTGTATCCCAACATGACGGTGCTGGGCAACCTGACACTCGCGCCCATCAAGCTGCAAAAGAAGAGCAAGGAGGAGGCGACCGAGATCGCCATCGCCGCACTCAAGCGCGTCGGCATGGCGCATAAGGCCGGCGAGTATCCGCAGAATCTCTCGGGTGGTCAGCAGCAGCGCATCGCCATCGCCCGCGCCCTGTGTACCAAGCAGCCCATCATCCTGTTTGACGAGCCGACCTCGGCGCTCGACCCCGAGATGGTCCAGGAGGTTCTGGACGTTATGATTGAGCTCGCGCAGGAGGACATCACCATGATCTGCGTGACGCACGAGATGGGCTTTGCGCGCCAGGTGGCCGACCGCGTCATCTTTATGGAGGACGGCCGCATCCTGGAGGAGGGCACGCCCGAGCACTTCTTCGATAACCCCGAGAACCCGCGCTGCCGCGAGTTCCTGTCCAAGATTCTGCACTAGGCGCGGTGATGGACATGACGGATATGACGAGGGCGGCCGTGTCGCGCCGTCACTTTTTGCAGCTGGCGGGCGCCGGCATGCTCGCGCTGACGGGGACCGCGCTCACCGGTTGCGGCAACTCCACCAGCGGCGAGGGTTCCGACAAGGGATCCAAGCTTGCGGCCATCAAGTCGCGCGGCCATCTGAATGCCGGCGTCAAGAAAGATGTTCCCGGCTACGGCTATTACGACACCGCCAAAGGCCGCTTTGAGGGCATGGAAGTCGATTTGTGCTACCAGATCGCCGCCGCTGTCTTTGGCGTGAGCTACAAGGAAGCCCGTGCCCAGGAGCTTGTCGAGTTTACCGACGTAACGCCCAAGACACGCGGCCCGCTGATCGATAACGGCCAACTCGACGTGGTCGCAGCGACCTACACCATCACCGACGAGCGCAAGAAGAGCTGGGATTTCTCGACGCCGTATCGCACCGACTACGTGGGCCTCATGGTCAAGAAACGTTCGGGCTTTACCTCGATTGAGGACCTGGACGGCAAGGTCATCGGCGTGAGCCAGGGTGCCACCACGCAGGGCCTGATCGAGCAGATGATCAAGGACAACGGCTTTAGCTGCAAGCCCGAGTTTAGGGCCTTTAGCGGCTACCCCATCATCAAGAGCTCGCTCGACGCCGGCAATATCGACGTCTTTGCCATGGACCGCTCCACGCTGGCCGGCTACATGAACGAGACCGTTGAGCTGTTGCAGCCCGAGGTCAAGTTTGGCGAGCAGGGCTACGGCGTGGCGACCAAGAAGGGCTGCGACCTCTCGGCCGTGGTCAATCAGGTGGTCTGCGATCGCTTGGCCGACGGCTGGCTCGATCAAGAGGTCAAGACCTGGGGTCTTGTGTAGGCGCATCGTCCAAGGAAGGAATCAAATGCTCGAAGGATTGTTTGACGCCGACCGCTGGTCGACGACATTTCAAAACATGGGGCCCTTCTGGGAGGGCTTTGGCGTGACGCTGCAGGTGGTCGTTGCTGGTCTGCTGCTGTCGCTGGTGCTGGGCACGCTGCTGGGCGTGTTCTCGACCACCCGTTCGCGTGTACTGCGCGCCATCAGCCGCGTGTACGTTGAGTTTTACCAGAATACCCCGCTACCCGTGCAGGTGCTCTTTATGTATATGGCTGGCCCGCAGTTTTTGCAGGCTATAACCGGCGCCGACCAGCCGGTGCGCATCGCGCCGTTCGTGCTGGGCTTCTTGGGTGTGGGCCTGTATCACGCGGCCTACATCTCGGAGGTCATCCGCACCGGTATCGAGGCGGTTCCGCGCGGTCAGATGGAGGCGGCCCAGAGCCAGGGCTTCACCCGTGCACAGGCATACTGGTACATCGTGCTGCCCCAGACGTTCAAGATCATTCTGCCGCCGCTGTGTAACCAGGCGCTCAACCTGGTCAAGAACACGTCGGTGCTGGCGCTTGTGGCCGGTGGCGACCTTATGTACCGTTCCGACAACTTTGTGAGTCTGTACGGTTACCTGCAGGGATACATCGTCTGCTGCCTTATGTACTTCATCATCTGCTTTCCGCTCGCCATGCTGGTGCAGTGGCTCGAGCGCCGCTCCAAGGAGCGTCCGCGCGGAGTGAGCCTGGCCGAGCTGGGGCTCGACAACGTAGAGGAGGCCTAGCGCATGGAAATCTTTAACGCGACCAACCTGCTCTACATTTGGGGCGGTTTTGTTAAGACCATCGAGATCTCGGCGCTGTCGATCTTTTTCTCGCTCATCTTTGGCACGGTGCTGGCGCTTGTTAAAAGCTATGCGCCCCGCCCGTTCCGCATTTTGGTGAGCGCCTATATCGAGCTGTTCCGCTGCACACCGAACCTGCTGTGGATCCTGTTTATCTACTTTACGGTGCAGGGCTTGGACATCGTGATCTCGACCATCGCCTTTACGCTGTTTACCAGCGCCGTTATGGCTGAGATCGTGCGCGGCGGTCTTAACTCGATTCCGCGCGGCCAGTTTGAGGCGGCGCAGAGCCAGGGCTTTGGCTTCTTTGCCACCATGCGCTACATCATTCTGCCGCAGACGTTTAAGACGATCATTCCGGCGCTGTTTAGCCAGTGCACGACCGTCATTAAGGACAGCTCGTATCTTTCGGGCATTAACGTGGCCGAGCTCATGTACACGGCAAACGTCGTGATGGCCCACGCGATTGATCTGTCGCAGGTGCTTATGCTCTACGGACTGGTGTTTGCGATGTACTTTGTGCTCAACTTTGGTATCTCGCTGCTGGTCCGAGCTTACCAACGCCGCATCGTAGCCGCATAGCCTGGCTTTCCCTGGCACCCAACCTTGGCCTTCAAACCGTCGCTCGCGTACCAAAGTACGCGTCGCTCCTCTTTCAGGCCAATCTTGGGCACCAGGAAAACCCAGGTACGGTATCGTGGGAATAAGAGATAAACAGCCCTTTTCTCATTTGTTAGAAAGGAATCGCGATGAGCGATCTGGAGAACAAGAAGAATCCTGTGGTCATTACCATCGCGCGCGATTTTGGTGCCGAGGGCCACGAGATTGGCCGAATGCTTGCCAACGAGCTGGGGATTCCGCTGTACGACAACGAACTGCTGGTACGTGCGTCGCTGCGTGCGGGCGAGTCGCTCGACAAGATGGCCGCCTACGACGAGCGCCTGGCCGTGGAGAACATGGCGTTTCTGCCCGACCGCTACGATGCCCGTTCGTACTCGGACAAGCTATTCCAAAAGATGAGCCAGGTGATTTTGGACTTGGGTGAGACCGAGAGCTGCATTATCGAAGGCCGCCTGTCCGATTACCTGCTTCGCAACAACCCCAACCACATTGCCGTGTTGGTGACCGCTCCCTTTGAGGACCGCGTCGAGATTGTGCGCAAGAAGCGTGGCCTCAACAAAAAGAAGGGCGCCAAGCTGGTCAAACAGCAGCAGAAGGCGCGCGAGGCGTTCTATAAGCGCTATAGCGCCGGCAAGTGGAAGATGACGAGCGGCAAGGACATCGTCGTCAACCGCGCCAAGTTGGGACGCGAGGGCTGCAAAGATGTCATCGCGGCGGCCTACCGCTACAAGCTGGCGCAGCTCGAAGGCTAACCGACCAAAACCACCACAAAGGGGACAGACACCTTTGTGGTGGTTTTTGTTTTAGGCCGAGGGAAAGGCCTTGGTGAGACCGGCGCGCGTCTGCGTGTCGGTCTTTTGGTAGATAGAGCTCAGGTGGCGCTGCACCATGCGCATCGAGATTCCAAGCTCCTCGGCGACCTGTTTGAGCGGGCGCTCGTCTTGGGTTACGGCCATGAGCACGTCGACTTCGCGCGGGGTGAGAGCGTGGTTGGCGATGAAGGCCTGGCGCTGCTCCTCGACGGTGGGCGCGGCGAGTGCTTCCTCGGCAAGCTGTTGATGTTCGCGCTCCTGCTCGGTCTGGGGTAGACGGAACAGGCCGGCGGCAACGAATGCCACGCAAGCCGCGACGAGCAAAACGAGCGCACCGATCATGATGAGAGCAACATTGCCCGAGGTCACAAGCGCAAGCGAGACGCCCGACGTGATGAACGCGCACACGTTATTGGCTGCGCGCCCCATGCCGGCCCAGAGGGCGGGTGCATGCATGCGCGGTGCCAGCTGTGTAAACGTGGCGGTAAAGAACGTGACAAAAAAGCCCGAGCTCAGGTAAAAGACGACAAGGCCCAGGTTGAGATCGGCGCCGGCCTCCACGGCCAGGATGGAAATGGTCGAGAGCACGGCGATGCCGAGCATGACAAGTCCCATGTATCGGCGCTCGGCAAGATCAAAGATAATGCCGGCGGCAAGGCCGCTTGCAGCCAAAAAGAGGCGCGGCCAGGTCTGCACGGCAATGGTGCCGTGGGCGTTGGAGAGCGTGACCACATTGTCGAGGGTCGAGAACAAGCAGGCAAGAATCATGACGAGCGCGATGCTCCAACATGCCTGCTTGGCGAGGGCGTGCGAAGGTTCGACAAAGGGATTGATGGCGGGCCTGGGGCCCTCGTTTGCCGCTTGGGTAGTGGCGCTGAGGGCGGAGATGGCGATCGTCGCTGTGCCAAGGACGATGAGCTCTGCGATACCGCCGCAATTGAGCAGGTTGACGGCGAACTGCATCAGGATGCCCGCGGCATATGCCGCTCCCGCGCCAGTGGCAAGCTTGGAATCGTCTTGGAATGCCGTCGCGAAGGCGTGGTGAGCGGCGGCACCCAGCAGGCCGAGTCCAAGGAATGCCACGCAGCCCAGAATTTCGAGGGCAAGCGGGGTCGTAGGGAACTGAATCTGAGTCAACCCCAAGATGGCGATGGGGACGGCGGTGCTGACAACTGCCCGAGGCCGGCCTTTGCGCTGTGCGAGCCCGAGCAGCGGCGCATATCCGATAAAGCCGAGCACGCTCGCACCTAGAATAAAGCCCTGCGCAATCACAACACGCTCGGCACCGGCGAGCAGCCCGACATTAATGTCGAATCGAAACTCGGCGGCAAGAAAGACAAAGGTAAAGAGCGCGAGTGCCAGAAGCGCGTTGATTTTAGGCCTGCTCAGGTTCAAGGACGGTCCTTTGGGTGGACGAATGATCGTGTCCTCGATTGTAGCGTTCCCGGGACGCGTGTGGCGATGGCGAAATCATATTGAATTAAACCGCAGGTAGAGGCCTAGGTTCACATCTACGAACCTAGGCATACGGAGTCACTTGGCACATCTTGGTGGTACAGGACCACCACAAAGGGGACAGACACCTTTGTGGTGGTATGTCCCTACGACCAAGGAGGCCGTTATGAACGCAAGTCACTTTGACAAGCAAACTCAACGTGAGTCCACCTGCTCGCTGGTTCACGGTACCTGGCGTTGTGTGGGTGCCAAAATAGCTTGCGCCGGCGCGTGTGCGCTTATGGTTGGCCAGCTTCTGCTGCCGAGCGTGGCGCTGGCGACGGAATGCGCCGATTCCGCCGCTGGGACGGATGAGGTTGCCGCGGCTCCGGTGACGCCGACGGTTGCGGAGGATACGGCTGCAACGACCGCACCAGCTGCTTCGACCGCGCCTGCAACCGATGCTGCTCCGGCGGCGCAAGCCACCGCTGAGCCTCAGCAGACGGCCCCGACTGGCGCCACCGATGAATCCAACGATGCGGCACCCGCTGAACAAAATACTCCCAGCGACAACGCCGCCACGCCGGCGAATGACGCCATCATGCCCTGCGGTGTGACCGATGTTGTTGGCGGCAGCGGCGTTAGGGTCAATATTACGGTGCGGAACAATTACACCGACATCAAGAAAGAAGAAACGATTGAGTATGTGAAGGGGATTGCCCTTGTAGATGGAGACCAGTCTGCTCTCGATGGTAGCGCTTTGACTTTTATCGGCCTGGGGGACTTGATCGTCCATGCGGCGTATGACAGTGCGAGCAATAAAACAACGCTTACCCTGGATATCAGCAAGATTCAGAGACAGAAGGAGGAGCAGAAGTACTTTACGGAGTACAAGGAGAATAAGTCCAAGATGACGACCACCTATGATGGATCCAAGCTTACGTATACGGGTACAGAGCCCGGGAATATCATCATCGGTGATCCGGACGACGCCTTTAAAGGAGACACCGAGGCGACCGGGAAACCCACTATTAACGAGATCCGGGATGACTACTACACCCGCACTCATGTCTACGAGAGGGCGTGCCTTGTTATCCCGGCAGCGGAATCAGAATCGGAATCCATCTCCTTTGCCAATGTTCAGAATACGAACTTCAATTGGCAGCTGGATACTGGTCCGCAGGCGACGGCAGGTGTCCTTAACTACGATGCAGATAAATACGAAATCGCTTATGAATGCTGGCAGGAATTTGAAAACAACGAACCCGTTGCTGCCTGGTATTCCGATAACGGCTCACATGGTTCCCTACCGACTATTACAAAATTTAAAAGCGGGAAAGAGTACGTGTATTCTCTTATGCTGAAGCCAAAAGACGGATATTCCTTCAGCGATGAAACCGTTGTTACCGTAAACGGGGAAACCGTAAAGTCGAGTCTAAGCGGAGAATTCCTGTATGTCCCTGCTATTAAAACAATTACGATGCCTGCTTCGTCGGAAAACGAAGCCCTCCATAACCTGAACGTCAACGACGTGAAGACCGACTACGCGCCCGGCGAGGCGCCCCGCGCGACCGCGACGATTCCCGCTGCTGACGCCGACAAGTACGAGATTGCCTACGAGTGCTGGGAGGAAATGGACGGCAGTGACCCCGCGGAGCTCACACCCGTTGCCTTCTGGTATTCCGACCCTTCCAAGTATCCGACGGGCGCGAGGAAGATCGAGCACTTTGAAGAGGGCAAGTTCTACATGTATTCCGTTGAGCTGAGGCTCAAGGACGACAATACCGTGGCCGATGACTGCATGATGTACGTCAACGGCCATTGGACGCACCACATCAAGACCGTCAACGGCGTCTTCGCGCCAAACGCTGACAATATGCTGTGCGAGCAGCCGATCGACGAATGGCGTGCCATCGACGTTATCGAGATCGACGGTGCCACGACCACCTTCAGGGCGGGCGATAAGCCGGTCTTTACGGCGAGTGTTCCGATGGGTTCCAACTCCCTTCCTCAGTGTGAGTTCTGGACGGGTAGCGACGGCAGCGAAGTGAACTCCCAGAAGTTCTGGAATCAGAACATTACAAACCACATCGATGCTTTTAAGCCTGGCGTGACCTATCGCTACGGCATCTACCTCAAGTCCGCGCGCGGCTTCTACTTTACGCCCGACACCAAGCTGGTGATCAACGGCCGGGAGTGCGGCTACCAGGTCGCGGATAGCGTATCCGATGAGGACAGCGGCTGGATCTACACCCTGTGGCTCAACACCGATTTGACGTTTACGCCCGAAGCCACGCCGACCCCCGATCCGCAGCCTACGCCGGATCCCAAGCCGACGCCGCAGCCTGAGGTTAAGCCTGAGACCAAGCCCGAGGTGAAGCCCGCGGCCAAGCCGGCCACGACAACCGCCACGACCAAGACGGTTGAGAAAACCACGCAGGCCAAGAAGGGCGATGCTGTCCTGGCTACCACGGGGGATACCACCGCGATGACGGTCGCCGCCCTAGGCATCGCCGGCGCAACCGTAGCCGCCGCCGGCCTCGCCGCGACCAAGCGCCGCAAGCATTAGAGCTGGGTGACGGCTCTCGTTCTCGGCCTCAGCAAAATCTCAATCTGTAACACCAAACTGCCCAAAACGGCTCTAGATGTTACAGATTGAGATGAACCGAATGGCCGCCAACCTAATGTCTCGATCTGTAACACCAAGCGGGGAATTTGACCTCTAACTGTTACAGATCGAGACAAACTGGCCGGCCAAGTCCAGAACCGCCACAAAGGTGCCTGTCCCCTTTGTGGCGGTTTGCACAGGTAGAACGGTAGGTTCGTATATATGAACCTACCGTTCGCTTTGTTTTTGGACAACGATTACGCTGGATGACTTTTGGTTTGCAGGAAAGGAACGACCATGAGGTGGACTACTGTTCGAGCGCTTTGCCGCCGCCTGACCATTGCCGCGGTGACCCTCACCATGGTGACGGGCTCGTTGCCTGTGGGCGCGTTTGCCGAGGCCCTCACCACCGATAGCACCTTTGTGCAGACGGATAACGGCCAAGCAGGCGACGCCGCTTCCGCCGATTCGGCTGACGCCCAAACGTCAGACTCTGCTTCCGCCGACTCCATGCCCGATGCCGGCGCTGCCGACCCCACAGTGCTCGATGCCGGTGACACCCCTACGCCCCCGGCCTCCGAGATTGCATCGGCGGCGGGCCTGACGGGCGCCGGGCAGACCGAGAGCACACCTGCGGGTACGCTCGCCACCGATCTTGTCGAGGGTAAGGAGCTCGCCGAACAGCAGAAGCAGGAGGAGGCTTCCGGTGCCGAGGCAACCTGGAACGAGGAACTTGAACTCTGGGCAACCTCGAAGGGCGCCACAGGCGTAAAGGACGAATACGACGATGGCTACGTGGCCGGCGAGCAGACCCCCGCGCAGTACTACTTCTCGATCGATAGCCTCACCAACGAAATTTCTATCGAGTATGGCGACGCGGGCATTACCACGTTGGAGGTGCCCTCGACCATCGACGACAAAAATGTCGTAAGCCTTACGGGTATGGGAAGCGCTGCGCTCACATCGATCACCTTCGCCCCTAATTCGCATGTCCGCTCTGTGGGCGGTTTGGGCGGCAGCAGCATCAAAGAGATCGCACTGCCCGATTCGGTCGAGGAGCTCAAGAGCTATGCATTCTACAAAAGCAAGACGCTCCAAACGGTAACCTGGCCCAACAACGCGGCCTTTACCACGATTCCCGAGCAGGCCTTTAAGGAATGTGAACAACTTGACGACAATGTGGTGGCAACGCTGCCGCCTTCGGTCAAAACTATCGCCTATCTTGCATTCGCCTATTGCGGCGTGCCACAGTTCTATGTCTCGGACACAACAGTGCTCACCTTTACGCAGATCAATGTGCCGGGCACGGTGGAGCGGATTGAGCAACATGCCTTTGACGGGTGCTCCTTTGTGTCGTCGGTGACGATTGGCGATGGTGTCAAATCTATCGGGGCGCTCGCGTTCGCCTCTCTTGATCCTGCGATTGCCGGCAAAGAGATTGTGCTACCCAAAAGCGTGGAAATGATAGAGTGGGGAGCTTTTGAGAACACGAGATACGGAAACGAGACGAACCATAATGCCGTTGCCCTGCGCGTGATGAACCCCGATCTTCAGTTTGGTGAGGCGGGCTATTCGGGCGACTATAATGAGCGCGTGACAATCGATGGCGTAACGTATGCGATTCCCTTTAGTGAAGGCCAGGCCATCTATGCCTATGCGACCGATTCGGCTGGCAACCCCTCGATGGTCAAAAAGCTTGCCGATGCCGTGGCCGATCGCAAGGACTCCGTCGATTCCTCGAAGCCTGCCTACACGTTTGAGTGGATGGGCGAGGCGGCCCAGGTGACGGGCAAACTTCCCCAGAGCGCGACGGCTACACTCGTGCAGGCGGGGCAGTCCACGCCGCTGGCGGTTGGCGATGGCGGCAGCTTTACAGCGGACGCTCTCTCCAAGACAGCAGTCACCCTGCGCATTTCGCTCAGCGGTTACTATGACATGGTGCTGGCGCGCCCGGGCGACCAGATGACGGGCACGTGGAATATCGGAGAGATTAAGGCGGAGGACTTTACCAAGATTCCGACTTCGCGCGCGATTGAACTCAATGTGGCCTATCTCGAACCGGTCGCAGGCCAGGATAAGACCGAACGCATTGAGCTCGATAGTCTCGATAACATCGATCTGACGGTGAAGAGCGGCGGCAAGACGCTCAAACCTGCCAAGGGCGACAAGGAAAACGACTACCGTATCCAGGGTACAGCGCTCGTGGTGTCGCAGGCCATTGCCGACGCGGACCAGGATCTGGAGATAACGCTCGTGCCCAAAGACAGCCTCAAGCTGGGTGGGGCGACGGCGACGGTGAAGCCTTCGGCCGGCAAGGTCGATATCGACTTGAAGCCTTGGGGTACGGCGACGGTCACGACCAAGGGCGACTACCAGGGCGCCAACCGCGTGCTGGTGTTCCGTACGTCCGACGGCAAGCTCGTCGCCGACGGTGTCACCTATTTGATGGGTTACGAAGACGATGGCACCACGCCTATCATGAAGGCCGAGACGCCGCGTCTTAAGGCCGGTTCGTACACCATCGTCGCCTTTAACAAGACGAGCTACGACATCCAAGCGACGAGCTATTCCACGTTTAGCCGCCTAGGGCTGACCGTGGGTAAGCATATCGCGCGAAAGCAGGTGAAGATCGAGGACGGCAAACAGCTCGACGTGACGCTCGACGTCCCCACGTTTGACGTGGAGACGTATCGTGCCGAGCGTGGGCTGACGGCGGGCTCGGTTATCGCTGATTCGTCCGCGGTCGTTGGCGTGGAGACCGAGCTGCGCATTCATTACGAGCTCAAGGACAGCCAGGCTGCCAAGATTGAGATTCCGCTGGCCAAGGATGCCGTCGAGGATGTGTCCGCAGGCGCTCGCGAAGCCGGCGCCAGCTCCGATGCCATGTGGGCTGGCACAACTTGGGAGGGCGACAACCTCGTTCTCGATATGAAGAAGAGTGCGGGCGCCGATGTGTTTGTGCGCTTTAAGCCTAAGGCCGCGGGCATCTATGCCATCTCACCGCTTATTACGCTGGGCGAGGTGACATTGCCGCTGGGAAGCACCACACTCGAGATTAGCGGATCGCGCATCGAGGTCGACAGCACCGACGTTCACAGCCTGCTGGGCAATGTGGCCTACGTATACGCAGCGCCCGGCAAAAGCGTGCAGCTTACCGTGGGCGCGGGCGCCTCGGCCGCAAAGTACACTGGCAAGACCAATAAACTCGGCCGTGCCAAGATTGAATACGACCTGCCGCAGGATACGCTTGCCGCCGAGCGTGTGACGCTCGAAGCGCGCGTGGGCTCGACCGACGTCGCCGCCGCTGCCGCAGAGGTGACGGCTCGCAATTATGTGCGCTATGTTCCGGGCGCTTCGGTCTGGAACTTTGATGTGACGTATCGTGGCGGTACGCAAAACCTGGTCAAGGACGGCAAGGACACCGGCAAGAGCCTGTGGACCTTCCATCATCTGCCACAAAAGAAGAACGCCTACTGGACCTTTGACATCACGCTCGAGGTGGGAAACGAAGAGGCCGCCGACACGCTCGACCTGTACGTGGACTGCGTGGATGGCAAGACGGTGACGATTCCTCTGACTCAAAAGTCGCGCGAGGGCACCCGTGTGCGCTATGTGGCGGAGTATGTGGACGAGGGGTATCTCAAGCTGCTCGACGAGTTTAACAAGGCGAATGACTCGACCTATGTGAACTGCGGCAACTTTGAGCAGATCTTTATGCCGCAGACCTACCGCATCTCCAATGCTCAGCTTATGACCATGCTGAGTTTTGACGCCAACGCTTCGGCCAAAAAGCATTCCGCCGCGGCCGAGGAGCGCCAGCAGGAGTTCTCGAATGCCGTGCAGCAGTGGCACGAGTATATGATGGATAACTCTTTTAACGACGTGGACCAGGCCTTTAACGATGCGATTGACCAGATGGTCGCCGATGCGTTTGCTGAGGAGGACAAGGACGGCAAGGACGAGGGCGGCAACGCGCGTAAGGCTCGTCGCGCCCCTGCTGCCAGCGACGGCGAGGGTGATGATGCTGGCAACGACGAGGCCGCGCAGTTTGCCGCCGAGCTTAAGGTTGCGGTTGGCGGCTCGTCGGCGCTGCTGACCAAGCAGGGCGACAGCTATGGCGTCAATGTGGACAAGATGATCTTTGAGGACGCGTACGGCACCGGCGAGGATTGGTACCAGGAACTCGCGTCGGCCCAGGGTGCAAGCGCGGCGGACGCGGCGGCGCTCAAGGAGCTTGTTGACCATGCATCGCGAGCGGAGTTTATTGCCCAGCAGGCCGAGGATCTGGTGGGCCAGTCGATGGGTATCGGCCAGCTCAACCAATACGGAAGCTGGAATGACGCAACCGCTGCGGCGCTCAACAAGTGTGCGGGCATTAAGGCCAGCGAGTACAGCGGCCAGTCGACGAGCGGGTTTAACGATTTGGGCCAGGCGCTCGGCAGCTCGCTGAGCTACAAGGCGGCTGACGACGATACCGTCAAGGGCTTTAAAGTCGCCGCGCCCGATGGCGAGCAGACGGCCTATATCGAGTCGGAATTTATCGAGAACTCCAATAACAACAAGAACCAGGCGCTTCTGTTTAACTCGATCGCCATGCAGTGCGACATTCTGGACAACCTGTACGATAACTGGAACGTGGTCCATAGCCTCAATAACTCTACGATTCGCGGCTGGCTTATGGCTTGGAAGCGCAACGGCGACGTGAGCGCCCATATGAAGCTCATCCGCACGATTCGCTCACTCAAGAGCTATAAGATCGAGTGCGAGATGTTCGGCCAGGTCTTTAAGACCGATGCGTGGAAGGCGGCCGGCCAGGCGTTTCCCGCGGCGACCCAGGGCATCGGCATCTTTACCGGTATTTACGGCGTGAACGATGCCAGCAAGAACTGGGAGAACGTGAACGTCCGTATGCAGAAGGTGAAGGGCGAGCGCGAGGGCTATGAGCTTCAGCATACGCGCTTGCTTGCCAAGCCCGAGAAGACCGAGGATGACTGGAAGTGCATTTACGCGCTGCGTGATGCCATGGAGAAGGCGCGTGCGTTTGAGGATCTGCTGTATCGCCAGCTCTGCCACGACAGCACCGATGTGGCGGTGGGCTCCATTATGACAATCGCCGGCGTGCTGACGGCCGGTTCGGCGGGTACTGTGGTGGGCGCTGCCTATGACGCGGCTTCGACCAGCGTAGGTTCGGAGCGCGCGATTAAGCTGACCAATGCCGAATGCGCCTACGATGTTGCCTGCGAGCAGGTGGAGCGCGCATGCCAGAATCGTATTACGGTCAACTGGGGCGAGCTGACCGATGCCGAGGTCTATAACGCCAACAAGGACGGCTTGATCTCGGACGAGAAGATGCAGTCGATCTTCGAGGCACGTTATCGCAATGTGGCCGCCAAGGCCGCACCCGATCCTGCGGGCGTGGTGTACGAGGGCCTGCTGTCCAATACGGTCGAGGGCGCGACGGTTGAGCTGTGGAGCGCCGACGATGCGGCCGGTACCAATGCAGTGCGTTGGGATGCCGAGGAGTATGAGCAGGACAATCCGCTTGCGACGGGTGCGGACGGTGCTTACAACTGGAATACGCCGACCGGCTGGTATCAGGTGCGCGTGACCAAGGACGGGTATGAGGAGGCGCGTTCGGCTTGGCTGCGTGTGCCGCCGATTCAGACTGAGGTGAACATTGGCTTGGTGTCGACGGCGGCGCCCGAGGTGGCTTCGGCCCATGCCTATACCGATTGCATCGAGGTTGAGTTTGCGCAGTATATGGATGCGAGCGACGATGCCCTGGCCGCATTGTACGCGCAGGGCTTGGGCGACGTGACGTATGCGTGGCTCGACAAGCAGGACGATCCCAATGGCAAGCCGTTGTCGCGCGTGCTGCGTATTCGCTATGCCGATGCGCGTGAGGCGGGCTCGACGGTGGCGTTTGAGCTCGACGGTGCTCGCAACTACGCCGGCACGGCCATGGCGCGCTGGGCAAGTGGCGAGCTTGTCGTGGGCGTTCGCGCCGACAAGCTCAAGCTCAACGTGGAGCAGGCCGTGACCATGCTTGAGGGCAGTGACTTTGAGCTGGTGGCGCACGTGACCGATAAGGCGGGCAAGCCGTTTGCGGGCACCAAGGTTAGTGTTGGGCTGGAGTCCTCGGCTATCTGCTCTGTCGATGCCACCCAAGCCGTGACGGGCGAGGACGGCGCGGCGACGTTTGTGCTGCATGGTGCTCTGCCCGGTTTGACGACGTTGACGGCGGCGGTGGACGGCACGGCGCTGTCCAAGCAGGTCGACGTGCGCGTGTCTGCCGAGGCAGTGCGACCGACGCGACCGGTGGCGACGATTGGTGCGACGACGTTTGGTGCATGGTCGCCCAAGGAGAACTACATTACGGTGCCCAAGGGCACGAAGCTGGAGCTTTCAGCCGAGGACGGCACGACGATTTGGTACACCACCAACGACACCTGCCCCTGCCGTGACGAAGGCCGCGTAAAGTACACCGAGCCTATTGCGCTCGATAGCAATATGTATGTGCGCATTGCGGCGCAGCGTCCCGGCATGTCGTATAGCGAGTATTCGGAGCGCTTGAACATTACGATTACGGTGACCGATGAGGCGACGCCCGATCCCGAGCCGGAGCCCGGGCCGGAGCCCGAGCCCAAGCCGGAACCCAAGCCGACGCCTGGCGGCGGCGAGCAGGGTGGCGGTGCGGATGGCTCTGGCGGTACCGGGGCTCCTGCGGGTGGTTCGACTTCGACGACGACCACAGTGACGACGGACAAGTCCAAGGGTAAGGGCAAGAACGGTAAGAAGTCCGGCGGCACGGAGCTCGCCAGCACGGGTGACGCCACCGCGATGACGGTCGCCGCTCTGGGTATCGCCGGCGCAACCGTAGCCGTGGCCGGTGTTGCCGCGACCAAGCGCCGCAAGCGCTAGGTTTTGGCGGCGGCGCCCATCCTCGGCTTTCGCAAAACCTCAACCTGTAACACCTGGCTGCCCAAAACGGCCCCAGATGTTACAGATTTAGATGAACCGAATGGCCGCCAACCTAACGTCTCGATCTGTAACATGTAGCGAGGAATTTGGCCTCTAACTGTTACAGATTGAGATAAAGCGGAGGCGGCTGGCGCAATATCTCGATCTGTAACAACTACGATGCTCAACGGGCTCCAGGTGTTACAGATCGAGACAAACTAGTCGGTCCCCCAACCACCACAAAGGTGCCTGTCCCCATCGTGGTGGTCGGTCGACCGGCATAGAAAAAGTCCCCGCCGGGCGTGTGCTCGACGGGGACTTTGCCGTTTGGTGGCTAGTGCTGCAGGTGATTACTCGCCCAGCAGGCTCTTGGTGATCGAAGCGGCGGCCTTCTTGCCGGCACCCATCGCCAGAATGACCGTAGCGGCACCGGTGACGATGTCGCCGCCGGCCCAGATGCGGGGATCGGTGGTCTGGCCGGTCTCCTCGTCGGCGACGATGTAGCCCCACTTGTTGAGCTCCATCTTGCCGCCGATCTTGGCAGCGAAGGGGTTGGCGTTGGTGCCGATAGCCGAGATTGCGACGTCGCAGGGAATCTCCTCGATGGCGCCCTCGATGGGCACCGGGCGACGACGGCCGGACTCGTCAGGCTCGCCGAGCTCCATCTTCTGGACCTTGACAGCGCACACGGAGCCGTCCTCGCCAGCGACAAACTCGAGCGGGGAGACGAGCGGCAGAACCTCGACGCCCTCGGCCTTAGCATGGTGCAGCTCGGCGCGACGGCAGGGCATCTCGTCCTCGGTACGGCGGTAGGCGATGATGGCGTGCTCGGCGCCCAGGCGCTTGGCGGTACGGACGGCGTCCATAGCCACGTTGCCGCCACCAAAGACGACGACGTTCTTGCCGTGCTTGGTGGGGGTGTCGTACTCGGGGAACTTGTTGGCCTTCATCAGGTTCACGCGGGTGAGGTACTCGTTAGCGAAGAAGACGTTGGGCAGGTTCTCGCCGGGGACGTTGAGGAACTTGGGCAGGCCGGCGCCGGTTGCCACGTAGATGGCGTCGAAGCCCTGCTCGAACAGCTCCTCGGCCGTGGCCATGTTGCCCACGACGGAGTTGTACTCAAACTTGACGCCCATGTCCTCCAGGCCGTCGATCTCGCGCTTGACGACTGCCTTGGGCAGACGGAACTCGGGGATGCCGTAGACCAGCACGCCGCCGCCGGTGAAGAATGCCTCGAAGACGGTGACGTCAAAGCCGTTGCGGGCGAGCTCGCCGGCGCAGGTGATGCCGGACGGGCCGGAGCCGACGACGGCGACCTTCTTGCCGTTCTTGGGGGCCATCTTGGGCGTGGAGGCGAGCTCGGGGCGGTCACCCAGGAAGCGCTCGAGCTGGCCGATGGCCACGGGCTCGGACTTCTTGCCGCGGATGCACTTGCCCTCGCACTGGTTCTCCTGCGGGCAGACGCGGCCGCAGATGGCGGGAAGCATGGAGTCCTCGCGGATGGTATCGAGGGCGCCGCCGAAGTCCTTCGCGCGGATCTGCTCGATAAAGCGGGGGATGTTGATGTTGACGGGGCAGCCCTCAACACAGAACGGCTTCTTGCAGTTGAGGCAGCGCTCGGCCTCGGCCAGCGCCATCTCCTCGGTGAAGCCCTTGTCGACGGGGCGGAAGTCGCAGGCGCGCTCGGCAGCCGGCTCCTCGTTATCGGGGGTGCGGGGCGACTTCATATCGGCAACGAAACGACCGTTAACTAGTGGCATGCGCAGCTCTTTTCCTCATAGGCCTTGAGGGACTCGCCCTCTTCGGAACGGTAAGCGGCCTGGCGGGCACGAAGGTCATCCCAGTCGACCAGGGTGGCATCGAAGTCGGGGCCGTCGACGCAAGCGAACTTGGTCACGCCGCCCACCTCGACGCGGCAGCAGCCGCACATGCCGGTGCCGTCAACCATGATGGGGTTGAGCGACGCGGTGATGGGGGTGTCGTACTTCTGGGCGGTGAGGGTCGAGAACTTCATCATCGGAACGGGGCCGACGCAGAAGACCTGGCTCACGGCCTTGTCCTGCAGCAGACGCTCCAGCGGAGCGGTGACAACGCCCTGCTCGCCGTAGGAGCCGTCGTCGGTGGTGATGTGGATGTGGTCCTCGTCGAGGAGCTCGCGGAACTGGTCCTCCATGAGCAGGAGGTCCTTGGTGCGGGCGCCCATGATGGCGTGCACCTCGTGGCCGGTTTCGACCAGGTGCTTGGCGACCGGGAAGGCAATTGCCAGGCCGACGCCGCCGCCAATGACGGCACAGGGGCCCTCGGCCATTTCGGTGGGAACGCCCAGCGGGCCCACGACGTCGCGCAGCGACTCGCCGGCCTCGTAGGTGGACAGCATCTCGGTGGTCTTGCCGATCACCATGAAGATGAACTCGACCCAGCCCTCGTCAGCGTTCCAGCCGGCCAGGGTAAACGGGACGCGCTCGCCCGTCTCGTTGGCGCGGACCATGAGGAACTGTCCAGCGTGCGCATGCTTGGCGATTGCGGGCGCCTCGATGCGGAACTTGAACACCTTCTCCGAGAACTGCGTCTTCTCCAGGATCTTATACATAGAACCCCTCTCTTGTTAGGGCCGCCGAACCGTGCCTCCACGGAAATGGACGGTAGCCCGAATAAAACCGTACGCGCACAGGCGTTGTGCAGACATACGGTACAAATTATACCCTCATGGGCATGTCGCTTACGTGTATCTTCGGCAGGTGGGAAAAGGGTTTATCCGGTTCGACCTACCAAAAAGGGACAGGTTTATTTTGGTCGGTTTTATCAGGCAAAACGGCAAAGGGGGCCGGCCTCGGGTTGTGATGAGGCCGGCCCCCTTTGGGGTGCTATGCGTGTATGGCGGCGCGCGGTTTATCGTGATGCCGCAACTGGGGCGTTTCCGCAGATAAAACCTGCTAAAATAAACCTGTCCCTAAATGATAGGTTTTAGTGCTTGCCGTTGGCGGAGGCGGCGCCGTTGACGTGGTCGCGGGCATAGATCACGCCGTGCACGATGGCGAGACCCGCGGCGTCGGCGGCGCGGGCGCAGGTGTCCTGGAAGTCATCGGCCTCGCGGGCGCGCAGCTGTTTGAGCACATAGTCTGCCACGGCCATCTTGCCGGGAGGGTTGCCGATGCCGGTGCGGATACGGCTAAAGTCGCGGCTGCCCATCTTGTCGATGATGGAGCGCAGGCCGTTGTGCCCGGCGTGGCCACCGCCCACCTTGACGCGCACGTCACCGGCGGGGATGTCGAGCTCGTCGTGAATCACGAGTAGCTCCTCGGCCTTGATCTTGTACTCGCGGCAGAGCTTGGAGATGGGGCCACCCGAGGTATTCATATACGACTGCGGCTTGACCAGCACGATCTGGCGCTTGCCACCCTCTTCCTCGGGATCGTTGATGTTGATGAGTGCGACCTCGGCGCCGGCCTGGTTTTTCCAGTACGTGACACCGGCCTGACGGGCCAGCTCGTCGATTGCCTTAAAGCCAGCGTTGTGGCGGGTTTCGGCATATTCCTCGCCAGGGTTGCCAAGTCCGGCAACCATGCGAATCTTAAGCGGCTGTGCAGCTGCCATGTTTGTCCTCCGTTACGTAAACAGTTTAATCAACGACAAAGGCTACCACGCCCGTCGAAGGCGAGGCTTTGCTTCAGCGAAATCCCACCAGACAAAAGCACGGCCACGGCAGAGCGAGCCGCCGGAACAGAAGAAACCCCCGCGCGACCTTTGCGAAGCAAGGGGGAGCGCGGGGGTTTCTTCTGTTCCGGCGGCGATGCGCCGGGTTGCAAGGACGATGCGATTACAGCGCGAAGTCGCCGCCGACGAGCGTGGAGACGGGCTCCTCGTGGTAAACGGCGGAGATGGCCTGAGCGAACTCCTCGGCGACCGAGATGGTCTTGATCTTGCCGCCGACCTCGACGGGAATGGCGTCGGTGACGACGCACTCGACGATGGGGGCGTCGTTCAGGCGCTCGATGGCCGGACCGGAGAAGATGCCGTGGGTGGCGCAGACGTAGATGTCGCCAGCGCCCATAGCCTTGAGCTCCTTGACGTTGGCGCACAGGGTGCCAGCGGTGTCGATCATGTCGTCATTGATGACGCAGGTCTTGCCCTTGATGTCACCGATGATGCCCATGACCTCGGCGGCGTTGTGGCGCGGACGGCCCTTGTGGGCGATGGCCAGGTCGCAGCCGAGCATGTCGGACAGCTTCTTGGCGGCCTTGGCACGACCCACGTCGGGGGAGACGACAACCAGGTTGTCGGTGTCGAAGTTCATGGCGTTGTAGTACTGGCCAAACAGCGGCAGTGCGGACAGGTGGTTGACCGGGATATCAAAGAAGCCCTGGATCTGACCCTGGTGCAGGTCGAGGGTGATGATGCGGTCGACGCCGGCGCGCTCGAGCAGGTTGGCGACGAGGCGGGCGGTGATGGGCTCGCGCGGGCCGGCCTTGCGGTCCTGGCGGGCATAGCCGTAGTGGGTGATAACGGCGGTGATGGAGCGGGCGGATGCACGCTTGGCAGCGTCGGTGGCGATGAGCAGCTCCATGAGCATGTCGTTGACGTTGCCGCCGGCCACGGACTGAATCAGGAAGACGTCGGCGCCGCGGACAGTCTCGTCGTAGCGGGCGTAAATCTCACCATTGGCGAACTGCTTTAGCGTAAGGCCCGAAAGCTCGACCCCAAGGTACTCAGCGATCTTCTGAGCGAGGGGACGGTTGGAGGAACCGGAATACACGCGGATGGACTTGCGCATATTCTCCGACTTCTCGGGATCATTAATCGGCATTACCCTTCTCCTTTATATCGAATGCCATATAGATGCCTTGTTGCATTGTAACCGCGCGGCGGGGTTTATCGGGTCCTGATAACGTCTTTACCGTCAACGGACACGAACCGACCACTCATCCGGTCGCGCAGGTCACGATAGAAAAAAGGAGCCGTCCCCATGGAACAGCTCCTTTTGTGCTTGATAAAACGTTATACCTCGTCGTCCTCGTGCAGACGGCGGCGATAATCGGCGGCCCAGCCCTCAATATTTACCTGGCGGGCGCGGCCCAGACCGAGTGCGTCGGCCGGGACCGGCTCGGTGATGACGGAGCCGGCGGCCACGAGTGCACCGTCGCCAATCTGGGCGGGCGCGACCATCATGGTGTCGGAACCGATGAAGGCATCCTTGCCGATGACGGTCTTGTGCTTGTGGACGCCGTCGTAGTTGCAGGTGATGGAGCCCGCGCCCACGTTGACGCCGGAGCCCATGGTGGTGTCGCCGATGTAGGACAGGTGCGGAACTTTGGAGCCCTCGCCGATCGTGGACTTCTTGATCTCCACGTGCGTGCCGGCCTTGGATCCGTCGAGCATGTGGGTGCCCGGGCGCAGGTAGGCGCGCGGGCCGCAGTCGACGCCGTTCTCGATGACGGCCTCGATGGCGATGGTTTCATCGATGATGCATCCGCTGCCGACGGTGGTGTCGGTGAGGCGGCTGTTGGGGCCGAGCTGGCACTCCTCGCCCACGGTGACGTGGCCGATCAGGTGCGTCTGCGGCCACACGACGGTGTCGCGGCCGATGGTGGCGTCGGGGCCGATCCAAGCCTGCGTGGGGTCGATGAACGTGACGCCCTCGGCCATCCAGTGCTCGTTGATGCGGTCGCGCGCGATGGCGGTGAGCTGTGCGAGCTGGATGCGGCTGTTGACGCCCAGACCGTCGCGGTAGTCGTCGCAGTGGAAGATGGAGACTGCCTGGCCGTGACCCTTGAGGATTTCGAGCATGTCGGGCAGGTAGTACTCGGACTGCGCGTTGTCGTTGCCGATCTCGTTAATGTGGGCGGCGAGCTGCGCGCCGTCGAAGGCGTAGCAGCCGGCGTTGCACTCGAGTAGCTCGGCGGCCTGCTCGGGCGTGCAGTCCTTCTGCTCGATGATGCGCTCGATCTGACCATCGGCGCCCAGTTTGATGCGGCCGTAGCCAAAAGGATCGGGCGGGGTCATGGTCATGACGGTGCAGGCGAGCTCGCCGGTGGCGACGGTCTGTGCGAACTTGGCGACGGTGTCGGCGGTGATGAGCGGCAGGTCGCCGTTGAGCACGACGACGGGGCCTTGCGTGATGCCGCAGGCCTCGAGCGCGACCTTGACGGCGTGGCCGGTGCCCAGGCGCTCGGTCTGCTCGACGCACTCGACCTTGGTGGCGCTGTTGGCGTAGGCGCCATCGATGAGGGCACGCATCTCGTCGGCGTGGCTGCCGATGACGACCACGACGCGGCTGCAGCCGGCCTTGATGGTGGCGTCGACGATCCACTGAACCATGGGCTTGCCCAGGATCTTGTGCGAAACCTTGCAGTGGTTCGACTTCATGCGGGTGCCCTCGCCGGCAGCGAGGATAATTGCGGTTGCGTCCATGTGATCTCCTGTTACGTTATAGAGACGTGTGTTTGGAAACGATACACGGCGCAATATGATACCGCAGGCATATGATGAGCGCGTAACGATTGGTTTGCGGCGGTTGATGCTTGGGCCGGCGGTGCGGCGTTTGCGCTGGTTGTGTATGGCGGAGGCGCTGCGGCGTTGTCGTTTGAGCGAGGGGACGGGGGTGCCCGTGGATATCATGCGAGAGGAATCGGGCAACGAGCCCGTCGCGGCATTCTCGATGTCGCATCCGGCGGTGCCGGCACTCTACATGGTGCTGACGTTGGGGCTCACCATGTTCTCGATGCAACCGGTGCTGATCGCGCTGTCGCTCGCGGGCGGGTTGGCGTATGGATTTGCGACGCGCGGGGCTGCCCGCACGTTGGGCGCGCTTCGCTGGCAGCTGCCGGTGATTTTGATCATTGCACTGGTCAACCCGCTGTTTAGTGCATCGGGCTCGACCGAGCTTTTCCATATTGGCATGCGCGCAGTGTATTTGGAGAGCATGGTATACGGCCTGTGTATGGGCGGGCTGTTTGTGGCGAGCGTGCTGTGGTTTGAGGCTGCGGCGTCGATGCTCGAATACGACAAGGTGCTCGCGTTGCTGGGCAACGCCGCGCCGGTGCTCGCGCTCATGATCTCGATGTGCATGCGGCTTATCCCGCAGTTTTTGCGCCGCGGCCGCACGGTGCTGGCGGTGCAGGACGCGATCGATGTGCCGGGGCGCGCGCCGGCTGACCCCGTGCGCTCGCGCCTGCGGGCGTCGAGCGTGCTGATGGGCTGGGGCATGGAAGATTCGCTGGAGCGCGCGGACGCCATGCGCTCGCGCGGGTGGGGTGCTGCGCCGCGCCGTACGACGTATGCGCGGTATCGGCTAGGGCGCGGCGACGCTGCCGCGCTGGTTGGACTTGCGGTGTTTGGTGCCGCCGCGGTGGCGGTGGCATGGGTCGCGACGACGCAGTATTCGTTTCACCCGCAGCTCTCGGTTCCGGCGCCGTGGCCGGGCTATGTTGTATATGCGGCTTGGATGGCGCTGCCCTGCGTGCTGCATGCGATTGACGAGAAGAGGTTCGGCTGATGGCTCGGTTGGATAGTGGCCCGGTGTCGGGCGCGGCGTGCGACCCGGATATGCCGGCGATTGAGGTGCGGAGCCTGGGCTTTACCTACCCCGGGGCTGATGCTGCGGTGCTCGAGGGGCTCGACTGGTCTGTCCCCCAAGGTGCATTTGCGCTGCTTGTTGGCGGTACCGGATCGGGTAAGTCGACGCTGCTGTCGTTGCTCAAGCCCGAGATCGCTCCGGCGGGCGAGCGCACTGGCGATGCGCGCGTGCTGGGCGAGAGCGTTGCCGACATGGACGTGCGCGCGTCTGCGGAGCGCGTGGGCTACGTGTTCCAGGATCCCGAGAACCAGATTGTGTGCGAGACCGTGTGGCACGAGATGGCGTTTGGCCTGGAAAACTTAGGCATGTCGTGCGACGAGATACGCCGCCGTGTTGCCGAGACCAGCTATTTCTTTGGTCTGGAGGATTGGCTCCACCGCGATACCGATACGCTTTCGGGTGGCCGCAAGCAGCTGCTGTCGCTTGCCGCCGTCCTGGCGCTGCGCCCGCGTGTGCTGCTACTCGACGAGCCCACGTCTCAGCTCGATCCCGTTGCCGAGAAGAATTTTCTGCACGCGCTGTTTCGCGTGAACCGTGAGCTGGGCTGCACGGTTGTTGTGGCTACGCATCAACCGCGGCCGATGTTCGAGTATGCGACGTGTGCGTACCGGATTGAGGGCGGTCGCGTGCGCGAGGTGGCGGATACGGCTTCTTTGGGACGCCGAGAATCGCTGTTTTCCGATGACATGTTGGGGTGGGGTGCCATCCGATGTGCAAAAAACGGAGTATTCAGCAGGCGTGAGGACAATTTGGGCTCTCTGGAGCCGCTCGGGGACGTATCGAGCGCGAAAAGAAGTTCGGAATTGGACAAATCGTCCGAATTTGTGGCGCAAATGTTGCTCGAGAACGGCTCGGAAGCCTTCCCGCGCACGAATGGAAGCAGAATACTCCAAAAAATGCACGGCGGGTCGGCTACCACCCTGTCGGAAGGCTGGTTTCGCTACGATCGCGCGGGCGGTTGGGTGCTGCGCGGGCTCGATGTGACGTTTTCGGCCGGCGCGGTGCATGCGATCGTGGGCGGCAACGGATGCGGCAAGTCGACGATGCTCTCGGTGCTGGCCAAGACCGCCAAGCTGCAGCGCGGCCGCATGGTGCGCGGAGCGGCTTCGGCGGCGCTGCAGCCTCAGAATCCCAAGGCCCTGCTGGTCGCCGAGACGGTTCGCGATGAGCTGATGGAATGGGCCTCGACCTGCGGATATGACGAGAACTTGGCGCGGGAGCGTGCGGCGCAACTGGGATTGGACGGCCTGGAGACGCGCCACCCCTACGACCTCTCGGGCGGACAGCGCCAGCTGCTCGCGCTGGCAAAGCTGCTGCTGATTGGCCCCGAGCTGCTGCTGCTTGACGAGCCCACGAAGGGCTTGGACCTGGAGAGCCGCCGCATCATCGCCCGCGCCCTGCGTGACCATGCGAAGGCCGGTGGCACCGTCGTCATTGCCACGCACGACTTAGACTTTGCCGAGCAGGTGTCCGACGACGTCGCCATGATGTTTGACGGCGAGATTGCCTGCATGGAGCCCCCGGCCGACTTCTTTGCCGACAACGTGTTCTATAGGGCGTGATGGGATGACGGACTGTCGTTTCTCGCGCTTGCTTGCAAAACTGGAGATCCCGCTGCTGCTGGCGGTGCCAGCCGTGATGGCTGCGGCGTTGCTGGCGGGCGTTGAGCAGGCAGCGTTGGCCATGCTTGTCGTGGTGGCGCTGGTGCTTGCGCTGTTCTTTGCGGGTTACGAGGTGTCGCGCCCGGGCCTGCGCCAGATTATGCCCACGCTGGTGTTGGCGGCGTTGGCCGCGGCGGGGCGCATCTTGTTTGGCCCCATTCCCGACTTTAAACCGGTGAGCGCCATCGCCATTATCGCGGGGGCGACGCTTGGTCGCCGCAATGGTTTTATGGTTGGCGCGCTGGCGGCGCTGACCAGCAATTTCTTTTTTGGACAGGGCATGTGGACGCCGTGGCAGATGTATGCTTGGGGTCTGGTTGGCTATGTTGGCGGCGCGCTGGCGCATGCGGGCGCGTTCGACCGTGCGGATGGAACCGTGCGCATGCCGGCGCTGATGGCGTACGGCTTTGCCTCGGGCTTGCTCTACGGCGTTGTGATCAACGCGTATGACATCATCGGTTTTGTTCAACCGCTCACGTGGGCGGGCGCCATAGCGCGTCTTGCTACGGCGGTGCCGTTCGACATCACGCATGGCCTCGCGACCTGCGTGTTCTTGGCCGCTCTGTACAAGCCCTGGTGTCGCCGCATCAACCGCGTCGTCGTGAAGTACGGGCTGTAGGGCTGGTTGCGCCGGGGCGGGAATCAATACTGCCGAAGTGCCATTTCAAAACTATGCCGGTTTACGGGGCTAGATTGGCACAGGCAGACCATACTGGCTTTTTTCGAAATAGAGCAAACCGTTTACCTGCGGTTTTATTATTTCGGAATTGCGTATGGTTGGGGGTTTGCGATTTAGCCCCGTAAACCGGCGTAGTTTTGAAATGGCCGGTTGATATGACGGGCATCATGGCCCTCAGAGGGTCAATTGATCCGTTTTCTTCCGTCCCCAGACGTCCCCAGGGAATCAGTTGACGGCGCTCGCCACGAAACTGGCCCATCTACTACGTTTAGCCCGACACCCCCAAGCACAACCGCGTTTTATGAAAAACCGCAGGCTTTCTACCTGCGGTTTTCTTTTTGCGTTGTTCGCTGTGGTTGAGGATGGCGGCCTAAACGTAGTAGATGGGCAGGTTTCGTGGCGGGCGGGTTGCGCGAACACGCTCGCAAGACGAAAACGACCCGCCTTTCTCCGCCTTTGGGAGATCAGTTGGGCTAGAGCTCCAGGGCGAGCGTGACGGGGCAGTGGTCGCTGCCAAAGATGTCGCCGCGGATGCCGGTGTCGCGTACGTTGCCGGCGATTGCGTCGCTCACCAGGAAGTAATCAATGCGCCAGCCGGCGTTGTTTTTGCGAGCATTAAAACGGTAACTCCACCAGCTGTAGACGCCCTCGACGTCGGGGTTTGCCGCGCGCCAGGTGTCGGTAAAACCAGCGTCGAGCAGCTCGGTAAACTTGCCGCGCTCCTCGTCCGAAAAGCCTGCGTTGCCGCGGTTGGACTTGGGGTTCTTAAGGTCGATCTCCTCGTGTGCCACGTTAAAGTCGCCGCAGGTTACGACGGGCTTGCCGGTTTCGCGCTCAAGCGCGCTCAAAAAGCCGCGATAGGCATCGTCCCAGGCCATGCGCACGTCGATGCGCGCGAGCTCGTTTTGGGCGTTGGGCGTATAGACGTCCACGAACCAAAACTTGTCGAACTCGAGCGCGCAGACGCGGCCCTCGGTTGCGGCTTGGGCGACGAGCTCGGCGGCCCCACCCTCGCCGGCGTAGGGCAGCAGTGCATCGGCGCGCAGTACGCGCAGCGGTTCCTGGCGGCTAAAGACCGCGGTGCCCGAGTAGCCCTTGCGCTCGGCGTAGCTCCAGGTTTGGTGATAGCCGGCCAGGTCGATATCGACCTGGCCCTCCTGCAGCTTGGTTTCCTGCAGCGCTAGGATATCGACATCGAGTTCCTGTGCGATCTGGGTAAAGCTCGGGTCCTTTTTGAGCACGGCGCGCAGGCCGTTAACGTTCCACGAGGCGAAAGTGTAAGTCTGAGGCATGGTGTCCTTTCGACGGGGTTGGCAGGCTTAAGATTAACGCAACTAGAGCGGGGCGGAGTCCGCGAGTGATAGTGTGAACGCCGCCGTCCCGGAGACACGGACGGAGGACATATATGACGCAGGCAATATCGGATCCCAAACAGGCCTCTGCCGCGCTGGCGGAGCTGTTCGAAACCCATAGTCACGTGGTCTTCTTTGGCGGCGCGGGTGTTTCCACGGCAAGCGGCATTCCCGATTTCCGCAGCGTGGACGGTCTGTATCACCAGCGGTTTTCCTATCCGCCCGAGACTATGCTCTCGCACAGCTTCTACGAGGCGCATCCGGCGGAGTTCTTCGACTTTTACCGCACCAAGATGATCGCGCTTAACGCTAAGCCCAACCGCTGTCACACCAAGCTGGCCGAGCTGGAGCGCGCCGGCAAGCTCGACGCCGTGGTGACGCAAAACATCGATGGCTTGCATCAGGCGGCTGGTTCACGGCGCGTGTTTGAGCTGCACGGCTCGGTCCACCGCAATATCTGCCAGACGTGCGGCGCGGTCTACAGCGCCGAATGGATTTGCGCGCGCGAGCACGAGGATGCCGCGGGCATGCCCGTGTGCCCTACGTGCGGCGGTCGCATCAAGCCCGATGTGGTCCTCTACGAAGAGCCGCTCGATGAGCGTGTGCTTACCGGCGCCGTTGCTGCCATCGCCGCAGCCGACGCCCTCGTCGTGGGCGGAACCTCGCTCGTAGTGTATCCGGCGGCGGGCCTCACGCGTTACTTTACTGGCGATACGCTGGCCATTTGCAATTTGGCGCCCACCGATCAGGATGCAAATGCCGACCTGCTGATTTCTTGCGACATCGCGGCCGCGTTTGCGTTCTAGCCCGCGCGCGCGGATACAATAGAAAGACTGATTGCAAAGCGACCCCGCCGTCAGCGCCCGAGCGCGGCGGCGTGGGCATTTTAGGAGGATGTTCATGGCGAACGACAGCAAGACATGGCGGTGCGGAAAGTACGAGCTCAGCTTTGATCGTCCGCGCATCATGGGCGTCCTCAATGTGACGCCCGATTCGTTTAGCGACGGCGGGGAGCACTTCGACCCGGATGCCGCCATCGAGTACGGCCTGGCGATGCTCGATGCCGGCGCCGACATCATCGACGTGGGCGGCGAGTCCACGCGCCCCGGCTTTACCCCGGTCAACCCCGACGAGGAGGCACGTCGCGTGCTGCCCGTCGTGCGCGCGCTCGCCAAAGAGGGCGCTATCGTCTCGATCGATACGCGTCATGTGGCGGTTGCCAAGGCGGCGGTGCGCTGCGGTGCTTCGATTGTCAACGATGTGACGGGCTTCACCGACCCCAAGATGGTCGAGTTCGTTAAGACGAGCACCTGCGGCGTCATCGTAATGCACGCCGGCGAGGTCGCCGCGCCCGCCCGCACGCACGCGACGGTGCAGCTCGATACTTCGGCCGCGGCGTTTGTTGCCGAGAAGGCGCGCGAGGCGGCCGCCGAGGCCGCGCGCGAGGCTGAGAAGCCCGCTCGTCGCCGTCGCGGCAAGTTGTTGGGCGAGTCCAAGGTTGAGACCAAGCTTCCGGGCGGTGTGGTACAGCCCTCGCTGCCGTTTGGCGAATCAGAGCCCACGCCCGAGCCTGTTGCCGAGTCAGAGACGCCGGCTACCGAGCAGGCTGCCCCTGCTGCCGTTGCGCCCGAGGCCGTGCCCGCAGCTACCGAAGTCGCACCAGAGCCCAGCGACCACCTGGCCGCCATGATGCGCCGCAGTGCCCGCCGTGAGGAAGCCTATGTGCCCACCTCGCAGCTCCGCCGCTTTACCTTGCCCGATTCGGCGCCCATCATGCGCCGCGTCATGGGCTTCCTGTCCGACCAGGCCCGCACGCTCATCCATGCCGGCGTGTCGCGCGACCGCATCTGCATCGATCCCGGTCCGGGCTTTGGCAAGACGGCCAACGAGGATATCGTCATCCAGCGCGAGACCGCTAAGATGGCGTCGCTGGGCTATCCGCTCATGTGCGCCGTGTCGCGCAAGCGCTTTGTGGGCGCCGTCTCGGGCGTGACCGAGGCCGCCGCGCGCGATGCCGCCACGTTTGGTGTGTGCCTGGGCGCCATCCAGGCCGGCGCCAACATCGTGCGCGTGCACGACGTTGCGGGCTTTGCGCAGTTCCTGAACGGTTACTGGGCCGTTGCCAAGCCGCAGCCGCGCCGCGCGTTTGTGGCCGTGGGTTCCAACCTGGGGCATCGCTGCGACAACATCCGCGCTGCGCGCGACATGATTGCCGAGATCCCGCTCACCTGCGTGTCCAACTGCTCGCGCATCTACGAGAGCGAGCCGGCTTACGAGACGCGCCAGGACGCGTTTGCCAACGCCGTCATCGAGATCAAGACCGAGCTGGCTCCGCTGGTGCTGCTTGACGAGCTCATGAAGATCGAGGCCGAGCTGGGCCGCGACCGTTCCAAGAAAGCCAAGGCAAACGGCCCGCGCACCATCGACCTGGACCTGCTGTGGATGGACGGCGAGACCCACGGCGGCAAGAAGCTGCGCCTGCCGCATCCGCTGATCGGCGAGCGCGACTTTGTGCTGGTGCCGCTCGAGGACCTGATGCACGACCCGGCGCGGTTCTTCCGCTACAACGGCGTCGAGGTCAAGGAGCCCGAGGACCGCGTGGGCCATATCGTGGGCGAATTGGGGCGTATGTAGATGATTGAGATGAATGCTGTTGCCGCCGGTACCGAGCTCGACGCGGCGCGTGACGCGGGCCGCGAGGGTGCGTCCGCGGGCCGGTGCGCGTGGAGCGCGGGCGAGGCGTCGTTGACGTTTTCGCTGGTCGTGCGCCCCGATGTGAACATGCACGCCTTCCACGGTCTGCCGTTTGTGGCCGCAATGGGCATGATGGACGCGCTCGCGGGCACGGCCGCAACGCCGGGCCTGGGGCTTGCCGGCAAGGTGGGCATCCAGTGGCCGAGTGACATCGTGTGCGGCGCGCCTGCGTTTGAGACGTCGCTCGCGCGCGTCGCCGTCAACGGCGGTGCCGGTGCCGCGGGCATGTTTGCCGCGGTGACGGTGGATATTGAGCGTTCGGCACTGGGCGAGCTCGGCGTGGATATGGGCGACGAGGTACTGGTCGAGGCATTGGCCGCGGCGGCGCTCGCTCGCGTTGACGCCTGGGCGGTTGCCGCCAACACACCACAGGGCGCTGCCGGCCCGCTGGCCCCGGTGCTGGGCGAGTATTTCGATATGGTGCCGCTGCTGGGTCGTCAGGTCGCGGCGGTGTCGCCCAACGGCCTGCCGCTCGCGGTCGGCGTGTTTGCGGGCCTGGACATCTGGGGTCGCGCGACCATTAAGACTGACGCCGGCGAGCAAGAGTTTCCGCCCGAGGCCGTGCGCATTCGCGGGCTGTAGCGCGCGGCGCCCGCACTCAAAGATAACGATGACAACAAGACCCTTCTCGGCTGTGCCGGGGAGGGTTTCGCTTGTCTGGGGAATGGGTTGTCAGCACCCTATTCCTCAAAACTGAAAATCTTTCGATTTTGAGGAATAGAATTAAGCCAGCTCGGCCTTTCGCGAGGTATATTCGTTACAGAGCCTATTCCTCAAAACTGAAAATTTTTCAGTTTTGAGGAATAGCGATAAAAGACCGCGAGGGGGCCCAATGAAACTCATCAATAGAACGTCATATATGGACACGTTGACGAGCCTTATTGGCGTACCGGACATCAAGGTCATAACGGGCATTCGCCGTAGCGGTAAGTCAAAATTGCTCGAGGCCCTCCGCGATTACGTGGAGGCACATCTGTCCAATTCGAATGTCATCCATATCAATTACAACCTCGACGAGTTCGAGGGCCTGCTCGAATATCATGCCCTGCTCGCCTATGTGAAAGAGCATCGAGTGTCCGGCAAGCAAAACTTCCTGCTTATCGACGAGGTTCAGATGTGCGACGGCTTTGAACGCGCGATCAACAGCCTCCATGCATCCGAGCAGTACGACATCTTCATCACCGGATCGAACGCCTTTTTGCTGTCGAGCGATCTGTCGACGCTCTTTACGGGGCGCACGTTCGAGATCGAGGTTTTCCCATTCTCGTTTGAGGAGTATCGCTTCTATAGTGACGAGGGCGAGGTCGATCGCGACTTCGATGAGTACGCGAGAACCGGTGGTATGTCCGGCTCTTACCCTTATCCACTGCAGGAGCAGCGCTACCAATATCTTTCCAATGTCTTCAAAACGCTCATCGTGAGGGATATCGTGCAGCGGCATAACGTGAGAAACGAATCGGCACTGCTGCGCATTGCCGATTACATGATGGACAACGTCTCCAACATAACGTCGGCACGCAGCATTACAGATGTTTTGAATGCGGATGGGCTAAAGATTACGAACAAGACGGTCGGCACGTACATGGGGTACCTGTGCGATGCGTTTGCCTTCTATAAAGTTCGTCGGTACGACATTCGCGGCAAAAAATACCTTAAGAGCGGCGAGAAGTATTACCTGGCAGACCACGCGTTCAAATACGCACTGCTTGGTACACGTGATATGGATTGGGGGCGCGTATACGAGAACATGGTGGCCATCGAGCTGCTGCGGCGCGGATACGAGGTATACGTCGGCGTGCTCTATAAAAAGGAAATAGACTTTGTAGCAATCAAACGGAGCGAGAAGCTCTATATCCAGGTGAGCGACGACATTAGCTCGGATAAGACGTTTGAACGCGAGATTTCGCCACTGCTGAGCATTGGCGATGCGTATCCCAAGATGATTCTTGCTCGCACGCATCACGAGGCCACGGATCGCGATGGGGTGCAGATCGTGGACCTGGCGAGGTGGTTGTGCGGCGAGGCTTAGCAAAAGGTCCTATTCCTCAAAATCGAAAAAATTTCGATTTTGAGGAATAGGACCGATGCGTTGCCTAGTTCGCCGCTCGCGCTCGACTTAAACCCCGCCTTACCCCAGCTTCTGCATGCGGCGGTAGATTTCGCAGATGCCTTTGATGGTGAGCTGGCCGTCGACTATGTCGAAGGCATCAGTCGAATCGGCGACGATGCTGGCGAGGCCGCCCGTGGCGATAACGGTGGCGTCCTCGCGCCCCAGCTCGCGCTTCATGCGCGCGACCAGGCCCTCGGCCATGGCGGCGGCGCCCGTTACGGCGCCGACCTTGATGCACTCCTCGGTATCGCGGCCGATGGCGTGCTCGGGCGCCTCGAGCGGAACGCTAGCGAGCTTGGCGGCTCGGGCGGCGAGCGCGTCCATCGAAATGCGGATGCCCGGCGCAATCGCTCCGCCAATGTAATAGCCGTCCTCGTCGATAACGTCGATATTGGTTGCGGTGCCAAAGTCCACCACGATCGCCGGAGCGCCGTAGAAGGTCTCGGCAGCGACGGCGTTGGCGATGCGGTCGGCACCAACGGCCTGGGGACGCGCCGCCCGCAGCTTGGTCACGGCCGCCGTCTGCTGCCCAATGACGATGGCGTCTGCCGCGATGCGGTTGGCCACGGCGTGCCACTCGCGCGAGAGCTGCGGCACCACGCCGGCAAAGGCGATCGCGTCGACCGCGCCGAGCGAGAGGTCGTACATCTTAAAGAAGCCCATCAGGCGCACGTGGATCTCGTCGGCGGTATAGGAGCGGTCGGTGGGCATGCGCCACGACTGCACCAGCTCGTCTCCGTCAAACAGGCCCATGGCCGTCTGCGTGTTTCCCATATCGATAGCGAGCAGCATGTCTACTCCAGGTGTCGGCGTAAAAGGACGCGCACCATTGTATACGCGCCGCCGGCGGCGCTCGGCTGCGATTCGTTCACGGTGATAGGGGCTGAGGAGTTCTAAATATGAAGGAATTATGCTCTACGAGATTTTCCTTGCCGCTTACCGAACTCCCGCGTAATATTCTTTCTTGCGCACATGAGGCGCCCAGACATTGCGGGGTGGAGCAGTCTGGTAGCTCGCCGGGCTCATAACCCGGAGGTCGTAGGTTCAAATCCTGCCCCCGCGACCAAGAACTTGCAGCTCGTCGGCCTGGCCGGCGAGCTTTTTTGTTATTCCGGGACTGTTTTCTCAGTCCAATTTCCAGCCTCTCAAACATAATCTCGATCTGTAACAGGTGGACCCGATTTGGGCGGCTAGGTGTTACAGATTGAGATCTTTCGGCAGGACGGTCTCCGTTTGTCTAAATCTGTAACACGAGGGACGGATTTTGCCGAGTTGTTGTTACAGATTGAGATTTTCTTGCAGGCGGGTCCCGTTTGTCTCGATTTGTAACATCTGGGGCCCATTTTGCCGAGTAACTGTTACAGATCTAGATCTTTCGGCAGACGGGATTGGTTTGTCTCAATCTGTAACAGGTAGGGGTCAAAAGTGGGTCCAGATGTTACAGATCTAGATTGTTAGGGATGGGTCGAGAGGAATGTCTCGATCTGTAACATCTAGGGTCGTTTTTGGCCTGTAGATGTTACAGATTGAGATTTTCCGCCGGGACGGTTTCGGTTTGTCTCGATCTGTAACAGTTGCTCGGCAAAATAGGGTCTTACTGTTACAGATCGAGACAAACCGGCAGCCGGCCCCGCCCCATCCGCCTGCCGCCACCTGATATTCGCCGATTTCCGTTGTGCCGCTGAACCCTCATGCCATATCCTTTAGACAACTACGCGGCAACATCGCCGCCGCGCCTACAAGAGAGGAATGTCCATGACCGCACCTGCATCCAAGCTGCTCCAGCCCATTACGGTTGGCCCCCTTGAGCTCAAAAACCGCATTATGTTCCCGCCGCTGACCACCGGCTACGAGGAGCGCGACGGTTCCATCGGCGAGCGCAGCCTGGCCTTTTACGAGCGTCTGGCCCGTGGTGGCGTGAGCTACATCGTCATCGGCGACGTCGCTCCCGTTATGACCGCGAGCCCCACGCCCAAGCTGGCGACCGATGCCCAGATCCCCACGTTTAAGGCACTGGCCGACGCTGTCCACAAGCACGGTGCCAAGGTCGCGCTGCAGCTGTTCCACCCCGAGTACGACGTGCCCGGCGTTGGCCGCATGGTCATGGGTTCCATGGCTGCCGCCAAGGCCGCGCAGGAGGCCAAGGCCGCCGGCGACGAGGAGACCTTTGCCGCCAAAATGGCCGAGTCCAATGAGGTCCGCAACCAGGCATACGCCAAGCTGCACCACGACATGCAGCACTTTGTGAACGAGGCCACCGTGGAGCAGCTCACCCAGATCAAGGAGGCTATCGCCGCCTCGGCCGCCCGCGCGCAGCAGGCTGGCATCGACGCCATCGAGGTCCACGGCGACCGTCTGGTGGGTTCGCTGTGCTCGGCTATCCTCAACCAGCGCACCGACGAGTACGGCGGCTCGTTCGAGAACCGCGTCCGCTACGCGCTGGAGGTCGTCGCCGCCATTAAGGAAGCCGCGCCGGAGCTGATGGTGGAGTACAAGCTCCCCGTGATCATGGAGAACCCCGACGGCACGCCGCGCGGCAAGGGCGGCCTGCTGCCCGACGAGGCCTGCGAGTTCGCCAAGCTGCTCGAGGGCGTCGGCATCGACATGATCCAGGTTGCGCAGGCAAACCACACCGGCAACATGGGCGACACCATTCCGCCCATGGGCGCCATGCCCTACAACTGGACGCTGCCCGTGGCCGAGCGCGTCAAGGCCCTGGTCTCCGTGCCGGTGGCAACCGTCGGCCGCGTGGTTTCGGTCGAGGCCGGCGAGAAGATTCTGGAAGACGGCGCCGCCGACATCATCGCCTACGGCCGCTCGCTCATGTGCGACCCCGACATTGCGCTCAAGGCCGCCACGGGCGAGCCCATCCGCGAGTGCCTCAACTGCAACAAGGGCTGCGTCGATGCGATTCAAAACCGCAAGTACATCTCGTGCGTGCTCAATGCCGAGAACGGCGACGAGGCGACCATCGCCATTAAGCCGGGCGAGGGCGACAAGAAGATCGCCGTGGTGGGCGGCGGTATTGCCGGCCTGGAGGCCGCGCGCGTGGCGGCCAAGCGCGGCTACGACGTGACCGTCTACGAGGCGAGCGATCATCTGGGCGGCCAGATTGTGCTGGCGGCTGCGCCCCCGCGCAAGGACGAGATCATGCGTTCGGTCGAGTATTACGAGAAGATTCTGCCCGGCCTGGGCGTGAAGGTTGAGCTCAACCACGCCGCTACGGCCGAGGACCTCAACGCCGCCGACGCCGCGATTGTGGCTGTGGGCGCGCACGACGTGGTCATCCCCGTTCCGGGCGCCGACTCGGAGAAGGTCGTCTCGAGCTGGGACGTGCTGGCCGGCAAGGTGGAGCTTGCGGGCCGCGTCGCCGTTATCGGCGGCGGCCTGGTGGGCACCGAGACTGCCGAGTACCTGCTGCAGCACGGCTGCGAGGTGGCGATCGTGGAGATGCTCGACAAGATTGCCGCAGGCGAGTCCGAGACCATTCTGCCGCTGATTATGAGCGACTTTGCCGAGCATGGCGTTGAGCAGCACGTGAAGACCCGCCTGACCGCCATTACCGATGAGGGCGTGGAGGCCATTCACACCACCGAGGACGGCACCGAGGAGCCGGTGAGGATCGCCTGCGATTACGTGGTGATGGCTGTGGGCTCCAAGGCCAACGCGTTTGACCTGGACGGCGTAACGGTGCCCGTGACCTGCGTGGGCGACTGCTCGGGCGAGCGCACCGCCGATATTGCGAGCGCCATTCGCACGGCATATCACGCGGCCAACGAGCTCTAGGCAAGAAAGCTATCGCGTATTGAGTGGGCGGGGAGTGCCGTTATCGGTGCTCCCCGCCTTTTTGCCAAAAAGGGCGCCCCTGACCAGCGGGTTCAGAAAATCCGAATCTTGAGCACCCGAAAATCCGAATCCTCAGAACATGAAAATTCGAATCGCTGACACCCGAAAATCCGAATTTGCTACAGTTGAATAGAAGAATCAGAAAGCAGGAACTGGAAATCTGCGGGGGTGGCTCATGGCAGGCGAGAGGCTACATCGGGACGGATACATCCCACGTATCGTGGATGCGCAAATCGAGCGCTACCTTCGTGTCTTTGGCGCGGTCGAGATTGCGGGCGCCAAGTGGTGCGGCAAGACGTGGGCCGCGCTTGAGCACGGGGCGTCCGTCTCGTATGTCGACGAGAATCTCGACCTCGCACGTGCCGACCCGGCGATGATGTTGCTGGGAGACCGTCCGCATATTATCGATGAGTGGCAGCGCGTTCCCCAAATTTGGGACTACGTTAGACACGAGGTCGACCGTGCCCGGGGTACGCGCGGCGCCTATATCCTCACGGGTTCCGCCACGCCTGCGTTTGGCTCAAAGGCGGAGGCGCCCGCGCATAGTGGAGCCGGCCGCATCGGTCGCGTCCGCATGCACCCCATGACGCTTGCCGAGACAGGTGAGTCCAACGGCAAGGTGAGCCTGGCGGGCTTGTTTGAGCATCGTTTTGAGACCTGCCGGTGCAATGGCGATACACCGGGGCTTGTCGAAGCCGCCTGCCGCGGCGGCTGGCCCGAGGCGATCGATATGGTTTCGGCTGACGCCCAACTCATCGCCCGCGAATATCTCAACACCACGTTTTCGAGCAGCTTCCCGGCGGTCGGTCTCGACCCCGATATTGCTCGTCGAGTCTCCGCATCGATCGCGCGCAATCTGGGACAGGCAGCCACGTATAAAACGATTCTTATGGATATGTTCGGTGCCGAGGAGGAACCCGCAGCGTTTGCCGATGAGACCAAGGTGCGCAGGTACCTGGATGCCCTCAAAGGCATGTTCATTCTTGAGGAGGTCCCCGGTTGGGTTCCCGCCGCGCGCGACAAACGACGCTTTACCGTCAAGCCCAAGCGCTATCTGGCAGATCCGAGCCTTGCTTGCGCCTTGCTAGGTATGTCCTTGCAGGCGCTGTTTGCCGACTGGCAGACATTTGGTCTGGTGTTTGAGAATTTGGTCATACGCGACCTTTCGGTCTACGCACGTTCACTCGACCTGCTGGATAGCACGCCCGTGCGCTATTATCGCGACGATTCGGGTCTTGAGTGCGATGCTATCGTGCAGCTAGCCGACGGACGGTGGGCCGCCTTTGAGATTAAGGTGAGCGAAGATAAGGCGAGCGCCGGCGTTGATAGCCTCAAGCGCGTTCGCAAGAAGGTCTGTGGAAATCCTCGTTCACGCACACGCAAACCGGAGTTTATGGCCGTGATTGTGGGGGTGGGTGAGTACGCCCGCGAGGTCGAGGACGGTATCTACGTGATACCCGTGCGCGCGCTGGGGCGTTAAGGGGCAGCACGCCGTGTGTTCTCCGCCCGGCGCTACGGATTGGTGCAAGGGGGTCAGGTTTGTTTGCACCATGTTGGTGCGAAGTAACCTGACCCCCTTGCACCAAGGATTTGACTTTTAAGACATCATTAAGGCTTGCGTTGTGGAGCAAACCGCAGGTCAATGCTATTCTTTTACCTTATCGTATGGTGTTGTATTCTGCCTGAATTCTCTACCTGCGAACAACGGATAAACGCGACCGAGCGGAAAGGATGGCACGCCCGCTAGCAGGGCAAACGTAAGCGATGAGTGGCATGGACCGACATAGCGAGCTCCAGCAGCACAAGACGGCGGCCGAGTACCGCCAGGCTGCCGACGAGCATGTGCGGACCCTCAAGGATTTCTGGAAGGATTTCCTGGTGAGCGGTCTGTTTGTGCTGGCCGCCATCGTTGCCATCTTTGCCTGCCTGGCCTGGTTTGCCGCGAATAACCGAGTGAGTGCCACGGGGAGCACGATCGGGGCGAAGGCGGAGCGATACACACTGACCGCCGCGGGCGAGGGTGAGTCCGACGCACACGTGGGCTATTACGAGCGCTCCGAGCGCACGCCCGAGGAAAAACAGACTATCGACGGCCTGGATACGGCCGATGCCATGACGGTGACGCTCGACTCCAACCTCAACAACGAGTCCGCTGGTTCTCTGTATCCGGGCGCTCGCGGCGAGATTACGTTTACGGTGACGCCGCGCACGGATAACCTCGGCGATATCACGATCAACCTATCGCGCGTGCTTAAGGCCAAGGGAAATATCTATAAGGAAGCCGATGGCAATCTGTCGGATGATGCGAGTACGCTGCTCAGCCTGGTAAAAGGCCACTTGCTGTTCTTTACGGGCTGCGAGAACGGCTATTACTCGGGCCGCGTGGTTGATAGCAAGATCGAGATTCGCAAGAGCGAATTTTGCAAAGACGGGAATGTGGCCAATCCAACGAACCAGTCCGTTCCCGTCACCCTGTACTGGGTATGGCCGGAGTATTTCCAGAACTTCGTCCTTACCGGCAACACGAATTACTACAAGAATCTGTTTGCGGCGGTGAACGAAGGCTACAGCGCCCTGAAAACAGACGTGAACAAAAACAAAGCAACCTACTTCTACGACCCGTCGAACAGCACCGACGCCTCTGACCCCTACGCCAACGTGGACGCCTACTCCTCGCTCTACAACAACGCGGACGAGAAGATTGGCAACGAGGTCATTTCCATCCAACTCAGAATAACCGCGCAGGAGGGTACCACCAATGGATAACATCCGCGCACATATGACTTCCGCCCACGATTGGGTCGAGAACCACCGCGCACAGACCCTTGCGGTCTTGGTGCTGCTCGCGGCCATCATTATTATCATCGGCCTTACTATGACATGGTTCGTAAGCAGCAAAAGTCTGTCTACGGTGGGCAAGATTCAAACGCCCGCGCAGCTTAAGATCATGGGTCCCAACCAGACGAGCATCGAGCCCATCGAGATTTCGTATGACGAGTCACGGGGCGATGTTAAAAACACAGATGGCACTGTGTCTGTCCGTCGCGCGTTTTGCGTAAAGAGCAACAACGACGAGAGCAATGACGGTGGCCAGGCATTTGAGCTGCAGGTGGCAAATACCACCAATATCAAGGGTCTCGATATTAAGGTGTACAAGGTTGAAGATACGACGACGTCGGGCAAGGGCGATGTGGCCGGTTTGGATAGCGCTGGTAAAAAGTATGCGTGGACCAGGGCTGCGGAGGTGACGCCTTTTTACCCGATCAACGCGGATCAGAAAGATAAATCGCTAGCCAAAGATCTTGAACAAGTCGACCCAACCTATCAGGAATACAAGAAAGTTCAGCAGAACGCTCGTCCGTTGTACCGGTACCACAAGTTCGCAAAGAACGAGCTCGACGGTTACAACAAAGAGACCAAAAAGGCCAACGACGCCACGAACTTCATCATCGAATGCACGTGGAACCCGGGCATCGTAACCGAGGGCGGCACCAAGGTTTCAAACATTAAAGAGACCGACATGGTTTACCTAATCGTTCGCAGCGCAAGCAGCAATTAACGCAGGAAGGGAGGACGTCACATGACAGAGGACAAGAACAAGCAATTCGATAATGCCGAGGACTTGGTTTGCGACCAGCCGGATCGGACGGCTGCGCCTGAGCAAGCGTCTCCTGTCGAGCCCTCCCGTCGTAAGCGCCCGTTTTGCCTGGGTTCCAAAGCGCGCAAACGCCTGTGGGCAGTCGCGGTGCTGCTGTGCGTTGTTGTGATGGCGACGGGCACCTACCTTACCTACACGGCGTTTTTGGGCGGTGACTTTCTAAAGTCGGTTGTCGTTTCGGGCACGTCGCAGGCGCTGTTTGCCTCGGACATGCTCACGGGTTATACGAGCGAGAACCTAAATGACGGGGAAATTGCCGTCCGAAGCGTCATCGCCGACACGAGTGGGGAAAACTGCTCCTTTACCTTTCGCATTTACAACCATCTGCTGGGCGACAAGAACAAGGTTAACGACAAGGACGTCAATGCAACATTGAGCGTGAGGGCGACGGGCACGACGGGTACTTGGAGTGTTAACGGTACGCCCGCGCTGGCGACGGACGGCACGGTCAACCTTTCCTTCCCTGCCAACAAGGCAACCATGTATACCTATACGGTTACGTTTGCCCAGGCGGACCTCAACAAGGCATCCTTCACGGTCAAGGCCCAGGTCGGCCCCAACAGCCCCGGAACCAACCTTAAATGGCTCGCGGCCAAGATTGCGCCTGCCGAGCGAGCGGAGGTAACGGCCTCGGGCGTTTCGGGCGAGTGGGTCGACAAGAACGCGGATGATTCGAATGTCGATAACTTCGACGCCTACAACTATCGCGTGACCGTCACGGGTGCTACGACCAAGGTGACGCTCACGTGGAAGGACGGGGTCGAGCTCGATCCGTTCTTTCCAAAGAACCACAAGAACGGTGGCGAGCAAGCAACCGTCGACAGCAACTCGGTCACATACGATGCATCTCCTGGCTCGGAGATCATCACCTTTTACCGGAAGGGCACCTCGAAGCCGACCAGCTTTGAAGGCATTGGCGTTACGTGTTCAGCTGCGTAGGCCAACCGCAAGCATAGATTTTGAGACCCCGCACGGGGCATGAGATAGAACGAGGTAGGACCAGATGAGAACGGCAAAGCGCATAACAACCGCATGCCTGACTGCGATCATGATTTTCCAGGCGCTCGCGCCCTCCACAGAGGTGTTCGCGCAAGAGCTCGACGCCGTTATGGAGGCGTCCGTCTCCGCCGCGCGTGCCGCGGGCAACACGGCGCGCTCCGTGCATGATGCCGTGGCCACCGCTTTGGAAGATGCCGACCAGGCTGCATCTGATGACACCGCAGCGACTCCGGGCGCCGATGCGGGTACTACCGAGGGCGGCGGCGGTTCAACCAACGCCGGTGAATCGCAGGACTCCACGACCGATGGAACCACCAGCGGCGATGCCTTAACGGAGGGCGACGCGTCCCAAGACGATGCGGCTGCCGATGAGGGTGCTGCTGACGAAGAACAAGCGAATGACGCGGACGCAGATGCGGCCGCTCAGGCAAACCCCGCCATCGCTACTGTCGACGCGCTCAGGACCGTGCTGGGCGACAACAAGGTCACCACTGACGACCTGGGCGCCGTCACAGCCATTACCTTTGGGTCCAACGCCGACCTTATCGCCATCTCCAACACCGACCCCGCCATCTACCAAAACGCGATCATTTCCAAAGGTGGCTCGACTGGCATCGACTTCGACGTGTGCGGTGCGGAGACCGTGGGCGACCTGGGCAGACTCACGTTCCAGGGTTTCGGCAGCGATGACCATCCCTTCAAAGGAACGCTCGACCTAGGCGACAGAACCCTTACCGCCAATAAGACACTCTTCAACAATATCGTGCTCAGCGATGCAAACAGCGCCGTAAAGCTTATCTGGAAGGGCACCGACGCCCAGTCCATCGTGGCCGCCAAGGTTACTGGCGAGGACAAGACGCTCAACGCTACCATTACCGTGGACAAGCCTGACGACAATACCGGAACGAGAGTCGTTAGGCTCACTTCGCCGCTCGTGGGCGAGGTCGCGGGTGCGCTTACGCTCAACGCCACCTACGCGACAAGCGCGAACAGCCCCCTGGCGATCGATATGCAATCGAGCGCAGGCAACCTGGGCCTGCTTGTGAATACCCTTGTCGAAGGGGCATCACTTACACTTGCGGGCCTTACCCTGCCGGCCAATTTCAATGGCACCCCCACCATCAACGCGACGGCCGATGGCGCCAACGCGGGAGGCCTTATCGGCGAAGCGCGCGCGGGCGCCACCGTCGCCCTGCCCACTGGTGTCGACATCTCGGCGTTGAACGTCGCAGGCAAAAACGCTGCGGGCGGCATCATCGGCAAGGCAACCAACCTCACGCTTACCGTGGGCACGGACAACAGCGGAAAAGACGACTCGGGCAAGTCCATCACCGTCAAGCCTGCAGGCGCGGTCGGATCGTCATCGGCTGGCACGTATGCAGGCGGCCTTATCGGTGACGCCTCGTTTGCTGGCGAATTCACCATCAACAGCGGCATCTTCGACTTTGGCAAGGGCGTGGATCTTAGCGTGTCCAAAACGAGCGCTCCTCCTTCTGCCGGCGGACTGTTCGGCGTGCTCGACATCTCGAAAGGCGATGTGACCGTCAACGGCGGATCGTATACAAGCACGTTGCAAAACGGAACAGACAATAACAGCAGCGCGCGCGGCAACTACGGCGGCTTGGTAGGCAAGCTGTGGGGCCAGAAATACGGCAACAACGCACTGCACGCGTTCACGGTGCAGAATGGCGCCGCGGTGTCGTTCAGCGTGGGCCCCAAAGGCAACCTTACCTATGCGGGCGGCCTGGTAGGCTACCTTGGCCAAGGCGGCGGGAGTGCCAACGTGTCCGCCGTGGTTATCAGTGACGCAACGGTGACATGTGCAACATCGGGCTACGCCAGTAATAATGGCAAGTACGGCGGCGCCGTGGGCGTCGTGGACACAAACAACGTTCTGGAAGTGCGCGGCCTAAAGGTCGAAACTGTCAGCAACGCCACCATCGGCGGCTCGAACGGCGGCTTTGCCGGAGTCGTCGGGTCGTCATGGCTCGGAATCGTCAAGTTCAGCGGCATTACCGACCTGTCGGGCGCCGCCTTCGCGGAAAATGACCACACCGCACAGCTGGTCTACGAGAACTTCAACTCACTGATTTTTGCCGCCGGAAGCGGAAGCGACACAGGCGCCACTAAGGGCGATACCACGAAATGGCAATACAAGCGCCCCGCCACTCAGGTCAAGATCGACGACATCTACAGCTACGGCCAGGTCATTCGTCTGGGCAGCGGGCTGAGCGATAATCTCATCACCATCAGCGATACACACCAGCGGAGCTTTAGCTCGAAGCTCGTAAAAACCGGCGATGCGTTTGCACTGGCAAGCGTCGACGATTTCGCAAAGCTGGCGATCACCTGGCAAACGAGCGGGTGCTTCTCCGCCGTGGAGGGCGTTACGAATAGCAATTTCGCCTCCCAGGTTCCTTCGACGAACATCACACTCTCTGCAGACATCAACCTTTCCGGCACAGGTCTTACCGGCCTTACCAAAGACCGGGTTCCCCGTATTATTGACGGCATTGATGAGAACAGCCACAGCTTTACCGGCATGCTCAACGGCAACGGCCACACCATAAGCCTGACAGTGGGCGAGCCCTATGGCATGCGCGGCAATAGCAAGATTGGTGCCGACGACACCAGTGCCGGCAACGGCAAAATCTACCGCCACGGCCGCTTGGGCTTGTTCGCGGCCGTCAACAACGCAACCGTCTCCAACGTCACAATCGCCGGCTCTATGAAGTTCGATAACGGCGCGGCCATTGATGCCGGATCGCTTGCAGGCACCATTGCGGGTGGTCTGACGCTGTCTGGCGCAACGTGCAAAACGAATATCGCGTGCGATGATGCGGTCGCCAACGATGTGAACATTGGCGGTATTGCAGGCAGCGTGTCGGTGGCTTCCACGGTTACGTTTAAGGATAACAGCAGGGCTCAAGCGACCATCGCTGCAACTAAAACGCTTAACGGCAATAGTCGTATTGGCGGCGCCATTGGTTATGCGGGCGATTATGGATCGATATTCAATGTTTCAGGCCTCGAAGTTGGCGGCAAAATCGAAACCGGCAATTGCGCCAGCGGCAAGATTGCCCAAGTCGGCGGTCTTATCGGCTGCATTGTTCAGGGATCGAACAAGAAGAACGTTACCGTTACTGGTCTTAACTTTAGCGGATTCACTATGACCTTGGGTGAGAATGGCGACAAGTACAAAGGCGCCGGTGGCCTCTTGGGCTACAGCTGGGGCAACACTACCGTTACCATTGGCGATGCTGCCGTGAACACCAGCGACAGCACCTATGCCCTCAAAACTTCCAACGACACGATCGTGACTGCAAACGACTCTACCGAGGTCGGCGGCCTGGTATACGCCGCGAGCGGCCATTGGATTATCAACAACTACGCTATCAATTTGGGTGGAGCTTCCTTTACCGCTAATAATGCCACCACGCTTGGTGTTCTTATTGCTCGAGGCAGTACATCCGATTCAACTAATAGCTTTGGTGCCGAGACCTCCTATAGCGGTCTATATTTGGAGGACAAGGCCTGGTGGGGCACGGCCTATGCCGTAGGCGGCCTGTCTATCACCGCCCCGAAAGTAAAGATATACGACGAATGGCTTGCAAATGGTGTGAAGCCCAATAGTAAGCTGATCGATAACGGCTGCAATGCGGTTGTCTCGCTTCATACCAACGATGAAAAGCTGGACATGAGCGGAGATCCCGCTAAGGATAATAGTTATCAAAATCGCATTTCTCCTGATAAGCTCCCCAAAATAAACGGTTCTGTCCGCTACTACTACAATCTGGACAGAGCGTTGACTGTGGTGACCAACTCAAAAAACGATAAAGCGGCTGCAATGATCACGCCTGAGCATCTCGTTTTATGGGCAGCGAGGCAGTATGCTCCAAGCGCGACATACGACGATCTAACGGGCACTAAAAAAATAGTTTTCACGAACAATAAGATAGGGCTTGATCAAGGCAATCAGATTACTATCGATTTGACGGGTTATAGCTACTACCCTTCAAACCCAAACGGCTCTAATGCGGTAACCGTCCAAAACGTAAAGATCGTTTTTTGCTACTCACAGATAAGGGCTGAGCAGGAGAACAATAAAAGCAATGCTATGGCAACTCAACATGAGAATATGCACTGTGGCCTTATTCGCACGATTGGAGGTAAGGACCTTACTGTTACAGGCGTAACGCTGTCAGGAACAGTCGGCAGGGTAAAAAACGATAGAGCGAAGGGGACCGACCCAGAAAGCGTATCGGGTGCGCTGGTGCTTCGTTGCGCCTATGGATCATCTGGCACCAAAATGTCGACTATCAATATTGATACGCTAACTCTTGACGGCTTGCAGGTGGACGGGGCGGAAGATAAGGAATATGCTCCGCTTTTGATTAATGCCATTACAAGGTATGTCAACCTGGACGTGAAAAATGTAACGACGTCCAATTATGCCGACAACTCTGGTACCAATAAAAAAGCAGCTTCCAGCCTGTTCGGTCGATTGGGCTACGACAAGAATTCCGATCAGGTCATAGCAAAGTTCGAAAAAATAAGCTTGCCCAGCCAAACGGACAATACGATATTTACCCACGCAAGCCTGCTGGAGAGTTTTGGCTACGCGACCGCCGGCACGGGCTCGGCGGACTATACCTTTACAGCAGATGACGCTAAAAATAACAAGGTGACCTATGGATCCGAGATTGATAGGAAAGGTACGGAGTATTCCGGCAAGCAGCTTTGGTATTACGACGAAGCGACGTATGGCACCGAAAAAGGCTTAGTGACGGTTGACAACAAGCCGGCAAATGCCGGTACTCCTCGGTTCGGTGACTACCTTCCCTATGTTTATAAGGGGAAGGCCACCGAGAACAACGTCCAATACCACGAAATTAAAGTCAACCAGCGTATTCCAAAGCTGGTAACGGGATGCGGCACATATGGTGATCCGTATACCGTTAAGGACGCGACGGAGATGAACGCCATCGCCAACTATATCAACAATAGCGTGGCATTGGATGGCTGGGAGGTCACCATTGTCGCCGACCAGGGCAGGCTCTGCACTCGCCGCAGCAGCGATCACTCGACCGACAATGAGGTTACGTACGTCTACAAGCAGGCGAACGGTACTAATAATAAATGGGAGAAGAAGACCGGAGGCACAACGACCGATCCCACGCAGACGCTGAGCGACGAAACCATGCACCGCTATATACAGAGTGCGTATTACAGTATCGAGCCGGCGGAAGACAATAAGATTACTGTCGATGCGGCGTCGTTTGGCGGGTTTGGCAACAAGGCCAATCCGTTCCGCGGCGTTATCGTTGGCGATTTGGGCACCTCAACCTCATCTGCAACAATTGAGATTGAAAACAACAACGGCGAGCTTCGCGGCCTGGTTCCCTATAGCTATGGCAGCGTAGTGCGCAATCTGAATATTCGCTATGTGAAGGCGCAAGCGACTATTACTTATTCTGACAAGGATTCCGACGGTGTCCCAACGGCGTTTTTCGGCGGCGTTATAGGCTGCATTCTTGGTGGTGATAACATTATCGATGGTGTGGTCGTAAACGATCCAAATAGCGGCTCGACGACGTACGGCTTTACCGTTACTGGCGACTCGCACCTTGTTCCCATCGGCGGTTATGTTGGTGCCATTGCGGGTGGCGGTGTGATTTTCCGCAACACGGGCGAATCGTGGCGTGGCGGCACAAAGAACAAAAAGTACAAGCCCTCTAAGGAAGATGCTGCAAAGTATGACCAGTACGACAACCCCTACGTTGGTCGCGTGATCGACGGCTATGCCTTTAGTGAAGGCTGCGACGTTGATAACGGTGACGCTAACTACAAAATCAACAAGCTCATAAACAAGGGGACCCCCTGCGTCACCACCACGGGCACCGACAACAAGTACATCGGCGCTGACGCTGAGGCGCCCGTGACCACGGTGGAAAACGCCCAAGGCCTTTTGGTGCTCTCGGCCATCATCAGCTCGGGCGCAGGTGCTGGTGCGGCTCAAATCGACTACGACAGTTACGGCGTGTTCCGTGGTTCCAAGGCGTACTGGGGCAACAATACGCAAACTCCGACGATAAACGGCTACCTGTTTGGCAACAAGGAATACGGCAAGGTACGAAACGCCAGCTACGACAGCGTGGGCAAGCCCGCAAGCGCTGACAAAGATTTCGCGATCGCCAAAAACGATGACCAGAAGGCTCCCGGCAAGCAGGGTTGGCACGGTCCGCTCGACCATGATGACAATGTGAACTCGCCCTACCTGGTGGCGTCTTACGCTGCCAGCTACGAAACGGGCTACGTGTGTGCATCAAAATCGATCGGCATGAGCCTGGAGTTCAAAGAAAATAGCACCTACGATATGACTGGCTACGGCACGGGATACGTGGGCCTCAACGGCCGCTATTACTCCAGCGCCTGCGACTCCAACCTGAAGTCCACAGACCGCGACCGCATCACACCGCACGTGGCCGCGATCGACGGCAACGGCGCCACCATCAGGGTGGGCACCACCGATACCGCCTATGGCGTTGTTGAATACGCCGATGACGACTATAAGGTCTCGGGCGTGGGCGGCCTATTCAGCACCGTGATGTTCACCTCCACCAATGTGGGGCCGAGTGTCGACGCGAACGGCGGCGCTCAGGTCAAAGACCTCACCTTTAGCAACTGCAACGTGGCGCTTACCCATGTCGACGCCAACGGTAACATTGCCTCGGGACCGGCATCGAACGACCTTATCGGCACCGGCCTTTTGGCGGGCGCAACGGCCAACTACGACGGCAACACGTGTGGCGTCTACCACAACGTACAGATGAAGAACTGCACCGTGTTGGGCGCTAAGAGCGTAGGAGGGCTTCTTGGCAGCTCGGGTCGTGCCAGCCGAAGGACGGATAACGACATGACCTATATGGTCAATTTCGGCTCCGGCACGAAGGCTCCCGCGTATTTTTGCGACTGTTCGTACACCGGCCTTAACGTCACGGGCGAGAAGTACGTCGGTGGCTATGTGGGTACGGCCGCCTCGGCGTGCGGCGTGTGGACAACCGCGGGCGCTGGGGTGAGCGAAAGGACCGTTGGCAAAAATTCGACCATAACCGCCACGGGGACAGCGCCCTACGTGGGAGGCGTGCTCGGCTTTGCCCAAAAATGCCATATCTCAGTCAACACCAACCCCGGCACCACCAAGGCGGTCCCGTCAAGCACGGCAGTCATCTCTGGGGTAAATGTGCTCGCTACCGGGTCGAACAGCGAAAAGCTTATGGGTGCCGGCGGCGTGGTCGGAAGCGCTTATAGTGGCGTTATTTCTATGAGCAATGTGTGCATTGATGGCAAAGGTGGCACCGTGAACGCTGTCATCGGTGATGAGACCGGTACGAATCAGAATATCCGCAATGCGGGCGGCCTGATTGGCGAGGTTACGAGCGGCGGCTACCCCACCCCCAACAAGTACTGGTTTGAGGGCTGTAGCGTCAAGAATGTCAACGTCGCGGGCACCAGCCAATGCTCGGGCGGGCTTATCGGCTACTACTTCAGCAATGAGAGTATTACCTGCAACAACATTACGATCGAGGGCGCTACGATTGCGGGCAGCTGGAGTGGCGGTCTGCTTGGCGCGATTAACAGTGGTTCCGACGTCATCAACGTCACCAACACAAAGGTGTCCAACGCCACGTTTAGCGGAAGGTCCAACGGCGGCATTGCGGGTGATGGGCGCGGCCAGTTCCATCTGGTAAACGTGCTCATGGACAGCAATAGCTACAATGCGGGCAAAACCCAGGGTGTGCTCTTGGGCGAGGTCGACACAAGAGAAAAACAGTACAGCCTTTCCGCAGCGGGCGTGGAAGTAAAGCCCGGTAGTGGCAAGACCACGAGCGACTTGCCGCCGATGGTTTACACGCCCAATACGACCGCTGTTAACAAGAAAACTTATATTGCCTTCGGCGACTACAACGGCAACCTTGCCGCGCCCGACGGGGACACAACGCTCTACGGCGTGGACGATACCGCTACCACGGCATCAAGTCCGTACGTGACCACGAGTCCCGTGAGCTCTCTGGCGGTGCGTGCATCCGACACCGACACCACCGACCGCAATCTGTTTGGCGACGGCGCCGCCATCGAAACCGCGGCAACCATCCAGAGCCAGGCGGGGAACAACGTCGACGGTCGCTACACCTACACCAATATCGGCGGTATCAACGATGCCGGCGCATACCAAAACACGAGCACCTATAGCGCGGACAGCTCGCGTAGCACCTATAACGCTAACAACATTACTTCGGGCAAGAAGGCCAAAACTGACTTCTCCGTACTCGTGATTCCGGGCAACGACACGACGACGGTGGAGAGCTACCTGAACATCGTGACCAACGGAGGCTTTTCCGATGCCCGCCGCCTCAACGGCAGTACCACACACGTGAGCGCTACCGCCGAGGTCTTCTCGCTGAAGGACGGCGTTTTCGTCAAGGATGCAGACGCCTCGCAAACGCCCACACTCAAGGTGCTCAACAACGGCACGAGTTCCATGACCTTCCGCGCGAGTACCGACTGGGACAACGAGCAGGGGCGCTTTACGCTGCTCACCGCCACCTTTAGCGAAGCCGGCCAGAGCTACCGCGTGCAGGTGCCCATCATCGTCAAGCGCATGCTCGAGATTGACTTCACCGCTACCTACTCCGAAGGTGCGAACTTTAAGGCTTCCGACTATGCGACTAAATACGACAAGCACGTGCTTGTGAGCAGCGGCGACACCATGACCGGCTACCTTACCTGGACCTATGGCAGCGCCCGGGGCGAGGCGGTCGATTACGGCTGGAATACACTGCTCGAAGCTGGCGGCTCCATGGGGTCGCTCAACAAGAGCATCACCTTTGGTGCCACGCTGCCCGAGGGCACGCAACTTACGCTCGTGGACACGGCCAACAACAGCCGCGAATATCACTACGCAGTGGGCGCGGGCGGAGCGGTGTCGGTCAAGCTCACCGACTTTGTGGACGCTAGCAACAAGGCCTATTACACCGAGCCGTGGCTGAGCGAAACCGTGGGCGTGGAGGCCAAGGAGGATAAGGATGGCGCCTGGGTCAAGCTCACCGATGCCGAGGTCGAGCGCATGAGCCAGGCCGAGCTCACGAAGACAGCTGGCGCCAAGGTCGATGGCGCGTACTACCGCGCACGCACTTCTTCCGACACGGCGGGCACATTCTATAAGCTCTCCGTTGCCAGGGAAGATCCCAAGAGCGAGAACTTCTACTTGGTGGTGCGCACGCCGGCGGGCTCCGCGGGCGTCAACGGCTACACCGCCACCACGGTGGACACGAGCCTGAACGAACACATCAACTACCTGCTGCGCAACAAGACCGCAGCTGACGGCAAGGCTGCCGAGGATGGGCATCAGAATACGGCCTCGACCTACAGCGTGGCATCCAACTACGCGCACAACCTTATCGACAACAAGGACAACATCAGCAAGATGGAGCTCAAAGATGCCACCTATCCGCTTTCCATGGACGTGAGCGACATCGTAACGTTCGACTCGAACCAGCAATACACGAGCTCCGACGCGCTGTACTACCAGATCGATTCATCGCTTGTCACCTATCACGATGGCGCCATCGCGGGCTCGGTGGGATACCCCACGGGCACGCAGGGCAGCTACGCGTTTTACGTTAAGGTGGGCGAGAACTACTACACCTGGAATGGGTCGGGCTGGACTCCGGCCGGCGTGACAAAGACTCCGGTGGTGTCGGGGCTTGCCTGGAAGAGCACGAGTGGCGGCGACATGTCGCTCGTGTTGGCCGACGCTAACGGCAAGTCCATCGATATGTCGGGCCTGCGCGAGATCGCCAAGAATCACGGTAACGCCTTCACCATCACTATGAAGGCGGATCTCACCATGACGGAGCCTGCGTGCCAGGCTGGTATTGCTGCTTCGCAGAATGGCGGCAGCGATAAGTACACCAAGCCCAACTACCGCGCGTACCTTTCTACGCACGACGATACGCTCAGCACCAGTAGCAACTCGGCATACACCGATGGTAAAGCTGGCTACTACCGCATGGATGTAGGCGCGTCGACTATTGCGCTCGAGGCTTCCAAGAAGTCGCAGCTGGGCATTAACATCGATGACCTCAAGTCGGCTGATGGCACGATTGCTTTGGTGGGAACGTATGATCTTTCCAAGCTGTCGGGCGCTGACGCGATGATTTCCCGTGCCACCAAAGTGACTTATTCGCTGAGCTTGCAGCGGCGCAAAGATGATGGCGATTATGATCCGGTCGACGATGATATCTCGAAGTACATTACGGAGTACATTGCGGTGCTCGCTGGCGGCAAGCTGGCCACGGGCACTTTAAGTGCCGATCACCGCAGCTACGAATTTACCGACAACAAGACTGGTGGCTTATTTGCCACGCGCGACGATAACAGCCTTGCCTTTAAGCATGCCTTCCGCGTTAAGGTGAACACCGATGTTGAGACGGCTGGTCAGACCTATGCCAACTACCGCCTGGTGTTAACAGCCCATATGTCCGGTGGCGGCGTAAACGACACGCCGGTCAACGTCAGCAACCTCGCTGACTATACGAACTCTGACTACGTGACATACACGCTGGCGCGCATCAACACCCAGGGTATTCCCCACGGATCCAACTAGCCACGCAAGGGGCGGCAATCATCCAGTTGCCGCCCCTTTTCTTGTCGGCGCAGGCCTGTTTGTAGACCCCGCTGGACAGTTAGTTCAGATTCGTATAATCCCAGACCACAGCAGAGTCATCAGGCACTCGTTTTGGAGCAAAAAACAGTCCAGAACTACGGTTGGCTGGTCGATAAGAGCCCGATTTGCATTCAATGAGCCGCCAACGGGGTTTCTCAGGGGGTCGGAAAATAGTTTCGGCGCTGTCAAAAAATACGAATCTGAACTAACTGTCCAGCCGCCGCTGGAGAAAGGCGTTTTAGCTTTCCCAACTTCCCACCATCTTTTCAACTTTCCACTTAACTTAACACCTAAGGTGGAAAGCTGGAAAGTTAAGTGGAAAGCTGACATGTTAGATGCGGGCTGACGAGGGATTGATAATTGCACAAACCATACCAGCCAAACAAAAAGATACCAATCTGGTTGGTAAAACACCGTCAATGAGCCGCGAGCCAACTAGCTGCGTAAATAAAACCTAAAGAACTGTTACAAATTAATGGCAAATGCCCAGATGCCGATGTTGCGATTTTCAATTAACTGTTACGCGCAAACAGCAAAATGCTACTATTTAACATGCACGTAAGAAAGCAGATTAACGGTTAAGGCTAAGAAGTGGCAGGTATGTCAGAAGCAACAAGGACTCGCACGCATGCGCCCGAGGTTAGGCAGCGCGCCGTCGAGGTCCTCCAAGAGGGGGTCGGTCATCGCGCCCTCGCTGCGGAGCTCGGCATTCCCCAGGCCACGGCTCGTCAGTGGGCCCGCGCATATGCCGTGGGCGGTGCCGACGCCGTGCTCAACGCGGGCTCGCATCACCGCACGTATTCGTATGACGTCAAGCTCGCCGTGGTAAAGGATCGCCTGGAAAACGGCCTGACGGTTCGCGAGGCCATGATCAAGCACAAGATTCCCAGCGAGTCTTCGGTCAAGGCTTGGTGTCGTCAGTATCGCGATGGCGGCGAGGCGGCGCTGGTCGATAAGCCGCGCGGTCGCAAGCCGCGCGTTAAGCAGGCAGAGTAGCAAGAGGGTGCGCCCACGGGGGCGCATTTTTCTTGCCGCACCAACTTTTTGGACCGCCGCGAGCCTGCCGGAACATCCTCCAAAGTGGTTAATAAACCGCACGCAGTGGCCCGTGCGCCCGTCGCTGTGGCAAGGAAAGTCGCCCCTCTGCTCCAAAGCGGACGTGCCCTTACCCCGTACGCCTAAAACTCCTCAGTTGACCGAAAACCTGCCGCCGCTACTCCTCAACTGAGCTATAACGTTAAACAATTGCAGCGTTTTTGCATGGGGGAGTGATGGTATGACGCTACTGTATTTCCTTACCCTGTTTCCGCTGGTACCGGCGCTGGGCATGCTGCTTGCGCGCGGTGACCGAGCCCGCGACGCGGTGGGGCTCATAGGCTCCGGCATCATTATGGCGGTGACGGTTGTAGTCGCCGTCATGTTTTTTGGCACGGGTCCGCAGAGCTTCGAGGTGGCACCGGGCACCTCGCACATGCTCTCCGTCATCAGCTCCGTCATCGACGTCATCCTGTGCGCCGTCATCCTGTACAACGCGTACAAATATAGGAACGCGCTCACCACGGTGCTCGGCATAATCCAGCTGGTGGGCTCGCTCGCCTTTGCAGCCATGACACTGCCCGCGGCCGAAGCCGTCACGGCGACGCCGCTCTACCTAGACTACATGAGCGTGATTATGGTCCTCGCCGTCGGCATCGTCGGCAGTCTGATCTGCGTGTATGCCTTGGGCTACATGAAGGACTTCCAGGCGCACGACGAGCACGAGGCAGCGCTGCGCGGGCAGACCGCGCCCGACCGTCGCCCGCAGTTCCTGGCGCTTATGTTCCTGTTCCTCTCGGCCATGTTTGTCATCGTGACGAGCGATAACCTGGAGTGGCTGTTCTGCGGCTGGGAAATCACCACCGTGTGTTCGTTCCTTATGATTGGCTACACGCGCACGCCCGAGGCCATTAAAAACGCCTTCACCCAGATCATCCTCAACATGCTGGGCGGCATCGCGTTTTTGGCGGGGCTTATGTTCTTGCACGTTAACGGCATGCCGCTGACCATCTCGGGCATGATCGATCTTGCCGGCGCTGGTACCGCGCAATCTGCGCTACTGGTGATGCCAGTCGTCCTGCTGTCGCTTGCCGCGCTCACCAAGGCCGCGCAGATGCCGTTCCATACCTGGCTGCTTGGTGCTATGGTTGCCCCCACTCCTACGAGCGCTCTGCTGCACTCGTCCACCATGGTCAAAGCCGGCGTGTTCCTGATGGTCAAGCTGAGCCCGCTCTATGCTATCTATCCCGTGACCGGCTTTATGGTCACGAGTGTGGGTGCCATCACGTTTTTGCTCGCTGCCCTCATGGACATCTCGCAGAGCAACGCCAAACGCGTGCTCGCGTACTCCACCATCTCCAACTTGGGCCTCATCAGTGCCTGCCTGGGCGTCGGCGCGCCCGAGGCCGTATGGGCGGCCATCTTCCTGATCCTGTTCCACACGGTGGCCAAGTCGCTGCTATTCCTGTGCGTGGGCACCGCCGAGCATCATATCGGCAGCCGCAATATCGAGGACATGGACGGTATGTTTAGCCGCATGCCGCACCTGACGCGCCTGATGATGCTGGGCATCATGGGCATGTTTGTGGCGCCGTTTGGCATGCTCGTGTCCAAGTGGGGCGCCCTGGTGGCGTTTGCGCAGACCGGCAACGTGCTCATGATCATGGTGCTTGCTTTTGGCTCGGCCGCGACGTTCTTCTTCTGGGGCAAGTGGCTTGCCAAGCTTTCGGGCGTCGATCCCACGGCTCAAAACGTTGAGGTCAATGTCCATAAGACCGAATGGATGGCGCTCAACACCATCGCCGCGCTGCTGATTCTGTGTTGCGTGGCGTTCCCGGTTATCTCGAGCGGTCTGGTGTCGCCTTACTTGGCCATGGTGTTTGGCCGCGTGCCGTACGTTATTGGCAAGGATGCCATGTATCTGATGGTGGTTATCGTGGCGTTTATTGCCGTGGTGCTGCTGACTTCATTCCGCGTGAGCAACAAGCCGCACGTAAACGTATATCTTTCGGGCGTGGGGACCGACAATTACCGCCATTTCCGTGGCTCGATGGGTCACGAGGTGAAGGCCGAAAAGCGCAATTGGTACTCGGAGGACGCCCTTGGCGAGAAGCGTATCGGCCCCGCGGGCAGCGTCGTGTGCTGCAGCATTATCTTGTTTGCGCTGCTGTGCTGCGCGTGGATCGGGCCCGAGAGACTTGCCATGAGCGCGCCCTCGGTGCTGCGCGGTAAGTATTTTGAAGGTTCGGGCGTCGTGGGCATATTTATTGGTACCGTGGCGTTTGCCCTGATTGCGCCGCTTGTGGGCGGTTTGATCGACGGCGTTGACCGCAAGCTTTCGGCCCGCATGCAGGGCCGCGTTGGTCCGCGCCTGCTGCAACCGTTCTACGATGTGGCCAAGCTCCTGCGCAAGGCCCCTGCCAGCGTAAACACCATGGATGATACCTACATGGCGTGCGCGCTCATCTTTACCGTGGTGGGCGGCGGCATCTTTGTGTCGGGTTCCAACACGCTGTTATGCGCTTTTATGGTGACGCTCGCCGCGATCTTTGTGGTGTTGGCGTCCGCCTCGACGCAAAGCCCGTTTGCCCAGGTTGGCGCCGACCGCGAGCTGCTGCAGGTTATGAGCTACGAGCCCGCCGTTCTGCTGATGAGCGTGGGTCTGTATCTCGCCACCGATAGCTTCGACTCCATCGCCGTAACCGGGCAGTCGGCGCCCATCATCGCGTACAGTGCGCCCATTTTCTTGGCGCTGCTTGCGGTGCTCACCATCAAACTGCGCAAGTCGCCGTTTGACCTTTCGTACTCGCATCACGCGCATCAAGAGATTGTCCAGGGTGTCGCCACCGAGATGAGCGGCGGTACGCTGGCCAAGATGACCCTTATGCACTGGTGTGAGACCGTGCTGTTTTTGATGTGGGTGGGCATGTTCTTTGTCTGGGACAACCCGGTGAGCTGGGTCGTAGCCCTGGTCGTGATGGTTGCGACGTATTTTGTCGAGGTGCTGATCGACAACACCTTCGCGCGCAGCACCTGGCGCAGCTGCTTTAAGCTCGGCTGGGGCGTGGCGCTGGTGTTTGGTCTGCTCAACCTTATGCCCATTCTCGTTGACGTGTTTATTTAGGAGGCGGCATCCATGGATCATAAAATGTCGCGCTCGCCGTGGGTTATTCATTACGACGGCTCGAGCTGCAACGGATGCGATATCGAGGTGCTGGCCTCGCTCACGCCGCTGTTCGATGCGGAGCGCTTTGGCGTGGTCAATACCGGCAACCCCAAGCATGCGGACATCTTTTTGGTGACGGGGTCGGTCAATGCCCAGAACCTGCCCGTCGTGCGCCAGATTTACAACCAGATGCTCGAGCCCAAGTGCGTGGTGGCCTGCGGCATTTGCGCGTGCTCGGGCGGCGTATTCCGCGATGCCTATAACGTGATCGGCGGCGTGGACCGCGCGATTCCCGTGGACGTGTACGCGCCCGGATGCGCCATCCGCCCCGAGACCGTGATCGATGCCATCGTGGAGGCGTGCGGCATTCTGGACCAGAAGGAGGCCGTGATGCGTGCCGGTGGTGACCCGCTCACCGTGGGAGGTGCCGCTACCTGGGACGGTGGCGTTGAGTTGGGCGAGGACGGGTTTGTGGCAGTTGCGGGGGCCGGCGACACGCCCGCTGGGACGCCCGCCGCGCCCGTCGCTGCAAAGGAGGCCGAGTAATGCAAAAGGCTATCTATACCACCGTTGGGATCGACGAGCTCCTGTTGCATGTCCAGGCGCTCAAGGGCGTCGGCGCGCGCTTTGTGCAAATGCACGCCGAGCGCAACGTCGACGACGGCACGTATCGCCTAGTCTATACGTTTATCAACGTTCGTGCTGCTCAGGAGCATATTGCGCAGGACGGCAGCTATGCGATTGAGAACCTGGTAGTCGAGGGCATCGACCAGTACCAGGAGATTCCGTCCATCAGCTCGTACTATCCGGCGGTGTTCCCGTTTGAAAACGAAGCGCACGACTTATTTGGTCTTGCCATCACCGATATGCAGATTGACTTTAAGGGCTTTTTCTACCAGGTTTCGACTGCCGAGCCCATGAGCGTTATCACGCCCGAGGTGAAGGCCGCGCGCGAGAAGGCCATGAAGGTCCGTGCCGCCGCCGAGGCCAAGGCGCGCAAGGCTGCGGCCGAGAAGGCCGCCGCGGCTGCGGCTGCTGCGGGGGAGGGCGCCGCGGGCGCTGGCGGTGCCGCGGGCGCTGTCGTCGCTCAGCCCGCTGCGGCTGCCGGCTCCGATGCTCAGCACGATGAGGCTGCCGCCAAGGCCGCGCTCAAGGCTGCCGAGATGGAGGCAAAGCTCGCCGCCATGGATCCCGAGAAAGCGGCCAAGGTCCGCGCGGCGCTTGCCGCCAAGGCCGCCCGCGACAAGCAGAAAAAGGAGGCGTAAGGTCCATGGCACACCGCTCCGTTATTCCGTTTGGCCCGCAGCACCCTGTGCTGCCCGAGCCGCTTCACCTGGACCTGGTGATCGAGGACGACCGCGTTATCGAGGCAATTCCGCAGATTGGCTTTGTGCACCGCGGCCTTGAGAAGCTCACCGAAAAGCGCGATATGCACCAGTTTGGCTACATCGCCGAGCGCATCTGCGGCATTTGCGCCGTGGGTCACAGCTACGGCTACGCCAGCGCCTGCGAGCGCATGCTCGACATCGAGGTGCCCGGCCGCGTGCAGTATATCCGCACCATTTTGCATGAGCTTTCGCGCATCCACTCGCACCTGCTGTGGCTGGGCCTGCTCGCCGATGCCTTTGGCTTCGAGGCGCTGTTCTATCGGTCATGGACCCTGCGCGAGCAGATTCTCAAGATCTTTGAGAGCACGTGCGGCGGCCGCGTGATCCTTTCGATTAACGAGGTCGGCGGCCTTAAGCATGATATTGAGGATTCTGAGCTGGCGGGTATTGTCCAAACGCTCGACGCCATGCGCCCCGACTACGAGGCCCTGGTGCATACGTTTTTGGACGACGACAGCTGCGGCGAGCGCCTGCATGGCGTGGGCGTGATCAGCAAGAAGGACGCGCTGGACCTTTCGATGGTCGGTCCGTTTGGGCGCGCTTCGGGCGTGGACTACGACGTGCGCATGTTCGGCGACGGCGCCTATGCGGATCTGGCTGCGTTTGAGCCCATCGTTGCTACCGATGGCGACTGCTATGCCCGCTGCCAAGTGCGTTGTGCCGAGGTCACGCAGGCCCTGGACATCATTAAGGAGCTTGTGGGCAAGATTCCGCACGACGGTATCGGCGGGCGCACCAAGCTCACGCCGGCTGACGGCGCGCTCGGCGAGGTTGTGATTGAGCAGCCGCGCGGCGAGGCGTATTACTATGTGCGCGGCAACGGCACCAAGAACCTTGACCGTTTCCGCGTGCGCACGCCGACGTCGCAAAACCTGGCGGGTCTGACGCATGCGCTGCAGGGCGTGCTCATTGCTAACGTGCCCATGATTATCCTGACCATCGACCCCTGCATTAGCTGCACGGAAAGGTAGGCGCGGCATGAGTTTGCTGACATTTGCCAAGGCGGCCTTGGGCTCTATGATCAAGCAGCCGGTAACGGTGTGCTATCCGCAGGAGAAGCTCGCGGCACCCGAGCGCCTGCGTGGGCACATCGTCAACGACATGGACGTGTGCATTTGCTGCGGCATGTGCGCGCGCCGTTGCCCGGCGGGCGCGCTTGCGGTCGATCGCAAAGGCGGAACGTGGTCGATTGACCCGTACGCCTGCGTGGTGTGCGGCGAGTGCATCGAGAGCTGCCCCAAGCACTGCCTGACTATGGACACCGCCCGTACTCCGGTTGCGGCGGACAAGATTCTCACGGTAGAAACCAAGCCGGAATAGCGCCGGAATAGAGCTGGAATAGAGCTGGAATAGGGGCCGGCGGGGCAAAAATGCCCCGCCGGCCCCGCGCGTGAGCGCGCGGTTGGGCTGCCGCGAACAAAACTATGCCGGATTACGGGGCTGGATAGCGAACCTCCGACCATACAGATAATCGCAAAGACAAAACCGCAGGTAGATAGCCTGCCGTTTTTGAAAAAATGAAGGCATGGATGAGGGCCCCGACTTTAGCCCCGTAAACCGGCATAGTTTTGAAATGGCACCATATCAGTACCAGCCCCTGATCCCTCGGGGACGGAGGAAAACGGATCATGTTTGCCTTGCGAGGGCTACCGCGTGACCCGTCTGCCACGAAATGGGCCCATCTACTACGTTTAAGCCGCTATCCTCAACCATGGCGAAAAACGCAAAAACAAAACTGCAGGTAGAACGCCTGCGATTTTTCATGAAACGCGGTTATGGTCGGGGGTATCGGGTCAAACGTAGTAGATGGGCCAGTTTTGTGCGGAGGGGCTATTAACTAACCCTCCCATGATGGAGGAAAACGCGCCATTTTGCCTGTCCGGCATTGATCGCACCCATTTTCCTGCGAAAACCCTGGCGTCTCAACTTTGGTGAGACATTTGTCTCACGCTCAAAACCAAATCTGGAACGTGTGTCACCTGCCCAAATTGTGTCTCATTCCGTAACTTTAGGCTGATGCAAGGTCTGAGACCGCGAGAAGGGAGACGCGATGAGTAAGTACACGAGGGGCCTCTTGTCGGTGATACTGGCCGTAGTGCTAGTGCTGCCGGCCGCAGCATTTGCCATGCTGCCCGAGGCCAACGCCAGGTCCAGCACTGGAATGGACGGACCGACGGTGAGCAATAAGATAGTCGATCCTGACACCACCAGCCGTTGGCAATACTGGGCGTCGGGCGGCGAGCAGGACCAGACGACACGTTATGTAGGCCGAATCTGGACGGACAAAACGGTCGAGCCCGCAGAGGACGAGAAATCCGACTTTGTGACGACGCTTTCCACGATCTCTTCGACCTCTGATACAACGTCGCTGGTCACTAAACCGCTCGATATCGTCCTCGTGCTCGATGCCTCCGGTTCGATGAGTGACGATATGGGCCAAAGGTCCACTACGCGTATCAGCGCACTCAAGTCCGCCGCGAACAGTTTTATCGACACCATTGCCGAGCAAAACAAGAGCATCAGTGATGAGAGTAAGCATCAGGTTGCCATCGTTAAGTTCGCGGGCAAGAAGACGACTACAACCGGCAACGGTACGTATACCTATGGCGGAGACAAGTACAACTATTCGCAGGTTATGAAGGGCCTGACGCCATGTGTCGATGGCGCTGCGACGGAACTTAAGAAAACGGTCGGCTTCATTGAGCCTGCCGGCGCCACGCAGGCTGATTACGGCCTTGAGCTTGCTCGCGATATGTCGGGCCGCAAGGATGCCCAAAAAATCGTCGTGTTCTTTACCGATGGATCGCCCACAGACTACAGTGGCTTTGACTCTACGGTTGCCAACAATGCCATAGCTGCCGCCAAGGACATGAAGGAGAAAGGCGCTACGGTCTACACCATCGGCATCTTTGATGATGCGAATCCCGATGCCGATCCTACGAACCGCTGGACGAGCAGCGAAAACAAGTTCATGCACGCCGTGTCGAGCAACTATCCAAATGCCACGTCCTACACAACCAAAAAGCTTGGTAATCGTGCCGAGAATTCCGACTTCTACAAGGCTGCGTCGAACGCCGATGAGCTCAAGAAGGTATTTGATGATATCTCGAGCTCTATCACCTCGGGCAAGGGCTATCCCACCCAGACAGAGGATGGCTTTGCTCACAAGTCCGGCTACATCACCTTTAGTGATGAGCTGGGTGATTTTATGCAGGTCGATGCGTTTGTCAGCGCTCAGATTAATGGCGCCACCTTTGATAGCGCGACCAAGACCACCAAGGGCAATACGGACACGTACGAGTTTTCGGGCGTGGCCAAGGACCTGGTCATCACCGTTGAGCGCTCTAGCAACGCACAGCAGGGCGATATCGTGACGGTTAAGATTCCCGCATCGCTGATTCCGCTGATCCGCTATCACGTGGACATGGAAAAGGGGATTTTTGAGCATACGTCGCTCAGTGACATCAAGCCCATTCAGATTAAATACACCTCGGGCGTCAAGGACGACGCGCGCGGCAACCTGTTTACGCCCGATAAGGTAGACGGGCTCAAGGACTATATCGACGCCCACAAGGGCGCCGGCAGCCAGACGGCCTCCTTCCTGGCCAACAAGTGGTCGGGCGGCGAGCTGGGCGATGTTGTCGCCGAGTTTGAGCCTGCCGATACCAACAGCTACTATTACTTCCAAAAGATCACGCCTATCTACACGGACGAGGCATGCACCCAGCGCACGACGGCAAAGCCGCAGGGCAACGACGTCTATTACTACAAGGACGAGTTTGTGGCGATGGACGCAAACGGCAAGCCAAAGAACGACTATGCCGTTGTGATGTTTGAAGGGCACGAGATTGCCAACTACGACGGCGCTCTGGTCAAAGAGGACGGCTACTGGTCCTTTAACAAGGGGACCGCGCGCCTTGCCTATATCGACCAGCTGCATACCACCAAGGCCGACGTGGGCGGCAATATGACCGAGACCGCGCGCGACGTGCTTAACCCTAGGTGGAATGACCTTTCCTCCGTTGCGTCTTCCACGCACGTGTATTCGCACTTGGGCAACAACGGCAAGATCGTCTTTAGCCTTGCAACCAAGCCTACAACGGTGGATACCAAGACTGACTTTGGTCTGACCAAGGTGCTCGAGGGCCGCGAGTGGACGGATACGGACAAGTTTGAGTTCGAGCTGACGTCCGAGAATAATGCCCCGATGCCTGAGCCTGCGACCGCGACTGTGACCCAGGGCAAGGCAGCCATTAACTTTGGCAAGATTACCTACACCGAGCCGGGCACGTACGTTTTAGCGAGAAGAACGCTGGCCAGATCATCGACGGCATCACCTACAGCGCGAACGTCGCGGAAATCACCGTGACGGTAACGCCCAACAAGAAGGGCGAGCTCAGCGCCGCCGTGAAGGTGACCTCGGGCAAGAGTGAGTTCAAGAACACCTATACCGCCAAGCCCGCTAAGTCCAGCGTCACCGACGAGATCAAGGTCACCAAGTCCCTGAGCGGACGTGCTCTTAAGGAAGACGAGTTTAGCTTTGAGCTGCGCGAGATCGAGGGCGAGGACTCCAAGCTTATCGAGACCGTCAAGAATGACGTCAACGGCAACGTTGCGTTCAGCCCCATCGAGTACACCGAGGTCGGTCAGCACACCTATACGCTGCGCGAGGTCAAGGGCGATGCTGGTGGTGTCAAGTACGACGAAACCGTCCATACTATCGTGACGACCATTGCCGACAACGGCAAGTGCCAGTTGGTAGCTACGCATAAGCTGAAGGACGCCGATAACGGCGAGAAGATTGAGTTTAAGAATGCCTATAACTTGACGCCTAAGGACTCCAGCGTCACCCATAAGATCACCGCGTACAAGTCCCTGACTGGCCGCGACCTCAAGTCCGGCGAGTTCGAGTTCGAGCTCGTCGAGGGTGACAAGGTCGTCGCCACTGGCAAGAACAGTTACGACGGCATGATTGCGATGAGTTCCATCAGGTACACCGAGCCCGGCGAGCACACCTACACGCTGCGCGAGGTCCACGGTGGAACCAAGAGCAATGGCATCACCTACGACGGCACGACCTACACCATCGTGACCACGGTTACGGACAATGGCGATGGCACACTCGATGTCCATCATGTCCTGAAGGATGCCAAGGCTGCTGAGTTCAAGAATTCTTACGGCCTGACCCCCGAGAGCTCAAGCGTCACCGACCAGATCGTCGCGACCAAGTCCCTGGTCGGGCGCGACCTCAAGGACGGCGAATTCTCCTTCGAGCTTGTCGAGGGTAACGATGTCGTCGTCACCGGCAAGAACGATGCCGACGGCAAGATCGTCATGGACAAAATCACTTACGATAAGCCCGGCACCCACACTTACACGTTGCGCGAGAAGCTCCCCAACGAGGCGGGGTTGAGCAATGGGATCACGTACGATAAGACGAATTACACCATCAAGACGAGCGTCATCGACAACGGCGACGGCACGCTTAAGGTGACCCATGCGCTCGAGGGCGCCGAGCTGGCACTCTTCCAGAACAAGTACAATACTGCCCCGAACGAGTCGAGCGTGACCGACCAGATCAAGGCGACCAAGACCCTGACCGGACGCGACCTCAAGGACAACGAGTTCTCCTTCGAGCTGGTCGAGGGCGACGACATCGTCGCGATCGGCACCACTAACGCCGGTGGCATGATTATGATGAGCCCCATCGAGTACACCGAGGCCGGCGAGCACACCTACACGCTACGTGAGGTCAAGGGCGACGCCGACAACGGCATTACCTACAGCACCGCTGAGTACACCATCGTGACTACCGTCAAGGACAAGGGCGATGGCACCCTTGGCGTGGGGCACAAGCTGCAGGGCTTCGAGGAAGCGATCTTCGAGAACGCCTACGGCGTGACTCCCGTGAGCTCCAGCGTCACCGACCAGATCACCACGACCAAGTCCCTGACCGGGCGCGACATGGCTGAGGGCGAGTTCTCCTTCGAGCTCGTCGAGGACGGCAAGGTCGTCGCCACTGGCACCAACGACGCTCGCGGCAACATCACGATGAGCCCCATCGAGTACACCGTTGCTGGCGAGCACACCTACACGCTGCGCGAGGTCAAGGGCGCCGAAGGCAACGGCATTACCTACGATGACAAGACCTATACCGTCGTGACTACGATCACCGATAACGGCAAGGGCAAGCTCGTGGCGAAGCACGAGCTGAAGGGCGCCGACGAGGCGAAGTTCAACAACAGCTACAAGCCGAATCCCGGCGAATTTAGCGTCACCGACGAGATCACCGCGACCAAGGTCCTGACCGGGCGCGACCTCGAGGACGGCGAGTTCTCCTTCCAGCTCGTCGAGGGCGAGGGCGAGGACGCCAAGGTCGTCGCCACCGGCAAGAACGATGCCGACGGCAACATCAAGATGGGCGCCGTGAAGTACGACAAACCCGGTATCCACACCTACACGCTGCGCGAGGTCAACGGCGGAACCACCAGCAAGGGCATCACCTACGATGGCAAGACCTATACCATCGTGACCACCATTGCCGACAAGGGCGATGGCACGCTCGAGGCAAAGCACGAGCTGAAGGGCGCCGAGGACGCCGAGGACGCCGAGGCTGCGATCTTCAATAACACCTACAGCGTGACCCCGCTCGAGACCGAGATAGACTTTGGCCTGGACAAGGCTATCGACGGCCGCGACTGGATGGAAACCGACGAGTTTAGCTTTACCATCAGCGCAGCCGAGGGCACGAACGCCCCGCTGCCCGATCCCTCGACCGTAACCGTGAACAATCGCGATGCGAACGCCGAAGGCATCGCCACCATCAGTTTTGGCAAGATCCGCTACACGGCTGCCGGAACCTACAAGTATGAGATCCGCGAGAACGCGGGCAACGCGGCTGGCATGATGTACGACGACCGTGTCGCGACCGCTGAAGTGACCGTGACCGAGGACGGCGAGGGCACGCTGACCGCCAACGTCACCACGGAAAACGGAAGCTTTATCAACAAGTATCACTCTGAGCTCAACTACACCGCGGCCGGCGGCCTCAAGCTCAGCAAGACCCTCTCCGGACGTCCGATGACCGAGGGCCAGTTTACCTTTACCGTGACGCCCGCCGACGAGGCTTCGGCCAACGCGCTCGGCCTACTTGAGGGCGCCAACAACTTCAAGTCCCCTGCAGTGGCAGAGGGAACTGTCGGCCTGATTGACATTCTGGCCGGCAAGGAGGTCAAGTTTACGCAGGCTGACGCCGGCAAGACCTTCACATACGCCGTGGCCGAGAAGAACGACGGCAAGCCCGGATACACCTACGACGAGGCCGTGCGTACCGTGACAATCGCCATTTCCGACGACGGCGCCGGTACGCTTACCGCTACGACGACTGTCTCCGGCGGTTCCGAGGGCACGCCTGTGACGGTCCGCAAGAGTGGCGAGAACAAGGTCGAGAGCGCCGTGGTCCCGTTCAAAAACAGCTATAGTGCATCGACCGATAACCCGGGTATTCCTGCGCAGATTGTTGCCACCAAGAAGCTGACCGGTCGTCCGATGGCCGACGGTGAGTTCTACTTTGGCATCGCCTATGCGGGCGAGACGGAAGCCATCGAGGGCACTGTTAAGACCACGCTCAATGGTCAGGTGAGCTTCGGTGCGCTGCATTACAACACCGAGATGCTTGCTAATCTGGTGAGCGCCGGGCGTGCCATCCGTACCGACGCGGACGCCAAGCTTGCGTGGACCATCAACTACACGGCCTTTGAGTACACATCCCCGCTCGCGGCAAAGGGCATTACCGCCGCGAAGTCGAGCTTTAACTTCAAGGTTATCGTCGTCGACAACGGCGACGGCACCCTGACGGCAACGCCCGACTATGATGGTGCCGAGCCTGTGTTCGAGAACGTCTATGGCGCTGAGGCCGTCGATGCCGCGCTCGCCGGCACTAAGAAGCTCCAGGCCGCCGAGGGTCTGACCCCGGCCGACATCGCGGGCAAGTTCACCTTCACCGTGACTGCCGACGAGGCGGGCGCCCCGATGCCCGAGCGTGCGACCGCAACTAACGACGCGGCCGGCAACGTGGACTTTGGCAAGATTCACTTTACGCTCGAGGACCTCAACCGCGCTCTGGGCGTGACAGCCAACGCTTCTGGTGATGCATCGAGCGACGCCGAGGCCAACGCCGACAAGGCCGAGGTTGACGCTGACGAAGCCGAGCCTGAGCCCGCCCCCACTGCTCCGCGCTCGCACACCTTTACCTACACGGTGTCCGAGTCCGGCAGCGCCCCTGGCGTAACCAACGACGCCAACGCCACGCGCAAGGTTTCCTACACCGTGACTGATGACGGCGCCGGACATCTGGGCGTCGTGCGCAACGGCGAGGACGGTGCGGACTTCACGTTCACCAACACCTATGCTGTGGCGCCCACCGATTCTTCCGTGACCGATCAGGTCAAGACGGTCAAGCGTCTGACCGGACGCGACCTTGCAGCTGGCGAGTTCACGTTTGAGCTGCTCGAGGACGGCGTGGTTGTCGCTAACGGCACCAACGACGCCAACGGCACCGTTACGCTGAGCCCGATCCGCTACGAGGTGCCCGGCACGCACACGTACACGCTGCGTGAGGCTTGCCCCAACGCGCTCGGCCTGTACAAGGGCGTCGCCTATGACAGCGTGACCTACACCATCGTGACCACCGTCAAGGACAACGGCGACGGCACGCTGACCGCGACGCACAAGCTCGAGGGAACCACCGAGTCGGCTGGCTTTACCAACAAGTACCACGCCATGCCCACGCAGGTTTCCATCGGCGCCATCAAGGTGCTCGAGGGACGCGAGCTCAAGAAGGACGAGTTTAGCTTTAAGCTCGTTGGCGAGGACATCGAGTCCACCGTCACCAACGATGCCGACGGCAAGATCAACTTCGACAAGTTCGAGTACGACGAGCCCGGTACGTACGTCTACACCATCAGCGAGGTCAAGGGCGACGAGGCCGGTATGACCTACGACAAGTCTGTCTTTACCGCGACCGTCAGCGTGGTCGACGACGGCGAGGGCAACCTCAAGGCGAACGTCACCTTTATCAAGGGCGACAAGAGCGTCGAGGGTATCGTGTTCAACAACACGTACAAGAAGCCCGAGACGCCCGTGCCGACGCCTGATCCCGGCACGCCCAAGACCGTGACGAACATAGTCAAGACGGTCAAGGGTTTCCTGCCCACCACGGGTGACCAGCAGGCCGCTGCACTGCTCATGGCATTTGTCATTGCCATGGCCGGCGTCGGAGCCCTGGTCTGGGGTATCCGTAAGCGCTAGGCACACTGGCAGCGCCCGGGGCCAAAAGGCCCCGGGCGGCCGGCGGGGAGCCAGAACATAGCCCCCACCCCCACCCCCCCAGCCGCCACGGAGGTATCTCCCTCCTCCGTGGCGGCGCTTTTGTGCGTAGGCGAGAAGGGCTTGCCACGAAACCGGCCCATCTACTACGTTTAGTCCCTTACCCCCAAGCATGCCAAAAAACGCGAAAACAAAACCGCAGGTAGAACGCCTGCGATTTTGTTCAAAACGAAGGCATGGTCAGGGGTATCGAGCCAAACGTAGTAGATGGGCCGATTTCGTGGTTGGCGCCGCCAGATGATCCCCCGGGGACGGAGGAAAACGGATCGTTTTTGGCTTGAAGTGGCTTGCGGAGACACTTGACGTGGTCGCTCGAACAAAACCATGCCGGTTTACGGGGCCGAATCCCGAATCCCCAACCATACCGAAAAGCGTGAAAATAAAACCGCAGGTAGACGAGTCGTCATTTTGCAGAAAACGCGGGTATGGATGGGGGTCCTGAGTTTAGCCCCGTAAACCGGCATAGTTTTGAAATGGCATTAAATCGGTGGCAGCCATTTTGCTATGTCGGAGCGGTCGGTCGTTGGGCAACTACCCCCGCAGGTAGGTGATGGCGATCTGCGTGCGGTTGCGCAGGCCCATTTTGGCTAGGATCGAGCTGATGTGGTTGCGCACGGTGCCTTCGCCCATATAGGCGGTGGCAGCAATCTCCTTGTTGTCGAGGCCGCGGGCGATAAGCTCGGCGACTTCGAACTCGCGATCGGTCAGGCCGGCAAAGGCTGCGGGCCGGCGGGTCGTGCCGGCCTCGACGCCCGCCCCATCAAAGTTGATATCCTCGATCGCCTTACCCTCGAGCACGCGCTTGCCGTCCATGACTTGCGCCAACGCCGGCGGAATAGCGGCGACATCGGTCTTGATCAGGTAGCCGCGGGCGCCCAGTTTGAGCGCCGACACAATGTACTCGTCATCCGAGAATGTCGTCAGAAACACCACCCGCGCCGCAGGGTCGTGCTCGAGGATCTCGCGCGCCGCCGAAAGGCCGTCGCGTCCCGGCATCTGAATGTCGAGGAGCGCGATGTCGGGCGAGTGCTCGGCGTAGAGCGCGACCGCGTCGTCGCCATTGGCGCCGGTGCCCACCACCTCAATCTCCGGCTGGGCGCCCAGGATTATCTTGAGCGAATCGACCACCAAGCGGTCGTCGTCGACAACAATGAGCCTCATCGGTCCGCATCTCCTTGCTGTTTGGGAACGGTGGCAAACACGCGCCAGCCACCGGCGCCGGCACGCGGGCCGGCGGTGAAAGTGCCGCCGAGCGCCTCGACTCGCTCGCGCATGGAGCCGAGCCCCATGCCCTCGGTGACGCCGCGACCGCCCGTCTGGGTCCCGCCCATGCCATCATCGGTAACGATGAGCTGGTAAAACGACGGATGCTCCATGCACCGCACGGTAATGGTTTTGGCATGGGCGTGGCGCATGGCGTTGGAAAGCGCCTCGCGCAGCACCGCCGCAAAGCAGTTGGCGACGTTGGCGGGCGCATGCTCGGCCAAAACCTCAAGCTCAATCTGCGGACCGCTGTCCGAGCGCGCGCCTTCAACGATGCGTTCGAGCTGCACGGAGAGGTTGGTCGCATTGTCGTTGAGCGCGTGGACGCTGGCGCGCACGAGCTGGAGCGCCTCGTCAACGGTGTATTTGACGTCGGCGAAATCGGCGGCAACGCCGGGCTCGTTGGCATGGACCACGCGCAGGGCTTCGGTTTGAAGCGAAGCGCGCGTGAGCTGGTGGCCCACGTTATCGTGGATCTCGCGCGCGATGCGGGCGCGTTCGGCGAGCGTCGCGAGCTCGACTTCGTAGTCCTGGCGGTCGGCGAGGTCGCGGTTGCGTGCCTCGAGTGCCAGGGCGCGTTCTTGCAGCTTGTCGCGGGTGCGACGCATGCGTTCCTGTTCGCGCTCCAGCTGCGCGGTGCGCAGCGACAGCAACGTGGCGGCGACCGAAAGGATGGCGGTTAGCAACAGCGTTCGGGTGGTGAGCGCGCCGCAGCGAAGGTCCGTGGCAAGTGCGCAGGCAAACACGGAGCCAATTGCCAGCGCGGGCCAGATGCGTTCACGGCGCACGCGTCGCGCGATGTCATAGAGGGCGAGAGGTGCGAACGGCACAAGCGGCGGCACGAAGACAGCCGCGATGACGTAGGCGTAGCTGCCGGCCTCGCTGGCGCGACGGGCGCGTTCTCCCTGCGCGACCTCGGCCAGCGCGGCGATGACAACGCCAAGGCAAAACGCCGCGACCAGGCGAGCGTCCACAGCAAGGCCCATGGCGGCCGCAATGCAGCACGCCAGCACGATCGATTTGTCGAATAGCCTGTTCATACGGGTATTGTACGCGATGCCGCGCACGGGGGAGGCGCCACTCAAAGCAACCGTGGCATTCCTCCCACGCGGCGGGGCGGTCGCGTCAGCAGGCTACGCGACCGCCCCGCACTCGTGACAAAGCTCACTGGTGCGCGCCGTCAGCTCCTGCGATGATGCAATCGTACCGGGCCGCAAGCAACAGAAGGGCCGCCTCATGACAGACATCGTCCACGTCGAAAACCTCGTTAAGCGCTACGACGACCTTATTGCGCTCGACCACTTTAACCTGAGTATCGCCCCCGGCGAGATTTTTGGCCTGCTGGGCCCCAACGGCTCGGGCAAGACCACGTCCATCAACTGCATCCTGCAGCTGCTCGCCTACGACAAGGGCACCATCGAGCTGTTCGGCGAGCGCATGACGCCCGCCCGCTACGACCTCAAGCGCCGCATCGGTGTGGTGCCGCAGCAGGTGGCGGTGTTCGACGAGCTCACCGTGCGCGAGAACATCGACTATTTCTGCAGTCTCTACGTCAACGACCGCAAGCGCCGCCGCGCGCTGGTGGACGAGGCGATCGACTTTGTCGGCCTGGGCGACTTTACCAAGTTCCGCCCCGGCAAGCTCTCGGGCGGCCTGACGCGTCGTCTCAACATTGCCTGCGGCATCGCGCACAAGCCCGAGCTCATCTTTTTTGACGAACCCACGGTGGCGGTCGACCCGCAAAGCCGCAACGCCATCCTGGAGGGCATCTGCCGCCTGCGCGACGAGGGCGCCACGGTGGTGTATACCAGCCATTACATGGAGGAAGTCGAGCAGATCTGCAGCCGCATTATGATCATGGACGGCGGCCGCGTGCTGGCGCAGGGCACTAACGACGAGCTCAAGCGCATGATTCAGATGGGCGAGAAGATTGTAATCGAGGTCGGCGAGGTTCCGAGTGCGGCGCTCGGTGCCGTCGCAAGCCTGCCGCACGTTCTGGACCTTTCGGCAACGGCGGGACAGCTCACGTTTTCGTGCGAAGCGAGCCCGCACAACCTGACGGACATTCTCGATGCGCTGCGCTCGCATGACGTGCCGCTCGGCCGCATCTATTCCGAACCGCCGACCCTCAACGACGTGTTCCTCGAGATCACCGGCCGCGAGCTGCGCGACTAGGGGGCGGCCATGTTCAACACCATCATCACCACGGTCAAGACGCTGCTGCGCCGGCCGAGCACGTGGGTCTGGGGCGCTCTCTTTCCTATCGCGCTTTCCACGATGTTCATGTTTATGTTTGCGAACCTCAGCTCCGACGGCACGGTCGACCCGGTGCCGGTTGCCGTCGTGGCGGACGAGGCCTGGGATGCCTCGACCTTTAAGGATGTGGCAGCTTCGCCTGCCAAGGCAGGCGACGATCAGCTGCTCGATGTGAGCGAGTACGAAGACTTGGCTGTCGCGCGCAAAGCGCTCAAGGCCGGCGAGGTCGCGGGCATCTATACGGTTGATGCCGCGGGCACGCCCAGGCTCACGCTGCTGTCGAGTTACGACAGCTCGCGCGCCTCGTCGGTGCTCACCGACCGCAGCATCCTTGAAACGGTGGCAAGCTCGTATACGCAAAATGTCGAGCTCATGCGCCAGATTGCCCAGGACAACCCGGCGGTGCTCGCCGATCCGGCGGCGGTTGCGCACGCCCTGTCGCTCGAGGGCGGAACCCGCCGCGTGAGCCTGACTCGTGCCACGCCCGATGGCACGGTCATCTACTACTACGCGCTCTTTGGCCTGGTCGCGATGATGTCTGCCGAGTTTGCCGCCTTGAGCGTCGTCGATTTGCAGCCTAATCTGTCGGGCCTTGGCGCGCGCCGCTGCGTGGGCGGTCTTTCCAAGACGGCGTCGCTGGCCGGCATTTTTGTCGGCTCGTGGCTGGTTTCCTTTGCATCGATGGCGGTTGCGATCGGCTACGTGCGCCTGGTCGTGGGCGTCGACTTTGGCGGGCGCGAGGGGTTGTGCCTGCTGGGCGGGGCTGCATCCGCGCTTGCCGCCACGGGCCTGGGGCTTTTTGTGGGCACGCTTCCCGTTAAGGGCGGCAAGGCATCCAAGTCGGGCATCCTCACGGGCTTTGCCACCACGTGCGCCCTGTTCGCCGGCCTCTACGGCGAGCCGGCGATGGCGCTTGCCGACGACGTCGCCCGCGCTTGTCCGGTCGAGTGCTGGCTCAACCCCGTCAAGCTCATCTGCGACATGTTCAATCGCCTGTATTTCTTTGAGGACCTGGGGCCCTTCGCTGTTCGCGCCGGCGCGCTCGTCCTGATGGCCCTGGTGTTTGTCGCCGCCGCTACGCTGATCTTTGGAAGGAGCCGCTATGAGCACCTTTAAGACCGCGCTTCGCATGGCGCTGGCGCACCCGTTCTACCTGCTCATCTATACGGTGTTCATCTCGCTCATGGGCGTATTCATCGCGGCTTCGGTGAGCTGGAACTCGTCGCAGCTTACCGAGTACAAGCCCTACGACACCAACGTGATCGTGGTCGACCGCGACAATAGCGACCTTTCGCGGGCGCTTACCAAGCACCTGGGCTCACGCTTTGACCTGGTCACGGGCGTCGGCGACGACACATACGATCTTGCCGACGCGCTCTCCAAGAGCAACAGCGCCAAGGGCAGTGCCGATTGCGTGTTCTTTATCCCGGAGGGGTTTGAGGACGATCTTGTTGCAGCCGCCCGTGCGGGGGAGGCCCTGCCCAAGCTCGACGTGACCTATGGTTCCGGCACCATGGCGGCGGCGCTTTCGTCCGCCGAGGCCTCGCGCTGGATCTCGCTCGCGGGCGCTGCGGCGGCGCTTGAACCAGCTGCCTCCAACGGTGACGTCGCAAGGGCCGCCGAGCACGCGGCCGCAAAGCGCGCGGAGGTCCAGATCGAGCAGGTCAAGGTCGACTCGACTGCTGCTACCACGCTCGAGTCGTACTTCAACTTTGGCGCGTACGCGATCATCTCGTCGGTCATCGTGTCGGTGGGACTGGTGTTTTCGGGCATGAACGAGCCCGAGCGCGTGCGCCGCATGGATGCCAGCCCGGTCTCTGAGCGCCAGCGTTCGCTCGCTGTGTTCGCGGCCGCCGCCGTGCTCACCGTCTGCATCTGGCTCGTGTCGAGCATGATGGGTGTCGTGGGCTTTGCCGGCGCGGTCGCCGAGGTCGGTGTGGGTCGCGTGTGCCTGGCGCTGGCGGCGACGCTTGCCCTGGCGTGCACGCCGCTGGCCGTTGGCTTTACCCTGTCGAGCTTGGGCGCGCGCGAGGAGCTGCTCAACGGCGTGGGCAACTTACTCGGAATGCTCATGACGTTTTTGGGCGGCGCCTGGATGCCGCTGTCGCTGATGGGTTCGGCTGTGCAGACGGTGGCGCACTTTGTGCCGACGTTTTGGGTGAACGACGCGATCGGCAAGGCGCTTGCCTCTGATTTGACGTCCACCGTGCTGGGCGACATCGCCTGCGATCTGGGCGTCACGGTGCTCTTTGCCGCTGCCATCGCCGCCGTAGGCCTAGCCCTCGCGCACAACAAATCCCGCGCCTAACCGCCTAGCCATTGGGGACGTTCTTAAACGACTGGTCATCGGGGACAGTCTTTGCCGATTCGCCGGCTCGCCGGCCGGACTGGCAAGAGCTGTCCCTGGCGGCACTCATTGGGGACAGACTTAAATGAGTGGTCTCAGTCATTTAAGTCTGTCCCCAATGACTAGTCTGAAATAAATTCCAGGCCTCGCTCCAAAAATAGTTCGCCCAGGTTTACTATTATGCTCATAAAGTAGCAAGAGGCTAACAATGGGGGATGACATGGCAGCGCAGAAAGCCTACGTCCAGGTCAACGGGCTCAAGAAACACTACGGCGACGGTGATGCACGCCTGACGGTGCTCGACGGCATCGACACGTCCATCAACCGCGGCGAGATCTGCGTCATGTTGGGGCCCTCGGGCTCGGGCAAGTCGACCTTTCTCAACCTGATCGGCGGCCTGGAGGATGCCGACGGCGGCTCCATCATGGTGGACGGCTGCGACCTCACGGTGCTCAAGCCCGCCGATCTGGGCGAGTACCGCCGCCGCGAGCTGGGTTTTGTTTTCCAGTTCTACAACCTGGTGCCCGACCTTACCATCAAGGAAAACATCGAGGTCACGGCGCACCTATCCAAAAGCCCGCTCGACGTCGACGATCTGCTGCGTTCGCTGGGCCTCTACGAGCACCGCAACAAGTTCCCGCGTCAGGTTTCGGGTGGCCAACAGCAGCGTTGCGCCATCGGCCGCGCACTCGTCAAAAACCCGGGCCTGCTGCTGTGCGACGAGCCCACGGGCGCGCTCGACTACAAGACATCCAAGGAAATCCTGCAACTCATGGAGGACGTCAATCGCACCTACGGCTGCACCATCATCATCGTCACCCACAACGCCGCCATCGCGCGCATGGCCAACCGCGTGCTGCGCCTGCGCGACGGCCGCATTGTCGAGGACGAGCTCAACGCCGATCCCGTGCCCGCCGCCGAGCTCGATTGGTAGGCGACGCCATGACACCTCTCGCAAAACGACTCCCGCGCGAGCTGCGCCGCAATATCGGCAAGTACCTGGGCATCTTTTTGCTTATGTGCGGAAGCATCGCCCTCACGTCGGGCTTTTTGCTCGCGGCGCATTCCATCGGCTGCCTCATCGACGACATGCGCGACGAGTACACGATTGAGGACGGCCGCGTGACTACCTCCTTCGAGGCCACCGACGAGCAGCTCAAGGCTGCCGAGGACGCGGCAAAGGACGTCGGCGGCGTTGCGCTCTACAAGAACTTCTCTATCGACGCCATCATCAAAAAGGCGTCCGGCGACGACGGCACCAAGCGCACCCTGCGCACCTACGCGCATCGCACCAAGGTCGACATTGCGTCCTACTGCGAAGGCAAGCAGCCAAAGGCGGACGACGAGGTGGCCATAGACCGCGTCTTTGCCACCAATAACGACCTCGCCATCGGCGATAAGGTCGAGCTCGAGGGGCGCACCTACACCATCTGCGGCATCATGACGCAGCCCGATAGCCAAGCGCTGTTCCTCAACAATTCGGACTTTACGGTGAACACCATTACCTATGGTGTCGCCGAGGTCACCGACGCCGGCTTTGCCGCGCTCGAGGATGCCGGCGGCGCGCCTGCCTACACCTACTCCTTCACCTTTGCCGATCGCGACCTCCCCACCGCGGATCGCATCGATGCGGAGCAGGATATGGTCGAGGCGCTGACCGATGCCGATGCGCGCGTGGACGATCTGATCGATGCCGATTCCAATCAGGGCATTGGCTATGCGCGCGACGACGTGGACGGCGACTCCATGATGTGGATGACGTTGCTCGACATCATCATCGTGATCATGGCGTTCGTCTTTGTGGTGCTCACCGACGCCACCATCGAGGAGGAGAGCGCCATCATCGGCACGCTGCTCGCCAGCGGCTATTGCCGCCGCGAGATCGTGCTGCACTACCTCGCGCTTCCCGCCATCGTGGGCGTGGTCGCGGCGCTTTTGGGCACCGCGCTCGGCGTCGCGTTCTTTACCGAGCCCATGCGCGGCCTCTATTACGGTTCGTACAGCCTGCCTCCCTTCCAGGTGTATTGGAGCTGGGAGATCTTTGTGAAGTGCGCCGTGGTCCCCGCCGCCGCGCTCATCCTTATCACGCTGATGGGTCTGCTCCGCAAAATGGGCAAGACGCCGCTGCAGTTCCTTCGCCACGAGGCGAGCGGCAAATCGGGCACCAAGCGTGGCGTGCGGTTGCCGGAGCGCATGGGCTTTGTTTCCCGCTTCCGCCTGCGCGTCTTCTTGCGCAACCTGGGCAACTTCGCCACGCTTTTCGTGGGTATTGCGTTTGCATCGCTGCTGCTGCTCTTTGGTCTGGCGATTCTGCCCACGATGACGCACTATGCGGACAACCTGGAGACGAGCCTGGTCGCCGAGCATCAGTACACGCTCAAGGCGCCGCTGGAGCTCGAGGGCACTGCCGAGGAGCGCGAGCAGTGGTCGGCGCTCGAGCGCTTGCAGTCGATTGACGGCGCGCTGCTCTCCGCCGCCCAGGATGCCGATGACGAGCTTGACGACGCGGCCGATGCGGCGCAGACGGCAGCCGATGCCGCGACCGCATCTCCGTCTGCCGAGAGCCTGACTGCAGCGCAGGATGCGCTTGCTAAGGTCAAGGACAAGAAGGATGCGCTCTACGCACGCCTCGACGATCTTGCCGATGCCCTCGGCTGCGACCGCGATGAGGCCATCGACCTGATCGACAAGGCCTCTAAGATCGACACCGACAACGACGACATTCACCCGATCAACACGACCGACAACGGCGCGGGCGCAATCGCGCAGGCCGAGAAATATGCCGTTTACCAGCTGCAATACGACCGCGGCGATGGTAATGGCGAGGAGACGATTTCCGTCTACGGCATCTCGCTCGATTCGCGCTACTGGAAGGGCCTCAACATCGGCGACGGACACGTCGTCTTTGGCGGCGGCCTGCTCGATAAGTTTGGCTGGAGCGAGGGCCAGAAGGTCATGCTCGGCGACAAGTACGAGGGCGAGCATTATTCCCTTGAGTACGCGGGCAAGGACTGTGCCTGGGGCTCCAAGTCGGACATGAATATCTATATGAGTATCGATGACTTTAACGAGCTGTTCGACAACGACGCCGCCTACTTTAACGGCTATGTGAGCGACGAGAAGCTCGACCTCGACGCGCGCTACTTTGCCGGCGACACCACGCCCGACGACATGCGCGCCGTGGGTGATCAGTTCATCGGCATGATGAGCGACATGATCGGCATGATGGTCGGGCTCGCGGTGTTTATCTTCCTGCTGTTTATGTACCTGCTGACCAAGGCTGTGATCGACCACAGCGCCCGGTCGATTAGCTACATGAAGGTCTTTGGCTATCGCGATGGCGAGATCTCGCATCTGTACATCCGCTCGATCACGCTGTGCGTGGCGGCATCGCTCGTGCTGAGCCTGCCGGTCATTATTGGCTCGCTCACGGCCATCTTCCGCTCGATGCTGCTCTCCTACAACGGCAATATCGAGATTTACGTGCCGGCCTGGTCCATGGCGGCATGCGTGGGCATCGGCTTTGCAACGTACCTGGTCGTTGCGTTGCTGCACATGCGCTCCATCAGGCGCGTCAGCCTGGCCGAAGCTCTCAAGGTGCAAGAGTAGCCATTGGGGACGTTCTTAAATGACTAGTCATCGGGGACGGTCTTTGCCGATCTGCCCGCTCGCCGGCCGGGCTGACAAGGGCTGCCCCTGGCGACACTCATTTAAGTCTGTCCCCAATGAGTGGCCAGGTGCGGCGCTTGACTTCAACCCCGCTTTAACGGGTACCATCCTCTATGTCTGTAACGCCATATAGACCGAGGGGAAATATCTATGACCGCAACTGCACCCGTCGCACCAGCAAAGGTGTACTTCACCAACCTGCGCACGCATGCTCGCGAGAGCCAGCTCGACAAGCTCAAGCGCCTCATTCGCCGCGCCGGCATTGAGCAGATCGACTTTGAGAACAAGTTCGTTGCCATCAAGATTCACTTTGGCGAGTTGGGCAACCTGAGCTTTTTGCGCCCCAACTACGCCCGCGCCGTCGCGGATGTCGTCAAGGAGCTGGGCGGCAAGCCCTTCCTCACCGACTGCAACACGCTCTATGTCGGTAGCCGCAAAAACGCGCTCGAGCACATCGATACCGCCTACCAGAACGGCTTTACCCCGTACGCCACGGGCTGCCAGGTCATCATCGCCGACGGCCTCAAGGGCACCGACGAGGCGCTCGTCCCGGTCGAGGGCGGCGAGTACGTGCACGAGGCCAAGATCGGCCGGGCGCTCATGGATGCCGACATCGTGATCAGCCTCACCCACTTTAAGGGTCATGAGCAGGCCGGCTTTGGCGGCGCCATGAAGAACCTGGGCATGGGCGGCGGCAGCCGTGCCGGCAAGATGGAGCAGCATGCCGCCGGCAAGCCGAGCGTCGCGACCGAGCACTGTATTGGCTGCCGTGCCTGCGAAAAGATCTGCGCGCACAACGCCATCTCGTTCGACGGCACCCGCGAGCGCGAGCTGGCGAGTGGCAAGACCGTCGAGGTGCACGTGGCCGCCATCGACCACGACCGCTGCCTGGGCTGCGGCCGCTGCATCGGCGTGTGCAACCAGGACGCCATCAATCCCGACTATGATGCCGCGGCCGACGTGCTCAACTGCAAGATTGCCGAGTACACCAAGGCTATCGTCGACGGCCGCCCGAGCTTCCACATCTCGCTCGCCATGGACATTAGCCCCAACTGTGACTGCCACGCCGAGAACGACACGCCCATCGTCAACGACATTGGCATGTTTGCGAGCTTCGACCCGGTCGCCATCGATCGAGCCTGCGCCGACGCCGTCCTAGCATCCGAGCCGTTGCCCAACACCGTGCTCACCGACAGCGCGGCCAAAATGGAGCACGACCACGAGCATCTGGAGGGCGAGCAGGCCAAGGACCCCTTCTGCATCACACATCCCGACACCGACTGGCGCTCCTGCATCGCACACGCCGAGAAGATCGGCCTGGGCACGAGCGAGTATGAGCTCATCGAGGTCAAGTAGCACCTAGCTATTGAACATATCAAGTGACTTTGTGGCGTAAGTCGAGCAAAAGCCGCCCGCGAGCACAGCGCTCGCGGGCGGTTTTCCGGAAGTATGCGGCAAATTTCGAGACCGCCGAGCACACGACGTTTTTTGGCAACAAAACCCCTGATAAATTGTTGATAAAACTGCGGTCTGGTCGGCAGTTCCAGATTTTGCCGCATACTTCCGAAAATAGGGGGTCAGATAAAGCTCCGGACGTTGCTTTTTGCCTAAAAATTCTTTCCGAGGAAGTCGTCGACCGTATTCCAGTAGAGCTCGGGGTCAACTTGCGCACTCTTGGCGTGGGTGGCGCCATGGATGGTGAGCTTTTGCTTGACCTTGCTGGCGCACGCGTCGTAGTTTTGGTCGAGCATGTCGTACGGCACAAAGGTGTCCTGGTCACCGTGGATAAACAGCATGGGAACCGTCGCGTGTTTGAGTTGCTCCACGCTGCTCGCCGTATGAAAGTCGTAGCCTGCGCGCACGTTGCACACCAGGTTCGCCACATCGAGCAAGGGGAAGCTGGGCAGGCCGAACACGTCCTTGAGCTGTAGGGAAAACTCGTCCCAAACACTCGTATAGCCACAGTCCTCGATAATGCATTTCACGTTTGCGGGCAGAGATTCCCCCGCGACGTCCATGGCGGTTGCTGCACCCATCGACTCGCCAAAGACCAGGATGCGCGCCTCGGGGTCAGCCTGAACGATCCGCCCAATCCATGCAACGACATCGAGCCGCTCGGGCCAGCCCATGCCGATATAGTCACCGCCGGAGCGCTCGTGGGCACGGGCGGCAGGCGCGAGCACGTTCATGCCGCGGTCATGGAATCGTTTGGCGTATCGGGCCATGCCGATGGGCTCATCGGTGTATCCGTGTAGGCAGACAGCGTAATCGTGGGTGTTCTCCGAGGCGGCGAAATACCAAGCGGCGAGCTCGGTTCCGTCATCTGCGGTGAGGCTGCTGCTCTTGCGGTTTTCCTTAAACCATGCCCGCGCCTCGGTGTCCTCGGCATCCGGCTGCTCACCTTCTTTGTCGTTCTTGCTATCCTGCATCATCTTCATGGTGTACGGCGCTTGGGGGTTCAGGGCAAAGTCAAACAAAAAGTTGCCGGCAAATCCAAGCAGCGCGACGACGAGCACCAACGCAACAACGCCGGCTATCTTGAGCTTTCGATGGGGGTGTGCGCTTTGAGGCATTTACGGTTCTCCTTATAGATGTTAATACATCAACATTTAAAACAAGCGCATTATGGATGTTCGCCGTTGATGCGTCAACAAGCAAAGAATGGGTAAACAAAGGGACACGTATGGTGCAAATTTCGCACGTACCCAGACGCTTTGATATAGTGTTGAGAACTCTTTACATTGGAGGATGTAACCGGCATGTCCGATTCGAGCGACAGTTCTAAGCCGCGACCCAAGACCGCGGCCGTTCCACACTACACGGTGGGCGAGGAGATCATGAACTCCGTCACCCATGGTGTCGGCTGCCTGCTGGGTATCGCGGGCCTGGTGCTCCTGATCGTATTCGCTGCCCTGCGCGGCGGAGGCCCGGCCCACATGGCCGCGGCGATTGTCTATGGCGTCAGTATCATCCTCGAATACTTGGCCTCCACGCTTTATCACGCGATTCAGCCCGCGCGCGCCAAGCGCGTGTTCCGCATCATCGACCACAGCTGCATCTACCTGCTTATTGCCGGCAGCTATACGCCGTTTTGCCTCATCACGCTCGCAAACGACGGTGGCGCTGCACTGTTCTTTGCCGTGTGGGCCATCGCCATTATCGGCATCGCCCTCGAGTGCTTTATGCGCGAGCGTCAACCGCACTGGGTATGCGGCCTGGTCTACCTGCTGATGGGCTGGCTTGTCGTCTTTAAGCTGCCCGAGCTCGTATCGCTGCTCAACCCCGTGGCGCTTGCCCTGCTCGCCGTCGGCGGCGTGTGCTACACCGTGGGCGTGCCGTTCTACATCGCCAAAAACGTGCGCTATCTGCACAGCGTGTTTCACCTGTGGGTGCTCGCCGGCAGCATCTTCCAGTTCATGGCGGTGATTCTCTTCGTAATCTAGCGATCGCGTCTGTGCCCGCTGACCCATCCAGGCGGCCACCGGGCTCAACTGCCCTATCCGTCACCAACGTTTTAACCTGACGTCCCGAATCTTGGAGGTTCGAGAAACTCCCGATGGACATAACCATCTCCCTTATCACCACCCTCGTTTTGACCCTCATCAACGGCTACTTCTCTATGTCCGAGATGGCGCTCACCACGGCCAAGCGCGCCGTGCTGGAGCACGAGGCCGAGGAAGGCGACAGGCGCGCCGAGCGTGCCATTAAGCTGGCTGCCGACTCCGACCAGCTGCTCGCCACCATCCAGGTCGCCATCACGCTCGTGGGATTCGCCTCGTCCGCCGTCGCCTCGACGAGTCTGTCCGACCCGCTCGCCACGTGGCTCATGAGTTTTGGCATCGCGCCGCTCTCCGCCATCGCGCGCGGCCTGGCGCCGGTCATCATCACCGTCGCGGTCGCCTTCGTGTCCATCGTGATTGGCGAGCTTGTGCCCAAGCGCATCGGCCTGGCCAATGCCGAGGGCGTGTCCAAGCAGGTCGTGGGGCCGTTGTCGTTTTTCCAAAAGATCGCCCGTCCGCTCGTGTGGCTGACTGGCGCTTGCTCCGATGGCCTAGCCCGCATCCTGCGCATCAAGAGTGCCGACGACCGTCAGAACGTCTCGGAAGAAGAGATTAAGTACATGGTCTCGGAGCAGGATGACCTGCTCGACGAGGAAAAGCGCATGATTCACGAGATCTTTGACTTGGGCGACACCGTTGCCCGCGAGGTCATGGTGCCGCGCGTGGACACCACCATGTGCGAGGATGACGAGACGGTCGCCAGCGTGCTATCCACCATGCGCCAGACCGGCTTTAGCCGCATCCCCGTCTATCACGAGGACCCCGACAGCGTGGCGGGCATCGCGCATATCAAGGACCTGATTCAGCCCGCGCTCGACGGCAAGGGCGACCAGCCCATCGCCGGCTTTTTGCGCGACGCCACCTTTGTGCCCGACACCAAGGACATCCTGCCGCTGCTGTCCGAGATGCAGACCTCGCACGACCAGATCGTAGTGGTCGTGGACGAGTACGGTGGTACGGCCGGCATCCTCACCATCGAGGACATCGTCGAGGAGATCGTGGGCGAGATCGAAGACGAGTTCGACCCCGACAACAAGTACCTCACGCGCCTTTCGCGCCGCGAGTGGCTTGTCGATGGGCGTTTTTCGTGCGATGACGCGATTGAGCTTGGTTGGCCGCTCGAGGAAAGCGATGATTATGAGACCATCGCCGGCTGGATTTTGGAGCTTTGCGACTCGGTGCCCGACATCGGAGAGGTGTTTGAGGTCGCGGGGTACAAGTTTAAGGTGCAGTCGATGCGTGGCCAGCGCATCTCGCTCATTCGCGTGATCGCTCCGGCCGAAACCGATAAGAAGGATTCCGAGTCTTCGGTAGACGAGCCGACGACGTCGGGTGCGGGTTCTGCGAATCCGCACGACGGCGACGAGTAGGACAAGGAAGAGTAGGGGAGAGTTATGGCAGGCCTGTTCAACATCCTTAAGGTCACCGTCAGCGAGGACAAGATCTGCGCGCATGTGCTGGTGAACCCCGGCATGCCGCTGATGACCTCGGAGGATATCGAGGCCACGGCGCGCGTGTACTACCTGGTGCCGGCGATTGCCAAGCACCTGTGCCTGGGCGATTCCGGCCGCGAGTTCCAGGATTGCATGGGTCAGACCGAGCTTTGCCACCTGCTGGAGCACGTGACGGTCGAGCTCATGAACGAGACCGGTCTTGCCGGCAGCATTTCGTGCGGTCGCACGCGCGTAAGCGAGCACGACGAGCGCGTCTTTGAGGTTGAGCTTTCGTGTCCCGACGACGCGCTGGCCATTGGCGCGCTGTCTTCGGCCACCTTTATGATGGATTGGGCCTATCTGCACGCCGACCAGCCGGCTCCCGATGTGGACGGTACGGTCGCGGGCCTGCGCAACCTGGTGCTGGGCATGCGCGCCGAGGCCGAGGGCAAGGATCCTCACGAGGCCGTCGCCGCCGCGAACGGCGAAGATGCTGCCGAGGACGAGGGCGATGACGAGGGCGATGTGCCGGTTGACGCCGAGCCCGTTGCAGATGCGACCGCCGAGCCCGTTCCCACCGAGCCCCAGGGCGTCCCCAACTTTGACGACGAGCCCCAGGTGGCGATTGATACCGAGGGCGCGGTTGCCGAAAACCACGAGGCTTCCGCTGCCGTCTTTGGCGGTGCGGCGACGGTTCCGACGGGACCTGCGCATGAGGGCGGCCTGCCGCTCGTGGACGGCGCCGGCGAGGACCCGGGTGCCACGGTGGCCATGCCGGCTATGCCTCAGGAGTAGGCCTACGCGTTTATCACCATCACGGACCTGCGCCTTTGCCGTACGCAGATGAGCGGAGCGGCAAGTGATGCGCTGCGGGTATAATGGACAGCATTCAAACGGTGGGCACCGACGTGCCCGCAGGAGAGGAATGATCATGGGTAAGACTTTCAGCTTTGTCTCCGGCGCACTTTTTGGTGCCGCTGCCGGCGCTATTATCGGCGTTGCTCTGGCCCCGCGCTCGGGCGCCGAGACCCGCGCCATGGCTGCCGATATCGCCAACGACGCCTGGGACAATATGCGCGACACCTACGAGCACAGCGCCGAGGAGGCCCGTGCTGCGGTCAACGATTTTGGCCCGATGGTCGACGCCAAGACCGACGACCTGCGCGCCAAGGTCGACCTGGCCCGCGAGCGCATGGACCAGCTGCGCGAGCAGCTCAACGACGCCATTTCGGGCGGCAACGTGACGCCTGCCGCCGACGTCGTGGTCGAGAACGCCGTCGAGGCTGATACCGAGGCTGCGGAGCCCTCGACCGAGGCATAATGCGCGCCGGGGATTTTGTCGGCGCCAAGATCTATCGCAAGCCTACCGAGGACAAGCGCATCAAAAAGGACGGCACGCCGCGCAGCCCTAAAAAGCTCGGAAAGATTCACTTTCCGGTTTTTACCCCGGGCGGTACGCGCGTGGTCGGCTTTATGGTCCGCCAGTCCGATATCGCGGGCATGATCGAGCGTCCCGACCGATTCGTAGCGCTCGACGCCATTGGTGTCTACGAGGGCGCCATTGCGGTCGATGACGTCAAGGACACGTACGATGCCGCCGCCGCCAAGCGCCTCGACATCAACCTGGACGATTGCATCATCTGGGTCGGTATGGACGTGCGCACAGAATCGGGCGACGTCGTGGGCTATTGCTCGGACGTTGAGTTCAAGCCACGCTCGGGCATCGTGCAGGCATTCTATGTGACCGCCGGTGCTGCTTCGAGTGTTTTGGTTGGTGACACGCAGGTGCCGCCGACGATGCTGCGGGGCTACGAGAACGGCGCGATGGTCGTCTCGGACGAGGTCAAGTCGCTCGGGTATTCGGGCGGTGCGGCTGCCAAGGCCGCTGAGGCCAGCGTCGTGGTGGGTGACAAGGTCAAGAAGGGCGCCAAGGTGCTCGATGACAAGGGATCGGTCGCCGTGGACAAGGGCAGCCGTGCACTGGGTAAACAGCTCGGCAAGACGCGCGGTATGTTCAAGGCCTTTAAGGACGAATACCAAAAGGCGAGCGGGGGCTCGTCAAAAACTAGCAAATAGCGACGTACCAAATGATGGGAGGCGAGCCGGAGACCTGTTGCTCCGGCTCGCTGTGTTTATGGGGGAGGGCACATGCGCCAAAACGGATCTAACTTAAGCGGGCGCTCGGGTGCGCGTCCGACGGCGCGCCGCGACCTGGGGCAGCTGCCCAGCGGTCAGCGTCGACGTCGCCGTAAGCCCGGCGCGATGTACCTCAACCATAGCCGTGGGTTTAGCGATCGCAGCGCGCGCATCGGCAACGGGCGCTCACCGCGCCGACCGTCCCGCCTGCCCTATGCGCTCATCGCCGTGGGTTGCGCGCTCGTACTGTTTATCGCTGCCGTCGTGGGCTACGTAAACCGCAGCGTGGACGTGGAACTCAACGGGCAAAAGACCGCGGTGCGCGTGGGCTCTACGTTGCAGAATCTTATCGACGACCAGGAGTTGGCTGACACCTACGACGCAGGCGACCTGTTGGCCGTCGATGACAGCGTGCTCAAGCGCCATGGGGGCGAAAAGCTGTCGGTGAAGGTCGACGGCAAGCGCGTGAAGCAGGGCAAATGGGATAGCCGCGAACTTGAGGGCGGCGAGAAGGTGACGGTCAAGGATGGCCGTAACACCTACGAGAAGCACGAGGTTCAGGCTACGGTTATCGAGCCCAAGCTCAAGGTCGAGGGCACGGGTGCCATCGAGTACGTCAAGACGTGGGGCATCCAGGGCCGCTCCGAGGTGTGGGTTGGCGAGCAGTCGGGCAAGACGCAGGACCGCGGCGAGGTCGTGCCCGCTACCGATTGCGTGGTCGAGTGTGCGAGCGTGGCGCCCAAGGGCAACGAAAAGTACGTGGCCCTGACATTTGACGAGGGTCCGAGCGGCGCGACCAAGCAGATCTTGCAGGTGCTCAAGGAAAAGGGCGTCACGGCGACGTTCTTCCTTTCGGGCGATGCGGCCGAGGCCTCGCCTGCCACGGCCAAGGCGATTGTCGATGCCGGGTGCGAGGTCGGCTCCAACAGCTACAGCGATGATTCGCTCAAGGGCGAGGATCGCGAGACAGTACGCGAACAGATCACGAAAGGTACCGATGCGATTAAGTCGGCGACCGGCGTGAAGACGATGCTGCTGCGTGCCCCCTACGCCGCGTTTGACGAGCAAAACTGGATCGACTCGATGGACCTGGTCTCCGCCGTGGTCTCGTGGAATATCGATTCGGGTGACTGGCTGCTCAACGGTGCCGACGAGCAGGTCTCGACGGTGCTCGATTCGGTGACGCCAGGCAATATCGTGCTGCTCACCGATAGAGACGAATGCGCCGAGCAGACGCTCGAGGCGCTGCCGCAGATTATCGACAGGCTTATTGCCGACGGCTACAAGATCGTGACGCTCAGCGATCTGGTCAAGACGGACACAGCGCTGAGCAAAAAGCTCACCTCGCTCACCAAGGTTTCCATGCCCAAAAACGCTGTGTTCCCCCAACTTGCCGAGGACGACGACACCACAGAGTAGTCATTGGGGACTGTCCCCAAAGGCCGGCACTTGGGGACGTTCCTTTTCTGCCGGCAGTTTGGGACAGTCCTTTTCTGTCGCTCGCAAAGAGTGTCCCCGACGACTAGTCGTTTAAAAACGTCCCCAATGGCTATGTCACGGATGCGTCAGCGTTTGGTATGCCTGCAATGTGCAGCGCATAAATTCGGTGCCGCAGCGCGATGCTGATGCTATAGTTACTGCGGTTAATAAGGGTCAAGAGAAAGGTTACAGGTGAAATCCAAACCTCGACCATACAGTCGATGACCCCATGCAGGTGCTTTTTGCGCATGCACGGGGTGTAAGCGTCGAGCGGCGTGCCGCCCGCGCATGCGTATACATATCTAAAAGTCCACGGATTGCGTGCCGGTATGGTCACGCGGTCCGCAGGGATAATGATGGGGAGCACCATTGAATTATCTGAGTGAGATGCTCAAATTGCCGGTCTTGGACGTCGACGGCGAAAAGCTCGGCGTTGTGAACGATTTTGGCATTGCAACCGGCGAAGTTTTTCCGCACGTGACGTCGCTTGCGTTCCGTGGTCCCGGCAAGACGCCGTTTATGATCAGCTGGCGCAAATGGGTCGACCGTATCGACGAGACGGGCGTGTATCTCAATACGTCTGCCACCAACATTCGCTTTTCGTACCTGCAGCCGACCGAGCTCCTGCTGGCGCGCGATGTTCTCAATAAGCAGATCGTCGATACGCAAGGCATGAAGGTCGTGCGTGTCAACGACATCAAGTTCTCCATGTCGGGCGAAAATCAGCTGCGTCTGCTGGGTGCCGAGGTCGGCGCCCGCGGCCTGCTGCGTGCAATCAGCCCCGCGCTCGAGCACGTCGTCGAGGGCTTTATGAAGCACCTGGGCAAGCCGCTCAGCGAGGACATTATCGCCTGGTCTTATATGGACCTGCTCGATCGCTCGACTAAAAACATCCAGCTCTCGGTGTCGCACAAGACGCTTGGTGAGCTGCATCCTGCCGACATCGCTGACATCATCGAGCAGCTCGACCCGCGCCTGCGCGCGCAGGTGTTCGCCCAGCTCGATACGGCACAGGCCGCCGAGGCCATCTCGGAGTTCGATGACGACGAGCTCATGACCGAGATGCTCGAGGGCCTGTCCGACACGGACGCATCGTCGATGCTGGCCATGATGGACCCGGACGATGCTGCCGACCTGATCGACGAGCTCGATTATGAGAAGGCCGAGAAGCTCCTGCGCCTGATGGGCGTCAAGGAGGAGAAGGCGATTCGTAATCTGCTGGGCTACGAGGACAACACCGCCGGCCGCATCATGACTTCGGAGTTTGTCTCGCTGCCCGCCACGGCGACGGTCGGCGATGCCATCGAGGCGATTCGCAAGCTCGACGAGGACTTCGAGAGCGTCTACTACGTCTATACCGAGGATCCGAGCGGCATGCTGACCGGCGTGCTTTCGCTGCGCACGCTGATCGTAGCCGACCGCGACGCCACGTTGGGTCAGCTGGCCTATCGCGACCTGGTCTATGTGTCGCCCGACGAGGACCAGGAAGACGTAACGGACGAGATGACCAAGTATGACCTGGTCGCTATCCCCGTCTGTGACGAGAACCGCCACATCTTGGGTATCGTGACCTTCGACGACGCCATGGACGTTATCGCCGAGGAGCATCAGGAGGACCTGCAGATCGCCGGTGTCGGCTCGGGCGATAGCGCGTCCGACGACTCGACGAATGTGCTCAGCTGGTTCGTGCATCGCCAATACTGGGTTGTTGTATGGGGCATCGCGTCGTGCATCATGGCGACCGTGCTGGGAACGGCGCTCGGCTCCGCGCATCTGGTGGTGTTTCCCATGTGCGCCATGCCGCTCGTGCTGCTGGCGGCCTCGCGCATGGTGTCGTTCGTCAAGAACTACTTCCTGGAATACGACGTCCACGACGACGAGCCTAAGCCCTACCTGGGATTCTTCTTCCAGAGCACCGGTATGGGCCTGATCCTGTCGCTCGTGACCTATCTGTGCGCGCAATTGGTGCGCACCGCCGCGTTCCCCGATGCGTCCATGTTTGAGGAGCAACTCTTTACCGGGTGTTTTAATATCGCTGCCATCATTTGCCTGGTTGGCAACATGAGTGCCGTGATCTACCTGATGGTGCTGTTCTGGCGTGACGAGCATGACCTCAACACGTCGGGCACCGCCATGAACGTCATTGCCGTCATGATCTCGTGTGTGGCGTATTGCATCGCCGCGGTGCTGCTCGCCATGTCAGTCATGGGTTAGGTGGTCGCGTGCAAAATACCAAGCAAAAGTCGGGCACCAAGCAAAAGCTGACCATCGCGGCCATCTTTGGCGCTATGGGCCCCGGTCTGCTGGCGGCGCTTTCGGGCAATGACGCCGGCGGCATTGCAACGTATTCCAGCGCGGGCGCCAGCTATGGCTACAAGATGCTCTGGATGCTTCCCGTCATGACTGTGCTGCTCATCGTGACGCAGGAGACCGCGGCGCGCTGCGGCTGCGTCACGGGTAAGGGCTTGGCATCGCTCATTCGCGAGCGCTTTGGCGTGCGCAAGAGTGTACTTGCTATGGCGGCGCTGTTGATCGCCAACACGGCTGTGACCATTTCGGAGTTTGCGGGCATCGCCAGCGGTCTTGCTCTCTTTGGCGTGCCGGCGAGCATCTCGGTGCCGTTGGTGGCGCTGCTGGTGTGGATGCTTACCATGTCGGGTAGCTTCCAGCGCATCGAGAAGATTCTGCTGCTGGTAAGCTGCGTCTTCGTGACCTATATTGTCGCCGCGTTTATGGCCGGTCCCAACTGGGGTGAGGTCGCGGTCGACTTGGTCGTCCCCAATATTCAGAACGATCCCAGCTACGTGTCGCTCGTGGTCGCAACGATCGGTACCACCATCGCGCCGTGGATGATTTTCTTGGCGCAGAATAACGTGGTCGATAAGAATGCGGGCGAGGACGATATCGTGCTGCAGCGTATTGATACCGTGAGCGGCTCGATCGCTGCTGATATCATTGCGGGCTTCATTATCATCACGACCGGTACGGTGCTGTTCCCGGCGGGTATTCAGATTAGCGATGCCGCCGATGCCGCCCGCGCGCTGGAGCCCATCGCGGGTCAGTGGTCCACGGTGCTGTTTGCCTCGGGCCTGGTCGCAGCGAGCTTTTTGGCTGCCTGCGTGCTGCCGGGCGTTACGTCGAGTGCCATCTGCGAGGCTTTTGGTTGGGAGCGCGGTGCCGATCGCAGCTGGGACGAGGCCCCGGTATATCGCGGCATCATTACGGCCATCATCGGTATCTCTGCCGTACTGGTGCTTATGCCTGGTGTCGATCTGTTCCAGATTATGATGACCTCGCAGGTCATCAACGGCGTGCTGTTGCCCGTGGTTTTGGTGTTTCAGGTGGTTATTGCCGCCGATCGTCACATTATGGGCGCCAACCGCAACGGCCGCGTGTGGAATGTGCTTACGTGGGCGACTATCGGCGTGATCACGGTGCTGACGGTTGTCATGTTTGTCCTGCAGGCGATGGGTTACAGCGCTTAGCGCCTCTTTTGGGTTTCGAGCGGGCCGCGGCCATGGGCTGCGGCCTCTTTTTTGCCCATGGCCTCTCGGAGCCGGCTCGAAAAGAGCGATTTTTGGTTGGTTGCTGCGGGTGTACACAGATTTTGCTGCGTGTTACTTGTCGGTGCCCAGCTTGTGTGGCTTGTAGGCGAGGGCATTGACGAGTGCGTCGGCGGCGGACTTGACGGCTGCCGGCTGCGGATCGTTGACGTGGTCCTCGGGGTGCACGGGCAGGTCTTTCTTGACCGCATCGTGGATCAGGTTGAGGTACTCGGTCACGCCGGTAGTCGACAGGTGCGTGCCGTCGCCATCGAACAGGTCGTTGCGGTTGGCACTGTGCTCGTACCAGTCGATAACGCGTACATTCTTGTAGCGCGTGGCGGCGTTGGCGATGGCCTGGTTCGTGGACCCGACCCACGGCTGCGGGCTACGCGTGTTTACAAACACGACAATACGCTTATCTCCCGCATCGGCCATGATGGCGTCGACCTGGGCGTCCGTTACCAAACCGTTTGTGCCCAGCGCAAAGACCACGATCTTGCCGGCAAGGTTCTGCTGGATATAACCCTCAAATGTCGCGCGGCCCGCATCAAACTGGCGGCCCTTTTCGGCATCGATATGGCTGTGAGGAAACACGCTGTCAAAGGAATCAACGGCGCGCAGCGACACGGAGTCGCCGATCATCAACAGGTCGTAGGAGCCATCGGGGAAGCCGTCGTTGTCCTTGTCGGTATCGTCGGCCGCCTGCTGGTCGGTGGGCGCGGTGTTTTTGGCTTCCTTGTTGAGGACTTCGGCGCCCTCACCGCTCAGCGCGGAGGTCTCCGGCACAAAGATCAGGCCGCCCAGCGCGATGACAAGCACGATCCCGCAAGTGGCGCACACAGGAATATGCGCGCGAGCCCAGTTGGCGGGCGTGGTGGTGCCATCGCGGAATTCGGCGACGGTGCGGCCGAAGGCGCCCTTCCTAAACGGCGTTTCGATAAAGCGATAGGAGCACTCGGCTACGGCGACCACCAGCAGCACCTGCAAAATGTACTGCCACCAGGGCGTATCGTTGATGTTGGCGACCGGGTTCATGAGCAACAGCAGCGGATAGTGCCACAGGTAGATGCTGTACGAGCGCTTGCCGACCCACACGAGCGGCTCGGCTGACAGCGCGCGGGCAACCATTCCCTGGGGCTGCACGCATGCCGCAATAACCATGAGCGTGAGGATGGAGCATAACAGCGTGCCGCCGCGATACTGGAACGCGGTGTAGCCGTTGGTGAGCGCGACCATGGCGGCAAGGCCAACCAGACCCACGACGCCCAACACATCGATAGATGCGGGCGAGGACCAAAAGCGCACGAGGGCGCTCGGCTGTGCCGGAGCGGTCTCGGCTGCTTCGCCGGCCTTCTCGCCAGACTTGCCCTCGGCGTTCTTGCCGTGCTTGGCGGCGCCAGCCAGGCGATTGAGCCCCAAACGATGTGCGAGACGCACCGGCGCCAGGTCGCGATCGGGGATAAAGGCCATCCAGGCACCCAGCAGTAGCGAGAACACGCGGGTGTCGGTGCCGTAGTACACGCGGCTGGGGTCGGCGGCGGGGTTGTAAAGCACCATCATGGCGAGGGCAGATACCGCGGCAAGGCCCAGAACCACGCGGCGCGTGTTGGGCTTGCTCACATGCATGGATACCATGGCAAACAGCAGTGGCGGCCAAATCAGGTAGAACTGTTCCTCGATGGCAAGCGACCAAAAGTGCGTGAGCGGCGAGGGGTCGCCCAGAGCATTGAAGTACGAGACGTTTTGGGCAATCTGCCACCAGTTGTTGAAGAACAACAGCGACGGCAGGATGTCGGGGCGCATCTTGGTGAGCATCACGTGGTTGAAGATGGTGCACAGCGCGCAGGTCACGAACACTACCGTTACCACGGCGGGAACCAGGCGACGGATGCGGCGAATCCAGAAGCTCTTAAGGTCGATGCGGTCGGTCTTGGCGACTTCGTTGAGCAGCAAGCGCGTGATCAGATAGCCCGAAAGCACAAAGAAGATCGTGACGCCGAGTAGGCCGCCCTGGGCCCACGTGAGGTTGAGGTGATAGAGCACCACCGCGACGACGGCGAGCGTACGCAGACCGTCGAGCGCAGGAATGTAACGAGATTTGGGGCGAGCGGTCGCCTGCTGGTCGGTAGCGGACGAGCGTGTGGCGCCGGTGTTGGTCTTGGCTGCATAGGCGCCCTTGTAGGTGGGCGTTCGATGCGGGCTCGGGCCACGTCGCGACTCGCCGGTGCGGCGCTCGGTGTGCGGGCGTTCGTGCAGCGCCTGGTTATCGGGCGCGCGGCGCGGGCCGCGTGGGCTCGATTGTGGGAATTGTTCCATAAAACATCATCCAATGACGAGAATAGTCGGCACATATTCATTGTAGCTACCTGCTCCTGTGAATGCTTGCTGCTGGCGCAAGCTCAAGGGTGCGTTCACATCAAAGTGAACTAAAGTTATAGAGGTGCGAGAGCGCACGATCGACGCCGACGGTGGGCGTAAGGCCTGCAGACGAGGAGGTTTCCATGGCAGACAACGGCATTGTTGCGGTGTTCGGCAGTATGAACATGGACCTTTCGGTGGCATGCGAGCGCATGCCGCGCGCGGGCGAGACAGTCGGTGGCAGCGGTTTTATCACCAACGCCGGCGGTAAGGGCGCCAACCAGGCCGTCGCCGCCGCGCGCATGGGTGCGCACACGTGCATGATTGGCGCTGTTGGGCGCGATACCTTTGGCGATGTGCTCGTGGCGGGGCTTCAGGATGCCGGCGTTGGCGTTGAGTTTGTGACACGTCTCGATGGCGTGGAGACCGGTACCGCGACTATCATTCGCTGCGAGAGCGATAACCGCATCGTGCTGTCGCCGGGCGCCAACCATGCACTTGCGGGCGAGGACGTTGCCCGCGCACTGAGGCGCCTGGTGGCCGACGAGCTCGACGGCGACGCCAGAGAGATTGCCCCGGCCGCCGGAAGCGTCTTTATCGCCCAGGGCGAATGTGATCTGATGGCAACGGCCGCGGCGCTCGCTTGCGCTCACGAGCTGGGATTCTATACGATCTTTAACCCGGCACCCGCCTGCGATCTGCCGGCAGGAGCGTGGCCTGCGGTCGACCTGGTCTGCCCCAACGAGACCGAGTGCCAGGTGCTGACGGGCATTCTGCCCACGGATGATGCGAGTTGCGTCGCCGCGCTCAATGCGCTGGTCGACAAGGGCGCCGGGGCTGCGGTCATCACGCTAGGCGGTGCCGGCTCAGTTGCACTTGGCGATAACGGTGAGCTGCTGCGCATGCCGGCACTTTCGAGCGAGGTGGTCGATACGACGGCCGCGGGCGATACGTTTATTGGTGCGCTTGCGGCGGCTCGCCTGGAGGGCCTGCCGCTCTTTGAGTGCATGGCCGCCGGCGCCCGTGCCTCGGCGGTGACGGTGTCACGTTTGGGCGCGCAGCAGTCGATTCCCACGCGTGCCGAAGTTGAGCGCATGTTTGGTTTAGACGATTAGTACAAGACGGAGAAGCGGAGTAGAACTATGGCGATTAAGAAGCTGATCCTTGATCTGGATATGGGTGTGGACGATGCGATGGCGCTTTCCTATGCCATCGCGAGCCCCGAGGTGGAGCTCGTGGGCATTACCACGTGCTTTGGCAACGTGCGCGTCGAGCAGTCGGCGCACAACTGCCTGGCGGTGCTCGACCTGTTGGGTCGTCCCGAGGTGCCGGTGTACCTGGGTGCCGACCGTCCTCTGCAAGCGACCGAGCCCTATACGCCGCCGGCGTCCACCACGCTCATTCACGGTAAGAACGGCATCGGCGGCGCGAGCGTGCCCGCCTCGCCGTACGAGCCGGTGGGGGCGACGTCGGCCGATGGCAACGCTGCGGTCGATTATCTGATCGATGCCGCGCGTACCTATGGCCCCGACCTGATCTACGTGGCGACCGGCCCGCTCACCAATCTGGCGCTTGCCCTGGAGCGTGATGCAGCGGCGATGATGTCTATCGGTCGCGTGGTCGTGATGGGCGGTGCGCTCACCGTGCCCGGCAACGTGAGCGCGGGCGCCGAGGCAAACATAGCAAGCGACCCCGAGGCCGCCGACGCCGTGCTGCGCTCGGGCCGCAAGCTCACTATGGTGGGTCTGGATGTGACGCATCGCGTGGTGCTCACGCGTCGCGATATTGCCGGCTGGACGGGCTCGGGCACCATGGCGGGCTGCGCGTTTGCGAGCATGGTTGAGCACTACATTGGCTCGTACGAGATGAACGCCCCCTACTTGGGTGGCTGTGCGCTGCACGATCCGCTGGCGGTTGCCGTGGCGATCGACCCCACGCTCGTAGGTGCGCTCGGCTGCAACCTGCGCATCGACCTGCTCGGCGAGTATCGCGGCCGTACCATCTGCGACGAGCGCCGTGTGGCCGATCCCGACAAGAGCGCACTCGTGGCGCTGACCATCGACGCCCCGCGCTTCCTGTCCGAGTTCAAGACGCGCATGGCCCGTGTCCTGGGCTAAGTTGTCTTTTTGGATGGGGCTTTTTTGACTGGTATGATTGGTGCGATCATTCGAACCAGCTAAAAGAGCCCCGTCCCAAATTGACTATCGAGAGGATCTGCCATGGAGCGCATCGCGAGTTTTTCCGTTGACCATCTGCTGCTTGAGCCCGGCGTGTATGTGAGCCGCATCGACCGCGATCCGGCGACCGGTGCCGCCGTCACCACGTTTGACCTGCGCCTGACCACGCCCAACAAAGAGCCGGTCATGAACACGGCCGAGTGCCACACCATCGAGCACCTGGGCGCCACGTTCCTCCGCAATCATGCCGAGTGGTCGAGCCGCATTGTCTACTTTGGTCCCATGGGCTGCCGCACGGGCTTTTACCTCGTCGTTTTTGGCGAGGTGACGAGCGAGGAGATCTTGCCACTCGTGCGTGAGCTGTTCGAGTTTGTTGCCGGCTTTGAGGGCGATGTCCCCGGTGCCGCTCCCGAGGAGTGCGGCAACTATCTGGACCAGAACCTCCCCATGGCAAACTGGCTCGCCCGCCGCTACCTCGACCGCGACCTGGCCGATATCGACGGGAAGCACCTGCATTATCAGCAGGCGTAAGGGCTTTATCGTCCAAAACGCGCGCATTGGGCGCCTTCGCTTGTGCGGGGGCGCCTTTTTGTTGAGTGGTCGGGATGGGCGTTCAAAATCGCTTATGTTTGTTCTAGAATGTTCGTACTGTCACATAAACGAACAGGAGTGAACATGCATATCTACTCTGTTAACGATCCCGAGTTCAAATCCTATGGCAACGTTTGGGATAACGTTCCGTCCGTGCTCACGTCGCCCGTGCTCGAGGCGCTCTCTGCCACGCCCATCCCCGAGGGCAGCAAGTACGTAGCAAGCGCGCCGGAGCTCGAGGGCGTCAAGGATGCCGACAAATTGGGCTTTCTCATGTTTGGCGGCCGTCCTTTCCAGCTGGGCTGGTGCAACGGCCACAACACGCAGCTCAACTGCCTGGAGTATCACCGCGCCAGCGAGTTTAACCTGGGCGCCCGCGACTTTATCCTGCTCGTGGCGCATCGCTGGGAGATCGAGGACGGCAAGCTCGACACCGCTCAGGTCAAGGCGTTCCGCGTGCCGGCGGGTACGGTCGTCGAAGTCTTCAACACCACGCTCCACTACACGCCGTGCATGGTCGACGACGGCGGCTTCCAGGTGATGGTGGCGCTGCCGGCGGACACCAATGGTCCGCGCCCCGAGGCTGCGGCCGACATGCCTGCGACCGGCGACAGCTACTGCTATTGGAAGGCCGACAAGTGGGTCCTCTGCCACGCCGACAGCCCCAAGGCAGCCGAAGGCGGCTACGTAGGCCTCGTCGGCAAAAACCTCGACATCACCGTGGACTAGAATCTTCCATCTCGATCTGTAACATCTAGCGGGCTAAATCGTCTCTACCTGTTACAGATTTAGACAAACTGAAGGGGCTGCCCGAAAAATCTCGATCTGTAACACCAGGCCCGGTTTTGGCTGCCTAACTGTTACAGATCGAGACAAACCGGGCCCAAACCACCACAAAGGTGCCTGTCCCCTTTGTGGTGGTTGGCGGTTTGGGCGGGCGGGTATCAAAAAGTGTCAGACGGGGGCGGCTGCCGGGCGTCTGTGTGCGAAAAAAAGTGTCGGCCTGCGCCGTTGCCGTTGAGCGGCGCGCTGCTTACGGGGATGCTGAAGCCACGACAAACAGCGTGTGAGAGGATTGATGCGTGGCTTTCCGTAAAGACTTCCTGTGGGGCGGCGCGACGGCTGCCAACCAGTGCGAGGGCGCCTACAACGTGGACGGCCGCGGTCTGGCCAACGTGGACGTGACTCCGCACGGCCCCGAGCGCTATGCGGTGGTCTCCGGCCAGCGCAAGATGCTCGACTTCGAGGACGGCTATTACTATCCCGCGCAGACCGGCATCGATTTCTATCACCACTACAAAGAGGACATCGCTCTCTTTGCCGAGATGGGCTTTAAGACCTTCCGTATGAGCCTGGCTTGGACCCGCATCTTCCCCAACGGCACGAGACCGATTCCAACGAGGACGGCGTGGACCTTTTGGTCTACACCACCTGGGGCCCGATCGACCTCGTCTCTGCCGGCACCGGCGAGATGTCAAAGCGCTACGGCTTTATCTACGTCGACCGCGACGACGCGGGTAACGGCACCCTCAAGCGTTCCAAAAAGAAGAGCTTTGACTGGTACAAGAAGGTTATCGCCACCAACGGCGAAGATTTGGCCTAGGCGTTCTCAACAGCAATAGCATCCTAACCAAGGCGCCCGGCGAGCAGCCTATGCCCGCCGGGCGCCTTGTTAAAAGAAGTGAAAACTTGCAATTGCACTACGGCGCGAGAACATCCAGCGGAACAACTTGGACGCCGCGGTCGGTGACATAGGCTTGTGAACCAAATCCAATGATTACGACTTTCGAAACTGGCGGGTTGTTTCCGGCGGCAACCATACGCTTCTCGACAGCAATAAGGCTGTCAGACGCCTCTTCGATTTGGGCGGAGCTGAGCTTGATTTCGACTGGGATCCACGTTCCACCGGGAGCCGCAATGACTGCATCGACTTCTAGATCGCGAGAATCGTGATAGTGATAGAGGCCCATTCCATTTGCCTGCGCATAAACCCACAAATCATGAAGGGCCAACGATTCAAAAAGCAGCCCAAGCGTCTTGAAATCTAGCAGCAATGTCGCCGGAGTCGCTCCGAGCGCGGCGGCCGCTAGTGACGGATCAGCGAGATGATGCTTCTTCGATTCTCTTAAGTGCACGGGGGATCTCATTGCGGGGTTCCACGCGGGAATATCGCGAACGAAACTAACCCGAGCGAGAAGAGATATATATGATGCCGCCGTCTGTCTCGACACCTCTCCGCCAAGATCGGCCACGAGCGTCTTGAGTGTCGCCAAAGTGGATTCATTGCGCGCAAGCGACTCGATGACAGCTTTGACCTTCTCAGGGTCGCGGCGAGAGCCGTCGACACGGGACAAATCTTCTTCGGCAACTATGCCGATGTAACGTTTGGCCATCGCGGACGCAGCCCGCGCATCGTGTCCGACCGCCGCGGGCCATCCACCGCGAACAACGCACTCGGCAATCGAGGCAGAGTCCAACGACCCGAAGGCGCCACTGAACTTTTCGCCAGAAATAATGCCCGACAGCTTAACTGCACCGCTGGATTTCCCGAGTTCGAAAAGCGTCATGGTATCCATGCGCAGTTTGGCGAATCTTCCAGCGCCACTGTGCATCGGACGTTCGTCGTCTCGCGGTGTTGCCGATCCCGTAAATATGAACTGACCAGGCTCACCGCCGCGGTTGTCGCACTCAAACCGTGCCGCGTCCCAAAGCTTCGGAACCTCCTGCCACTCGTCAATCAGCCGTGGCACCTCGCCGGAAACGGCAAGAGCCGGGTCAGTCTCGGCGCGTAAGCGATTCTCGAAGTTGCGGGACGGGTCCATGAGAAGGAGCCTGGATGCTGCACGGGTCTCGGCCGTGGTCGTCTTTCCGCACCATTTCGGTCCTTCGATGAGAACGGCGCCGAATATACCCAGCAGCTGGTCAAGCTCATTTTCGATAATTCTAGTGTAGTACTTCTTTGGCATAATTATCACCATTGTTTACCAGTACATTTAACCAAATATACAGTTACTATTTAACCAAATATCAATTATTTGGTTAACCATATTTACGCATTTCAATTAACGAAACAGATTAAACATGTACTGTTTGAGTTGGTACTTGGAAATCTCTCGCTGGGCAATCCGTTGCTACGGCTGAGGCCTCCTCGTCGAACCGACACCCCCGGCGAGCAACTTATGCCCGCCGGGCGCTTTGTTAAAAGAAGTGAAAGAAAGCAAAAGAAGTTAAAACTTGCAAAAGAAATTAAAGCGGGGGGTGCGGGGCGGCACTTAGGGACGTTCCTTTTCTGCCAGCACCTGGGGACACTCTTTGCCGAGCAAGCAGTCCGCGGCGTGCCCCTTCTGGGCCATGTGGCTCATAATCGCTGCACGCGTGGACTGCCGGGGTCAAATATGCGGCATTTCGAGCTCGGCTTCAATATTGGGACTGATTCTCTATTAAAATTGATTTCCAGACATTTGAGTGCGGGGGGGGGGATATTCATGAGAGGCATGGGAGACACAGCCGCATACTTGCGTCGGGGCATTCGGGAGATTACATGCCTGGCGCTGTTCTATTTTGCCTATTTGGCTGGCGAGTATCTTTTTGACGTGCGCGTTGCCGAGTTTGTGCCGCCGGGCGAGGTTGCTGTCTACGAGAGCCTCATCGTCGGTGCGAGCGTGATCGGCTTTTTCGTGCGTCCTCTTCTGTACTATCGCCGCCCCCGCGCGATCGACACGACAAGCGACATCGCGGGCGTGCTGCTGGCATCGGCATTGCTGCTGTTGATTATGGCGGTTCGGTTTGAGATGGTAATCGTCGGCGGGTTGCTGACGTTCTGCACGCTAGGCTACTGCGGATCGACCGCCCACGCCAACTTTGCGCGACGCTTTGCGCGTACGCCGTATTTGGCGCGCGTGTTGGCGCTTTCGTTTGCTTTGGGCGTTCTGCTACAGGTGTTCAACCATATGGTGATGCCCGCGGGGATTCCGCAGCAGTTTGTGCTTGTTGCCTGTGCGGTTGCGCAGGTGGTACTGCTCCACAACGTCCGTCGTGCCAAGCTACACGGTGAGCTTGAGGTTGGGCGCGAGTCCGATATCGCCGAGCTTTCGGTGGATGCGTCGGAATTTGGCGCCAAGTGGCAAGACGATTCTGAATCAACGGCGGCTTTTCGGCGCGCCGTGGTGCGTCTGACGGTCGCAACCGCCTGCCTTACCGGTGTGTTTGCCGCCCTCAATGCAGGGCTCACGACCTCGCACGCCGCCGGGGCCATCGATTTGGGCGATTGGCCGCGCCTGTTGATGGCGGCGAGCGCTCTAGCTGCCGGCGCCTTGTTTGACCTGCACGGTCGTTCGTATATGAACATCACCATGACTTGCACTGCCATGTTGTCCACGCTTTCGTTCTTTGTCTTGCTCGTCGACGGCAATGGCGGCAATGTGCTTGCGGCCATGGCGATTTTCTATCTGGGTTCGGGCTTCTTCGTGGTGTTTTTCACGACGAAATTTGCTGCCATTTCGGTTTATGCGCACTGGTCGTATCTGTGGCCGTGCATGGGTCGTGTCATCAGCAACATTTGCGCGATGCTCGTGACGGCGCCGGCGGTGGCGATCATATCGAGCCAGAACGTGCTGCTGGCGGTGGGTGCGGTGCTCGTGCTGTTTGTGGGCATTGCGATTTCGCTGCTGGGACAGTTTGGGCATCGGGCAGATGACGCTGCGGTGCCCGGCGAGCTGGCGTTTGCTGCCGATGATCTTGGCGCGGACCTCGCGTCTGCTCAGAGCGAGTCCGCCTTCGCGGAGGTGCCGGAGCTCATGCTCGACGAACGTCTCCATGCCTTTGTCGTCGCCTTTGAGCTTACAGAGCGCGAGCGCGATATTTTGGAGGCCTTGGTCGCATCGCACGAGAGCGTTCAGGACATCGCCGCAACGCTCTTCCTTTCGCGCTCCACGCTCTACCGCCATATCGCCTCGATCAACAAAAAGACCGGTGCCGTCTCGCGCGTGGCCCTCATCAACTTCTTCTGGTCCTGGACACCTCAAGACTAGTTAATTTGGGACGGGGCTTTTTTAGCTGTTTTGGGCCGCCGCGGCCAGCGGGGGCGGGTCGCGGCGGCCCGGGCATTCTTGACGATGGTGCCGGCGTGGCTACAGCAGCTCGCCGTGGCGGGCGATGTAGCGGCGCTTGACCAGCTGGGTGAGCGCGATATAGGCGGTGACGATGCCGACGAGCAGCGCGAAGAAGCTCGGCGGCAGCGGCATGAGGCCCAGCGCATCGGCGATGGGGCTTGCCGGCAGCCAGGTGACGAGTGCCAGACCCAGCACGGTGAGGGCGCACAGCGCGGGCGCGGCGTGGTCGCGCGGGCTCGGCAGGCGCGGGGAGCGCAGCATATGGATCACGAGCGTCTGTGACCACATGGACTCGACAAACCATCCGCTCTGGAAGAGCGCCGCAAAGGCCGCCATGCCTGCGACGTTGCCCGCGGCGGCAAGCTCTGCCCAGCTCGCGCCCACGGTTGCGGGGCACACCACAAAGAAGAGGACGACGAAGGTCGCGATGTCAAACAGCGAGCTCACGGGGCCCAGCTCAAGCATAAAGCCCTTGATGGACGCGGCGTCCCAGGCGCGCGGACGGGCAGTCCAGGCGTCATCGACGGTGTCCCACGGCAGCGCGATGCATACGATCTCGTAGACGAGCGACAGCAGCACCAGCTGCAGGGCGCTCATGGGCAAAAATGGCAAGAACAGGCTCGCGACGGTGACGGACAGCACGTTACCAAAGTTGGAGCTTACCGTGGTCTTGAGGTACTTGAGCAGGTTGCCGTAGGTGCGGCGGCCTTCGATGATGCCGCGCTCGAGCACGCCCAGATCCTTCTGGAGCAAGATGATATCGGCGGATTCCTTGGCAATGTCGACGGCGGAGTCGACCGAGATGCCGCAGTCGCTCGCGCGCATGGCGGCGGCGTCGTTAATGCCGTCGCCCATAAAGCCCACGGTGTGACCGAGCAGCTCGCGCATGACGCGCACCAGGCGCGCCTTCTGCAGCGGCGAGAGTTTGGCAAAGAGATGAGTTTTCTCAGCGCGCTCGGCAAGCTCGGCGTCGTCGAGCGCATCGATCTCGGAGCCCAGCAAGACGTTACTCGCGTCGATGCCGATCTGCTCGCAGACGGTGGCGGCCACGCGGTCGTTGTCGCCGGTTAAGACCTTGACCGCCACGCCCTTGGCCTCGAGGGTGGCGACAGCGCCGGCGGCACTTGCTTTGGGCGGATCGAGGAAGGCCAAAAAGCCCATCAGCACCATGTCGCACTCGTCGGCGATGCCAAACTCACCCACGCAGCGCGGATTGGTCTTTTGCGCCACGGCGATCACGCGCAGGCCCTCGGCATTGAGTTCGGCGACTTGCTTGCGAATCTGGGCGAGCTTATTTTCGCTGAGCGGCTGGGCGACACAGTCAACCTCGACAAAGGAGCAGATCTCGAGCATTTCCTCGGCAGCTCCCTTGGTGACCATCTGGGTTTTGCCCTGGGCGTCGGCGACGACTACGCTCAGGCGACGGCGTGAGAAATCGAAGGGCACCTCGTCGACCTTGGTATAGCGGTCGCGCAGGCTCTGGCCCAGCGTGGAGTCGGGCGCGACAGTCGAGGGCGTCACGTCGGCACGGTCGATGACGGCCAGGTCGATAAGGTTTTTGAGGCCGGTCTGGAAGAAGCTGTTCAAAAACGCATGGCGCAGCACGCGTGCGTCCTCGTTGCCGTCAGTGTTGAGATAGCGCTCGAGCACGATGCGGTCTTCGGTGAGGGTGCCGGTCTTGTCACAGCACAGGACATCCATGGCACCGAGGTTTTGGATCGCCGGCAGCTCCTTGACGATAACCTGGCGGCGGGCGAGGTCCTTGGCGCCCTGCGACAGGCTCGTGGTCACGATGACGGGAAGCATCTGCGGCGTGATGCCCACGGCCACGCTCGTGGCGAACAGCAGCGCGTCGATGACGTTGCCCTTGGTGGCGGCGTTGATGGCAAAGACGGCCGGCGCCATAACGAGCATAAGGCGTACGAGCAGCATGGAGACGCTCGAGACGCCGCGGTCAAACGCGCTCTTCTCGCCGCGCCCGTTGAGCATCTTGGCGATGCCGCCCAGGTAGGTGTCCGAGCCGGTGGCAACGACAAGTGCTATAGCGGTGCCGTTTTGCACGGAGGTGCCGGTAAAGACGATGTTTTTGCAGGCAGAGAGCGGCAGCGCGGAGCTGCCGGCACCCTCGGCGACGGTGATGGCAGCGGTCTTCTCGACGGCCTCGCTTTCGCCCGTGAGCGCGGACTCGATCACAAACAGGTCGCGCGCGGCGATGACGCGGGCATCGGCCGGCACCATATCGCCGGCAGAGAGGCGGATCACATCGCCGGGGACGAGCTCGTCGAAGGGAATCTCGAGACGCTCGCCGTCGCGCAGGGCACAGCAGGTGTTGGAGACCAGGTCCTTGAGGGCCTCGGCCGCATTGCCGCTGCGAGCCTCCTGGATAAACTTCATGCTGCCCGATACCAGCAGCATGATGCCGATGACGATGACCGTGGAGGGATCGCGCTGGGGCTCGGGTACGGCGAGCACGTCGATGTAGAGCGAGACCAGCGCGAGCGCGGCGAGGATGCCGGCGAAGGGATCGATGAACGCGTCGGCGATGCGGCGGGCGAGCGTCTTGGTCGGCGCCTCGATGGTGTTGGGCCCGGCGGCGTCCAGGCGCTCGGCGGCGTGCTCGGCAGTGAGTCCGTCGGCCGTGGCGTCAAGCAGCACGAGGGCGTCCTCGGCGCTATGGGTGGCGGCGAATATGGTGTTCTTGGACAGGCCGGTGTGAGCGGCGGGGCGCGCCGTGCGGCGGCGCTTGGAGATGACTTCGAGTACCGTGGTGGTTTTGAGCATCAGCATAGGGTCCTCCTTGTTAAAGGGAGTTAGCGTACGTGTCGTATGTGCTTTAAAAACCTAGATGTCGCTCACGTCATGCTCTCGAACCACCACAAAGGGGACAGGCACCTTTGTGGTGGTTTTGACGATCGATTCGTGGCGCTTATGCGTGTGCGGAATCCTCGCGGCGTGCCGAGGGCGACATGCAGGTTTTTCGACTATGGCTGCCTTCCATGGCACACCTCCTTAAGGCCGGGCGCGGCGCGCTTCGGGTGTCTCGCACCCGTTTTAATCCGCCCGTATTCTTGATGAGGGGGTTTGCCGTGTCAACCTCATTGTTCGGAAAACCATTGTCCCTGACAAAGCCTTTACAGAATGACGTGGCCTCAAAGCGCGCCCACATCGACGCCTCGCCTGCGCTAAACTGAAGAGCACGTACGCGATTACGAGAGGAGCCCGCATGGAGGCTTACAAGCAAGAGTTCATCAAGTTTATGGTCGAGTCCGACGTTCTTAAGTTCGGCAGCTTTACGCTCAAGAGCGGCCGTCAGTCCCCGTTCTTTATGAACGCCGGCGCTTACGTGACGGGCTACCAGCTCAAGAAGCTGGGCGAGTATTACGCCCAGGCTATCCACGATAACTTTGGCGACGACTTTGATGTCCTGTTTGGGCCGGCCTACAAGGGTATTCCGCTGGCTGTTGTTACCGCAATTGCCTACCACGAGCTGTACGGCAAGGAGGTCAAGTACTGCTGCGACCGCAAGGAGGCCAAGGACCACGGCGCCGACAAGGGCAACCTGCTGGGCTACGAGCCCCAGGACGGCGACCGCGTGGTCATGGTCGAGGACGTCACCACCAGCGGTAAGTCCATCGACGAGACCTATCCCAAGGTCAAGGCGGCTGCCGATGTCGAGATCAAGGGCCTCATCGTGTCCCTCAACCGCATGGAAGTTGGCAAGGGCGGCGTGACCACCGCGCAGAAGGAGATCGAGGCCAAGTACGGTTTCCCCGTCGCGAGCATCGTCTCCATGGCCGAGGTCGTCGAGACCCTCTACAACCACGAGATCGACGGCAAAGTTGTCATCGACGACGAGCTCAAGGCCGCCATCGACGCCTACTACGAGCAGTACGGAGTCAAGTAGGTTCCGCCGTTCTACCGAACGGCGGACCTGCCGACGCTGCGCGGGCCGCAT
>ERZ841116.10-NODE-10-length-165366-cov-8.047365_pt1 | contig 165366 bp, 182 predicted proteins | sample MGYA00519875_ERZ841116 | MGnify/ENA primary metagenome ERZ841116 (study PRJEB31850, sample SAMEA3708889) | human gut metagenome | biome: human gut; feature: human-associated habitat; material: faeces | place: China | collected 2014 ... | reverse complement strand
GTGGACTTTCCTCAGCTAGCATAAGCTAACCGCGATCGCTCGAAATTTGCAATAATTATTATACCATAGTTTTAATTAGCTTGGTAAGTTCTATCTTGTTGATTCATTCTTTGTTCAAGGTTGTAAACTTTACGCTCTAAAGTAGAAATACGTTGAATCATAGCAACATTAGTAGTTAATTCCGGTGCTTCTTTGTCTTCATTAATATTACTTACAGCAGCTTTTTGTACTTTCTGAGGAGTATAAGTCTTAACATCATCCTCAATTTCTTCATTCTTAAAATCTAACTTAGGTGCAGTACTTTTAGCTGTTTGCTGTTTTTGTTGAGCTTTTAAATCACTGATTTGTGTTTGCAAATCTTCAATAATAGTCGCAAAAGTACTGTAGTCTGAAATAATTGTATCAAGATATGAATCTACTTCATCAGAATCATATCCCTTCATTTTTGTTCTAAATTGCTTTTTTAAAATACTTTGTGGATTTAATTGAATATCATTTAAACTTGCCATTGGTTTCGTCAAACTCCTTAGTTACAGACTAATGTCTGCTTTAATTTAGGCGATAAAATGTTAGCTAGTTGATAGCTTAATGGCACTCATTCTATCGTATACAACTAGTATAAGTTATAAGTATCCTTCAAGCAATAATAGTAATACCATCTAAAAAAAATCTTATTTTCTTAGGTATATAAAAAATTAAAGAGTATATTTATTTTCAATAAAAATTCTTTCGATGATTTTCTTCATATTCTTCTGCAGCTTCTTGTAAGTCATAAAAATCAATTATATCCAGTGGATAGTCACTTTTTTCTTGATACTTTTTAATGGCTTCATAATCATACTTTGGTTTACCGGGATGTTCAGGATCATAAAGTAAAAGAGCACGATCTGTGTGTTCTAACATAAAATTTTGATAGTTTTTAAGCTGGGATGGCCTCATGTAGGGATAGTCAGAAGTAGAAGCAGTAAAATCAACCTGTTCAGTAAGGTTTTGATACTTCATTTGATTACTATCATTCCACCTTTTGGAAAATTCTAAATAAGGTGTCATCAAAGCCGTATGAACACTGTATTCATTTTGAAAACTAATTGCTGTTTCTAGCGCCCATTGTTCGACACCAAGGTTTGCTCCACTGATTACCCAGTCAATTTTTCCTTCTTCAAGTAAACTCTTTAAATAATTATTGAGAGTGTACTTAATTACAGTTAATTTCGGGTCTTTATCACTAAAAATTCCTAATTCATAAGAACGATAACCGGTAACCCATAGTCGCTTCATTCTGATCCTTCCTTTCTCTAAAAATGATTTAAAATCTTTGCTATAATGCTAAACAGGAGTGATGTTGATGGTAAAATATCCAACAGGCAGTTTAACACATTATACTAAAGATCAAACTGACCTTTTACATCCAAGAAAGCAAAAACATCGTAAAGATGTTGTATTTTCTGATCGTGGAATGAGCCTAGAACAACAAATCAATGAGTCTAATAAGTATTATCTTCTTGAAGATATTGCCGTTGTTCATAAAAAGCCAACCCCAGTCCAGATTGTTAAAGTAGACTATCCTAAACGATCCCGTGCAGTTATAAAAGAAGCCTACTTCAGGCAAGCTTCTACAACTGACTATAATGGCGTATATCAAGGACGCTATTTGGACTTTGAAGCTAAGGAAACGAGAAATAAGAGCTTGTTCCCTTTAAAGAACTTCCATGAACACCAAATTATTCATCTTGAAAGATGTTTAAAGCAAAAAGGAATTTGCTTTACGATTATTCGCTTTGTAACTCTTAATCGATATTTTGTAACTCCTGCTAGTTTTGTGATTGAAGCTTGGAAGACACCACATAAGAGTTCAATGACCTTGCAAGAGTTAATTGATAATTCAGTTGAAATTAAAAGCGGATTTCGTCCAACTCTCCCATACTTGGATGCAATCGATAATTTTATAGATAGATAGGAACAAAAGAATGGCAGATAATAATCAAAGGCCAAGTAATTCTAGAATGGCTAAGCTTCACCCAAAAGGTAAGCCTCGTAAACGAATTTGGCTACAAATAATCAAGTGGTTCTTTATCGTAGCAATGTTAGTAGTTGTTTCTGGAGTAGGTTTATTTGCATATTATGCTAAAGACGCTCCAAGCATCTCACAGGCTCAACTTCAAAGTGGTGGTACAAGTAGTCTGTATACTCGTGATGGAAAATTTCTTCTTTCTCTAGGTTCAGAAAAAAGAACCTATGTTGATAATAATGAAATCCCTAAAGAACTTAAAAATGCCATTGTCTCTGTTGAAGATAGGCGTTTTTATAAAGAAGGCATTGGACTCGATCCAATTAGAATTATTGGGTCTGTCTTAGTTAATGCTAAAAGTAAAGGCGTAGCTGCAGGTGGATCAACTATTACTCAGCAATTAGTTAAGTTATCGGTCTTCTCCACTGCTGCTTCTCAAAGAACCCTTCGTAGAAAAGCTCAAGAAGCATGGCTTTCAATGAAGGTAGAACGAGAATTTAGCAAAGAACAAATCTTGGAATTTTATATTAATAAAGTTTATATGAACTATGGTAATTACGGGATGGGTACAGCAGCCGACTATTACTATGGGAAAGATCTAAAAGATCTTGATTTAGCTCAGACTGCTCTACTTGCTGGGATGCCTAATGCCCCGGTTACATATGATCCATATGTTTATCCAGAAAAAGCAAAATATAGACGTGACATTGTATTAAAAGCAATGCTCAGAAATGATAAAATTTCAAGAGCTCAATATAAACAAGCAGTTAATGAGCCCATTACTCAAGGCTTGCAGCCTAAGAAGAATAATTCTACTTCTGAATTACGAAAAGTAGATGATCCATACATCAAAGAAGTAATTAATGAAGTTAAGAGTAAAGGCTTTAATCCATACAACGATAACTTAAAGATTACAGTTAATATTGATCAAGATGCTCAACAAAAGCTTTATGACTTAGTAAATGATGGTTCGGTTCCATTTACTAATGATAAGATGCAAGTTGGAGCTACAATTATTGATCCTCGAACTGGCCATGTTATTGCCATTATTGGTGGACGTAAACTTCCTGCAGTTCAATTAGGTTTAAATCGTGCTGTTCAAACTGGTCGTTCAACTGGTTCTACTGTTAAGCCTGTATTAGATTATGGTCCTGCAATTGAGTATCTTAACTGGCCAACTTCTCATATGTTAGATGACTCTAAATATGTTTACCCTGGTACCAATATTCAACTTTATGACTGGGACAATAAATATGAGGGTAAAATGACTATGCGTCACGCTCTTGAACAATCTAGAAATGTTCCAGCTGTTAAAACTTTAAGCAAGGTTGGAGTGGCAAGAGCTTCTCTTTTTGCAAGAAAACTCGGAGTTAATGTTCCTTCTGATTCTGGTCTATCAGTCGCAATTGGTGCTAATGCATCCTCTCTTCAAATGGCAGGCGCATTTGGTGCATTTGCTAATGACGGTATTTACCACAAACCACAATTTGTTTCAAAAATTGAAACTCCAGACGGCTTGACTAGAAATTATGATAGTAGTGGTACAAGAGTAATGAAGGAATCAACCGCCTATATTATGACCGACATGCTTAAAGGGGTTATGACTAAAGGTTCGGGTACACAGGCACGTATTAAAAACTTATACGAAGCTGGTAAAACAGGAACGGTTAAATATTCTGATGAAGAGTTAGTAAGATATCCTCAATACAAAAATTCACCAAAAGATTCTTGGTTTGTTGGTTATACCAAACTCTATTCAATGGGAATTTGGACAGGATATGATAATCTGAAAGATGGTACTCCTTCAGGTGTTGGCTCATCGTCTGCTCAACTTCTATATAAGCAAATGATGTCATATTTAATGAGTGATAAAGCTAATAAAGACTGGTCAAAACCAAGCACAGTTGTTAGACGCAGAATTGCTAATGGTACCCAAGATAAAGTCGTTTCTCCGAATGCAAGTAATTCTAGCTGGCAACTATTTGTTAAAGGTCATGCACCAAGTAATCCGTATAGTGATGTGACTGTTGATAGACGAAAAGAGGAAGACGACGATATTGATACACGAGTTGATACAGAAGATGATACTTCTTCTAAGGGCCAATCTCGTTCCCAAAGCAGTAGTTCTTCATCATCGAGTCGTGCTGAACAATCTTCAAGTCAAAGACAATCTCCTTCTACTTCTAACAACAACTCCAATACTCAAACGCAAAATAATAATCGCCAGACTGAAAAACAACCAGAAAATAATAACAATAATTCACAACAGAATCAGAATACAAATAATCAGGGTAACAATCAAAATCAACAACAAAATCAGGGAAATAACTCCAATAATAATCAATAATTGAAATTAAACTAAAATTAAAAGATCCCAAAGTCGTTTTAACGACTTTGGGATCTTTTTTACATTATTTATTAGTTTAATGGTGGTAAGAAAGAATACGGATCTTGATTTTTAGTCCGAGCGGGCATTGTATATCTGCCGAATAAAATCATAGCATGATGAGTATGAATCCATTCTTCTTTTGGAAGCAATTCTTCAAGCCGCTTCTCAACTTCATGAGGAGTCGCTTTTGCACTAACGATATTAAATCTTTTAGAAATACGAGATACATGTGTATCTACTGCAATTGCTGGTACTTTGAAGCCTTCTGCTAAAACAACATTAGCCGTCTTTTCTCCCACGCCAGGTAGGGTCATTAAAACCTTTTTATCTTTTGGAATCTGACCATCAAATTTTTCGGTAATAATTTGTGCTGTCTCTTTTAAATGCCTAGCTTTTGTATGATATAAACCAATTGTACGAATGTGATTTTCAATATCTTTGATATCTGCTTGGGCTAAAGTGGCACTATCTGGATAGTCCTTAAAGAATTTAGGTGTAGTTCTATTAACCATTTTATCAGTGGTCTGGGCACTCATTAAAACAGCACATAATAGGTGAAACTTTGTGTCCCAATTCAATTCTCCTTTAGCATCTGGATATAAAGAAAGAATCCTTTTTAAAACCAATCGTGCTTCATCGTCTGATAATAATTCTTCCATCTTAATTACCTAGTTTCTTTGAAGAAAATTTTTAATTTGATCTAGCGTAGTAAGGCCATGGCGCTGCCAATTTAGGAGGATTCTGTCAACATATTTAAAATTATATACCTGCGCTAAAATGGCTTCTCTAAGAGCTAGCTTGACTATTTCTGGGTCATAGTGATCAATATTAATCCAAGCAGCAATTTCTTGTTTTTCAATTGGGCTCAATAAACGGCCAAATTCTATCTCAAATTGTCTTACCAACTCTTGAATTGGATTTGCGGATTGTTGAGTAGATATAGAGGATTTAAAAGTAGCTTGATCTTGATAAGATTCTTCCCTCTCATCAATAATTGTATCTAATTTCTGATATAAATGATTTAAATCATAAAAATTAGTTATGCGACCTTCCCTATCTCTTTTTTGCCCCAATTCAATTAAATTTTTATCAATTAAGTTTTGAATTAGCTGTGAAATCTCAATCGGAGACAAATTCATTCTCTCTGATAAATTGTTATCGCTAGGGAAAAACTTTTTCTCCTGTTTGAAAGATTCTAGCTGCAATAATAGCATTGCTTCAGTTTCAGATATTTTTAAAGAGGGATAGTAACGTAAAAGACTATTAGAAATAACCGTAAAACCTTCATTTTGAATAGCCGAAAAAGACGCCATATAATTTTCCTTTCAAAAAAAGCTGAACTAAAATAGTTCAACTTTTTATATTTATGATATTAGATTATCAATTATGGTTGCATTCTGTTGATCAATCTTGGGAATGGAATAGCTTCACGAATGTGATCTAACTTACAAATCCAAGCGATTGTACGTTCAAATCCCATACCAAATCCAGAGTGAGGAACACCACCGAATTTACGCAAGTCAAGGTACCATTGGTAATCTTCTAAGTTAAGACCTGCTTCTTCAATTTGTTGTTTCAAAATTTCGTAGTTACCTTCACGTTCAGAACCACCGAAAATTTCACCGTATCCTTCTGGTGCAATTACATCAGCACATAAATATTCTTTAGGATTATCAGGATTTTTCTTCATGTAGAAAGGCTTAATTGTGGTTGGGTAGTTAACGATGAAGACTGGACGATCAAATTGTTCTGAAATGTATCCTTCGTCAGGTGCACCAAAGTCGTCACCCCATTTAATATCACGACCAGCTTCTTGAAGCATTTTAATAGCATCATCGTATGAAAGACGAGTAAAGTTACCTTCAGTAGTCGGACGTAATTTTTCAGGATCTCTACCCAAGATCTTTAATTCATATTCATTATTTTCAAGAACTTGTTTAACCATGTAAGCCAAGTATCTTTCTTGGATATCTAAAGACTCATCTTGGTGCATCCATGCCATTTCTGGTTCCATCATCCAGAATTCTGTCATATGACGACGGCCCTTGGATTCTTCTGCTCTAAATGTTGGTCCAAAAGTAAAGATTTTTCCGTAAGCCATAGCACCAGCTTCACCATACAATTGACCAGATTGTGACAAGTAAGCATCATTATTGAAGTATTCTACATGGAATAATTGTGTAGTACCTTCTGGAGCAGAATGCATGAAGATAGGAGCATCAAACTTAATGAATCCTTCTTTTTCAAAGAAATCAACAGTTGCTTTAAACATAGTATTTCTAATTTGCATAATAGCAAACGGACGCTTAGATCTTAACCATAAATGACGATTATCAAGTAAGAAGTCAACACCATGTTCCTTATTACCAATTGGGTAACCTTCGTTGTTAGAAACAATTTCTAAATCTGAAATTTGAATTTCATAGCCAAAGTGTGAACGCTTATCTTCGTGAACAGTACCAGTGATGTAAAAACTAGCTTCTTGACGCAAAGATTTAGCAGCTTCAAAAACTTCTTCAGAAACATCATTCTTACGAATAACGCCTTGGAAAAATGCTGTTCCATCACGTAATTGTAAGAAAATAATCTTACCACTTGATCGTTTATCAGTTAACCAAACATGCATTTTAACTTCTTGGTCTACATGTTTAGAAGAATCTTTAATTGAGATTAATTCTGTCATTACTTACCAACCTTTTTAATTAAATTTAATTTTATTATACTAAAAAATCACTCTTTAGTTTAACAAATTTATAAATTGTCCGCATAGACTACTTCTTTTCCATTTCTAAAATCATAAAGAACATAGCCATAATTACCATTTTTCTTTTTGTATGTTACTTCCCAAACTGGCATCCCCTTATACCAACCTAGCTGGCATTTAGGGCTATTGTGTCCAGGATGCTCATCATTAAAAGTATTTAAAATCTGTTCTTCACTTTTACCTTTATTTGCTTGATAAAGGTAAGCTTTTTTACTTTTTGGAAGATAAATGAAGTAATACTTTTTACCCTTCTTACTCATTCCTTCTAAACTATTGCTCTCAACGCTACGACTTAAATGGTAGTTCTTGGTAACTGTAGTAATTGGGGTCTTTTCAAGGGCAATTTTATTAGTTTCTTTAACTGTGTCACTTGCTGGCTTAGTTGCAATATAAAACACAATACAAAGACATAGATAAATTGCTGCCAAAATCCCAACCACAATTCCAGTGATTTTAAGTCCTTTTTTTACATATTTATTCATTCTGTTTACTATTCCTTAAAACATTTAGTAGTTGCTGCTTGCTAACCTTTTTAGCACTCACAGGTAGTCCTGATAAAAACTGTTCGCCATAAGATTTATTCCAAACTCGTTGATCTAAAACTACAAAGACTCCATGATCACGCTCATTTCTGATCAAACGACCGCATCCCTGCCTAAATCTTAAAATTGCTCGTGGAAGTGTATCCACTTCAAAAATTTTATCAGCTCCAACTTGCTTTTTTAAACATTCTGTTCGTAATTTTACCTCGGGTTGATCGGGTGACTCAAAAGGTAAACGCGTAACAATTGCAAGATCTACCCCATTATGTTTAAAATCAATTCCTTCCCAGAAACTATTTGCTCCAAGTAAAATGGCTTTTTCAGCAATTCCGAAACGTTTAGCAATTTTTTCATTAGAACCAGTTAAGCCTTGAGCTAAAATTTCATAGTCCTTTAAAGCATTACTGTTTTCACTTAATCTGCTAAAAACATCCCGGATAACATCTAAATTAGTAAATAAAACTAACACATGTTTATAGTCTTTAATTTGAGTAAGTAAATTACTAATAAATGTTTCATATTCAGGACTGTTTGGATCCTCCGGAGCATTATTATCGGAAAGTGCATATACTTTTAAATGCTTTTCAACTTTGAAAGAAGGCTTTGCTCGATAAGTAAGTGTTTTTTTAGGATCTAAATATAGGTTTTTGATAGTGTATGAGAAGTCGTCTTGTTCTGCTAAAGTAGCAGAAATAAATAATTTTTTATCAAAGTAATGATATAACTGTTTAACTTCTTCTTCAGGATCAAGTGTTAACCAAGTTAAATTAGTAGATAGTGGGTCATCTTCATTACTTATTTCTAAAACAAATCCTTCATGATCTAACTTTTTAGGGTCACTTAATTGATCAAGTAAAAGATAGTTTTGCTCTGAGTAATAATCTAACTGATCTATTTCTTCTTGAAGATCTCTTATTAAAACATCATCGCTCGTTAAAAGATTCTTTTGTTGATGATATAGCAAAAAGAGGAGTTGATTAGTCTCTTGGCGCACAATTTCAATATTATCTTGCATAAGATTTAACAAATGCTTGAAGTGCCCAATATTGTTGAACAAATCCTGTCCCTGAAATCCGAGACTAATAGCATTTTGTCTCTTCTCTTCCCAACTGGTAGCAAATTTTCGATTATCATAAAGGGCTTGCTGGATCTTGTTAATAGAATGAATTAAATCATTTGTATCTTTTTCAAGTTTATCTAAGATCAATTTGAATTCTAAATTATTACCAAAACGTGCCTTAGCACTATCTTCTGCATAAAAAAGCAAGTTACGTAAGTGACTACACATCCCCCAGAAGCTTTCAAATTGAAGTGAATCGTTTCTTGAACTTGCTACATTTTCAACAAAACGATGCGCCTCATCAACAACTAGGAACGGATTCTGGCCCCAAATTGAGTCCATATAGTGATTAGCTAAATAGGCATGATTAGTAATTAAAATATCAGCTTGTTCTTGTCTACTACGCGCTAAATTCCAGAAATCATATTCTGCAAAGGCTGTTCCAATTCTCGCATCTCCAGGATGTTCAATTGCTGCAAAGAGAGGTGCCTGATAGTTAGTTAACTGGAGTTCATCTAAATCACCAGTTTCTGTTTCAGTAAGCCAGATCAAAATCCCCATTTGTAAAATTAAAGTTTGCTGAATCGGATTATCAGTCTGATAAAGAGAATTGTAAAATCCATCTAAATCTAAATAATGACTGCTTGATTTAACAATTTGGGCATCTAAGTCTAAATGAGTAACCCGTAAAAGTTGCGGAATTTCCTGCTTTAGAATTTGTTCCTGTAAAACCTTAGTGGGCGTTGCTACGACTAATTTTCTCCCAGAATATAGCTCATACGCATAAGCCATTAAGTAACTAAACGTTTTTCCGCTACCATTTGGTGCTTCAACAACTAGTGAGTTATCTGAGTCACTGTAAACAAAGTCGTGGAGTCTATTAATTAGACTAACTTGTCCCCGTCTAAAGCGGAGATTCTTTTTAAATAATTCTTTCTTTTCATCATCGCTTTGAGGAAATGATCCAGGACTTGCTACATCATTACGACGTGGAGCTATATTTTGCTTTTTCAATATTAAATGTTTTACCTGAACCAAATCTTTAGGCAACGGTCTCTTAGTCTGCCGAGCAACTTGACCAATTTCATAAAAAATATAGTCAGTATCTCGTAGCAATCCTTTTGATAAGGAAGTCAAAGTATTGAGAGTTGCCTGAGGAAGATTTTCCAGTTTCTTAATTGCTTTTAGTAGTAATTTTGCCGTTACTAGTGCATCTGAATCAGCTCGGTGCGGGTTTAAGTGTTTAATTCTCAAGCGAGCTGTTAAATCTCGTAATTTATAAGATGGAAAAGTTGGAAAAGCAATTTGTGCTAATTCCACCGTATCAACTGCTTTTCCAGTTAGTGGCTCTAAGCCCGCATTTACAAGCTCATAGTTTAAAAACGGAAGATCAAAGTTTACATTATGTGCAACAAAAATCGTATTTTCTAAGATTTTTCGTATCTTTGGTGCATAGTAGCTAAAATCATGAGCCTGCGCCACGTCTTTATTACTAATATGAGTTAAGTTTTCAACAGCCTGAGGGATTTCACGATGAGGATTGATTAAGAATGAATATGTTTTTACTACCTTACGCTTTTTGATGATTGCACAACCAAATTGAATAATATGATCGCCTTGATTGCGCTGGGTGCCCGTAGTTTCAAGATCGACGACCGCAAAAACATCATCTGTAAAGGCTTTTTTCATAATAATCTCCCTTCTATTCTGTTTCTAGTCTACTGGGACCACTTTCCTTGCGTCAAGCAAAATTAAATATTTTCCAATTACCTTTTTATTTTCCGATATTTCATTTAATGCTTGTTCATATAAACGTAGTTGCCCAGTATATTTTTGCTTAATTTTGTCTATAGCTTGTTCTTCATGAGTTTTATCAACAAAATCAGTTTTATAGTCAAATAAAATTAAACCTTCGTCTGTTTCAAAATATCCATCAATTGTTCCGTGAACTAGAATTTTAGCTGCTGAGTCAGAAAAATCATTAAACAGTTCACTAGCATTCACTAAGCTTGAGAATTGGCTTTCTCTATGTAATTTTTCTGGTTTTTGCCAAAATTCTGCCGCAAATTCACTCATTACAAACCAATTTAAAGTTTCTTTTGATAAATGTGGCACCATCAATGGGTTTAATTTACCTAATTCTACAAGTTCTTCAATTCCTTGTTCTAAATTTATCTCAGTTTTATCACCCTGATAATCATAATACTGTAAAACTAGGTGCATCGCTGTTCCGATCTCTGCTCCAGTAAATTTTTGTTTTTCTAAAAATACGGGAGTCTCATCAATTGGTTGTAAATATCGATTACTTGAAGAAATAAGACGTGAATTCTCAAGTTCAGTATCCATAGGATCATTAAATACTTTTTTTATCTCAGAAACAGACTGATAGGCTGTAGTCTTAGTGGCATCCGCAAATGGATATTCAAAATTATAAAGGGTTTTGACTATATCATTCATTTTAGAACTTAATTTTTGAGTATCGTCTTTTTGCTCATCCTTTTCTTCTATATCTGACTGCACAGCAAACTTTAAGTAATATATCTTATCTTGCTCTTCTAAAGCTAAGGTCATGTCTTCAATCGTTTGATCAAATTCATGCTTTTGTTCTAGCTTAGGTCCTAGAAAATCTAGTGGAGACTGGGCATTGATTTTTCTTATTAATGGAAGGATGTTCGTTTTTTGATCAATTTCACTTTCCCACTTTTTCTGCTTAGCTTCCATCTCACTTACACTAGCAACTAAGATGAGCTTTTGTTGAGCACGTGTTAACCCAACGTATAAGATTCTAGCTTCTTCTTCAAGCATTTGTTGTCTTTTTTCGACATCGGCTAAAGATTTAACTAGGGAATCAATTCGATAATCTTTTTCTTTAATTGTTAACCCTAGTCCATCTTTACTAATCGTAAAATTGCCACTTAAGTCACGTGTCTGGTACTTGTGGCCTAGTCCCATGACAAACACTACCGGAAATTCGAGACCTTTAGAAGCATGGATAGTCATTAGTTTTACAGCATTATCAGCCTTATCACTTAAAAGTGGTTGTGCTAAATCCTTTTGATTTTTCCGCATGCGCTCGATAAAACTAATGAATTGATATAATCCTTTAAAACCAGCACTTTCGTAAGAAGTGGCTCTCTCATATAGAGATTCTAGGTTTACTCTACGCTGTTGTCCATTAGGCAAGCCAGTCACAATTTCTAACAGATGGGTTCTTTCGTAAATACTCCAAATCAATTCAGAAATTCGATGGGTTGCCGCAAATGAACGCAGAGATTCTAATTGCTGAAGGAAGTTTTTACATTTTTGACCAAGATCCGAATTGACTGATGCAAAGCTGGTTAAAGCATTATAAAAATTTCCAGACCTAGTTTTGACCCTAATTTGCGCTAATTCAGGCTCTTTAAAGTTAAAAAGCGGTGAACGTAAGACTGCCACTAGAGGGATGTCCTGTTGTGGATTATCAATCAATCTCAAGTAATTCATGATCATCACTAATTCAAATGTTTGAAAATAGTTCTGAGCATCAGTTACAAATAAAGGTAAATCTGCCTTTGCAAATTCTTGCATTACCTGTAAATTGTCACTTCTAGTACGCGTAATAATAGCAATATCAGAATATTCCAGCGGGCGTTTAAGCTGTGTTTTTCGATCCCAGACTTGGAAATTCTCTTCCTTAAGTTGCTTAATTCTGGCAATAACCATTTGAATTTCACTGAAGTCCATTTCGTCTCCAAAATTTTCTTCAAATGAAGCTTGCGTTTGTTTTTTATCCGTGAAAATATATTCACTTGCAGTAGGCAAGTCAGTAGGATAATAAGTCGCGCCAAATTGTAATTGTCCTTCTTTTTTGTAATCAATTCCGCCAAAATTTGCAGTTAGAATTGGATTGAACAAAGAGTTAACTGTCTTAGTAACTCTTTTTGTTGACCTAAAATTATCTGATAAGACAATTTTTTCACTATCATCATTATTCTGTCCATAAGCATGATATTTGCTTAAAAACAAGTCAGGACGTGCTTGTCTAAAACCGTAAATAGATTGTTTTATATCTCCAACCATAAATAGGTTGTTTTGTCCCTTCTTTTTGATAGCTGCAATGATATTTTCCTGCAAAGCGTTAACATCTTGATACTCATCAATTAATATTTCATTGAATTTTTCTTGATAGTATTCTTGTGCAATATGAGCATTTGAAGTATCGGTGGTAAGAATGCTAAAAGCGAATTGCTCCATGTCACTATAGTCAATTAAATTCTGTTCTCGTTTTAATTGACCAAATCTCTTAATTAATTTTTTTTCGGCATCAACAATGGTCTTAACTATTTTTTCTGACTTTTTGAGAATGTTTATCTGTTCTTTTTCTTCTACTACAAAAAAGTTAGCAAAGATCTTCTTAAGTTGATCATTTAAATCAGATTTTAGCTTTTGACTTTCTTGGTAAGTTTCAAGACTTTCCTCTGACCACTTTTTAGACTTGCGAATATTCTTTTCAAACTTACAATTCATTAGACTAGCTCGAATTTCATTATAAGAATGATCATCTTCCAAAGCATTTAAGAATTGCTCTAAACGACTGGTAAAGATATCGTAGTTTTCCTTAACCTTCACTAAATCTGGATTTTCCATTTGAGGATTTTCAAAGAACTGTCTTATTTCAGTTTGTAGATCCTTTATCTCTTTTATTAAAAGCGGTTTAATTTGAGTCTGCCACAGGTCAGATTCAATTAAATCATCTTGAACTTGATAAGAATTAGGTAAATTATTGAGAAATTTTTCATAATTAGGCTCAGTAACTACAGTATTGTACAACTGCAATAAAAGATTTCGAGCTCCTTCTGCATCCCTATCACCAGAAAAATTATCATAGAAATCCTGAAAATCTTGATCATTTTTTTCAAGGTACTCAATTTCTATTTCATGGAGGGCACGCTCTTTTAAGAGCTCAGCTTGGGTTTCATCAGTTAAAACACTAAATTGTGGATCAAGATCAATTACATAATAAAAACGTCTAATTACATCTAAACAAAAAGAATCAATTGTAGATATATTAGCAGTATCCACATCAAGTAATTGGCTACGAAGAAATTGATTATTAGGCTCTTTTTCAATTTGATCACTTATTTTTTGCTTGATTCGTTCCTTCATTTCACGAGCAGCAGCTTTAGTAAAAGTGATGATCAAAAGCGACGAAACTGGTGTACCAGATAAAATGCGTTTCAAAACACGTTCAACTAATACTGTGGTCTTTCCTGAACCAGCGGATGCTGAAACTAGGATATCTTTCCCATAATCGTTAATTGCTTGATTTTGTTCCTTAGTAAATTTCGTCAACTATTCTTCACCATCCAAGTTTAATTTTTCTCTTATTAGGGTCAAAAGTGTCTTTTTATCAATAGATTTAATCTTATGATAGTTATTTTCTTTAAGCATTGCATCAAAGAAGAATATGTCTTTAAAGTCAGAATAAGTAAGGGATGTTTGTTGCCCATAAGAATAAGGATCTAGCTCAATCTTTCCTGACAAAATCTCATTACCAGCATTTTTTATTAAGTAGGAGTTATAAGCTAATAGCAAATCTAGTTGATCCGGAGTAAAACTCTGGTTTTGTGGCCAGCTAATATCGCCGTTTACTTTTCGTTTAACACTGGTATATAGATCAGAGACAGCACGATCTTTTTCCATTCCAGGTTCTATTAGATCTAGCATTTCTTCATCTGCAATTAAGATGCCATTATACATCAATTTCTTAGTACTCTCTTTAGCTAAATCCTTAATTTGATAATTGCTTAGGATCATCTTTTCACTACTCAATCGTTCAAGACTACTAGTAATATTTTGATAAAATGCACCTAAAACATCTAAATCCTTACCTTGAGCAAAAAACTTGTTATTGTTTTTTAAAACTTCTAAGTAGGAAATCATCTGCATTGAAATTCCGTTTGCAAATAAACCTAGGTCGAATTTTTTTGCGGATGACTTATAATCAATCACTTCACCTAAAACTCGATCATTTACTTGAGCCAAATCAACTCGGTCCATCTTTCCCCGAAGATCTACAATCTTCTTTTTATTATTATCATCTTTCCAGCTATATGAAAGACCGCTTACCTTTTGATTTTTACCAAAACTTAATTCGGAATACTGCGGTCTAAAAGTCGTCTTATTTACATTGCTATGCCAGTAATGAGCTACATTAGCTGTAGTTTGATCTAACTTATGGAATAGGTATTTATTGAATGGATCATTTAAAAGCTGACGATATCTGCCCTTTTCTTTTAATTCTTCTCTTACTTCAATTAAAAGCTCGCCTAACTTCTCCTCCGTTAGATCAGCAAAGTTTAACTTCTTTTCTTTAATTCTTTTAACAAGATAATCAAAAGTTTCATGGTAGTAGTTTCCCGCTTGAATTACATCGAGTTCATTTTCAAAGCGTTTCTTCAAATGTAAGCCATAATTTAGGAAGTATTCAAAAGAATTTTGATAATAAGTTTCTAGTTGTGAAACAGAAGTTTCAATACGATCACCGTACAACTGTTGGGCTAGATCAGGCGAAAGATCTTGAGGTATATTCTTAAAACTGCTCCCTTCAAGCACATTTTTCGCTATTTCACCAATTTTTTCTTCCGTTATATCTAGTAGAGACTCTACATCAGTAGCTGCTTTATTCTTTAAGTAAGTCAGGTAACCTAAACTTGCTTCTGGATTAGTTATAAAAGTTAAAACATCTCCATTATTCTGAGGTAAATCATGTTGGGCAAATTCATCAGCGCGGGTTAACTTTAATAACTGCTTATAAAAAATTGAAGGTTCTAATTGTTCATTTGCAGTATTAATTACTGGATAAGAAATATAAATCTTATCACTAGCCAAGCTCAAAGCATTTCCAAATTGGTAATTTTGGTCTAAGTTATTGATCTTTTGCTGATCTTCTAAGTATCCATTAGCTTCATTTCCTTCATTTAGCTGTTCTAAATTTTCAGAGCTAAAGAAACCTGGTATTTTTTCAATTTGAGGCAAGTTAGTACTAGTTGCACCAATAATGAAAACCTGTTTATATCCTTGGCCTTGAACCATACCTAATTCAGAAATGTTAACTGCATCAAGAGTAGACGGAATTTGTGAAAAATTAGCTTCACTAAAGCCACTGATTAACAGATCAAAAAATTGATCTACAGAAAACTTATTTGCTACCAGTAAGTAGTCCTTTAATAAGTCAGTTAAAGTTGACCAAACTTGCTCTGGTTGCTGGGCTAATTGTAAATCACCAGTATCATTAGCTTCTTTGCGCCAACTTTCTAGACGTTTCGCAACACGATTTTTAATTAGAAAATTCCAGAAAACTGTTACTCCAGCTTGGGGATCCTCTTCTTTATCAAGTTGCTCAAAAAACTTAGTTAAAGCATCAATAAAGTACTCTCGTAGTCGATCAAGTTCTTCTACTTCTTTCTCAGATTTATCTAAGGCAATTACATCTGCATCTACAAAACTCTTTAGTGATTTAGTCCATAGCTTACCTTTTATACCGTGGGCTAATACAAAATTTTCAAGTAGGTCAACATCATTTTGATAGCGAGCAGAATTTTTATACCAGTCAGGAATAAATAGTTGCGTCTTCATCAATGCAATTACATTATCTGTTTGAAAACCACGCTTAAAAATTTGCTGTAGATTTTCAACAGCAACTACCAGGGGATGGTATTTCATTTCTCTTTGTAGATCGTTAAAGAAAGGAATCTGGTTTTGCCTTAAAATTGGAGTTAAATATGTTTCATATTCACTTAAATTAGGTGCTAAAACTAGAAAATCCTGATAGCGATAGTTATTCAAGGCTACCTGTTGATAAATTGTCCGCGCAACAAAATAGGCTTCTGCATACCGCGAGTCTGCTTTGACTGGCTGCAAAAACTTACTTAAACGTTCATCAAACCCACTCGTTTTTGTCCAAACCCCATTTAGTAAAGAGCTAGGACTTGTTTGAGTAAGTGGATACTCTTGAGTTTGATAATCTAATTGCTGATTTTGCCAAAAATGCTCTAATTGGCCGATTGTACGTTGCACTACGTAGTCATAGTCACCTGGTTCAGCGTTATTATCAATTTTGCCAATTTTTGTCTTAAAAGCTAAAGTCGTATTTTTTGCTTTTTTTGAAATTAAACGAACCGAGGTTAACTCTTGTAAAGAAAAATGTGAAAAATCAGAAAAATAAAATTCCATCGTATTCAAATTATTGCTTTTTGCTAAGAACTCATTAAGCAATAATTGCATTTCATCTTTGGTAGCAAATTTTTCTGATAAACGTTCAATAAACTCATCATAAATAATTCTTAAGTCATGAATTTTATAGCTGGTCTCTTCATTTAATTTCTTTTCATCAATATTGTCTAACTCAATATTACCGGCTCGTACAGATAAAATAGCCTCATACATTTGTCTTAAGGCACCGGATGTAACTTGAGTTTGATTCTGAAATAGTTTTAATTCATCTTGATGATCTTTAACAATTTGCTCTAGTAGCATGACACTAGCGGCATCATCTAGAATTTGTGGTAGTTTAATTGCCTCATCTCTCAAGAAATACCAAGCTAGCCGTGAAAAAGAAAGGATGTGCAATTTATTTACTGCAACTTGTTTTTTATTTGTTAAAACAGAGAGCTTGCTAAGTGCGCGTACTTCTGTGGTAAACTTAATATGGTTTGGCACGATAATAAAAACTTCGTGTCTTTTATCTTGGTAGTATGACTTAACAGCTTGATCAATTATTTCATTTTGCAAGTTGTCTACTTGTCTACCAGTAATTACATTAATCATAAGTCTCTAGTCTCCTTAGCAAATATTTTAGCATATGAGACAAGGCAATTAGACTTAATGAAATTTATAATATAGGAAAGATAATTGTGAATAGAAAAATAGAAGTCAAAGCACATGGAAAAGTGATTCTTATTGGTGAGCATTCTGTAGTTTATGGCTATGACGCCCTCGCTCTTCCTATCCAGGCCTTAAATATCACCACAACTGTTGAAGAAACTGATGGTTCTACTTGGATGGATACAACTCATTATCATGGTGCTTTTTTTGATGCACCGGATGAATACGATGGTATTAAATATATTGTAAAAAACTTACTTGAAAGAGTAAAAAACGCTCCTAATCTTAAAATTACTTATACTGGTGAAATTCCTATGGAACGTGGTTTTGGATCAAGTGCTGTTGTAGCTTTAGGAACTACCAAGGCTGTCTCACAATTTTTAGGATTAACTCTTTCTGAAGCTGAGATCATGGAAATTACTAATCACGCAGAAATGATTAATCATGGAAAAGCTTCCGGCCTTGACGCTGCTACCGTAAATTCTGATTACTTAGTTTTCTTCAATAAACAAGACGGACCAAAACAGCTTTCTCAAAAATTAGGTGCTACCTTATTAATTATGGATACGGGTGAACTTGGAAATACCAAAGTTGCAGTTCAATCAGTTAAAAAGCAAATGGATGAAAGTGATCTTAAAAAGAAACAAATTGCACGGCTTGGAGAATTAGCTATCGCAACACGACAAAATTGGTTTAACCAAAATGCAGAAGAGATCGGGAAGATTTTTAATGAGGCTGAAGACATCCTTGCCTCCTTTAAGCTTTCAACTGAAAGAATCGATAATATTTGTAAAATTGCCAATGAAAATGGCGCTTTAGGAGCTAAATTATCTGGTGGTGGCTTAGGTGGCATTGTAATTGCACTATGTCCTAATCAAGAAGTTGCTAAAAAAATTGCCGAAAAAGCTAAAGCTAATTTTGATAATGACTGGATTGAGGAAATTTAATGAAGAAAACTGCTCGTGCCCACACTAATATCGCCTTAATTAAATATTGGGGAAAAGCTGACCAAGCTTTAAAGACACCGTTAATGTCTAGTCTTTCAATGACATTAGATGCTTTTTATACTGATACTACATTTGAACATGATTCCTCGTTAACTGAAGATACCTTTATTTTAAATGATCAAAAACAATCAGTAGAAGACAGCAAGCGAGTTTTTAATTATATTCATTTATTACAAGAAAAGTTTGGCGTTAATGACCACTTTACAATTCGGTCTACAAACCATGTTCCTACTTCTGCTGGCCTTGCTTCCTCAGCATCAGCTTTTGCGGCTCTTGCAACAGGCTTTGCTGCAAGCTATGGATTAGATCTTTCTAAAAAGGAGCTTTCAAGACTTGCACGGCTTGGGTCTGGGTCAGCTACTAGATCAGTTTATGGCGGCTTTGTTGAATGGCAAAAAGGATTTGATGATGAGAGCTCCTATGCAGTTCCAATTGATGAAAATCCTGATCTCGATCTTTCCCTACTAGCAATCGAAGTTAATACAAAGCAGAAAAAAATTTCTTCAACGAAAGGAATGCAGTTAGCCCAAACCTCTCCTTTTTATCAACCTTGGTTAGCTAGAAATGAAGAAGAAATTGCTGAAATTAAACAAGCTATCCAAAATAATGACTTTACTAGAATTGGTGAACTTAGTGAACTAAGTGCCAACGAGATGCACGCTTGCAATTTAACTGCTAAAGAACCCTTTACTTATTTTGAACCGGAAACAATTAAAATTATTAAATTAGTTGAAGATTTAAGAAAAAATGGCATCGAATGTTACTATACAATTGATGCTGGTCCAAACGTAAAAATTCTCTGCACCTTAAGAAATAGAAAAGATATTATTTCAGCTGTTCAGAAAACCTTGACTAATGTTAAAATAGTCGTTGCGAGTTTCGGCCCAGGCGTTACTCTGCTTTAGTAATTTGAAAATAAAAAGATTAGAGGAATATTCGTTGATTACAGAACAAGCACCAGGAAAGTTGTATATTGCGGGAGAGTATGCAGTTCTTGAGCAAAACTGCCCTGCCATTTTAGTTGCAGTAAATGAATTTGTACGTGTTTCAATTGCAAAAAGTACAGGTACAAGTGGGTTAATTCATTCTAAACAGTATTCTCAAGATTCAATTCACTGGATCCGTAAAGGTAACCAAATGGTTATTGATAATCGTGATAATCCGTTTGAATACATTTTATCTGCTATTAACTTTACAGAACGTTTTTGTCTTGAACAAAAAGTTCCAATGTCTTTATACGACCTACATGTTAATTCAGATCTTGATTCAGCCGACGGTAAGAAATATGGTCTTGGCTCTTCAGCTGCTGTAACAGTTGCTACAGTGAAGGCTATCCTTAATTTCTATGGATTGCACTGTACAAAAGATCTTATTTTTAAACTTTCTGCTATTTCTCACTACAGCGTTCAAGGTAATGGTTCTGCTGGTGATATTGCAGCAAGTGTTTACGGTGGTTGGCTTGCTTATCAAACTTTTGATAAAGCATGGCTTAAGAAAGAATTAGCTACTAAATCTCTTAGCGAAGTTTTAAATGAAGCTTGGCCTGGTCTTAAGATTCAATTATTAACTCCTCCCGAAGGATTAAACTTGGTAATTGGTTGGAGTCAAAAGCCTGCTTCAACTTCTCAATTAGTTGATAAAACTAATGCAAAGAAAAAGTTTATTAAGACTCAATATGACACTTTTTTAGATGAATCACGGAAATGTGTTCTTGATATGATTAGGGGCTTTAATGAAAAAAATATTTCTTTAATTCAAAAACAAATTCGTTTAAATCGTCAGTTATTAAAAGACTTTGCTTCTCTTAACCATATTGCTATCGAAATCCCACGTTTAACTAAATTAATAGATATTGCCGAACAATTTAATGGCGCTGCTAAGACTTCTGGTGCAGGAAATGGCGATTGTGGTATTGTGATTGCAGATGAAAAAACTGATATCGAAGAAATGAAAAATAATTGGCGTAAAAATGGAATTATGCCATTGAACTTTCTAGTTCACTCAATTGCGTAGTGGGAAAAATTATGTCACAAAGATCTCAAAGAAAAGAAGAACATCTAGCATTAGCTAAGATGTTTTTTAATAGTAATAAAGATAATGATTTTAATCATGTTCATTTAATCCGCCCTGCTCTTCCAGAAAGTGCAGTAAGTAGAGATAGTATTTCAACTGAAATGTTTGGTCATACTATCAGTGCTCCCTTCTTTATTAATGCAATGACTGGCGGCTCTGATACTTCCTATACCATCAATCAACGTTTAGCTAAAGCGGCTGCTGCAGAAAATATTCCGATGGCTTTAGGATCCGCTAGCATTCTTGAAAAAGAAATTGATCAAATAAAGAGCTTTGAAGTTGCACGTCAAGAAAATCCTGATGGACTAATTTTTGCAAATGTTAATCCAACTACTGATCCAAAAGTAGCTCAAAAGATTGTTGACGCTTTAGATGCAAATGCATTACAGATTCACCTTAATAGTGTTCAAGAAGCTGTAATGCCTGAAGGCGATCGGGATTTTCATTGGATAGATAATCTAAAAGAAATTAGAGATACAGTTGATGTGCCAATCATTATTAAAGAAGTTGGAATGGGAATTGATCCTGAATCTCTTCGTACCCTTTTAATCAATGACTTTTCAATTATCGATTTAGGTGGAAGTGGCGGAACTAATTTTGCGCAAATTGAAAATGAAAGACGAAAGACTCAAAAATTAAACTTTTTAGAAGATATTGGTCTTTCTACTGTTAAAACGCTGCTTGCAGCACGCACTATCCCTGTTAATAAAACTATTATTGCAGCTGGTGGCATTACAAATGCACTGGACATTTTTAAGTCTTTAGTTTTAGGTGCACAGTATGTTGGTATTGCAAACTATTTCTTGCAGTATGCTAGCCAAGATTCCGAGACTTTGATTGCTGCTATTCAAAACTTAAAATATGAATTGAAACTTTTAACTGCTCTATTTGGTTTAGATCATATTTCTAAAGCCGATGAAGTTAAATATTATTTGGATACTGATCTTTACAATTTCACTCGACAACTCTATAATTAGTGCTATTTCGTTGGATGGCTGCTATAAGCAGCCATCCTTTTTGTTTTATTTGTTTTTTAAATGTTAAAGTAACAATTTTATTAATTTAAATACAAAAAGTAAAAAAGTTCATTAAATTAAATTTGGATCAATACCAAAAGTTAATTTAATGAACTTCGTTCTACTAAATAACAAAAGCTAATTAATAATGTTTTTATTCTTTTATCAAATGAATTTCCCGGTCAAATAATTCATGCATTTCTTCAGTAAAATTATGGGCAATAAATACAATTGTTGCTTTACTTTTTAACAATTTGTCTAAAATATCAATGGTTGAATTTTGATCAATCGCACTTGTCCCTTCATCAATTAAAATAATATCACTCTCATGAACTTGAGCCCTTGCTAAAACAATTTTCTGCCTCTGTCCTCCAGAGATGTTTAATTTATCAAGATCCAATTGTTTATTAATTCCCTTCTCAAATTTTTGCAGATCAGCAGATAAATTTACTTCTTCTACTGACTTTTCAACCTTATTATCTAGCTTGTTGTTAAACATAGTAATGTTTTCTTTAATTGAAGCTGGGAATATAACCGGATCTTGCGGTAAGTATCCAATTGTTTTCAAATCTGGATTAATTTCATTTCCATCCTTATCTTCAAAAATAATCTTCCCAGCACTAGGTGCTAATTCTCCCAATATTAATTTAAATAGGGTTGATTTACCAGTACCAGAATCTCCTGTTAAGAGAATCTTTTCACCCTGATTAATCTGAATATCCGGATAACTTAGTTTTTCGCCATTTGGAAAATTTAGTCTTAATGATTCTGTTTTAATTACAGCAGGCATATTTGTTTTTTGCTTATCTGAAACTTGAACTTTTTCCGCTACTTCATTTACTTCTTCAATTAGACTCTTTACTCCCTTCATCTCTCCCCTAGCCTGAGAGATTTCATTAATTGCTTGATTTAAATAAAATCTGAAATTTCCCACTATTAATAGAGTACTCATTTGTACTAAGCCATTTTTGACTAAAAATCCAGTCAAAACAAATATGATCAACCCAAACAATGCAGAAGCTATCCCGTTAATCGCATTAAGTAATTTAGTATAAGTAGTTTGCTTAACAGTTGCGTCTTCAAGTTTTTTACTAGCATTTTGAGTGACAGAAAATAGCTTTGCACCAGCTGCAAATTGTCTTAATTGATCTAAACCGCGTAGCCAGTCGTTTAAAGTATCTAAATATATTTCATTGCTAGTCGAAATAAGTTTATTAGCTTTTTGGAGTGGTTTTTCAATCAATTTTGGCAAAGCTAGAGAAATGGCTACAATTATACAAATTGTAATTAAGAGAGTCCAACTTAACATAATTAAATATATGATAATTGCAATAAGTTGAACAACTCCAAAAATTAGATTTAGAAGAGAGCCGTAGTAATTATCATTAATTAATTCTAAATCATTAGTTAGTCTACTTTGAATTTTTGAAACCGGATGATCTCTATCATCATGGAAATAATGATCTACTATCTTTTCTCTTACACTATTATTTAAATCTTGCGTTTGAGCAAGAAGTAGATATTGGGTCAAACTAAATAATGCATAAAACATTATACACACAGTTAAACTAATAGCTGAAATTATCAAAAAATTTGGTAAATTTCTTGAAAGAATAATACTCGTCTCTATTTGAACTAAGGCCGTCATAGCAATTGTTAAAAGAGGAGAAAGAATAGCTAAAATTGAAAACAGAAAAAAACGTGTCCTATTAATTCGAATAAAATTTCTTAAATTCATTATTCCTCTTCCCCTTTCTTAGCTAACTTTATTTCTTGATCAAACTTAGCTCTTAACTCTGGTGTAAAATTATGGGCAATCATTAAAATTGTCTGATCAGTTTTTAGCAACGCAGTAATAATCTCTTCAGTAGCTTTTTGATCAATTGCACTAGTTACCTCATCCATTAATACAAATGGTTGATGATAAATTTCACTTCTAGCTAATACGATCTTTTGTCGTTGGCCTCCGGATAGATTATTTTTCTTTAAATTAACTTCTGTATTAATTCCAGAAGGCATTTTATCTAAATCATTTTTCAGTTCAACATTATTAATAACATTCATTAATTGTTTTTCTGTTCTTTTAACAAACATCGTTATATTATCTTTAATTGAAATCGGAAAAACTATTGGATCTTGCGGTAAATAACCAAGGTTAGCATTGGTTATTGGTCGACTTTCCTTATCAAAATAAGTAATCTTACCACATTTAGTCTCAATTTTCCCCAACAATGCTTTAAATAAGGTGGACTTCCCTGTTCCCGAATCTCCAGTTAAAAGTACTTTTTCACCAGGTTTAATAGTGAAATTTGGATAAGTGAGAGTCTCACCTTCATCGTATGTGACTTTCAAATTTTCAACCGATACACCATAAGCAGCTGTCTTTACAGGCTGCTTTTCTTTTTTGCGTAAAGTTAAAATTTCCTCTCTTAATGTTTTAGTTGATTTAACTAAAGTAATTGAATGGGTAATTTCCCAAACTGCTGAAAAGATAGCTGATCCAAATGCACCCGCTACAGCAAATTCCCCAAAAGAAATAATATGATTTAGGAATAAAATTCCTGCAAAAAATGATATTCCTATTTGTGCTAAGGCATTTCCGAAACCATTGAACAAGTAGGAAGTCGTTTGGTATCGATAGTTTTTCTTATTTGCCTTAGTGTAATCGTCACTGGCCTTATGCAGCTGTCTTCTCAATCTCTCATATGCACTAAAGCGTCTTAACTCTTGCAGTCCACCAAACCAATGTTCAATCGTATTTAGCAACTTTTCATTTTTATCATTTACTTTCTTAGTTGCCTGAGCTGTTTTCTTTTCCATAATTTTCGGTAGAAGGAAATTAATCCCTAGTAATATCGCACTAACTAAAATCAAGCTCCAGTTCATAGTAACCAACAAAACAACAGCGATTAAAATTTCAAGAGTTCCACTCAAAATTGATACCCATGGAGTAGCAAAGTTGGTAGTTAATAGCTTAAGATTTGCTGTTAATTGATTTTGCATTTTGGAAGTTTTTTCATCTTCTGAAGAAGCATAGTAATGCTCAATAATTTCTTCTCTAATCTTATGAACATAGTCTTGGGTTTGTCTTGTGAAAGCAATTGTTGCAATTGGTAATAAAACTGCCGTCCCTATTTCCATCCCAGCCTGAATAAAAATCCAAAAAAGATATCCATTTAAGTTACCTTTAAGAATATTGTTTAATGAATCTTTAAAAAGATATTCTCCCATTGAACCCGCAACTGCATATAAAATATACAAACAAAAAATCAGTATTGAACGGGGAACATTAATTTTAACCAACTCTTTAAACGTCATTATTTGCCCCTCCTATTTTTATTTGTTATTAATTATACTAATATTTTTTTAATTTACAATCATATTTTTATAAGCGGACAAATTTATGACCTAAGTGGTATATTTTCGGACTTAGCAAGTATGCTATACTTATTTTATCTATGATAAATAGAGGTGATTACTAAGTGTTTATTCTAAATAACTTAGGATTAAGCTTAAAACTGAATTATTTTCTTTCAGTTATTAAGCTATATTTAATAAATATCCCCAAATTTGATGAAAGTTTGGGGTTTGTTAACTAAAATCTAGCTATCTTTTCCCTAAACTTTCATGTACTCAATAAATTTAAGTATTAAAAAGGAACGGGAAAATGACTAACAAAAATAACTATAACATTATAAACCTCTTAATCGGCCGGATCGGAACAAATGTTGCTGACTCTCTTTTCTATATGGCGATACTGTGGTACTTTAAAACCCATTTTAATTCACCAATGCTTCTTTCCGTAATATTCATAGCTGAATCTAGCATTGATATGTTTTCGTTTACTTTAGGGCCTATAATTGATCGTATAGATATCAAAAAAGCATTAAGATTAGTGACAATTACTCAAACAATGCTGAGCGTAATCATTATTCCGCTATTTAATAATCAAAAATTACACTTTTTAGGAATTACATTTTTGATAGTAGTCTATGTTTTGTCAACTATCGGCTCAACATTAATCTATCCTGCTGAAGACAAGATACTGCCCAATATAGTAGAAAAGAAAGAATTACCTAAAGTTAATGGGATTTTTCAGATGTCTTATCAAACTTTAGACTTATTCCTCAATGCTGGAGCAACAATTTTAATTACCTTTTTATCTATAAAAAATACAATTATTATTTCAGCATTAGTATTTGCATTTGCACTTTTGTTCTACACGCGTTTACACTTTAAACTTCCAAATGCCTCATCACCTGAAGGTAATACTAGCTATTTCAAAGATTTAGTAAGTGGTTGGCAAGCATTACGCACTAATAAAAATATTTTAATTTTAATCTTGCCTTTTGCTCTAACTAACTTATTTTATGGAATATCATCTGTTGGTTTACCTTACTTTGCCACCAAATACTTAAACAATAGTGCACTTAGCTATGGAAGTTTAGAACTTGCCTCTTCAATTGGAGGATTACTAGGCAGCCTTATCGTACAGCGACTTTACGTGAAAGACAGCCAACTAAGACTATTAATTGTTACTTGCTTAATGCTATCTGGATTAGCAATTGTTTTAGAAGTAATAAGTGCCCCAATTTGGCCTATTTTAATTCTAATATTTGCTCTATGTAGTACTTTCTGGATTAGCATCATGAACATTAATTTTAAGGTTCTAGTTCAAGAAAGTTTTTCTTCTAATTTATTAGGACGAATTATCACGATTAACAGCAGCATTGTTAATTGCATGATTCCGATTGGATCATTTTTAGGAGGATTTATTGTTAAAAACTACGGTGCTCGTCCAGCCATTATTCTTGAAGGGCTGGCTCAGCTAGTAACAGCTGTCTTCTATCTAATAATATTTTTAAAAAGAAAAAGAGCATAAATGCTCTAACTAAGGAGTTTTCTAATGAGTAATAAAAAAGTAAAAATTAATAATGCTGAAATAAAAACAAGAGTAGTTTTCTATCGTCCAAGTCAATGATTAATTTTAATTTAGAAAAGAGATTTTTATGGCGAAAGATTTGATTACTACAGTTACAACAAAAAATGATTTCAAACAGGCATTTAACAGTGCTCATCTTAATGCCTCCGACACAGCCATTGTCCATACATCATTAAGCAAGTTCTACTATGTTCCCGGTGGTCCTGAAACGGTCATCCTGGCACTTAAGGAGACAATAAGTAAAGGAACCATTATGATGCCTTCAGAAGTTTCGACAAATTGTGATCCAGCAAGCTGGGAGTATCCTCCAGTTCGTTCTGATCTAATTCAAACAATTAGAGATAATATGCCACCCTATGATCCAATAACCTCAGCTACTGATGGACTCGGAATAACACCTGAATATTTCAGAACTCTGCCTGATGTAGTTAGAAGTAACCATCCCTATCTACCAATCGCAATTTGGGGTAAAAATAAAATTCAAATAGCCAAAGAACAACCATTAAATCTTCCATACGGCATTAATAGTCCTTTAGATTATCTCTACAAAAATAATGGTAAAATAGTTTTTCTAGGGACAGACTATGAAACTTGTACTGCCCTTCACTATGCCGAATCAACAATTAATCGGCCAACCGAAACATGGTCAGCTGCTACTGGTCTTGATGATCAAGGTAAAACTACCTGGACTAAATATCAAAATGTTGACCTAGACTCTTATGATGATTTTAATGAGCTCGGATTAGCTTTTGAGAAACAATATCCCGAGTGCTTTAACCAGGTGAGCTTGAACAATAGTTTTATCAAGGTAATCGAAATGAGACCTTTAATTGACTTTGCTAGAGACTGGTTTAAAAAGAAAGATAATAATTGATAACAAAAAAAGTAGGATTTAAATCCTACTTTTTTCTATAAGTTTCTTTTTTTACAAAAACTCTATACGTTATACGATCACTGTCATCGTAGCAGCTCCGATAATGATGGCTAAACCAATTAAAGTAACTACCATTTCTTTCTTAGTCTTCTTTTCATGCAAAAACCAGATTCCTGTTAAAGTTGCTAATACTACAGATGTCTGTGACAAAATAAAACCAGTTGCTAAACCATTCATATTTGGTTGAGCCGAAATTAAATATGTCAATGCAGCAAATGCAAAGAAAAATCCAGAGATAATTTGTTTGTAAGAAACCCCTTGAGCTAAAGCGCTTCTTTGACTTGGTTCTTTAACTTTTAAGTAAACTGCATAACAAATAGCAACTAAGCACATTCCAATAGCTTGTGGTAAAAATGCTTTGGATCCATCAATTTTAGCAGCTTGAGGGGCTGCAGAATATGCCCAATATCCAATTTCACCAACTAATAAAATGATTACGGCTTTTCTTAACTTAGCACTGTTTTCATCAGTTTTATGTTCACTCCAGGTTGTCATCCAAGCACCTAAAATGATCAGCGCTAATGCAAGAAAACCTACTAACTTATCACTCGTACTTGGCCAATCTCCTAAAGCAAATACTCCCCATAAAGAAGTACCTAACAACTGAAAGGCAGTTGTAATTGGCATTGCGCGTGATGATCCAACCAAAGTAAAAGAATGAAAAGTAAGAATCTGTGCACTAGCCCAGCCTATTCCGGAGATAATTGACCAGATCAAAGCAGCACCGCTAGGCAACGCTATTCCTTGAACTAAGTTATAGACTAAAGCAAAGATAAAAGTACCAAATGTAGTACCAATAATTTGATTTACTGGTTTACCGCCAATTTTTGAGGCAATTGTCGGAAACAAGCCCCATCCAAGTAATGGCCCTAAACCAATTAATAAAGCTATTCCATTCATACACTAAACTTTCCTTAAAATATAAAAGTAATTGTAGTTTACATACGCAATTACTTTTATAGCTAAATATTTACTTTAAAAAACTACTCCACTTTCCAAAATTACATTAGAATATGGAGTTTCTTCACCAGTTCTAATAAATGCTTTAGAAGACTTTAAATCCTTCTTTAGTTCTGAATGAGGAATAAATTCAATCTCAACATTCGGAACTGTCCTCTTAATAGCTTCTAATTGCTTTGGATTTTCAGTTTTAATTTCCTCTGCAACATACATTTTTTGAACTTCTAATTCTTTCAAGACTTCTTCTAGAACATCAATAAATGATGGCAAGCCTGGACGTACAGATAAATCAATCTTTTCAGTCTCAGCTGGAACTGGAGTACCAGCATCTCCAACTCCTAGCCAATCCATGTGGCCCATGTCCGCAATTACTCTTGAAATATTAGAATTCATTACGCCAGTTTTTTTCATAGTTATTAATCCTTTTCTTAAAACGTATTTACTAATATTCTAATATCTCTTTTTAATATTAACACTTTTAAAGCAGTTTATGTACCGAATTTATTTTACTTGCTTCTCTCCCCTACCTCCTTAATCTTATATAAAAACCACCTAAGAGTTCCTAGGTGGTTCTATGCCTATTAAATTATTCTACTCGTCAAAAAAAGATTTTTGTATTTTCCATCAGATTATACATTTGTTTAGAACTCCAAGGTAGATATTCAGCCAAGGTTAAGCCTACCAAGTCATACTCTTTACTAAATGTACTAATTAAAATCCCATACACTTTGTTGCTGCATTTTTCCAACAGCGGCGTTGTCAGGAATCTCTTCTAATTCTGGATTATTGAAATATGTTGCATAAAAATTATTGGGTTCTGGACTCATCACATCGACATCTAAGTGAATATAAATATAATCAAAATTATTTTCTTTAATCCATTCCTTAGCCCTTTCAAAATTTAAGACATTTCCTTTTTCAATCGTATACTTAAGAATACCTTTTTGTCTTTCTGTAAAGAAGATTACTACGCATCATTAGAAATTCACTCCTTTTAATTGTATGATAAAGTCTATAGCAACTAGAGAGTCAAGAAAAGAATATATTTTCAATTGGAAAATATCTGGAGTTGTCTACAAACTTTTACTTGATGACTTAATAGATATTCTATAGATTTATTAAAGGAACTTTGAATACAAATTTTCTGCTCTAAAGTAGTATTTTTTGAAAGGAGCGTTTTCATTAGTGACAAATATTATTAACGGCCGTCAAATTGCCAAACAACTTAATCAAGAAACCAAAACCAGAGTTGATAAATTAAAAGAAGAAGGGATAATTCCAGGAATTGTAGTTATTCTTGTAGGAGATGATCCGGCTAGTGTAATTTATACACGTAATAAACAGAAAAATGCTGAAAAGTTAGGCATGAAATCTATCTTGAGAAAATTTCCAAAAGATGTCAGTCAAGCTGAAGTTTTACAAGCAATTCATCACTACAATGATGATCCAACTATTCACGCAATTTTAATTCAGCTTCCTTTACCTAAGCATCTTAATCAAACTGAACTAATTGAAGCAATTGCTCCTGAAAAAGATGTGGATGGTTTTAATTCAAAAAACGTTGGAAAACTCTATAACAATGAAGAAGGGCACTACCCCGTTTCTTGTACTTCCCGCGGAATTATGACTTTGCTTCATACTTACTTAGATAAAATTGAAGGCTTAAATGTCACAATTGTCGGCCGCAGTATCTTAGTAAGTCGCCCTCTTCAATCGCTCCTCATTAATGAAAATGCGACCGTCACTATGGTGAGTTTACACACTGATAATATCGATTATTACACTAAACATGCTGATATTTTAGTTGTGGCTGCCGGCAAACCTAATTTGATTAAGAAAGATCAGGTTAAACCTGGTGCAACCGTGATCGATGTGGGGATTAATCGAATGGCAAATCATCATTTAGTTGGGGATGTCGATTTTGATAATGTCAAAGAAGTCGCTAAAAATATCACCCCAGTTCCTGGTGGAGTAGGTCCAATGACTATCGCAACTTTAATGCAACAAACCGTCGATTTGGCTGAATGGAATAAATAGAAAAAGACGTTAAACAGTATTACATTACTTAACGTCTTTTTATCTTCTATTACTTTCTCTATCTCAATTGATTCGAGCTAGAGCCCAAGATTTGTTTAATGGTCTGTGAATCATGGTAGTCAAAAGACTGACCAAGATTTTTACTCTACCTTTTCAAAAACTTCACATACCATTGGTGCTTGAGGATAAAATTCTTTACCCACCTCTTGATATTCCCAATCAAAAAAATCATCATGGGCTCGACGCCAATATTCATAACTTCGATCACCCTCACCTTCATGGTAGGCGTGTTCTTTAGAAATCAAATCATAAGGAACAATTTCCACTACCTTATCTTGAATAACACAAACAGGTTCTTCTTTACTATTCAAAACAATACTCCACTCACCTACCTGGGGTAGTTTTTCATTTTTATCATAAAATTCATAGGCAGATGTGGTAGCTGTTTTTATCCTTCGGTTTACCAAGTCAGCCAATTCGTCTGCATCTTCAGCAGTTGCTCCAAAAGCCCATGCTTCTACCGGAGTATCACATTCTAAGTTATGTTTTTGACAAAAATCTTGCCAAAATTGTTTCAATTGTTTATTCATTTTTACCTAATTTTGTTAAAACTTTCGATCCAATCTCTAGCCCCGCACTGTGAGATTCATACCCCCAGTCGCGTTCATCATAGTTTTCTATATCAGCCAATGTATCAGCAGTAAATAAAATTTGAGCGAAATCCACTTTTCTGAATTGCGCACAAGCTGCCAAAGATGCACATTCCATTTCAACAGTTGCAGCTCCTAATTGACGAAAATGTGCAACTTTCTTGGGCGTTTCTCTGAAGAAGCCATCAGTTGTCCAAGTTGTAATTTCATCATATTTAAGATTTAAAGTAGCTAATACATCTTCTACCTGTTTTAAGAAATTCTGATTCAAATCGATAAATTGACCTGGCTCCATATAATGAAAAGACGTTCCTTCATCGCGAATTGCCCGTTTGACTAGTAACATCTCATTTTCTGGTAAATCAGTTAACGCCCCCGCATTACCAACAGTTAAAACTTGTTTCACGCCATAACTAATCAACCAATCAAGTAATTGGACCGAAGCCGGTCCTCCAAGCGGTGCTTGACATAAAGTAAAATATTCACCGTTTAATTCAACTTCATAAATCTTAGGACTAAAAGATACTGACTCAAATTCACCTATAGTGCGGTGAAGATGTTGATCTAAAAAAGCATCAATTTCATTTTTAGGAACAAATGCGTAAAGCAAGCGTGAGTGAAAACGAAATGGTGCCTGATCATGATCTGGTTCAATTACTGCATGATGATTTGAGTCAAAGTTTAAAATAAATGGTTGTTCTGTTTTTTCTGTCATAATTATTTCTCCCTATTTTGGACTTAATTTACTTAGAACTTTAGATCCAATTTCTAATCCAATTCCATATGATTTACGTCCCCAACCTCGGCGATCGTAGTTTTCCATTTTTGCTAATGAGTCTCCGGTAAATAAAAGTTGAGCAAAATCTACTTTTCTAAATTGTGCGCAGGCTGCTAAAGCTGCACATTCCATTTCAACCGTATCGGCTCCTAATTGACGAAATTGAGCAACTTTTTTTGGTGTTTCTCTGAAAAAACCATCAGTCGTCCAAGTCGTAATTTCATCGTATTTATAGCCTAATTCTGAAATTGCTCTTTCAACTTGAGACAAGTATGCATGCTCTAGTTCTACAAACTGACTAGGTTTTAAATAATAAAATGAAGTTCCCTCTCCTCGAATTGCGTTTGTAGGAATGAGCATTGTATTTTCTGGTAAATCATTTAATGCACCAGCATTACCAATCGCTAAAACTTGTTTAACTCCATAATTAATTAACCAATCAAGCAATTTTGTAGCTGCTGGAGCGCCTAATGGTGCTTGGCATAATGTAAAATATTTATTTTCAATTTTGACCTCATAAATTTTAGGTCTAAATGAAATAGTGCGAAAACTTCCTAAAGTACAGTGAGGATATTGATCTAAGAAAGAATCAATTTCTTCTTTAGGAACAAAAGCGTAAAGTAACTTGGGATGAAAATGAAACGGTAAGTCTTCAAAATCTGGGTCAAGTACTGCATGGCGATTACCATCAAAATCTAAAATAAATGGTTGTTCTGTTTCTTTTTTCATTCTTATTCCCCCTTACAATTTCTGTAATATCTTAAAGCAAATTTCTAATCCACGCCGATGCGAATTAGTTCCGTCATCTCGTGGATCATAGACTAGTTCATTAGCTAAAGTATCAGCTGTAAACAAAATTTGAGCAAAATCTAATTTTCTAAATTGCGCACAAGCTGCTAGTGCTGAACACTCCATCTCTACTACGGATGCCCCTAAATCACGAAATTGCTTTACTTTTTTCGATGTTTCTCTAAAAAAGCATCTGTAGTCCATGTCGTCACTTCATCGTATTTGTAATCTAGCTCAGTTATTACATTTTTTACCTGACTTAAAAATTCAGTGTTCAAATCGACCATTAGACTATCTTCTAAATAATGGAAAGAAGTTCCTTCATCTCTAATTGCCTTAGTGGGAATAAACATTTCATTTTCTGGTAAATCTACAAGTGCTCCTGCATTTCCAAATGCTAAAACTTTTTTAACCCCGTATGCAATTAACCCATCAAGTAATTGTGTGGCGGCCGGAGCTCCTAAAGGAGCCTGACATAAAGTAAAGTATTCTCCGTTACTTTCAATTTCATAAATATCTGGCTGAAAGGAAATGGTATCATACGACCCTAACACTTTATGGGGAACTTGTTCTAAAAAATTAGCAATATCTTCTTTAGGAACAAAGGCAAATAATAATTTAGAATGAAATTTAAAGGGTTGTTTTTCATAATCGGGTTCAATAACAGCTTTGGGATCTTTATCTATTTGTAAAATACATCGCTCTTCTTTCATACATACTCCTATTCAAAAAATGGATAATCACCTTGATAGTAATGCTCAATAAACTTTAAATGCTGCTTATTAAAAATATCCGGTAAATTATCTTTAGAAAAATATTTCAACTCTAATGTTTCTGAATCTGGCTTCTTATTCGTTTGGTCTACTAGCTCTACTAAAAATTCAATCACAACTGCTTGAGCTACATCCCCATTAGGATAATGCTGAATAAAATCAGTCGAAATTCCTAGCAAAGATTTGATTTTCACTTTTAATCCTGTTTCTTCTAAAAATTCACGAACACATGTCTCTTGAGCAGATTCTCCAAATTCCATTGCTCCACCTGGCAGACCCCATGACTTAAAATCCGACCTTTTCTGCAACAAAATTTCATCTTGATCGTTAACTAAAACTCCACCAGCAAAATTTAAAATTAGTGGTTCATGGCCTACCTTTTTACGCAAGTTTTTAATGTAATCTTGTTCCATCTATTTCTTCTCAATCGTGTCTAACATTGTCTCTCCAATATGTCTGAAAGCCAGATCCTCAATTTTTTCAGTATAGTTAAAAATGCCCACTGCAGTAGTAAAAATCAAATATTGTTTTGTTAAGTCAGATAAGTGATAATTAGGATTCTCACTTGAATACCTCGCCAGAAATGATTGAATCAATCCTTCATTTAAACCAAAGTCTTGGTAAAACAGTTTTATAAAATCTTGGTAAACTGGGCCTAAACGCGCTTTTTCAAAGTCAATAAGTGCTAGCTTGCTATCAACATATTTATAGTTTCTGAGGCCCACATCACCATGCAAGACAAATTTTGAATGTTGAGATAATTCTATCTTAATTTCTTTTTTATAAGGTAGAAATTTACCAGTAAGTTTCTTCAATCTTCTTTTGTATGAACTTTCTTTAAAAGAATCTATTTCAGCCACGTAATCATCAAACTGTCCATTAACAAGCTTAATTCTTATAAATGGTTTCACCTTTAAATGATATTCTCCTAATACTTGTCCCATCTCAAAAGCTAGATTAGAATCAATCCTTTCTCCTATATCTTTTGGTGAGCAATCTTTTAATACTAAAATAAACGTATTATTAAGAGAAAAACCGCCTAAAACACGATCATTTAACTGATTTGTAACCATTTTTTCAGTGTAATAACCTTGCTCTTTTGCAAATTGTTTTACAAAAATCGATTGCCGATATAAATTACTATAGCCAACAAAAGTGCTGTTAAGTGATTCATGATTAATTTCGTGCAAGTCAGATTCCAACCGCCTATTTAATTGATTAATGATTGTTGACATAGCTAATATCCTTCATAATCTTTTTAGTTTCTTGCCTTAAAGTTGTTCGACTAGAAAACTTAGTTTCAGAAATAAAATTTATATAGTCTTTTTCTTTCCACCACAAACGCATTTGTTTTTCTCCAAAAGAGCTAATATGCCTTTGTTGATGCCGCAATATTGTTCCTTCAAAAGGAATATTAAAATAGTAGGCAAAAATTTCATCACCAAAAAGTTGTTGAGCTAACTTAAACAAGGGTTCATACCATTCCGCATTCAGAATTCCTTCTAAAATTACGTAATTACAATGTTGATAGCCATATTGAAGGAGGTCTTTAAATAATGGTAACCCTAAAGTGTTTTTTCCATCCTTAACTCGCAGCATATCTCGTCTAACTGTATCTTGCGAAATAAGTAAGGTATTTCGTGGCAAACGATTATGGATTTTCTTGGCAAGAGTAGTTTTTCCACTACCAGAATTACCTCTGATGATAATTAATTTAGGCAAAACAATCACTTCTTTCTTAAACGTAAGATTGCTAAGTTATTTCTTCTGCTTTATCAACGGAATTATTAATAAAACAATGCTGAAGTAAGCTGCTGATACAAAAAACATTACTTTTAAATTTCCAGCCCACTTCATAATTGCGTTACTTACAAATAAAGAAAGACTGACTAAAATTTCAGCAATAAATGAAACTGTCGAAAGCATAGTGGATTTATTGCTTTCTCCATAAATTGCTTCATTACTAGTAGCAGAAATCTGTCCTGACATCATCCCCATTAATAATTCAATTAATAGAAAAAGGGTCAATAACAAATATTTATTTTCTAAAATTCCACTCAAAACAAACACAGAAATCATGCACAGTGTATTTAATATCGTGATGCTTCTTGAACTAGCAAATGTTGATATCCTATTAAATATGAGTGACCCTAAAATAAGTGCACACATAAACAAGGTATAGACAAGAGATAAGTTAAAGCCTAATTTTTCAACATAGATAATTGACCAATATATTAAAATAAATTGCGTCCCACAATCATATCCAATGTTTAGCAACAACAATATCCAGAAATTTCTTTTTTTAAAGAAACTAGCCATATCTTTAACATTATTATTTTTTCGCTTATGCGCTGCCTTATTATCCGAAAAAGATAAAAACTTTATCATGACAAAAATAAACGCAGGATATATTCCTAATCCTATCAAAGCAAACCAAACTGGCGCAATATCTCTAAATACAAAAAGTCCAGTTCCAATATTTCCACCTATTAAGGTGGTTAAATTTAGGATAATAACTTGCATCCCCATTAATTTGCTATTCGGAGAAAGCTGATTTTGCTCCTGCAAGTCGGTTATATAGGCAATGAGTGTTCCAGAATTAAGTGCAAGTCCAATTCCATATAAGAGTTCGGCTAAAGAAAAGAATAAAAAGTTTCTAAATAGAATTAGGATTAAAAAACTACTCGCAATAACTATTGAAGATAAAGATAGAACTTTTAACCTTCCAATTCTATCTGCTAAGTACCCTGCTGGTAGCAACCCTAGCATGATACCAATATTTTGAAAGGATTTTATTGAACTGATATTAGCATTCGGGATGCCATTTTTAGCATAGAATAATGAAAATATTCCTGACATTGATGATCGGAATAGTGTAAACACTACCGTAAAAGTTAAAAATAAAACTGCAATTTTAAAGTTTACACTTTTTGATTTCATAACCATCAACCCTCTTTATTTTTTATACTGCTACATAAACTTATTTCTACTCAAACTCCGCTTCCCAATATGGATCCTGATATGCCTTAAAACACATCTCTACCTGCTCACGTGATCCCTTGTCTTCACTCAACTCGGGTAAATCATCTAACGCAAAATAATCACTTGCAATTGTTTCATCATTTTCTTTAAAAGTTCCACCAGTTGGCTTACATAAGAAAAATACTGTACTAATTCCATAAGGATACATTCCTTTATAGTGCTTGTTACTATCATGAATCGCAATTAGCTTTTCAACTGTAATATCAATGCCAGCTTCTTCTTTGATTTCCTTAATTACGTTCTCTTTAACTGATAGATTTACCTCACACCAGCCACCAGGGATCGACCATAAGCCATCACTTTCTTGGACCAGCAACATTTTATTATCTTTAAAAATAGCTGCTCGCGTTGCAATCTTAGGAGTTTGATAGCCTATTTCATTACAAAATAGATTTTTTACCTTCTCAATTGGTAAACCTGCCTTCTCAGCCATCATTTCAGCTGAAATATCGCGGATTTCTTGATACCTCTCAAGATCAAAATTATCTTTTCCATATGTTAATCCAGCTTGCGCTAAGCTTTGAAGACGCATAGCCCAATCAACCAGTTTATCTGTCATTATTTTCACCACCTAAATCGAGCACTAACACAATTTCTTCCCCATCTTTTTCTCCATTCGAAACAAACCCGGCTTCTTTGTATAATTTTTCCGCCCAGTCGTTTCCAGGTACATAGGACAAATATATTTTTTCACTTTCACCTAGAGGCTTTGTTCTTATCTAATCAATAAGTTTATTTAGTGCTTTTTTGCCTAATCCTTTTCCTTGGTATCTTTGGTCAATCATAAAACGCCAGATACAATAATTATTACGCGCTACTCTTGGTGCTCCGTCCCAATTGAATACATTAAAGTTAATCATTATAAAACCAACTAATATATCTTTTTCATACACAGCAAAAGTTTCAACTCGTTCATTTTCATTCTGGGTAGCATAAGCTTCTAATAAACTAACTGTATTAGTCGCAATATATTTCTTTTGATTTTCCTTAACTTGAAGATTGACAACATCCCATAAATTTTTGTTCGTTATCTTCTTAAATTCCATACCTGTTCCTCCTGATTTTACTCGTTCTTCAATACAAAGACTTTATGATCATTTTCATCATCTTTCATATATTCAAATCCTGCACGCTGGGCCACATGTTGACTAGCTAAATTATCTTGAGCCGTTCGTAAAATTAAAAATTCTAAATTTAGCTGTTTAAATGCATACTCGACTAAAAACTCAACAGATTTAGTCATAATTCCTAAATGCTGCACATCCCCAGAAAGCCAATAACCTACTTCACCTGAGCTTTGATTCAATTCGTGCAAATCAATCATTCCACTAGGAACACCATCAACTAAGATAACTAAATTGAATGCCTCCCCAGCAACCATCTTTTCTTGAAACATTTTAATTGATGCAGCTTCATCTTTAACAGACTTAATTTTTTCAACCCACTCTAAATATTTAGAAAATTCAACAAAATTCTTTTGAAGTTGATCAAACAGAGAAGCGGCTTGCCAGACTTCTGGTAAAACTAATTCAATTTTCTTATTTCCAGTTGAAAAATTATGTAAAACAAATGCAATATATTTCATAAATGATGCTCCTCTTTTCTCAATTATTGAATTACATTAAATTTTACTTAAGCATATTTAATATTTCAAGAGCAAAATCATAAAAAATATTCATAAAAAAATAAGCAGTAATTAGTTAAATAATTACTGCTTATCGTAATAATATACTTTTATTTTATTAAAAACTCACTAACTAGTTTTAATACTTCAGGTCTGTTTTTTCCGTTAAACATGTGTCCCTCATCTGGAATTAAATGGAGCTCACTCTTAGGCAAAAGTGTATGGAATTTTCTTGAAGCATTAGGTGACACGACTTTATCTGCTAAGCCATGAATCAACAACACTTCTCGATTATAATGTTCCGCTGTTTGATAAATCGGTAATAATTGGGCCGTTCTAAAGTAAGCTCCGCCCACTTCAAAGCCACTAACATTGACAGTTTCAGGGATATGCGTTGGATCATAAGTACTACCCTGACAAACTCCATCTAAAGCATCGGACTTAAGAGTTGCTGCAGGAGCAAGTAAAGCCAATTTTTCAATAACATCTCGATAATATCCAGCCAGCATTGACGCTACTACTCCACCTTGCGAGTGTCCCACTAAATAGATATGTTTTGCCTTAACAGTATTACGAACGTAATCCAATATTTTTATTCCATCTAGGATTTCGCTGTAGACAGTCATATCTTCAAATTTACCATCACTTTTTCCGTACTCATCAAAGTCAAAACGAATTGTTGGGAGCCCTTGATCATTTAAGTAGTGAGAGAGAGCATACAAACTCTTGCTGTCATCATAACCCAAATCACCTTTAAAACCATGCATTAAAATAGCAATTGTATCATTTTCAATCTTGTTGGTTCCTTCAAGCAAACCATGTAAGTTTGGACCATCACGTTTAATTGTAGTCTCCATTTTCTTCACCTTAGTTTATAACTTAGGTTCAACGTAATACTAACGATTAAATAGGCGAGAAATAAAACCTTTTTTCTTATTTTCTTGCTCTTTTTGCTCAGTTAACTTTTCAACTGCTTCTTGCATCATCTTGTTCTGTTCAACTTGAGCTTTAAGTAAAGCAGTCACATTATCTTGCTGCTTTTCATCTTTATGCATTCGTTCATAATGCTTTCTAATTAATGGCTCACCAATGAACTTATCAAACTTATCAATATCAAGACGCATTCCATTACCGTATTGCTCAATTGCAATACCGCCTTCTCGTGGGAACATATTAAAGTAATTATCTAGAGTTTGATTAATATTCTCATATCCATTAGCTTTAAAATCATTAAAAATAGCTTTTGAAACATGGAAATACTTATCATCCCCATCAGTAAACGCAATATGTTCATAATGATCATCAAGAATTAACATTTTCCACGTAATACGGTTGCGATCAATTTTATAATCGTAGTTAGCTCCTAAAATATTCTTTAGACGATCATAATAGCCATATTTCTTCAAAAGATTTCCTAAGATTTCTTTCGTTAAGCTCAAATAATCTTCGATTAGATTTGCCTCTTCTTCACCTGTAAGATGTACTAAACGATTATTGAGTTCAGAAACTACATAGCGATAAATATGGTCATTATTATCATTAATTAACATATTATAGTTAATTTCTTGTTGATTTGATGGAAGCCATGGAGCTTCAAAGGATAAGTAATATACACGCTTGGTAATTTCTTCAAGATTATTAATTTCTTTACTACCTGCATTATGGTTCATCGCAAAGATATTAATATTATGAATTCCTTTAATCGTATTAGACCATTGCTTAATTGCATTCAGGGCTACTTTACTGTGGAGGAAATTACTATTCAATTCATCGACAATCATCGGAGAAATAAAACGTTGAGAATGCAAATAATTGTCTAAAAATCTAACTGCTTTATCAGTTCTAGCACCATTACCATCATTAATTTCAGTGTATTGCAAACTATGAGACTTGTCTCCAGTAAATTTTTTAAAATAATCTCGTACTAACAATGTTTTCCCAGTAGTTCCTCGGCCAATTAACACCATCGAAAGAGGAATCTGATCAGCACTTTTTGAAAAATTAGATTTACGATATATTTCACGAATTTTCCAAATCATTGGAGCAGTCATCAGATAAATAAATGCAGAAAGTGCCTGGTGACTTTCATCTTTTACCTTATTCAATTTAAAGCTTTCAATAATTCTAACAAAAGTACGAACATCATCTTCACTAACTATGTCCGAATTAACTTCAAGCGAATGAAATAAATTAGTATTGGTATCTTCAACAATAATATTATTATCTTGATAAGCCCAAACTGGTTTAGGATATAGAGTGCTAGCTTTTATTACACGGTTTTGAGATGCATCACTAAAGTCTTGATAGACAATTTTCTTAACTTCTTCACGGACCTTTTCTTCATTTCTTCGTTTATTGCCTTTTTCCGTAAAGAGTTGCTTAGCTACTTTTTGAACAGTCTCAGGATGGAGCTCATAAGTTTCTTCTTTTTTCTCAGCATCCTTAGTAATCTTTACAATATCTTCCGGATTTACTTCAACAATATTTTGTTGGACTTTATCTACTACTTCATCTGCAATAATTGCAGTAATTTGCTTTTTAGTTTTGCCATATAGATTATTGATAATTTTTCTATCTAAGTATTCAACACTATCTTCTTTGAAATTTTTCTTAAAGAGCTTTTGATGCTCATCATAGATTTTTAAATCCTGTAAATCATTCTTCTTGCCTTCATACATCCAAAGCATTTCATGATTTTGCTTTAAAGCTTTTTTAGTAAGATTCATCGAACCATTGAAGATAATGAAATCAATATCATTTTCAATAATGAAATATTTACTATGAAAAAGTTCATCCTTAGTGAACCTTAAATTTAAAGTTTGATTTTCAATTCGATCTAAAAAGTCCGAATCCCGACTTAAAGATAATAGCTGCTTTACTTTATTCGAGACATTTAATAATTGATCTAAATTCTTACCAGTTTTCTGATCTTCCATCCCTAAAATTAGATCAATCTGTTTAAAGCGTGGCAAAAGCTCTTTCTCTATTATTTTAAAACTTCCAACAAAACTAACTCCCTTAAAAGAGTCATATCCTTCGACCAACTTAAAGAAATCTGGTTGTTTAAGCATTACATTATTCTTTAAATCATAAATTGTTAGCATATTTATCCCCTTTCTTTTTATTTTTTTGAACATATGTTCGTATTTACTTACATGGAAATTATATCATAGTTTTTAAGACGAAAAAATAAACTAAGAATAACTTTTCTTAGTTTATTATTATCTTTAATTATTTTTCCACGAATTAACAAAAAATAACAACTGCAGTTACAATACCGATTATCATAATTAATCCAAAAGTAGTTAATTTACTGAATTTTCTTGTTAATAAAAGGTAAGCTAATATTATTTGAATCAGCTCTGCACCAATCCGAATTATATTAAGATGGACTCGGATACTAAATATCCAACAAATAGTCACGATCGCAATTATTGCGATACCATACCATTTTAAAGCGATATTTTGAAACCAATCTTGAAAAATAAAATATACGCTGGCTAATAAATAAGGGACAAGCATATGTACTTCTAATTCCATTTATCTTACTCCTTTTGTAAACTCCGTTCTGTCTAATGACTCTTAAGTTAAAACTCTGATCTGAAATTATGTATTACTTCATAAAAATGTTTTTCTAAAACTCACTTTTTTTCTAAATAAAGCTCACGTAAACGATCTCTTAATTCAGGTGTCACATCCAACACATTTTTCAAATATGCATCCATGGTTTGATATTGCTCTTCGATTGTAAGTAATACCGTATCAAAAAAGGAATCAGAAGCAGAACTTAAGATTCGCATATTACTCCTAAAGGTAAGGTTTTCACCTGCATTTTCAAACTTTTTATCACGTTCTGCTCGATAATGGGAAAGAATGGAATTAGATGCTAAGTAATCTTGACGAATTACTTCTAAATCAACACCTAAAATATATAAAACAAATAAAACTACAAAACCAGTACGATCTTTTCCTTCGGTACAATGAAAAATAGTTGCTCCATTTTCTTTTTCAGATAGAATAGTTAAAACTTGACGAACTGTATTTTGATCATGAGCTTTTACTACGTGATCCCTATAGTGGTCACACATCATTTTAAAAGCGGCATGGGGATCATGATGGTATAAATCATCTTCTCGTGATAAATCTTGAATCCCACCTAAAGTCCCTTCTTCTTCAGAAAGAGGCAAGGAAATATTTTTAACACCTTCAATTTGCGGATCGGGGTGGTCTTTCCTTTCACTCTTTGATCGCAAATCAATGATTGTCGTTAAACCGTAATTTTTTAAAAACTGAATATCCTCATCAGACATGCGGGTAAGTGTTCCCGTTCTAATAAGTCGGTGTGTCTTTATCTTTCTTCCATCTAATCCCACTATTCCACCCAAATCTCTGGGATTAAGGATACTATTAACTGGCAATAAATTCGTTGTCATGAATCATCCTCATTAATTATTTTCTCTATTTCTGGTGCGATTAAACTTTGTTGAACTTTCATATTTACTGGATGATAGGTTGAATCAATACATTCATCCCAATACTCAATATGTTTCTTATCTATATAGCTTTCTGATTCTTCAACATTCTGACCATTCTCGCCTTGGACAGAATACCAGTAAAAATATGTATATCCATCTTCCTTCTTTTCACTAAAGACAGTCTCAACATACATTTTTTCAGCAGCCATTGTTTTAACTGTATCTACGTGATGCTCATTTAAAAAATTCATCCACTCCTGTGCTTTTTCCTCTTTACCTTTCTTAATTCGAAAGCGAGTTAATTCAATTTGTGTCATTTTCTATCCTTCAATCTTTTTTCCATCAATGTATTTTCGCCTTTTATTAATTTCCATCTTTCTAAGAATATCTTTACCAAGATCGCTTCCTACCATTTCTGAAATTCCTAAAAGAAAAATTGCAACATCTGCCAATTCTTCATTGATGTTCTCCGGATCATCCTTTAGCCACGCCTGAAAAAGTTCATTTACTTCCCCATATAATAGAAGAAGTTCAAACTTAATATCAGTAGTATTAAAATTATGGTTTTTCTTATTTTCAAGGACAGCTTTTTGTAATTTTTTAGTGTCAATAATCATTTTTAATCCTTCTTGCTAAAATGTTCTTCAATATAGTCCTTAACGCTTACATTTAATAAAGATAAGCTATTTAATTTTACGTAGATATTTTCTAAAAGAGACTTTACATTATTAAATCGATAAAATTCTATCAGATCTGGTGCATAAGGATTAAAATCAAAACTTTTTATCCAACTAATAAAATCCTCATTAGAAATTTTTTGATTTTTAAAAGCTTCTATAAAAACATCTGATAATCTATACTCTTCTCCATCAATAAAGCGTCTATCTACCCGATTTAACATTTTATAAGTTGATGAGAGAAAGAGATGTGCTATTTCAGGATCAAAGTTATCGCTCTTCATTCCATCCGCAATTGCATCAGAACAATGAGCAACTGCATGAAACCAACCATACTTTTTAGAAAATCCCGTAAAATCAGATTCTTTAGACAAATAAACTAGTAAGTTTTTGAACAATTCTTTCTCTTCAGAATCGGTTAAAATTTTGAAGTATTCTGATTCTGAGTCATTATTGACTTTAATGATTAAATCCCAAAATAAGCAAGTAAAGGATCTGGTCAGTGTAGGAATTCCTGTTTCATCAATTTTATAAAATAAAGTATTCTTTGTTTTGATTTTCTCTATCATAAAATGTGCTTGATCTAATGAAAAATTTTCTTCTAAAAATCCTTTTCCAAGACTATTGCACACTAGAGAATCCCTAATTAAACTGTCCGGATCCCCAATATGATTAAGCATCCAGTTTATTTCTTCATTTGTGTATATAGGCGTAGACTCAGGTAACTTATCTTTCAGTTCTTGTATCTTCATAAGCCTTCTCTGTATTATTATCGATCTATTTTATCTAATTCAATCTTCAACTTTTGCTTTAGTTCTTCAAGCTCTTTATCATTCAATACATTCTCTGCACTATACATTTTTTCTCGTGGATACCACCATACTGGTCCTTTGCCATGGTAGCCGTATTCTCCTAAATCTCCGCTCACTCTTGGAAACAAATGCCAATGCAAGTGAGAATCGCCATTTCCCAGCAATTCGTAATTCATTTTTTCACATTCAAAAGCTTTTGAGACTGCTTCACCGACTAACGACATTTCTTCTAAGAAAGCTTGCCTTTCAGTCGAATCTAACTCATATAGTTCATTTTTATGTTTTTTATAAAGAAAAAGCGTGTAGCCCTTAAAATGTTGATTATCACCCAATACCACATAACCTGTTTTTAACTCTTTCACAAAGAATTTATTCTCATTATTTTTAATCAGTTCAATTCGTTCACAAATTAGACACATAGATTTTTCTTCCATTTTTTGTTGTTAATAGTTTTCAAAAGTCATACTTTTTAAAAATACGTAGAGCTTGTAATGCTAACTTTAATCGGGGAATGTAGCCTTGCCAATTATAGTCATTCCTTCCTTGATTATATTTATATTCAAAAATTAAAAAAGAAACAGAAACATAGTTTAGTTCAATATTTTGTTGGTTGCATATCAACGGCCATTCTACGTCCGTTAGTATTTCTTTTGAATTTTGAATAATAGTTTTTCCAATTTTACTATTGAATGCGCAACATCCAGCTAAAATATCAAGATTACTAATTTTCAAAATATCTGCTGCTACTTTATTAGTAATCTGTTCCGTCTCTGTCCAAGTATCTGGATATGTTGAAAAAGTAGCCCAATCTCGACCAATTATTTGATATCCATTTTCTATTTCCAAGTTATCAATAAAAGTAACAAATTCATCTCTTGTATTTAAAATAGCAGTAATTATTTTATCAAAATCACAATACAAATAGAGGCAGTCGTCTTTTTCATGAGCTAATGCAAAAGTTAATACTTTTCTTCTTGCATCAGCTGCTCCCTGGGCTGGTATAGTTATAAAATTAATGTTATTTTCTTTAAACCTATCTCGGATATTTTGTGAAGTAACGATACTTACACTTAAATAAATATTATCAAAGTATTTTTTTAGATGATTGATTACATCAATAAGTTCACTATTCATAATATTCGGATGATGAACAGTAGATATCAAAATTTTTCGCATAATAATTCATCTCAATTCCATCGTATCTTGTGAAAAAGCAATAGGAAATTCATCTGACCACTTTTCAGTAAGTGTATTTACTCTCTCAAAACCAAATTTCCTGTATAAAGCTTTTGCTCGTTCATTATCAGTAAATACTTCTAATCTAACGGGTCTCTCTAACTCAGTTAAGGCTTTTTTAATTAACTCAGTCGCAATCCCCTTACTTTGATAAATTGGATCAACATAAATAAAACTTAACTCTCTCGGCCGAAAACCAATAAATCCAGCTAATACCCCATCCTCAAACGCTACATAAATTTTACAAGACAAAAAATAATCTAAATATGGTGCATCTCGTAATGGTAAAAAAACCTCTTCCAAATTTTCACTATGAAGTTCTTGTTTTCTTGCTCTATCCATTACTAAACACAACTCATTAAAATATTTTTGTTCATAAGATTTGATCTCTAGCCTCATTTTTAACCTAATTCTATTTACATTAATCATTTTTTTATTTATTATTAATCTACCATAATTTTATATTTTTACAATAACGAATTGGAGATGATTGAATGAAAAATAGAGTTAAATATATCCTTGCATTCGTTTTTTCAGTTTTTTGCATTGGTCTATTGATCTTTGCAGGGTATTTACAAATTAGCGAACATAGATACAAAGGCCTCGGTTGGTATGCTTTAGCTATCATAGTCTTACTTATTAGTGCTTTTCTTTACTTGAGAAATGCTATTAAAAATACTAGTATTGCTGACTTAGATAATGCAGAAGACAATGATCCTGATCTAAAGCTGCTAGAAACAAAAGCAAAAGCAAAAGCCTTTGATATTATCAGTAACACCAGTTTTTGGTGTGGTCTTGTATTAATGATTTATGCTTCGAGTCAATTACATGAAGATCCCCCGTTTTCATACATTCTTTTAGCCATTTCTGGTACAACAACAGTAGTTTGGCTAATCACAGTATTAGTTCAACTCTTTTATGTTGTTAAATATGAGAGACAAGTAGATGACACTAAAAAATAAATCATTAACTTTAAAACCATTTAGCTTACAATAACGAATTGGGGATGATTGAATGAAAAATAGAATAAGGTACATTCTTGCAGCTATTGTTTCAATAATTGGTATTGGATTATTAATATCGGTATCGTATTTACAAATACAAGCTCACAATTCTAGACAAATTATTTGGTACATAATAGAGATTATCATTTTGCTCAGTGCCGCCTTTTATTACTTTAGAAGCGCAATTAAAAATATTAGCGATGATAAAGGTAATAAAGATGCTTCTAAGTTAAAAACAATTGAAACAAATTCAAAAATAAAATCATTAGACTTTATAAGCAATCTAAGCTTCTGGGGTGGCATGATACTAATGATCTATGCCTCACATCAATTAAAAGATGACCCTCAATTTTCGTATATACTTTTTGCTATTTCAGGCACTTTAACAATAATTTGGTTAATTACCTTAGTAGCTCAACTTTTTTATATTGTTAAATACGGGAGAAAATTAGATGACACAGAAAAATAAACTATTAACTTTATCTTCCTTTAATTCACAGTATTTAAAACATATTTGGCGAGACGGTTTTCAAGATGAAAATCCTGAATGGACTAAATGGAATGCACCCTATTTTAATGATTATCATGCTTATCCTTCTTTTTCTCAGTTTGAACATAGTCCCATTACTGACTATCTACTAAGCAATTCTTGTAAATGCATCTGTTTGGATGGAAAAGGCATCGGGATGGTTTCAAAAAATTGGATAGATGAAATAACCCGCTGGCTTGAAATTGGCATAGTTATTTATAATCCCATCTATTGGCACGGTGGAATAGGTAGTCGAGTACTAAAAATATGGATATCTGAAATTTTTGACCAATATCCGGAATTAGAGCATATCGGGTTGACTACTTGGAGTGGAAACCCACGAATGATCCATCTTGCTCAAAAACTAGGTTTTAAAAAAGAAGCTCAAATTAGGAAAGTGCGTTTTTATAAAGAAAAATACTATGATTGCATGAAATACGGCATTTTGCGTGATGAATGGATTAATAAAAAAGACAGTGATTTTATCTTTGAATCGCTGTCTCTGACTTAATTGCTACTGGATCTCACAATCATTCTTATAGAACTTAAAGCAGGCGAAAAATACTCTAAATAAAAACTGATACATCATTTTTAAATAAACTTTGATGCATCAGTTTTTTTGTCTTCTAAAGAATTAACAATTAAAACCGTATTTCTACTTATTTCATTACTAGTCAACTTCTTTATTGGTATATGATCATCTGTTGATTTTAGGTTTACTTCTTCTATATTTCATAGCCCAATTCTACTCCTTATTATTAATTAATATTATAAATAACTCCTACTGAACTAAATAATGCCACTCCCCAAAATAACCCAACAAGCAAACCTAAAAAGAAAGTTACTGGTCCACTTAATCTCTTGATCATTAATTTATAACTAAAAACAATCATCAATGATTCCGAAATAATTACAATTTCATTGACATATGATTTCAATCCAACTAAAGGAAAAATCAAAGCTAAGCTTACTGTAAATATTATCGCACCCACGTACCATTTCCATGATATTTTCTTAAATAAGTCTTGAAAGCCCCAAAACAAAAAGGCAAATAAATATGGAATAAAGGTATGCATATCTATCCAAGTATTTCATCTTTTCACCTATTTCTATTAACAAACTTTTTGATCAAGAAAAGAAACTTTTCGATAAAATTATTGATTTAAGTAAATAAAATATAGTAAAAAGGTACAGCCACTACATATAGCGTCACTGTACCTTTTTAGTATATTTTCACTTATTTTCTAACCACTTTATAACGATTGCTTCTATCTTCTACTTGTTCTTTATCAGCTGAATAACCAATTGGCAAGAGCACGGTAGTTTCATAACCTTCGTCCATTCCCAGTTCTTTTTGAAGTTCAGGAAGCTTATTTAGTGCAAATACTCCGCCCATTACATAAACTGATCCTAAACCTAAATCTGCCGCTTCTACCATTACATTCTCAGCAGCTACAGAAGCATCCCTTTCACCAAACTGGCTGTCCTTTTTAGTATTAATCATAAATATTAACGGTGCGTTGTAACAAGAATTGTCGGTACTATCTTCTATCTTTTTAAGTAGTTCTGGTTTTGTAATTACGCTAAGTTCCATGACATCAGTTTGGTGCATGGCACAAGGTGAAGCTTGAAAAGCATCAATTAGCTTTTGAATTTTTTCTTCTTCTACTTCTTCATTAGTATATTTTCTAACTGCTTCTCTTTCAAAAATTGCATTCATAATGTTCTTCTTTCAAGGTGAAACTATTTACTATCTATCTAAGTTTATTTTACTCTCTCATAGAGAAATTGTAATAAAAGACCCTTAATTGAAGCTCTTGATAGTTATTTTTTCTTCTTCTACCTATCTTTGTTAGAATGACGTTGAAAGCAATATTGTCAACGAAAGGACGATAGTTATGAATATTGAAAAAGAGGTATCTAAACCAATATTTAAAGCTACTTTACTAGCAATATCTCTCTTTATTATGATGCCTTCAGTTATTTCTCCTGCTCTTCCCTTAATGGAAAAAGCCTTTCCTAATATTCCTCGTGTTACTGTTGAATTACTAACTACTATTCCTAATTTTGGAGAAATATTTGGTCTTTTAATAAATCCTTTTCTAGTTAAAAAAATTGGTAGAAAAAAAGTAATTTTAATTGGATTAGCTCTAGTTGGAATCTGTGGAACTTTACCAGTAATTGTTAATAGTTTTTGGCTAATATTTATTCTCCGCATCTTGCTTGGATTTGGTATTGGGATTTATAACTCCTTAGCCGTCAGTTTAATTATGATGATTTATGAAAATAATAAAACTGAACTCAATCGCCTATTAGGGTTCCAAAACATTATGAACGATGTGGGCTACATCGCTTCTGCCTTTATTATTTGTTATCTAGTAACATTATCTTGGCACGCTGTTTTCTGGGTATACATTCTTGCCATTCCCGTATTTTTTATGTTTGAACAATTTATTAAGGTTCCTAAGAGAAGCCATCATTCTTCTGGAAAACATTTTTCTCTTTCTAATATAAAGCAAGCTTTTAATTCAAACATTATTTATCTCAGCATCCTTACACTTTTAATTTATATTTTCTACATGGCTCTTGCTTATAAACTTCCTAGTTTTATCGTAGATTTTCATTTAGGAAATGAAAGTATGGCTTCGTTAATGCTAGCAGTAATTGCCATTACCGGTATTCCATGTGGCATGGCATTTAATTGGCTTTATACTAAACTAAACAAATGGGTATGGGTTTTATGTATGGTTTTAAATGCGCTTGGCTTTTACTTAATTAGTAGCGCAAGAAATACCTATGTGTTAGTAACGGGATGTATTGTACTTGGAGCAGGTTTTGGAATTGTGATGCCATATATCTTTAAGGCTATCTCCTTAAGTGTTCCTGACCAATTAAGTAATCTTGCTACTACGTTATGCTTAATTATGATGGACATTGGGGCTGTAATTTCTCCCTTTGTTATTTCAATCATTGCCAAGAATTCCGACAAGGCTCTCCTTTCCTCAGCTATCTTCTTTGGAATCGTAAGCTTAATTGAAATTGCTAGAAATATGTACGCCAATCTAAAACATAAGTATTAAATACTTTAATATTAATCTAAAAAATGCTGCTAAATCTAAAGCTTATTAAGCCTTGATTTAGTAGCATTTTTCTTGTATTAGAGTATTTCAAACTTCTAATTAATCAAAATCTACATTATTTAGAAAATTGCTTAATTGTTCAATTATTATCATTAGATATTTTCTTATAAAAATATTTAATAAATCTGAGTTTTACGCTATATTTATTTTAATACTTCTTTTGTTTTAGTAAGGATTAAGAATAAAATGACCAATAATATTTTGAAAATCAACTCAAATACTTATCAATTATTTGAAAATAACAAAAGTATCGGCACAATCTCTACTTATACCAACGACTATCATAATCAAAATTGCTATCTTAAATTTAACCTTCTTACGTATCCACTCTCTTCGCCTTTTTCTTTAATCATGCAAGATAAAAAGAAGCCACTACAAGTTATGCTTGATTCAACTGAAAAGTCTTTAATCGATTTTTTAACTAAAAATGGCTTTCAATTAAAAAGACGGTGTTTTTCATTAACTGTTAAAAAAGATAATATGAAATTGCTTCCTGAAGAAAAAATAACTATTCAAAAATTCGATATACACAATAATAAATATTTAGACTGTTGTGATTTTCTATACCAATATTATAAAAATAGTCATAAAGTTGTGTCACCACTAACTATCTCAAAAGATCAGTTTATTAAAGAAGTTCCTACTAAAACAGGATATTATCATCTTAATGAAAATTTTCAAATTGAAAATATTATTTTTACTGAAAATAATGAGATTGCTTATATTTGTTCTACGAATCCAAAAACATGTCCTAAGTTCATTCAAAGCGTGCTATTAGATATGTTCAGTTCTTTCGAAAGCATATTTTTTGAAGCAGACGATACTGATTGGGCAGCAATGGACTTACTTAACCAGTTTGATGTAGATATAACTCAAAGTTTTAATACATATATTCTAGATACATTCATTACTAAAAATAAGTTAGACAATAATCTTTAATTAAAAATACATCCCTTTAGGCAGAAAATACTGGCAATCAATATTTATTTTAACGTTGATTACCAGTATTTCTTTATCGTCAATCTTTAACTAAATGAATTTCACGATCAAATAATGCACGCATCTCTTGATTAAAATTATGTGCTATAAAAATAATTGTCTCTTTTCCCTTAACTAAATTCTTTAAAATATTCATGGTTGCCTTTTGATCTATCGCACTAGTTCCTTCATCAATCAAAATTATGTCACTTCCATGTACTTTAGCCCGGGCTAGAACAATTTTTTGTCTCTGACCGCCCGAAATATTTAGTTTATCTAGATTTAATTGATGCTCTAATCCTTCCTTGAATTTAGAAATATCATTAGCGAAATTAACCTCTTTGATTATAGGCTCTACTTGAGAATTTAATTTTGAATTAAACATAGTAATGTTTTCTTCAATCGTTCCAGGAAATAGATTTGGATCTTGTGGAATATAACCAATCTTCGACATATCAGGATCAATTTCTTTTCCATCTTTATCTTTAAAAATAATTGATCCTTGTGTCGGTTTTATTGAACCTAAGATCAATTTAAACAAGGTAGATTTCCCAGCTCCGGAATCTCCAGTTAACAAAATTTTTTCTCCAGATTTTATTTGAATATCAGGAAAACTTAACTTCTCACCATTTGGAAAAGCTAAAGCTAAATTCTCAGTAGAAATTAGAGCTGGCTTTTTCTTCTGAATATTTGAATTATTCTGTAGTGGTGCAGAATCACTGCTAATTTGGTCCATTAGTTCTTCAGAAGATTTCATAAAACTCAATGCTTGGATCATTTGTTGCAAGCCAATGGAAATATTAGCTGCAAAATTTTGTACTGACATAATTGCACCAAAGAGTACTTGTCCTTGAGTGATCATGTATCCCGTCAGAGAAAGAAGGATCAATTGTCCTATTGAGTTACATAATCCATTTATTACAATTAGTTCTTGCTGGGTACCAGTTTGATGAACATGCGCTTTTTCAATCTTATTGGCTGCCTGACTCTGAACTTGAAATAGCTTGGCACCAGCAAAATATCTACGTAATTCTTCAACTCCAGAAAACCATTTTTCCAACACATCTAAATAATGTTTATTTTGAACAGAAACATTGGTTGTCGCCTTTTCCATCTTTTTCTGAACAAGTTTAGGAATATAGTAAGATGCAATATCAATCAAAATACTTACAACAAAAATTTGCCAATGAATTGTGAGTAAGGCAACTAAGGCACCAACAAACATTGTTCCATAAAAAGGAACGATAATGTACCAATCAAAATAATTTTCTCTTACCATCTCAAGATCGTTAGTCATTCGATTTTGAGCCGCAGCTATTTTGTGATACTTATTGTCCTTAAAGTAATGACTAGCAAGATTATTACGAATTTTTTTATTATATTCCTCTTCTTGAATGCGAGTAACAAACTGAATGTAATAAATTAAGCCTTGGGCTGCTAAATATAAGACTCCGATAGCAAGACTTGTCCATAACACTCCCATCCAGTTTTTATTCTTGATGAAAGTTAACCAATACATTTGGACATATCCTGCACCAATTGCGCCCAATCCAGAAATAATGGATAAAAAATTGATATAAATAAATCTAAGGTAGTTTGTCTTGATAAATCCCTTAAAGCTCATCCCTAATCACCTCCATTTTTCAAGTTGATTTTCCGATCAAACATGTTCTCTAGCTCATCATTAAAATTATGAGCAATCATGACAATAGTAGTTTTCTGATCAAGTAAATTTTCTAAAATTTTCTTTGTTGCTTTACTGTCAATTGCGCTCGTTCCTTCATCAATAAAGAGCCACTTTGATCCGGCTAAAATTGCTCTAGCCAAAACGATTTTTTGCTTCTGTCCTCCTGATAGATTTCCTTCATCTAAATTGATTTCATGCTTTAGGCCATCTGGAATTTTTTTTAGGTCATTCTCAAACTCAACTTGTTTAACTACCCTTTTTACTTTCTTATCAAGATTTGAAGTGAACATTGTCATATTATTTTCAATAGTGTCAGGGAAAAGAGTATTATCTTGTGCTACATATCCAAGTTCATCCGGATTTAGTTTAATTTCTTTACCATTTTTATCTTCAAAAATCACTTGGCCCCTAGTTGGTGATAATTTACCTAAAATCAACTTAAATAAAGTGGATTTTCCACTACCACTATCGCCTGTTACTAAAACTTTTTCACCACTTTTAATAGTTAAATCTGGATAAGAAATAAGTTCACCATTCTTAAATTGATTCTGTAGGCCATTTATCTGTAATTTAGCTATTTTTTTATCTTGATGCTCATTTTGTAAAGGTGCACTCGCGCCTTCTAATGAAGTTATTTTTTCATTTAATTTCTTTGATGATTTAATTAGATTCCACTGAGCAGCAAATTGTGCAGTCCCATTCATAACTGTTGAACAAAATTGAATTGTTGTAATAACGGCACCAAAGACTATTTGTCCATTAAAGTATAAATATGCAGCCAGAATCATCAAGATTATCTGTCCACCTATATTAACAATAGAGGTAGCTAAGTCGGCAATAGCAATAGTTGCACCTTGGTGAATAGCAGCCTTTTTATAATCAGCAGCTGCTTGATTCATGGACTCAGAATAAATTCTAAAACTACTATATCTTCTTAATTCATCTAAGCCATTAATCCAGTTTGAAATTACTTTTAAAAGTTTTTCATTGCTTTTAGTGACTTCAATCGTCGCATTTGAACTCATATTTTCAAATGCCTTTGGCAACAAAAGTGAGACTAAAGTTAGGATAAGCGTTAATAAAACTAAGCTCCAGTTATAAGAAAATAACACTACTATTGAAAAAATAACCATCAACCCATCTAAGAAGGCAGCTTTAATTGGTGTTAAATAGTTTCTAGTTAACTGATCTAAATTAGCAGCTAAATTATTTTGAATTGATGCTGTATCATCAATTTGCTTCTTAAACAAATATAGGCTGATCTTTTTTCTTATTTGATGTAAGTAACCTTGACTCTGTTTACTGTACAAGTAGTCTGAACCGGAATTCAATAATAACCGGCAAATATCGCAAAGTATTGATAACACCATAAAGGCTACAAAACCTAAAAAATTTAAATTCTTTAAATTATTAAATGCCGGCGTCATCAAATACTGAGAAAGGGTATCTATTACAGCAGCAAGTATTATCATTAACAAAATTAGAATAAAGCGACTTTTATTTATTCTAAATATTCCGCTTAGCTTCATCCTTAACCTCTCCTTTTAATTTTTTATTTATATTTTAATATTACTGCGCAGATTTTAATTTACAAGCTATTTTTATTAAGTGGTCAAAAAGATAAACTAAGATGCAAAATTATACAAGTTAAGCGGCATAGATCGCCAAGTACGTGTATTTTTACTGAAAAAAACTATAGTAGTATTTTTTATGCTTACATAAAGTTATTGCTTAAAAGTTACTATCAATACAACAAAAATGATTAAATAATCTTTCATTTTTACTTAAAGTATTAGATAATATCATTAAATTCAATTAATGGAGGCTATAGGGATGACGTATGTTTTTATAGGAGTAATTATTTTATTAATTCTTATCTATTTTTTATGTGGTTTGCGAATCGTACCGCAAAATTATGTCGGTTTAGTCGAAACGTTAGGTAAATACTCTAGGACGGTTAAAGCGGGTTTAGTTTTTATTTGGCCAATTTTTCAAAGCTTGAGAAAGGTAAGCTTAGCTTTGCAGCCCTTAGAAATTTCCAAATATCGTATTATCACTAAGGATAATGCTGAAATCACAACCAGCCTAACCTTAAACTATCTTGTCACCGATGCATACAAGTATTTTTACAACAATACTGACTCTGTTGAATCAATGGTGCAATTAATTCGTGGTCATTTACGTGATATTATCGGACGAATGGAATTAAATGAAGCATTGGGTTCAACTAGTGAAATCAATGCCCAACTATCAAAAGCAATTGGCGATTTAACTGATATTTATGGAATTCAAGTAGTTCGTGTTAATGTGGATGAATTGCTTCCTAGCCCAGAAATTCAAAAGGCCATGGATAAGCAGTTAACTGCTGACCGTGAAAAAACTGCCGCTATTGCTCGTGCGGAAGGTGAAGCTAGAAATATTGAATTAACTACTAAAGCTAAGAATGATGCATTGGTTGCCACTGCTAAAGCAAATGCCGAAGCTGTAAAAACTCAAGCTGATGCAGATGCTTATCGAATTGATAAATTACAACAAGCTCTTGATAAAGCCGGCGATGGCTATTTCAGAAATCAAAGCCTAGATAGTTTTAACCAACTAGCACAAGGACCTAACAATTTAGTTGTATTAGATAAAGATGAAATCACTGATTTAGGTAAAATTCCAGCTGCTAAAAAGATTTGGGATCAAAGTGAAAATTAATACGAACACTAAAAAACTTCTACCATTAAAAAGTAGAAGTTTTTTTGCTCTCTTCTAAATTGCTGTCCATTTTTTGTGAAAATGTGTATTTTTCCCAATTACTTAAATTGATTCCAATAATCATCAGTTGATTCTACAATTGGATCTTCCGGTAACTCATGTCTTTGAATTAGTTGATTACGAGCGATCGCGTACTCTAAAGAATCTTCTTTTGATTGGAGAGCTTTCTCCATCCAATATAATTTTTCTTGCGAAAGAACTGCTACTGAACGGCTATTAGATCTAACAATCTAAACTATTTCATCATCATTAACTTAGTCTAAGTATTTCGTTAGATTTGCTCTAAAATCACTTTGAGTTAATACCAATGTCATGAATTTTCCTCCTTAGTATGCATATTATAGCTAATTCATCGGCAATATCGGGTCTACAACCTTTAAAAATTAAGTAAACGAACTATATTTTCTGTAGTTCTAGCCACATTACTTGGTCCATTTTTCAAAGCAGTTGAAAGATCACACGCTCCGGGAATAATTCCAAAAATTGCAGTGAAGCCTTCACTATATAAACTATCAATTCCTTCCCCTAGATAGCCTGCTAATGAGATAACTGGCTTATGATACTTTTTACCTAATTTAGCAACTCCATATGGTGTTTTTCCAAATTTAGTTTGAAAATCTGTGCCACCTTCTCCGGTAAAGACATAGTTAGCATCCCTAATTTTTTCTTCTAGTTTGGTTACTTCAATTGCAAGATCTACTCCTCGCCTCATTTCACAAGTAGTGAAAGCCATTAAACCAGCTCCTAAACCACCTGCCGCTCCCGCGCCTGATACTAAGGCAACCTCTTTATTCAAATCACGCTTAACAATTTTAGCGTAGTGCTGTAAATTATTTTCAAGTTTTTCAACCATTTCTGGTGTGGCACCTTTTTGCGGTCCAAAAACTCTTGATGCACCATCTTTACCAATTAATGGATTAGTAACATCACTTGCTAAAATGATTTTTACATCTTGCAATCTTGAATCTAAGTTAGAAATATCAATTTTGTCTAGTTTATCTAAATTTCCGCCACCAAAAGAAATTTGATGATTGTTTTGATCGAGTAGTTTTGCTCCTAAAGCTTGAGCCATGCCGCTACCGCCATCATTAGTGCTGCTGCCGCCTAATCCAATAATAATTTCTTTAACGTTGTGATCTAAGGCATCCCTAATCAATTCACCAGTACCAAAAGTAGTGGTTATCATTGGATTACGCTTCTTCTTTTCTACTATTTCTAAGCCACTCGCCTTAGCCATTTCAATTACAGCAGTTGTCCCATTACCTAGAATTCCATAATATGCACTTATCTTATTTTCAAGCGGACCTGTAACTTCAACTATAACTCTTTGACCATGTGTCGCATCTACTAAAGAATCAACTGTTCCTTCTCCACCATCTGCCATAGGTACTTTAATCACTTCAGCAGCTGAATCAGCTTTTTTTATTCCATTTTCCATCGCATTACAGACTTCTTTTGCTGTCATACTTTCCTTAAATGAATCAGGGGCTACTACATATTTTGTCATTATTAAGTCCTCTATTTTTATTATCTATGTTTATTCTATTATTTTTCACTGTATAATACACTTAAAGAATAGTACATTATGTTTTAACTATAAGCGTAAAAAAATGAAAATCGGACTTATTCAAGGAACCTCACAAAAAGAAAAAAAAGATATTGGAGCATTACATCAAACAAGCCGTCTCACCTGACGATGAATTAATCAATTTCGGAATTTATCAAGACAGGACTACTACTTTATCTTATGTACAAATTTCACTAGCAATTGCTTTATTGATTAATAGTAGAGCGCTTGATTTTGTTGTTACTGGTTGTAGTTCAGGACAAGGAATGATGCTTGCATGTAATACATTTCCAAATATTCAATGCGGCTACATCCCTACCCCACAAGACGCCTATCTATTTAGTCATATTAATGACGGTAATGTTGTTTCTTTTCCTCTAGGCCTAAACTGGGGCTGGAGCGGTAAAATTAATTTTTCAGAAACTATGAAGGCTCTTTTTATTAAACCTTGGGGTAAAGGATATCCTACGGGGGAAGCAAAACGTAAAATAAAAAATACTAAAGAAGTGAAAGACCTTAACCAGCTAACTAAAAAAACTATGATTTCTTTTCTTCCTGATCTAAATCCCGAACTCCTTATTCCAGTTCTTAATTATGATCCTGTTTTTGATTTTATTGTAAAAAATGGAACAGATCACGAATTAATTGATACACTCAGAAAAATCAAAATTGAATATAGTAAATAATACTTCTACCCTAGACTAAGGCGGAAGTATTATTTTCATACGGATAAACATGCCTAGAATCTGATTGAAACTCTTTCACAGAAATTATCTTATTTGCTTCATCAAATTTAATAATTGATACACCATCAAACTCACTAATTTTATTTCTATAATTACATTTAAAATACCATTCAACAAAAGCCATTTCATTATTAATCCAAATATTCTTAATTGGCCATTCCACCACTTGGCCATTCCACCACTTGGCCATTCTTATTCCAATCTTTATACCAAGCTATAATTTCAGCTTTATTTCTATAGATTGGCCCATAACATTCACTATAACTAGCATTTTTATTGAAAGTATCTTCAAAATCTTCAAAGTTTGGAACAATCCACGACTTAAAATATCTTTTTATTACTTGTTCTTTACTCTTCACTGTCATGCCCTTCTATTTTTCAAAGGATTATAGAAAAAGGCAGAAATAAATTTCCACCTTTAACATCCTATCTTTATTTAACTTTAATCGCCTTACTATAATCAAGTCCCTGCAACATCTTTGCAAAATTAGGACGCTTAGTCTGCTTATCCATTACTTCACGTAAGCCTGGCGTTAAAGCTTGCTCTTTTTCTTCTTCATCTGACAACTCAGTAATTACTTTATCTCCTTTACCTGCAACCACTTTTGCCGCAAAATTAGCATCAATTATTTGGGCCCTCCCAGCAGCTACTAAATCAGTGTATTTTAAGGCATCTTCAGCTGTTTCTTGACTCATTACGTCTCCCACAATAATTAATTTTGTCTCTTTTCCAATTACCGGTTTAAATAATGCTGCAAATGTTTTATCAGAGTCTTTCGGTTTTGCCTTATAGTCCGGTAATGATAAATGAATATAGTCAAAGTCAAAATTATTTGTTAAATCATTAATTAATTTTGTTGATTCGTGCCAGGTATAACCTACATTACCTGGATTAATTTCTTCTGGACTAATCCGATAACCAATAATAAAGTCCTGTGGAGCATACTTTCTCACAACTTTGAAAACTTCTTTAGCCACAGTTAATGGGAATGCTTCGTAATCTCCCCACTTATCTTGACGATGATTTGAAAAGCGAGAAAAGAACTGTTGAATTAAATAATGATTGGCACCGTGAATCTCTACTCCATCAAAACCAGCTTCAATTGCTCGCTTAGTCGCTCTACCAAAATCTTTAACAACTTGTTCTACTTGTTCAGTAGTGAAAGCCTGAACTCCATAAGGTAAAAATGGATAATTGGCACTATCTGGAGCATATACTGGCAACCCTAAATGTGCACGATAATTTGCTTCTCGTCCTGTATGGGCAATTTGAAGTAGGGCCTTATTCCCTCCTGATTTCATCGTTTTTGCCATCTTAGTCAAACCAGGTAAAAACTTATCATCATAAACGGCTAATTGTGTTCTATTATCCGCCCAAGTGATTGCAGGTCCACCTGCTGGGCTCACATAATTATATTCTGAAATTACTAAACCTGCAGAATTTGCACGTGCTTTCCAATAAGAAATTGTATCTTCACTAACCATGCCATTTAACCCACTGTTGGTAAGCATCGGTGGTTGCACCATTCGATTATTAATAACTGCACCATGTTTAAAAGTTACTTTGTCGGATAATTTTTTCATAACAATGACACTTTCTATAATCTTCTTACTTTTTATTAGTTTATGATTATAGTATAGTGCTAATTTGTTCTTACGTAAAGTAAGTTATCCAATTATTCGAATTTCAAAACTTCATCAACTGGATATCTAACTGACTTAAGTTCTTCTACATTTTTATCTGGTTTTCCAATAGCAATCCCCATTACTGGAACATACTGCTCTGGATCAAGTCCCATTACACTTGCAGCTTTCTTTGCATCATAACCAGCCATTGCATTTGTTTCATATCCATGTGCTCTAGCAATTAGCATCAACTGCATTGCAGCAAGTGAAGAATCAACCATTGCATCCGCAGTAAGCATTGTTTTATCTGCATGCTCATATAATGGTAAAAATGTATTATAAACTTTATCTAGTTCTTCTTTTGAGATTCTCTTTTCTGCATACATTTGATCCCATAATGCCCGGTACTTCTTAAAGGCTAAAGTGTTACCAAAAATCTGAATAACTGCACTTGATGTATCAATTTGCGGATTATTAAAGGACATGTAAAATTCATGTAGTTTCTTCTTACCTTTATCAGTATCCACTACTACAAATTGCCATGCTTGTAAGTTACATGCAGAAGGTGCCGTAGTTGCTTCTTTAACTATCTCTCTTAATTCAGACCGAGAAATTTTCACATTTTTATCAAAATGCCGAACCGAATGACGATTGAGTAATACATCACCGAAATTATTGTTTTCAAATTGTGCCATATATTTTATCCTCCTATGTTTATTAGCGCTTACATTGAGTATTATAGTATAAAATTTATGATATAAAAAAGGGATACAACATCTTTTAAAATGTATATCCTTCTTCTTTTTCTATTCTGCTATTAATAACAAAGCTTGATAATCTTTCCGTGGTAAATGAATATATTTATCATTTTCAACTTCTTGATCAAAATCTTCCACTGTTTCATCCCAAGCATTAATAAGCTTGGCATGATATTTCTTTCCCTTTGGCAAAAAGCTTAAAACTTCAAACTCTGGCTGATTTTCGCCAAAATAAACTAACCATTTCTTTTCATCTGGTGTTGAACCAACTGCTAATTCCCATGTTGGTCCACTTGTGGCCTGTGGATTTACCCAATCAAAGCCATTATCTTTTAGTAAGTCATATAAGAAATTAATTTTCTTTTGACTTTCACCATATAATTTTCCTCCATGAGCCCACCAAATTGGACGTTTTGTATGAGGCTTATCAATGTAAGTTTCACCATGAGTACATCCTCCTCCACGTAAAACCACACGCCAGAAATTGTCCATCATGCCTTTGGCAGTATTGTCACCCCAGCCAAATTCAATATTACCTTCATAGCGACATTCATCATCGATAAACGGTTTTTGATATTCTTTAATCCATTTTGGAATTATGAAAACATTGTCACTTTGGATGCTTAAATGTGTAATCCAAGGCTTAGTATGATCATACCAATTCTTAGTTGTATCTTTATGTTGAGGTGGATCATAGAAATTATGAATAGGTTCTAGGTGTTGTGACGGATCTTTTTCATGAACGAATTCACCTATTCGATCCCAATCTTTTAATGGAATTTGTCCTACTAAGTTCATCAAATCATATTCATTTGCAAGTGCCCACCATACATTTTTATATGAAGCAAGACGTGCAATAACATACTTTAAGTACCAAAGATTATTTTCTAATCCCATACGAGCAAAGCCCCAACGGTCATAGGGACTAAATAAAATTAAATCAGCCTCTATGCCAAGTTTGTCTAGTTTATCAATGTTATTTTCCAAATTTTGAAAATACTTTGGATTTGGTCTCGTATAATCAAAACCAGTTTCATGAGCATCAAAAACCCAATCATTTGCTCCACGCTTATATCTTAAAAATCCTTCAAATGGATATATTTCTGGTTCCTCTTCATTATATGAATAGCTCTTAGGAAATACGAGCATTCTAATTTTATTGAAATTATTATTCTTTAACGTTTCTAGTGTTTCTTCTTGAACCTCTTTTGGTTGTACAGTCCATGCATAAGCTGTAGTTCCAAAGGGAATATAACTACTACCGTCCGCATAAGCAAAATGAGTTTTGCCTGCTACCCTAACCGGTCCATGATTATCCTTGCTTGCCTTAGTTACTGTAAAATTATCATTTTTTTCATCTAATTCTGGAACGTTCTAGTGTGTCGTAACAGTATATTCCCCCTCAACTTCGGGCATGTAGCGAATTTTATATTTTCCATCTCCATCGTAGAATCCATCAACTGTAATCGAATGATTATTTCTATCAAAAGTTGCACTTAATTCAACATCTCGAAATGGATTTCCATCAGTCGGTCCATCCAATGTTAATTCATATCTTTTCCACTTTTCTACTTCTTTCATTTTTATTCTCCTTCTTATTTAACAGCCTTTGCCGAAGCTTTTTTAGTGTTTCTTGAAACCGCAAGTACTACAAATACCAAGGCAATTACTCCTAAAATACCTGCGCTAATTCTCATTTGATCAACCGCAGTAGACAACCCAGTCATTCCACTCAATAAAGCTATTACATATGGTGATGCAAATGCACCTAAATTGTTACAAATCTGAGCAATTGAAATAATTAAGTTACTAATGGAACTGTCTACTTCACTTAAAATACTGTCGTAAACATACGGAATAATTAAGCTTGAAATCATCATCAACAATAAACCAATAAAGAAAATAGTCATATTAGGGGCTTGTGAACACACAATAAATCCAACTGTACCTAAAGAAATTGCGACTACTGGAGTAAAATTCTTTAGTACTTTGAAAATACGAGCGTATGCCATAGAAATTAGAGCTCCAACCAGACCCGCAATAGCAATTTCGGTAGACAACATCCCCTGATTTGCCAAATGATTTTGTTGAATAACCAGAGCTGATGCTGTTGCTTCAACCATAAATGCCGAAAAGTATAAAAATAGCATTAAGAACGCAACATAAATACTTGCCAGAATTTTTGCATGCTTAGATCTCTGTTTCTGTTCTTTAGTAGATGATTTTTCAAGAGTAGTTTCTTTTTCCATCTTTGGGGTGTAACCCATCATGAATAAAATCAAAAATGGAATAATAAATAGGAAGTAAAGAAAAGTTGCTTGCCACTTAATTCCCAACAAAAGGCCAGCTACAAAAGTCATTGAACTGTTTCCTAAAGTTCCCATAGCACCTTGAATGCCAATTAAAGTTTTTTGTTCTTCTCCACTAAAACAGTCTCCAATTAACGAAACCGCTAGTGATGTAAATAAACCAATGCCAGCACCAACCAGTAATCTACTAGCAACAATAATTGCAAAATTACTAATAAAAAACGGTATTAAACCACCGACTATTGTCGTAATCATCCCAATAATAACTGTATTTCTTTTACCAACCCATTTAATTACTGCATTACTAAATAAAATGAAAAGCATAATAGTAAAAGATGGTAAAGTGAAGAGAGCTTGTACTGAAGTTAAAGATTGATTCGGAAAGGACTTAGCAATCAAAGGAATAGCTGCTAGATTGGAGCCAGCTACCTGCAAGAAAAGTGATATTCCAAGAATTCCGACTTTTAATTTCCAATTATGTTTATTATCTTGCTTTATTTTTTCAACATTCATTGTTTTTCCTCCTTATTTTTTACTTGTTTTTCTCACATCTCTATAATATTATGTAACCGGTTACATTCCAATAAGCAATTACTTAACTAGCACTAAACTAATATTTATTATTACTTGCGCTATAATAGCTGCTGTAACCCAGTATTTTCAAAATAAGGATTTAAAAATATGACCATTAGAGATATTGCTAAATTAGCTAACGTATCTGTCGCTACCGTATCTCGAATCATCAATAATTCAGGAAAAGTAAGCGATAAGACACGATTAAAGGTAAACAAGATAATTGAAGAGACAAACTATCATCCTAATCAAGTAGCTAGAACTTTATATCAAAAGCGTTCAAAAATGATTGGAATTATTATTCCTTTTGCTGAAAACATCTTCTACAGTCGAATTATTAATGGAATTCAATCTGTTTTGCAGCCAGCAGGCTACACATGTTTGATATCTTTCAGCGTAGGTTCAAACAATAAAAAGTATCAAGCGGCCATCAATAATTTCCTTCAAAATAATATTGACGGTATCATTTCTTCTGCCTTTGAAATGAATGAGAATAAATGAGAATATTTGTCGTATTCCGCTTGTGATGTATGATAGTGCAAACATTTCTGACGATATTATTCGTATAGCTTCCGATAATGCTAAAGGTGGGAAGGAAAGCGTGAAGTTAATCTCTACTGCCAAAAGAGCTGTCTTAATTCAACATCTTCCTTTAAGCTTGCCAACTGTTAAAGAAAGAGTCACAAGTATTATTAATGAATTAAAAAAGAGGCACTTGACCTATACTTTACAAGAAATTAGTGAACACGACACTTACAAATTAGTCGCTGAAAAAGCTCTTCATAATATTCAGACTTACGATGCTATCATTACAATTAACGATATCTATGCAGCCCATATTTTAAAATTAGCTAGAAAAATGAATCTAAGAGTACCAGCTGACTTTCAATTAGTTGGCTATGATAATACTGAAATGTCTGAGCTTACTTCACCTACTCTTTCAACGATTGACCAACAACCTGAATTAATTGGCAAAACTGCTGCTAAAAGATTGCTTGCATTGATTGATGGTAAAAGTTCTACTGAAAATAGTGTGATAGATATTAAAACTGTAAAAAGAGAGTCAACAAAATAAGACTTGGCAAACTGCCAAGTCTTATTACAGATGATATTGTTTTAATAGTTTTCGTGAACTCTTATGCTTGAGTAGCATTATCTGGAATTTCTACTTCTTGATCAACGGTTGCCATTAAAATTTGATCTTCAAATCTTACTGAATCTCCATTTTTCTTTTCAATAATAATATCATCAAAATTATTAGCATTCGTTACAATAATTGGAACTACTGTGTCATATCCAGCTGCCTTAATTTTATCTACATCGAATGTCTCAAGTAAGTCACCTTGTTTAACTTTTTGACCTACTTCAACTTTTACCTCGAAATATTTTCCTTTCAAATTTACCGTATTAATACCTAAATGAATCAACAATTCAACTCCATTGTCTGACTTTAATCCAATAGCATGTTTAGTTGGAAAAACAGAAACTACTTCACCATCAAATGGCGCATGAATTTCATCATTATTTGGTTGAACAGCAATTCCTTTACCAATAGTACCAGCCGAAAAAACTGGGTCATCGACATTTTTTAATTCAAGTGCAGTACCCTGAACTGGGGATGCAATTCCTTGATCTTTGAATTCAACTCTTTTAACTTTAAAATCTTTCTTTGAAGTAGTAGAGACAATTTTATCGCCCCAAATTAGAGTACTGATAAAAGCAATTCCAAAAGCGACAAGTAAAGATAGACAAAATCCCATAAAGCTACCATTAATTCCAGCTTTTTGATCAATAAACATTGGAATTCCAAAAATACCACCACTAGCAAAGCCTCCAAACATTTTTGCATTTGAAAAAGCAGCGATTGCTCCACCAAATGCTGATCCGATTGATCCAAGAATAAAGGATTTTTTATGTGGTAATGTAACTCCGTAAATTATTGGTTCTGTTACTCCCAAAAAACCAGAAATAACGGCTGGCCAACCAATTTCCTTAAATTTAGAATCTTTAGCCTTTAGAACTAAAGCCAATGCAGCCCCAGTTTGTCCAAAAACTGTACAATATAACATCGCATCAATAGGATCAAAACCACGAGTTGCTATATTGTTTAAAAAAATAGGTATAAAGGCCCAATGTAGTCCTAGTAACACTACTGCTTGCCAAATACCAGCTAAAATAAACCCAGCTACAACTCTTGCATGAGCATAAATCCAAAGAATACTATATGTCAATTCTTCACTAGCCCAAGAAGTTGCTGGTCCTACGACTAAGAAAGTTAAAGGAACAGCAATCATTAAAGTTATTAAAGGCGTGAAGATAAGCTTTAATGATGAAGGTAGATAGTTGTTTAAAAACTTATACAGAATTGATGCTAGCCATACCGCAATAATTGCTGGAATTAGCGTTTGGGTATAATTCATCAAAATAACAGGAATATTAAAGAATTGAATACTTTGCTTCATCTGATATGCCTGGACTAAAGATGGATAGCAGAGTGCTGCCCCTATAATTGCTCCAACATATTCATTTATTTTAAATGTTCTAGCAGTTGAAAAGCCTATCATCACGGGTAAAAAGTAAAATAATGCATCCCCTGCAGCATAAAGAATTAAATATGTGCCACTCTTTGTATTTAATACATGTAAAACAACCAAGAGCGTTAAAAATCCTTTTAATACACCTGCAGCTGCTAAGACTCCTAAAAATGGTGTAAAAATAGTTGTTAATAATTTTATAAAGCGATTAACTATATTTTTATCTTTATTTGTATTTTCTTTATGATCCTGACTCAATCCTAAAAGTGGCATTACTTGATCATAAACATCTGCTACGTTGTTTCCAATAATAACTTGATATTGACCACCTGCATGAGCAACGCCCATTACTCCTTTTAATTGCTTAATTGCATTATCATCAGCTTTGCTTTCATTTTTTAATTTAAAACGTAGTCTAGTCACACAATGAACTAAACTAATTACATTATCTTTACCACCAACTAGCTTGACTATTTCTTCAGCTAGTTTTTTATCTTTTTCATCTACTTTAGACATTTTCTTTTCTCCTCCACTTATATTTTTCTGCTTTAATAAGTGAACCAATGCATCATAATAAAGCTCTACATCTTGACCTAAAAGGATTTGTAACTGTCCATCTTCAAACTCACTTTCTGAAATTGCTGGAATCAACTTTAGTTTTGGATAGTTTACTTTCTTTGAATCTTTTAAATAGAACCTTAGCCTTGAAATACAGTTGAATACTTCATTAATATTTTCTGCTCCACCAACTGCAACCAAAATTTTTTCCGCTACTTCTTTATAACTGTTATTCATTTACATTACCTATCTGCAACCGCAATATGATGAATATGGATCGTTAAGTACATAATTTCATCTTGCGGTACTTTATAATCAAACTTTTGCATCACAATTCCTGCGATTCTTTGTGAAATTAAATATTCTTTATGATAGCGGTGAACAACCATGCTATAAAGTTCTTTATCAACACTAGATTCTTGGATTTGCTTTTTTGAAATTCTCTGAGCAAAAAATTTTAGATGAGTTACTAACCGATAATAAGCAACTGATTTTGAACTAATTTCTATATTTAACATTTCACTAATAATATCTAAAAGCCTATTAATTAATTCAATTGTTCCGGCTGTATGTTCAAGTGAGTTTCCTTCTTCAGCAGTAATTAAATGCATTGCAATATTAGTTGCCTCATCTTCTGGAAATTTTAAATTTTCACTTTTTTCTAAATAATAAAGGACCCGCTTTCCTAATTGAAACTCATCCGGATATGTTTGCATCGTTTCAATTGTTAAACGATTCTGAATCGGCATTCCCTTCTTTATCCTTTCAACTGCAAACTGCAAATGGTCTGGCAATGATAAATAAATATCGTCGCTTAACTTTTTACCTGAACTTGCAATTGCTTCTGAAATAATTTGATCAGATAATTCAATATATTTTGGATCAATGCTAGCTAGCATTTCACTCATTGAGTTAGTATCTTTTTCATTTTTTGGATAAAATACTTTTTCAACTCTCTCTTCACCAATAACTTCACCTGCCTTTTTATGAAAGGCAATTCCATTTCCTAAAGCTACTAATGTTTGCTTATGCTTATCTGTAGCAACAACAGCGTTATTGTTAAGAACTCTTTTAATTAGAAACATATAATTTACCTTTCAATAAAAAATGGCAAGACTCAATAAACCTAACTTAAAATAATTTAGATTTATTTGGTCTTGCCAACTTAATGTAACAATCCGATTTCTTATTCAGTTATAAGCATAGCATTTAATGTAAGCGATTGCAATAAGTGCTACATTAGTTTAGCTTAGTTTAGTTGCTTATCTATAATTATGAGTTCATCTTCTAGCACTGGTAGCATTTTAAGGACATTATTTTCTACTTGACCTTCTAAAATACTTCTATTATTTAAATCAATAACTTTACAATTATTTATATGTAAATCTAATTTATTAAAATCTAAATTTCCAGCTGTTGGTAAATAAATTAAGATATAATTCTCACTTTCCGCGCCTCTAATTGCTTTACTTACATCAATATTAAGCGGTTTTAAACCATTAGGAGCAAATTTAGTTAAAATGGCTTTCAGAAATCCTAAATCCTTAGCACCACGAAAAGTTAAACAGGTCCTCCAGTCGTATGGTACAAGTTGAACGTTAAAATTTTTCTCTAACTTCTGCTCAGGATGACTAATATCTTTCCAAGGCCATATTCCAAAACTTCCATAACCTAGGCCTGCATCAGCTCCCGATAAAACTGCTCGCCAAGCAGCCTTTCGTACATCGAATGCATTATAGCGTTTAGGTTCTGGCGAATGCATTTGGGTCAAGCCTTCATAACAAAGTTCGGTATCAATAATCGGTCCCTGATAATCTTGTTTTTCACGTAAAGCTAATGGAATAGTATAGGCAGTTTTTTGACCGCTATAACCATGACCAGATTGATAACTATAAAAACTAACTTGCTTAACAAATTCTTCTGGCAAATCATGACTCTCTCCATTAATGTGAAAAGTGTATATGCCAGCTGGATCTACACTTTTGGCACTCTCTAGCACTTCTTGATAATACTTAATTGCCGTTTGGCGATTTTGTCTTTCATTATTAGTGAATCCCACATCCCCACTTACAAACCAAATTGGATTAAATCTTTTAAATTTATTAACTACGTAAGTAACATAAGGTTTAATGCAATCAAATGGCATTAAATTATTTTGAGCAAGGTGAAGATTATCAATCCAATTATCTGGAATGAAATTGCTCCAGAGTAAAACCAGTGCTGGAACCATGTTGCGCTTTTTCATCTCTTCCAGCATTTTAACTGCATTATCAAAATACTCCTCGTTTATCTTAGTAAAATCATATTCATATGACCCATCCGGGTGCTCTACGACTGTGAATGGTTCTCGTCCTTTTAATGGTTTACTAGAATCCCATTGGCGTAATATATTAATTTGAATAGCATTAAATCCTTCAGATTTTCTCATATCAAGATAATATCGCCAATCTGGCATTGTAATACTAGTAAAGGCTCCCCAACAAGTATCAGCTAAATAAAATAGTTTTTCTCCATTTTTATACAAATATTTGCCTTTTGTTGATAACATTCTTTTACATTCCTCTTTAATACTTAGCTTATTTGTGTTTCTGCTCATCATCCAAAATACTATCTAAATCGCCGTACCAATAAGCTGCAACCTTATCCTTAATTGGATCATAATAATCTGGACTTACATTAATGTACTTACATGCTTCTGCTAAAATAGGTACAACATCAGCTCGTACACCAGCCATATGATGGATATATGGTCCATAAACATATTTTGCTTCAAATCTATTCAAATCCTTAAATTGGAACCAGGCATAGGTCCCTTGTTCATATGGTCCATCACAAGTTTTAGCATTACCAATTAACATTGAATACTTACCGTGATCACCATCAAATCGCACTAAGGTATAGGTTCCATCTTTAGCTTCAAAAGCAGCTGAGCCAGGATAGTCAAAAACAAAATGTGAAGGTGGTAAAATTGGCCGATTTTTTGCTGTTTGAAAGGCGAATGTACCTAAGTGCTGTAATAATTCACCATTCTCATTTTCGGGATGGCGACAGTTAACATCCGCAAATATGGCTCGTTCATCACCCAAAGTAGCACTTTCTGCTAATAATTCAGAAATAGCACCATTAATATCTGTCTCACAAGTTACGGGCATGCCTTCGGTTTGAAGTAGTGCTTCAGAAGCATAAGGTAAAATACCGATTTCCCTTTGCAACTCAGTCCAACATTGAATTGTACCTGCATTGCAACCATATTCCTTCATCTTATCTTGCATAGCAAGTTTCAAAGCAGCTACTTTGGTGAAATCTTCATCTTTAATTTTAATATCAGCCCAATTACGATAGGTTTCTTTTGTTTCCTCAATTCTAGAATCCTTTTTGTCAATTAACTCATACATATAAGAAGTTAACTCTCCTAAAGGAATTGGTGAAAGTTGAATACCAAACTTTTCTAATAACTCTCCTTCATTAACGATCACTGACCAAAAGTCAAAGGGACGAGTACCAATTTGTAAAATTCTTGTATTCTTAAAAGTTTTAACTACATTACATACTTTGATAAAATCAATCATCCCTCTACTAAAAGCAGGATCGTCAATATCGCTATTTTTAATGTAGGTAAACGGGACATTAAAGTGACGTAAAACTTTTCCAATCGCAAATAATCCACACTGTGTATCCCTTCTACGTGAGCCGTCGGGAGCTGGAGCTTCATCTTTTGGACCCCAAAGTAATACCGGGACATTAAGTTTAGCAGCTAATCTTGCCACTTCATACTCAGTACCAAAATTCTCATTAGCAATGAACAACCCATCAATTTTTGCTTTCTTGAATTTCTCAGTAATCTTTTCTAATCCATCATCGTCGTACAGAAGTCCGTCATCATTTACTTCTTTAATGTCAACATAATTGACACCTAGTTCATCTAATTTTTCACGTGTTTTATTTGCAAATTCAATTGCTGCTGTTGCAGAAAAAATGTTTCTTCTTGTTGGTGCAAAGCCAATCTTAATTTGTTTTAAACTATCATAATTAGTCATACTCATTACCTCTCAAATTTATGTATTCGCTTACACAAATTACAATAACTAGTATTTCCTAACACATCAATAGTTAATTTACTTAATTAAACTTAACTAGCTATTTTAATGATTCTCTTACAATTAGTTTTGTCGAGATAAAGCTTTTCTGGCTAAGCCAATGCGTATTACTTACTTTTTCTTCTAGTTGATTAATTGCCTGTCTAACGATTTGTTCAATCGGAACGTGAATTGTTGTTAATTCCGGATTAATCATTGTATCCTCAAAAATATCATCAAAACCCATGATTGCCAATTGGTCAGGGATTTTAATACCAATTTTGGTTAATTCTTTAACTAAACGTAGAGCCATATAATCATCTTCACAAAAAATTGCATGCGGATACTTTTTATTCGAATAGAAAAATTTAGGTAATGTTCCCCTCAATTCAACTGGATTTAAACTAAAGACAAAGTCTGGCGGAATTTCAAGATTTTTTTCTTTTAGAGCAGTTCTAAAACCCTCTCTTCTCTTCAAAAAATTAGTAATTATCCGATTTGATGCAACATAACCAATCTGTGTGTAACCTTTTTCTATAATAAACTTTCCAGCATTATATCCTCCTTGAAAGTTATCAATTGAAACAAAGTCTGCATCTACATCTTCAAAATAATTATCAATAAAGATAGCATTCTTAATTTTAGAATCTAAGAATAGAATTTGTTTTTTATTTAAATCTGTTGCTAGAACAATCGCCGCCTTACTTTTCTTTAGAGCAGTACTATTTTCGATGTCTTGTTTCAAATTTCGAATATTTAAAGTAACAATTTGAACTTGTCCACCAGATCCACCAACATTTTGAGAAAGATTAGATACTAATGAATCAAAAAACGGTAAACTTGCATAACTTCGATTCATTAACCCTGTAGTAGTCTTAATAATTACTAAGCTAATGCTAGTTAATTTTCTCACACCGCCCTTTTTATGCTTTCTTAGTGGTTCATAGCCCATTTCTTCTATTACTTTAAAAATATGCTTCCTCGTTTTTTCACTTACTCCTGCTTTTCCATTTAGTGCAAAAGAGACAGCCGCTTTTGATACACCTGCTTTTTCTGCAATATCACTCATCTTTAATTTCATTTTTTATTTCTTTCTTAAATAAATTTACTAATCTAAACTAAACTAATTAAATAATTAATCTATGTTAACTATAAACATGATACCCTCATTTTGTAAGCATTTACAAGATAATAAACAAATTGAGGTGTTTCTAATGGATAGTTTAAGTTTAAAGAAAAAAGCCATTCAATTAAGGAAAAGAACATGGCAACTAATCTATCGTCATCATAACGGTCACACAGGTTCAGACCTATCATGTACTGATATTTTAGTTGCTCTCTATTATGGCGTTCTCAACCAAACTCCCGATACTTTTGAAGACAAAAACTCTGATACCTATATTCAAAGTAAAGGACATGCAGTAGAAATTTGGTACGAAATTCTTGCTGACAAAGGATATATTGATCAAGAAGATTTAGATAGACGGTACTCCACTTTTAATAGTCCCTACATTGGTCATCCAACTACTGATGTAAAAGGAATGGAATTTCATACAGGCTCTCTTGGTCATGGACTTGGTTTATGCGTTGGCGTTGCTTTAGCTGCAAAAATGGATCATTTAAAGAAACGTACTTTTGTTTTAATGGGTGATGGTGAACAAGCAGAAGGATCTGTTTGGGAAGCTGCTATGGCAGCAAGTAACTACAGCTTGGACAATTTAACTGCAATTATTGACCACAATGACTTACAAATTACTGGTACAACGGACTCAGTTATGCGTTCTAATCCACTTAGTAATAAATATGAAGCATTTGGTTGGGATGTGATTGAAGTAAACGGTAACAATATTGATGCTTTAGTAGATGTTTTAAATAAGCCAAATAACACCGGAAAACCAAGAGTTATTATTGCTAACACAGTTAAAGGTAAAGGAATTACCGTTGCAGAAAATCGGGCAGATTGGCATCACAAAATACCGACTAAAGAAGAGTATCAAGAAGGATTACAAGAATTAGATACACAGCTGGAGGGACTTAACAATGACTAAAGAAGAAAAACTATCTGCCAATACAGTTATCGCTGATACACTAGACAAAGCAACTAAAGTTGATCCTAATTTGTTAGTTGTAACCTGTGACTCACGTGGCTCTGCAGGGTTAGTTAATTTTACTAATGCTCATCCCGATCGCACTGTTGAAATGGGAATTGCTGAACAAAATGCAGTTACAGTTGCTGCAGGTATGGCTCATGCCGGAAAGCATCCCTTTGTTTTCTCACCAGCAGCTTTCCTAGCAATGAGATCAATTGAACAAGTCAAAGTGGATGTTGCATTTAACCAAACTAATGTTAAATTAATTGGTATTTCTGGTGGCAACTCCTACACTTGGCTCGGAACAACACATCATTCTTTAAATGATGTAGCTATTACTCGTGCTATTCCTAATCTTGAAGTCTATCAACCATGTGATCAATATCAGACTAGAGCACTTTTCAATTATCTGCTTACCTCACCTCGTCCAGCTTACGTTCGGATCGGTAAAAGAAAACTTGATAATGTTTATCACGAAGATTTTAAGTTTGAACCTGGAAAAGCAAAAATTATTCGCAAAGGAAAAGATGTTTGTCTAATTTCTGTTGGTGAAATGCTTTATTTCACTCTCCAAGCTGCTGAAAAATTAGCAAAAAATGGTATTGATGCTGAAGTTGTTGATTTAGCATCAATTAAACCTTTGGATGCTGAAATGCTTGATAAACTAGCACAGGAATTTAATCAGATAGTTACTGTTGAAGAACATGATCTAATCAATGGAATCGGGAGTGCTGTAGCAGTTGAAGTAGCTAAATTTGGACATGCTAAATTAACAATTTTAGGATTTCCTGATGAACCAGCTATTCAAGGAACACAAGATGAGGTCTTCCACTATTATGGCTTGGATAGTGCAGGTATTGAAAAAGCAGTTGAAGACCTCCTCACGCATTGAGGCATTTCTTATGACTGAAAAATATATTTTAGCAATTGATCAAAGCACCCAAGGAACTAAGGTACTTCTAATCAATCATCAGAATCAAATTTTCTTCAAGGCTTCCCTTTCCCACCAACAGCTCATTAATGAAAATGGCTGGGTGAGTCATAATTTAAATGAAATAAAAAATAATCTAAAACAGCTATTTAAGCAGATTCTTGAAAAAGTTGATTCTAGACAACTTGAAGCCGTCGCTATTACCAACCAACGTGAATCGGCAGCTGCCTGGTCTCGAAGAACTGGTGAACCGCTTTGCTATACTATTGTTTGGCAAGATAATCGCTCAGAACAATTAATCAATCAAATTACATATCCAGAATTAGCTAGAAAAGTAAAAAACAAAACTGGTTTAGCTCTTTCTCCATATTTTACTGGAGCCAAATGGGGTTGGATGCTTTTAAATGAACCCAGAGTGATTCAAGCACATGCTAACAATGACCTCTGCTTAGGAACAATAGACTCTTGGCTAGTTTATCAACTCACTAATGGCGAATCTTTTAAGACTGAAGTTTCTAATGCTTGTCGAACTGAGCTAATGAATATAAAAACTGGAACATGGGATCAGGATTTAGGTGAAATTTTTGGTATTGATCTCAATGATCTTCCTAAAATTGTTGATTCAAATGCTAATTTTGGTGAAACTAATTTATTTGGTCTCATTCCTCATAAAATTCCTATTCTTAGCGTTTTAGGTGATTCTCAAGCTGCCTTATTTGCTCATGGGTGTTTTAATCCTGGTGACTTTAAAGTTACGTTTGGAACTGGTTCTTCTGTGATGTTAAATATAGGTAATAATTTACCAAAAAATATTAATAATCAGCTTAATACATCTCTTGCCTGGTCAATTAATGGTAAAAAATCTTACGTTCTTGAAGGAAATATTAATTATGCAGGAGCTTGCGTTACATGGTTAAAAGACAAGCTACATTTAATTCACGATCCGTCTGATACTACTATGCTGGCCCTAACCGCTAATCCAAATGATCATACTATTTTAATTCCGGCTTTTGCTGGACTTGGCGCTCCTTATTGGCTCCCTAATATGAAAGCTGCATTTGTTAATATGACAGCTACCACTGGTAAAAAAGAATTAGTACGTGCCACTCTAAATTCATTAGTTTATCAAATCAATGATATTCTACAGGCCTTTCATCACTTTTCTTCTCAAGTGAACAGTGAAATTCATGCTGATGGTGGAATGATACAAAATAAATATTTAATGCAATATTTAAGTAATATCACTCAAAAAAATGTAAAGATTGCTGAAGTCGCTGAGTTAAGTGCTCTGGGAACTGCGATGAATTCAATGCAACAATTTGATGGGATGCATTATTCTAAAACTTATATTCCTCGAATGGACAAACATGCAGCAAATAAGTATTCAAGTGAATGGTCTTCTTGGATAAAAAAATTATCATAATAAAAAACCTAGAACTTTCACATCAAAGTGTCAGTTCTAGGTTTTCTTCATTACCAAATCGTAATTCTATCTTCTGGAGCAAGCCACATTCCATCTTCTGGAGTTACATTATAAGCTTTGTAAAACTCATCTTGATTTTGAACAGGAATATTAACTCTTGTCGGTTGCGGGGCATGTACATCAGATTGAACTTCAGCAGTAATTGATTCTGGACGTTGTTTTTGCATCCAGCTCTTCGCATAAGTTTCAAAGAGATCTCTCATCTCCCCGCCTTCTGCTTTATTAGCAGCAATTGCACAAGAAAGACCACTTAGGTCGGCAATGTTTTCAGAAACAACTTGCTTACCATTTAACTTAGCTGGTCCATACTGTAAGCCATCGAAAATATCGGCAACGGCCTTAGTACGTTTATTGAACTCAGCAAAGTCTTCTTTAGTCCACCAGTTCTTCATATTACCCTTTTCATCAAACTGAGCTCCATTATTATCAAAAGCATGAGAAACCTCATGACCAATGGTTGCGCCGATTCCGCCATAGTTAGCTGCACGAGATTGTTTTGCATCATAGAATGGTGCCTGCAAAATTCCAGCTGGGAAAGTTAAATCATTCTTTTGTGGATCATAGCAAGCATTGTTTAAGTTACCGGGCATTGCCCAAACGCTTCGATCAGGTTTCTTGTTTAATTTTTGTAAATTATCTTTGATCTTTTCTTGATTAATAAGAGCTTGGTTTTCATATAGACTCTTATTTAAATCAACTGCTAGTCGGTCAAAAACAGCTTGATTCTTTTCTGGATAACCAATCTTGAGTTTTAAGGCTTGCAATTTAACAATAGCTTGTTTCCTAGTTGATTCGGAAAGCCATTCATTGTCTTGAATTCTTTGTTCGTATACTTTTAGCATATTCTTAATCATGCTAATCACATCATTCTTAGCATCATCGCCAAAATAAGTTTTACCATAGTAAATTCCGACAACTTCATCAAAAGCCGCATTTGCTAAACGGTATGCATGCTTATCTTGGGCTGGCATTTCAGGCACACCATAGACAGCCTGTCTAAATGGAAAAGCAGCTGCTCTAAAATCTTGAGATAAGTAGTTAGCTACTCCATTAATGAATTTAACAATCATCCAGCTCTTGATTTCGGCAAATTCACTATTATTTAAAAATTCATTGATATGATCAAAATAACGTGGCTCGGCTTCAATTACTTGATCAGGTAGTTCAGGCAAAAGTTGTTTTAAGAAAGTATTAATGTCAAACTGTTCAAATTTAGCTTCAAAGTTTGCCAATTTAACTGGATTATAGACAGCTGCATAGTCAGCCCATTCTTCAGTTGACTTCAAAACTTTAGCAAGTTTTTTATCAAATTCAATACCCTTACTTGCCCAAGTCTTTGCTTGTTCTTCCTCTACTCCAGCCATTACAAGTAACTTAACTGTTTGCTTTTCCAAAGTAGAAAGCAATTTTTCAGCATCATCACTTTGATATGCAGTAGTATCTGGCAAAAATGTACCTGGTCCTTCTGCATATAAGGCATTATGATCAGTATCCTTCATATCTTCCATTACAAAAATATTGAATGGTAAGTCATATCCTTTTGCAAACAAGTCAGCAGCTTGTTTATTAAATTCTTCAAAATTATCTAATGAAGTTAATTTTTCTAAATCAGCTTTGATTGGCTCTGCCTGTTCTTTATTTCTTTTATCAAAATCAATTGCTAATTTATAAAGATTAATTGCTTTTGCAAAATTGGGTATAGTAGGAATCTCCTTTTTCCCGTCAGCAAATTTGGCAAAATCCTTCATCAATTGATCTTCGATTCGCATATCTAAAATCAAGTTAATTCCGGTTGAAGTTCTGTCAGCTGGAATTTTTGCTTTTGAAAGCCATTCTGAGTTAACTGCCAAGTAAAGATTATCTTGCGGTCTAGTATTAATATCAGGCTTAGTTAAATCACCTGCACCACCGCGAACGCTAAAGTATTTTCTCATTTAATTACCTTCCATTTAATCGTAATATTAATTAAATGATATCATGATTAAATTAAATTTAAAATATCGTCCTAAATAAAACCGTACGTATCTCTCCGTACGGTTTATTTTTTAATCTACTGATTTCAATGCTTCTAGCATATTAACTTCTTTAATCTTACGATTTACGAAAATTGCCATAATACCTGTAATGACTAAGGGAATTAAAGCTGACAATAAATAATTACTAAACAAAATTCCAGGTCTAAACATTGCATTTAGGGGAGATAAATTGTCAATAATAAAGCCGTGTAGCCAATTACCAATTAAAAATCCAATTAAAATACCAAAAATTGATAAAATAATCGTCTCTCGATAAATATATAAGCTGGCCTCATTATTGTAAAAACCTAATACTTTTAAGGTTGCAATTTCTCTCATTCGCTCTTCTAAATTGGTTGTCGTTAAAGTAAAAATCACCACCACTGCTAATAGTGCAGCTAGCCCAATCAATAGAAATATTACTTTATTCATACTTTGGATCAAACTATCGATAATTTGTTGATTATTAGTATTTAAATTAATTGCACTAACTGCTCCAGTTTTCATCAAAGAATTCGCAAAGGAATTAGTTTGTTTTTTATTATTTAACTCAATTAATTGGGCATTTGAATTTACTTTTTTATTAAAGTACTTTTGATAAACATTCGAATTCATTAGGACATAGTGTCCCATATACATTTCACAGATATTACTAATAGGTAATTTTACTTTTTTGCCATTAGTAGTTACTAAACTTAACTCATCCCCAATACTTAAATTCAGTAACTTAGCCAATTTTTCTGAAATAACTATTCCCCGACTATTTAAGTTGATTTTTTGACCAGAGGATCTATTTCTCAAACTAATATATTTGCTAATCTCACTACTCTTTTCTGGAACAATTATCGAAAGATCCTGATTAGTACCGGCAATTTTTTTCGAAACATTTTCAAAATATACTGGCAAATATTTATTTACCTGACTAGAGGAAAGCTTTTGATTTAATCTACTGCTTTGTTCACTTGACAGAGAATTTTTATCAATCGCAATTAGATCATACTTAATAATCTCACTGTATTGTTTTTGTCCAATACCCGCTAGTGAATCACGAATCCCAAATCCCATCATTAATAAGCCAGTGCATCCCGCAATACCTAGAATAGTCATAATCATTTTTACTTTATAGCGAAAAATATTTCTCAAAGTAACTTTATAATTAAAACTTAAATGTTGCCAAAAAGGTTTAATTTTTTCTAGTAAAATCCGCGAACCATTTTTTGGCGGTTTAGGTAATAATAATTCACTTGTCTTGGCCTGCAAAACAATAAACAATTGAATTACCGCAGCCCCCGTAGTACAGAGAATAGAAATTAAGAAGGTTAAGAATAAGTATTTCCATGAAAAACCGCTCTGAAAATTCGTTAATGTCAGGTTTGCTGTATAGGCATTAAAAATTATTCGTGGCAGAATCCAGTACCCACCTATTGCTCCAATGAATACACCTGTTAAAGCAGCAGTTAAGCTGTAGATAACAAATTTTAGACTTGTATCTAATTTACTGTAACCCAAGGCTCTTAAAACACCAATATTTTGTCGTTCTTCATCAATAAAACGAGTCATCGTTGAAAAACTCACTAAAGCTGCTACTGCAAATAGAAAGACTGGAAATATATTAGTGATTAATTCAATTTTTTCTGAATTAGACTGATAAGTATCGTATCCTGAATCATTTTTACGATCATTAACATAATATGAAATGCTGCCTAACTGCTTAATTTCTTGCTCCTGTTCATTCAGTTTCTTTTGCTGCTTTTCTAGCCTTGCTTTTTCACGGCTCATATCTAAGCCGTTATTTTCAGCTAACTGAATCTGCTTTTTAGCCTGCTTAATTTGTTTCTGGGCGTCCTTAAAATTATTATCAACTTCTTTTTTTTTCAACTTACTATTCTGCGCCAAAGAATTAGTAAGTCTTTCTTTTTTATTATCGATAAATTTTTGATAAGTACTAGAATACGGATCTAGCTCTTTAGTTTTATTGAATCGAATTCGGGCAATACTATAACTTTGAGCCTTAAAGGCACTTTTCTTAACTATAGCAACTCCAGAAAGTTGACCAGTTCCAACATTAGTCTGCCCAAGATTACTTTTATCGGTATATTCACTTGGCCGTATAAAGCCAACAATCTTAAACCTACTATTTTTTAGATTAGAATGTTCATTTAAAGTAATCCATTCCCCGATATGATATTTATCTCTAAGCAAATAGCTAATGGCAATTTGATTATCTTTCTTCGGAAGGTTCCCACTAATTAATTGACTAGTAGAAATATTTTTACTCTCTGATAAAACACGCAGACTAGTCTTCGAATTATTGATAGTTGTATCCTGTAAATATCCAAAGTCAATAGTAGCTTTTTTTGCCTGGTTCTTAATAGTTTGTGTATCGTTTTTATCTAACCCATAGTTTGAGCTAACTGTTAAATCTGCTAAATTTACATCTTGATAATAAGTCTGAGCAGTATTTCTCATATCTGGACCAGCCATTTTTAGTCCAATAAAAGCAAAAGCACTAACTGCCATCAGGAGCGTAATTCCAATAAAGCGCCCCCATGAATGATTAAGTGAGCTGAGTGCATCCTTCCATAAAGTATTTCGGTTCATCTCACTCACCTACCATTCAATTTGGGCAATATCTTGCGGAGAAGAATTATTTTCAATTTGCTTTACTTTTCCATCTTGAATCCTAATTACTTTATCAGCAATTGGAGCTAAAGCTGCATTATGAGTAACAATAACCACAGTAGAATTTTTCTTTAAACTTCGATCTTGTAAAATCTTCAGTACTTTTTTACCGGTCTGATAGTCTAAAGCCCCCGTTGGTTCATCGCAAAGTAATAGCGATGGATTTTTAGCAATGGCACGGGCTATTGCTACTCTTTGCTGCTCACCACCCGATAATTGGGACGGAAAATTGTTAATCCGCTTTTCAAGTCCCACTTCTTTCAAAGCAACTTCAGCATCAATTGGATTAGCAACCAATTCATTCGCAAGTTCAACATTTTCTTTCGCTGTTAAGTTGGGAATTAAGTTATAAAATTGAAAAACAAATCCAATTTCATTTCTACGATACTTAGTTAATTCTTTAGCCGAATACTGAGCAATGTTATTACCATTAATAATAACTTCACCTTCAGTAACGTTTTCCATGCCGCCTAAGATATTTAATAATGTTGATTTCCCTGCTCCTGAAGAACCTAAAATAATTACTAGCTCACCTTGCTTAATATCAAAACTAATATTCTTATTTGCCCAGACGACTGTACTACCTGAACCATATTTTTTCGAGTAATTCTTCAATTCAATAAAAGCCATTTTTTCATCCCCTATGTTTAATCTCTTCTAAGTATATTTTATGAAAAATTGACTATTTATATTAATAAAAAGCACCTTCTTCAATGAAAAAAAGGTGCTTTTAATACAAAAAATTATTATAGATATTTGCTTCCCTCTCTAATCGAAAGAGGTGCCATATCAGAAACATAGTTTTCAATAAATTCTCTTACCCACTCAGGATTAGTCTTAGAATAATCACGTAATGCCCAACCAATTGCCTTATTAATAAAAAATTCCGAACTATTTAAGTTATTTTCTAGAATCTTTTCTAATAATTCAATATTCATCTTATCTTTACGTAAAAGTTGGTGCTCTATTGCTACCCTTCTTACCCAAAAATCATTATCTTTTGACCAGATTAGCATTAAGTCATTTACTCTTTCATCCCTTAAGCCGATTTTACCAATTGGTTTTATCAAACTATCAATTGTATCCCACCATTGCTTTGATTTTATATAATTAAAAATCTGATCAATATCTTCAAAGGTTAAATACTTTTCTAATGAAATTAAATAGTCACAAACAAAATATTGGGCCTCTCGATGCGAATCAGACCAAGCTTGGTCAAGAAGCTTCCAATCAATTTTTTTATTTTTCTTCTCTGCTTTGATTAGATCATGGTAACTCTTGCGCCTTTCTGGCGATTTTAAACCGTAAAATTTAAATTTATTTCGTAAATACTTTTCCATTTGTTTTGCTAAATCTGGATTACTGTTTTCAATTAAATTTTGTTTTAATTCTTGATACTTATCTATTTCTTTCACTTCAGTTTCCTTACTTGTTAAAATACATGTAGTAATTACTAGAGGGAGAATAATCATGAAAATTTTAATTGTTATCGATGATTATTTCAATAAAAGCAATGGCATGTCAATCTCAACGCAGCGCTTTGTTCGCGAATTTAAAAAAATGGATCAAGATGTTCGTATCCTTTCTTCCATTGCAGGCGGAGAACCAGATTATCCTCTTCCAATAATGACCATCCCAGTTTTTAAAAATATTATTGCCAAAGAAGGATTTCATTTTGCTAAACCTAAAAAAGAAATAATTAAAGAGGCTATTAGATGGGCAGATTTAGTCCACTTGGAAGATCCTTTTCCTGTTTGCTGGAGCGCCGCTAAAATTGCCAAACAGATGAGAAAGCCAATTACAGGTACTTTTCATCTTTATCCTGAAAATCTGACTGCTTCAGTACCGATTTTAGACCATGGTAGCATCAATTCTGCTTTTATGAGATTATTTCGTGATACTACTTTTAATTACTGTAGCTATTTACAATGTCCCACTACTAAGGTCGAACAACGTTTAAAAAAATATAACTTCAAATCCAAGTTAATAGTTATTTCTAATGGCATTAGTGACTATTATTTACAGAATAATCAGAGAACGATATCGACTGATCCCTTTACAATACTTTCAATCGGTCGTTTTTCAAATGAAAAAGATCAAAAGACCTTAATTAAAGCTATCGGACGTAGTAAATACAAAGATAGAATCAAATTAATTTTAGCTGGGAAAGGACCCTTAAAGAATGAATATATCTCCCTTTGCCAAAGACTAAAGCTTAATGCTCAGCTTGGCTTTTATTCTAGAAATGACTTAAAACAGATCATGGATCAATCCAATATTGTTGTTCATTGTGCTAACGTGGAAGTTGAAGGGATGGCTTGCATGGAAGCTTTTGCGACTGGTTGTGTACCCATAATTGCCCAAAGTCCTCTCTCTTCTACCAGTTCATATGCTTTAAGTCCTAACAATCTTTTTCCAGCTGGTAGCAGCGAAATTTTAGCTCAAAGAATTGATTATTGGATTAATCATCCTAAAGATTTAAAAATGATGAGTGCAAATTACCAAAATTATGCTAAATCTCTTACAGTTCAATTTTCTGCCAAAAAGCTCCTAACAATGATGAAAAACGCTCAAAAAAATTATCTTTCAAACTAATATTCAAACATAAAAATATGTGTTATTCTTATGTTAAATCTTTCACAAAAAGGAGGAAACTTTTTTAATGTCCATCAAGAAGTTAGAAAATAGCAGCGATCATGCAATGGTAGCTGAAGAAGTTAAAATTTTGACCAACTTACTTAACGAAAGTACACGTCAATTAAGTGGGGATGTGATTTTTAATAAAATTCAAGATTTAATTAAGATCTCTGCCCAAAAAGACTACGATGCTCTTGAAAAGCAAATTGCTAGCCTTACTAATCAAGAAATGATTGTCGTTGCACGTTATTTTGCAACTTTACCTTTATTAGTTAATATTTCTGAAGATGTAGAGTTAGCTAGTGAAGTTAACTTACTCAATAATACGGATCAAGACTATCTTGGTAAACTTGAAGATACGATTGACTTAGTTTCTCAAAAAGAAAATGCCAGTGAAATTCTTAAGCATGTTAATGTAGTTCCAGTTTTAACTGCTCACCCTACTCAAGTTCAAAGAAAAACTGTCCTTGAACTAACTGACCAAATCCATGGTTTATTACGTAGTTATCGTGAAGTTAAAAACGGAACTATTAACCAAGCTGAATGGACTGAAAAACTCCGCGCTTACATTGAGATTTTAATGCAAACCGATATTATTCGTAGCCATAAACTACAGGTTTCTAATGAAATTACAAACGTTTTAGCATACTATCCTAAGGCTTTGATTCCGGCTATTACTAAATTTACAGCTCGCTATCAAGAATTAGCTAAAAAACATAATTTAAATCTATCTGGTGCCACCCCAATTACCATGGGAATGTGGATCGGAGGCGATCGTGATGGGAATCCATACGTTACTGCCGAAACATTAAAGTTGAGTGCCACTTTACAAAGCCAGGTAATCTTTGAATACTATATTAAACAGCTAAACAAGCTCTACCGCACGATTTCAATGTCTACTTCTTATATGAAGCCTTCATCCGCTGTTGAAAAATTATCAGCGCTCTCAAATGATGATTCACCATTTAGAACGAATGAACCATATCGTCGTGCTTTCTATTATATTGAGAGCCGTTTACTTCATACTGAATATACTCTTTTAGGCACAGCTGATAAAAATAGTTTTGTTAAAAAACGCGATTTGGAAAACTTAGACAAAATTCCTGTTTACAATAATCCACAAGATTTTAAAGCTGATTTAATTACAATTAAAGAATCGCTCGAAGAAGATCATGACCAAGCTGTAGTTAGAAGTTTCTTTACTGAGCTATTAGAAGCAATTGATATCTTTGGTTTCCATTTGGCAACAATTGATATGCGTCAAGATTCTAGTGTAAACGAAGCTTGTGTTGCTGAATTGCTAAAGAGTGCCGGAATTTGTGATGATTATAGTGACTTACCAGAAAAAGATAAGGTTAAAGTTTTACTTAATGAGTTAAACAATGATCCACGTAATCTTCACGCTAACAATAAGCCAAAATCTGAATTGCTCCAAAAGGAATTAAAGATCTACAAGACTGCTCGTCAACTCAAGGATTGTATTGGTGAAGATGTAATTAAACAACACATTATTTCTCATACTGAAAGTGTCTCTGATCTTCTTGAACAAGCAATCATGCTTAAAGAATACGATCTTTTAAATAATCAAGGTGCTCGCATTCAAGTTGTGCCATTATTTGAAACAGTTGAAGACTTAGAAAACTCTCGTGAAATTATGAAAGAATTTCTAAATCTTGACATTGTTAAAAGATGGCTTGCTTCTCAAAATAATTACCAAGAAATTATGCTAGGCTACTCTGACTCAAATAAAGATGGTGGCTACTTAGCTTCTTGCTGGAACCTTTATAAAGCACAAAAAGACTTAACTGCAATGGGCAAGAAATTGGGTGTTAACATTACCTTCATGCACGGCCGTGGTGGAACTGTTGGACGTGGTGGTGGTCCTTCTTATGAAGCTATTACTGCTCAACCTTTTGGCTCAATTAATGACCGTATTCGCATGACCGAACAAGGTGAGATCATTCAAAACAAGTATGGTAATCAAGATACTGCTTACTACAATTTGGAAATGCTAGCCTCAGCTACTATCGACCGTATTGTTTCTAAACAAATTGTAAGTGAAGATGATATTGGCGGATTCCGTTCCTCAATGGATGAAATTGTTTTAGACAGTAATAAAGTTTACCGTAAGCTTGTTTTTGAAACACCAGCTTTTCTTGACTACTTCTTGCAAGCTACACCAATTAAGCAAATTTCCAACTTAAATATTGGTTCTCGTCCAGCGGCAAGAAAGAAGATTACCGATTTTTCAGGCTTAAGAGCTATTCCTTGGGTATTTTCATGGTCACAAAGTCGAATTATGTTCCCTGGCTGGTATGGTGTTGGTTCTGCCTTCAAGCACTTCATTGATGCCAATCCTAATAACCTCCACACCTTACAAAAGATGTATCAAGGTTGGCCTTTCTTCCACTCCCTCCTCTCCAATGTTGATATGGTTCTTTCCAAATCTAACATGGATATTGCCAAACAATATGCGGACCTATGTGAAGATGAGGATACTAAAAAAGTCTTTGATACTATCTATCAAGAATGGAAACTTACTAAAGAAGTAATCCTTCAAATTGAAGGTAACAAAGAATTACTTGCAGACAACCCAAGTTTAAAGATGAGCTTAAACTACCGGATGCCATACTTCAATATTCTTAACTACATTCAAATTGAAATGATTAAACGAGATCGCGTTGATGAGATTGCCGGTGTTTATGAAAGTATTTTACCAATTACCATTAATGGGGTAACCTCTGGCTTACGTAATTCAGGATAGTTTTAATTTTTAAGGACAAAATATGAAAAAAGCACTATTAATTATTGACTACACTAATGATTTCATTGCAGACAATGGTTCTCTTACCTGTGGAAAGCCAGCTCGAGCTTTAGAAGATTATTTAATCGAATTAGCAAATAAATTTTATGATAATGGAGACTATGTAATTTTTCCAACTGATGGACATACCGGTGATACATTTAGTCCAGAATATAAGCTCTTTCCACCACATAATATTGTTGGTACAGCAGGGCAAGAGTTATACGGTAAGTTAAAAGAATGGTATGAAGCTCATAAGTCTAGTGACCGAGTATATAAATTTAACAAAAATCGCTATTCTTCTTTCCAAAATACTAATCTTGATAACTACTTACGCGAACGTAAAATTAACGACCTATGGTTAACGGGAGTATGTACAGACATTTGTGTTCTTCATACGGCTATGACTGCCTATAATTTAAACTATGATTTAACTATTCCAAGTAAAGGTGTTACTACCTTTACTGAACATGGTCAAGAATGGGCCTTAGATCATTTTAAAAATGCCTTAGGCGCAAAAGTAATAGAATAATAGAGCAAAAAAAACTGCATCATCTGATTTTTCAGAATGATACAGTTTTTTTACTTTAATTTGATTAACTCAATACTATCAATACCATCGATTTCTTTAACATTAACTGCTACTTGTTCGCTCAAGGCTGTTGGAATGTTCTTTCCGACAAAATCTGCCTTAATTGGTAACTCTCGATGTCCTCGGTCCACCAAAACTGCAACTGCAATTGACTTTGGACGTCCAGTTGCAATCAAAGCATCCATCGCAGCCCGAATAGTTCTTCCGGTATAAAGGACATCGTCTACTAATACAACATGTTTATTAGTAATATTCAAATTTTTGGGTTCTAAATTTGAAATCTTTTCTTGATTAATATCAACTCTACGATCATCTCGATAAGAGGTTATATCTAGTTCGCCTACTGGAATAATCTTCTTTTCAATTTCTTCAAGTCGATCCCCAATTCTACGTGCCAGATAAACCCCACGAGTTTTGATTCCAACTAAAACCAGCTCATCTACGCCCTTATACCTTTCAATAATTTCATATGTAATCCTCACAATAGCTCGCTGCATTGCAGGCTTATCCCAAATTTCTTTTACCATTGTCTCTTTTCCTCAATCAGGGAGCATTACTATTTTAAAGCGTCTGTTGCAAATGATCTATTTTCAAGAGATGTTAAGAGTGCGTCAGCTGTATCGAGAGCTGTTAGTAATGGGATATTCTGTTGAATAGCCATTTGTCTGATAATAAAGCCGTCAGAATTCTTCTCAATATCATGCCCCATCGTATTAATCACTAAGTCAATTCTTCCCTCTCTTAATTCATTTAAGATGTTGTCATCTGCGTTTTCATTTTCATGAACTTTAGTTACAAGATCAACATGTAATCCATTGTTCCTTAAAAAGTCCGCCGTACCCTTAGTAGCAAAAATCCGATAACCAATTCTTGCAAATCTCTTTGCAATTGGAAGAATCTTTTCTTTATCCTTGTCTTCAATTGTTAACAAAACATTTCCATTTTCAGGTAACTGCATCTTAGCGCCGGCAAAAGCCTTATAAAGAGCTTTCGCAAAAGTATGGTCGCTTCCCATTACTTCACCTGTTGATTTCATTTCTGGGCCAAGATATGAGTCTACGTCAGCTAACTTGCTAAAACTAAAAATGGGAGCCTTAACACTAATCATTTCTGGTTCAGGTGCTAGACCATCACTGTAGCCCTGCTGAGCTAGGCTTTTCCCCATAATTACCCGGGTGGCAACTTGTGCCATTTCAATTCCAGTTATCTTACTTAAAAATGGAACTGTTCTACTTGCACGAGGATTTACTTCAATTACATAAACTTCACCGTTTCTCACAATAAATTGAATGTTCATAATTCCCACACAATTCAAAGTAAGAGCAAGCTTACGCGTAACATCCATAATCTTATCTTTAACTTCATCCGTAAAGTTCTGTGGTGGGTAAACCGCCATTGAATCTCCAGAGTGAACACCAGCATGTTCAATGTGTTCCATAATTCCGGGTAGTAAAACATCCTGTCCATCACAAATTGCATCGACATCACACTCACGACCGTCTAAATAGTCATCTACTAAAATTGGATGATCAGCTGCAATGTCTACGTGATCATGCAAGTATTCTTCAAGCTCACTCTTGTTGTAAACAATTTCCATTGCCTTTCCACCCAGCACATAACTTGGACGAACTAAAACCGGATACCCTAACTCTTCAGCTGCTTTAATAACTCCTTCATGTGTTGTTGCAGTTAAGCCCTTTGGTTGATTTAATTTAAGTTTCTTAATTATCTGATCGAATAGTTCACGATCTTCTGCACGGTTAAGATCTTTAACACTGGTTCCCAAGATTTTAATCCCATGATCTTGTAATCCAGCAGCTAAATTAATTGAAGTTTGTCCTCCAAACTGGACAATTACACCTTCGGGCTTTTCCAAATCACAAACATTCAATACATCTTCTAAGGTTAATGGTTCAAAATATAATTTATCAGAAATTGAAAAGTCCGTTGAAACAGTTTCTGGGTTCGAATTAATAACGATTGCTTCATAGCCCATCTTTTGAAGTGCTTTTACACAGTGAACAGTTGCATAATCAAACTCGACACCCTGTCCAATTCTAATTGGACCAGAACCAATAACAATTACTGATTTTTTACCAGACTTATGTGATTCATTTTCACCATCATAAGTTGAATAAAAGTACGGCGTCTTTGATTCAAACTCTGCTGCGCAAGTATCAACCATCTTGTAGACCGGAATGATCCCATTATTTTTCCGCAAGTCTCTAATCTGATCAATACTTTCATTCCATAAAGTAGCAATAGTTGCATCACTAAAACCATATTTCTTAGCTAAACGTAAAGTTTCAAGATTATCTTTATTTTCTTGGATATTTTTCTCCATCTCTACCATGTGACTAACAATATCTAAGAAATAAAAGTTGATCTTGGTTAATTCATGAACATCTTCAAGACTATAACCTCTGCGAAAGGCTTCTGCCAAATAAAAGAGTCGATCATCTTGTGCTTTAACTAGCTTTTGTTCTATCTCTTCATCACTTGCATGATGAGCTGCTTTAGAATAGAGATCTTTTTCGTCAATTTCAAGAGACCTTACCGCTTTTTGCATTGCCTCTTCAGCTGTTCGGCCAATTGCCATTACTTCACCAGTAGCCTTCATTTGGGTACTTAAAGTGCGGTCGGCCTTAGAAAACTTATCAAATGGCCAGCGAGGAATTTTGCAGACGACATAATCTAAAGCTGGTTCAAATTCAGCATATGTTGTTCTAGTTACCGGATTTTTAATTTCATCTAATGTCATACCAATTGCAATTTTTGCGGCCATTTTTGCAATAGGATAACCGGTTGCTTTTGAAGCCAATGCACTTGATCGTGAAACTCGAGGATTCACCTCAATAACATCATAGTCAAAGCTATTAGGATCTAAGGCTAGCTGAACATTACAACCTCCCTCAATTTTAAGAGCCCTAATTAAACGTAAAGAGCAATCACGAAGCATTTGGTATTCTTTATCACTCAAGGTCTGACTAGGTGAAAAAACAATCGAATCCCCAGTGTGAATTCCAACTGGATCAAAATTCTCCATGCAACACACAATCATTGCATTATCATCATGATCACGCATTACTTCAAATTCAATTTCTTTATAGCCCGCAATCGATTTCTCAATTAAACATTCAGTAACAGGTGACAGTTCTAATCCGTTCTTGGCAATTTTTGCTAACTCTTCATGATTATTACAAATACCACCACCAGTTCCGCCCATCGTAAAGGCTGGCCGAACGATAATTGGATAGCCAATTCTATCGCCAAACTCTAAAGCTTCTTCAACAGTATTAACAGTTGTTGATGGTGGAACGGGCTCACCCAATTCTTTACATAACTCTTTAAATTTCTCTCTATCTTCTGCTTGTTCAATCGAAGAAAGTCTTGTTCCTAATAATTCAATATTTAACTCATCCAAAATTCCTGTTTTAGCTAATGAAAGGGCCATATTTAATCCAACTTGCCCACCAAGCGTTGGTAAAATTGCATCAGGATACTCTTGTCTAATGATTCTTGAGATTGATTCCACAGTTAGGGGTTCAATATAAACTTTGTCTGCAATGGTAGTGTCAGTCATGATTGTAGCTGGGTTTGAATTAACTAATACTACCTCATAGCCCTCTTCACGAAGAGCTAAGCAAGCCTGAGTTCCTGAATAATCAAATTCTGCAGCTTGGCCAATAATAATTGGACCAGAACCAATTACCATAATCTTATGAATATCTGTTCTCTTAGGCATGACGCTCTTCTTCCTTTCTTTGGTCAATCATTGACATAAAATCATCAAACAATGAGTCTTCATCATGAGGGCCTGGAGTTGCATCAGGATGAAATTGGACTGAAAAGGCAGGGTATTTTTTATGACGTAATCCTTCAACTGTACCATCATTTACTTCAACATGAGTAATCATTAAATTTTCTTTATTAATAGATTTCGGATCTACCGCATAACCGTGATTTTGCGAAGTAAAACCAATATTGCCAGTGGCAATTTCTCTTACAGGATGATTAAAGCCGCGATGTCCAAACTTCATTTTGTAAGTACTAGCCCCATTTGCTAGAGCAAAGACTTGATGACCCATACAAATTCCAAATAGTGGAACATGTTTTTCAACTTCTTGTACCATTTTTGCAGCCGTAAGCATTTCTTCTGGATTTCCAGGCCCATTTGATAAAAGCACTCCGTCTGGATTAAGATTTAAAATTTCTTCGGCTGTTGCAGTGTAAGGTAAGACAATACAGTTACAATCTCTCTCCGCTAATTCTCGTAAAATACTATGCTTAATACCAAAGTCAACAACAACTATATTTCTTTTCGAGCCAGGTACTGGATAAGAGTTCTTCGTTGAAACACGGCTGATTACACCTTGGGTAATGTTTCTTTGCTTTAATTCTTGAGCAATACTTGCTGCATTTTCTTTTGAATCAGTAATTTTTCCTTTTAGGGTACCGTGAATTCTTAATTTCTTAACCAATTCACGAGTATCGATTCCCTGCAGGCCAGGGATGCTCAATTGTTTTAAAAATTTTGGCAAGGTTGTTTGCATGCGCCAATTGTCTGGGCGTCGCGCTACTTGGTGGCAAATTACACCCTTAATTTGAGGTTCAAGTGATTCATAATCTGCCAAAGTAATTCCATAGTTTCCAATTAACGGATTAGTAAAAACCAAAATCTGATCGGCATAACTTTGGTCGGTAATTGCTTCTTGATAGCCCGTCATTCCTGTTGTAAAAACAACCTCACCGCTACTTTCACAATCAGCTCCAAAGCCTTCGCCTTGATAAATGCTACCATCTTCTAAAATTAAATAGCGTTTCATTTTGTTCCCCTTTGATATACAACTTTACCATCAACAAATGTCATCACTGTCTCGCCATATACTTTCTGACCAGTAAATGGTGTATTTACTCCTTTAGACTTAAAATCTTCTTCTTTAATTTCTTTTTGATGCTCAATATCAAAAATCGCAATATCTGCATTCTCACCAGGTGCAAGAAGACCTGCGCTTTTTATCCCAAATACTGTAGCCGGCTTATCAGTAAGAAGAGATAGTAATTGTTCAAGCGTGAAAACTTTCTCTTCCTTTACAAATTTAGTATAAAGAGTGCTAAATGCTGTCTCACTTCCTGTAATTCCAAAAGCGGCTTCTCGCATACTACCTTGTTTTTCCGCTTTAGCATGGGGAGCATGGTCAGTAGCAATTAAATCAATTGTTCCATCTAGCATCCCAACTAAAAGAGCTGCTTGATCTTCTTTACTTCTTAGTGGTGGATTCATTTTAAAGTAAGGATCGTCTTCTGGAATATCGCTATCTGTCAATAAAATATGGTGTGGTGCAACCTCACACGTTACCTTAATCCCTCGTGCTTTTGCTAAACGAACTAATTCTACACTGGTTTTTGTCGAAACATGACAAATATGGTAATGGACTCCTGTTTTTTGTGCCAAAAGGAGATCACGAGCAATTTGCGTAGTCTCAGCAAGTTCTGTAACTGGTGGTAAATCTAATTTTTCAGCTGCTATTCCTTCATTAACAATTCCTTTATTAAAAAGTGAATCATCTTGGGCATGGGCTGCAATAATTAAGTTGTTTTCTTTAGCCTTTTGCATGGCTAGATACATTGTCTGCGCGCTTTGAACTCCATGTCCGTCATTACTTAATGCAAATGCGCCTGCTTTCTTAAGTTCCGCATAGTCAGGAATAATATCAGTTGTTTCATCCTTAGTGACAGGACCATACTGGAGAATATGAACTAACCCCTTTTTTTGATTTTCTCTAACCATTTTCTCCATTAATTCAGCTGTATTAGGAACCGGAGTGACATTAGGCATGGCACCAACGGTTGTAAAACCCCCACGTGCTGCCGCTTGGCTACCAGTTTTGATGTCTTCTTTATAAGTTTGACCGGGATCACGATAATGAACATGAACATCCACTAAACCAGGGCTAACTATCATCCCGCTAGCATCAATTGTTTCTTCCCCTTCTAGGTCAGTTCCAATAGCCTTAATTTTTTGACCATCGATTAAAACATCAGCTTTGATTAGGTGGCCGTTTTGATACACAGTTCCATTTTTAATTACAGTAGTCATTACTTGAGTCCTCCTAATTTTCTTCCTCGTAAGACTGCTTCAATCATTGCCATTCTCATAAACACACCATTTTGCATTTGACGAGTAAACATACACTTGTCGCTTTCCACCAAATCTGCACTTAATTCAACATCGTGGTTAATTGGGCCTGGGTGCATAATAATTGCATTCGGCTTTAATGCTTGATAGCGCCCCTTATTAATTCCGTATTTTTCATGATATGCTTTTGCATCAAAATTCTTTTCATTAGGATCATCACTGTGTCTTTCATGTTGAACTCTTAAAAGCATCATCACATCCATCTCGGGAATTAGCTTATCTAGTTCTTCATATTTTCCATACTTATCAAATTCCTTCGAGTACCAATATTCAGGTCCTGAAAAGTAAACTTCAGCTCCTAACCGGTGGAGTAATTCCATATTACTTTTAGCAACTCGTGAATTAGTAATATCGCCAACAATAGCTACTTTTAGACCTTTAAATTGCTTAAAATGTTCATGAATTGTCATCATGTCTAACAAACATTGACTTGGATGTTGTCCACTGCCATCTCCGGCATTAATTATTCCAATATCTAAATGTTGATGATCTTGAGGGCGGATTAAATTTTGATAGTATTCATTTTGTGAGTGACGAATTACTTCAATATTCACTCCCACAGCTTCCATAATCAGGGATGTATCATATAATGTTTCTCCCTTATTAACTGAAGAATGAGCAGGATCAAATGGGATTACGGTTAAACCTAATTTTCTTTCAGCCATTTCAAAACTAGTATGCGTTCTACTTGAATCTTCAAAAAACATATTAGTAATACAGATGGGCTCTGTTAGATTAGGCGTCGCTCCGCCATTCTTAAAATATTCTGCTCGATTAATTAAAGCCTCAACTTCTTCAACACTCAGATTTTCTACACTAACAAAATGTGGTAAACTAACAAGATTTAAATTTTCCATTTTTTATTCTTTCTAAAGCAAAAAGGCCTGAAGCATTTAATTACTCCAGGCCTATTTTTCATATTCTTGTATACGAAAAATATAGCAACCCTTCTGGCCCTCTCTGGAGTCAATTAAATGGTTGACTATTAAATTAATATTTCTCAATTATTTTGATAGAGATTTCAGTTCAACTGAATCCTTACCATCTTTTTCTACCATGTTAACAGCAACTTGTTCGTTAGCTGCAGTTGGGATGTTCTTACCAACAAAGTCAGCTCTAATTGGTAATTCGCGGTGACCACGATCTACCAAAACTGCAACTTTAATTGAACTAGGGCGTCCATCATCCATCAAAGCATCCATTGCTGCTCTAATTGTTCGACCAGTATAAATTACATCGTCAATCAAAATTACTTTCTTATCGGTAATATCAACATCAATTTGGTTAGAGTTGACTATTGGATCTTGTTTTAATGAAGCATCATGACGATCATCACGATAAAGCGTAATATCTAACTCATCGATTGGCACATCGACATTTTCTAATTTTTGAATTCGGTCATGAATTCTCTTAGCTAAGTAAACTCCTCTTGTCTTGATTCCAATTAAAACAAGATTATCAGTACCCTTATTTTGCTCAATAATTTCATAAGTAATTCGAGTTAATGCACGCTTCATTGCGAGTGCATCCCAAATTTTCTTTGCCATATTTTTCCTCCTGATTTTGCCCATAAAAAAGCTCCTAGTTCTTGAGACTAGGAGCTTATAGTAAAGTCATACTTATTTAAGCCTGCCTTGCTAGCCTCACGGGACTAATTTTAAAGGACATTTATTGTTTTAAAATTACTGTACTTAATGATTTTTGTCAAGTCATTTAATTAAAATTGACTTTATTCACCAATTGATTAATATCTGTAATTTCTAGCTTTTCTAATTCCTTTGGTAAGTCATCAGCAATATGCTTTGACGCAAGACTATCCTTAAAATGAGCTGTTCCAACAGCAACTGCATTAGCACCAGCTAAGATAAATTCAATTACATCTTTAGCAGAACTGATTCCACCCATCCCAATAATCGGTAAAGTTGTACTTTCTCGAACTTGGTGAACCATTCTAATAGCAATTGGTTTTACGGCTTCTCCCGAAAGACCACCAATATTGTGACCTAAAACAGGCTTTCTAGTTTCAACATCAATCTCCATTCCCAAAAGAGTATTGATTAAGGATAATCCATCTGCGCCACCATTTTCAGCTGCTTTCGCAATCTGCGTAATATCAGTGACATTAGGGGTTAATTTTACATAAATTGGAATTTTTACGACTGACTTAATTTTTTTAGTCAATTCTTCCACTACATCAGGATGAACGCCGAAGCTCATTCCGCCCTGATTCACATTCGGACAAGAAACATTAATCTCTAAGGCATTTACTAGTCCAGAATCAGATAGCTTCTTAGCTACTTCAAGATATCCTGCTTCATCTTCTCCACCAACGCTAGCCATAATTGGCAAGTCAGGATATTCATTACGCAACGGAGTTAATTTATCTTTGATCACCGCATCCACACCGGGATTAGTTAATCCAACTGAATTCAAAACTCCAGTATTTAAAACAGCTATTTGGGGTTGCGGATTACCTGTTGTACTATGAGGAGTAGTCGTCTTTATTACCATTGCTCCCAAATCATTTAAATCAAATTTCTTGGCTGCTGGTACATCCCCAAAACCAAAGGTACCACTTGCTGGCATAATTGGATTTTTTAAATCTAATCCTGGTAATTTTACGTGTGTATTAATCATATTTTCCTCCAAAATGAATGCTCTCTGTCATTCAATTATTTTTCAAGAATTGATTGTACACGCTTTTTTATTTTTTTCAAAGTCAAAAATTTTATTTGTAATTCTTTCTCGAAGATGCTAAACTTCATTTTGATTAAACTTTAAACGGTACAGAGAGACCGCAAGTTAGAATTATTAGCTTAAATTATCTGGGAAAGTCTATACCTAGTGTCTCTCTGCGCTCGGTATAGACTTTTTTTATGGAGGAAAAATGAGTAGACCTGTTATCGTTGCCTTAGATTTAGACAATGAAAAGAAATTAAATGAACTATTACCGAAACTAGGTAAACCTGAAAATGTTTTTATTAAGATCGGGATGGAACTCTTCTTTAACGAAGGCCCTAAAATCGTAAAACAATTATCAGAACAGGGTTATCAAATCTTTTTAGACTTAAAAATGAACGATATTCCTAATACAGTCTATAACGGTGCAAAGGCATTAGCTCGTTTAGGTATTACCTACACCACGGTTCACGCACTTGGTGGCAGTCAAATGATTAAGGCCGCAAAAGATGGGTTAATTGCGGGAACTCCGATTGATAAAAATGTTCCCAAATTACTAGCTGTAACTGAATTAACTTCTATTTCAGACGAAATTCTACATTATGAGCAAAATTGCAATTTATCGATGAATGATCAAGTATTAAGCTTAGCTACAACAGCTAAAAAAGCAGGTGCAGACGGTGTGATTTGTTCTCCACTCGAAGTTAAAAATTTACGTCAAAAAGTTGGAGAAGACTTTTTGTACGTAACTCCTGGAATTAGACCAGCTGGTAATGCTAAAGATGACCAATCACGCGTAGCTACTCCACTTCAAGCAAAAGAATGGGGTTCAACAGCAATTGTTGTTGGTCGGCCAATTACTTTAGCTACTGATCCGGAAGCCGCATATGAAGCAATTAAAAAGGAGTTCAACTAACATGCATAAAGATCAAATTATTAGTCAATTAATCAAAGAAAAAATTATTACTATTTCTCCTGATAAACCTTTCACTTATGCAAGTGGAATGCTTTCACCAATCTATACCGATCTTCGGTTAACTGTTTCTTACCCAGACCTGCGTGATATGATTGCTAGTGATCTATCCAATCTAATTGCGGCAGAATTTCCTCAAGCAACTATTATTGGCGGAGTTGCAACTGCTGGTATTCCTCATGCTGCTTTAGTTGCCGAAAAATTACATTTACCAATGATTTATGTTCGTCCAAAACCTAAAGATCACGGTAAAGGCCGTCAAATTGAAGGTCGTTTTTCAGAAAATGATCAAATTGTCTTAATTGACGATCTAATTACCACTGGTGCATCAGTTTTAAACGCAGTTAAAGCTACTGAAAAAGATGGCGGAAAAGTAGCTGGGGTTGCTTCAATCTTCACTTATTATTTGCCAGATGCAAAAGAAAACTTTAAAGAGGCAAATGTAAAATATACTCCCCTTCTTTCTTATCCTGAATTACTTAAAAAAGAAAATGAATCCGGTCATATTACCAGTGACCAATATGATATTTTAAAAACCTGGCATGAAGATCCATGGGCTTGGGGTAAAAAATTTAACAGTTAAATCTAAATAAGATTATCATCATATAGTTAATTTAAAAAGAGTTAATTTAAAAAGAGACTGATTTTTTATTTTCAGTCTCTTTATTTATTTCCAGCTATTTTATTAATAAAATTTTCTTTAATTTCAAACTGGCTACAAATATTTATCAATACTGCAAGTTACTTAATCGCCTTATTTACCATGTGGTAGACTTAAGGAGAGTAAGTGATTTTCTTTTTTATTAGCAATTCGTTAATAAAAAATACAACATTTATCTATATAATGAAATTACAATTGGCAGAAAGGACGGATGAAATATGGATACAAATAATATTTTGTCTTACATAAAATGGCGTGGCGATATTTCCCTTTCTGTACGACCATTTGACGAAGTTGATGCATTAGTAATTGCCACGTTTTCTTATATTCATCTTGATGGAATTGTCCCTGATTCTAATAAAGAAATTTCAATAAAAGAAGCCGCTGAGAAATATTTTAATTCTTCAAATCAACATCTCGACCATTATAAGTATCAAGATCTACTAAAATTAATGGCAAATTCTGTTCGTTTTGGGGATGCAAAATTATCTTACTTTGTGGATGTTCTTACTGATCGGATACAATTTTCTGCAATCAAAATTAGTCTTGATAATGATACTAATTTTATTTCATTTCGAGGAACAGATGATAGCTTAGTTGGCTGGAAAGAAGATTTTGAAATTAGTTTTAGAACAACCGGTGCACAAAAATATGCCCTAAAGTATCTGACAAATATTTTAAAGACTACCAAGCAAGTCTACAGTTTAGCTGGTCACTCCAAAGGCGGTAATCTTGCTGAATACGCAGCAGTTAACCTACCTGATGACTTAAAAAATCAAATCAAAACTATTTACACTTTTGATAGTCCGGGACTTAGTACTCAAGTTGATGGCGTTACTGATAAATTAAAACGTTATGTGCCTGAATTTAGTATCATTGGCCGGCTTTTTGAACCAGAAAACATTACCCCAACAATTTTAGTTAGTGATCGGCCAAAACTAGCTCAACATGATCCAATGAGCTGGGAAGTATCGGGTTCTCACTTTATTACTAAAACTCACCGCAATCCAACTTCTAAAATATATAATCAAATCATAAATCAATGGATTGGTGAAGCAAATCTTCAAGAACGTGAAGCCCTAACAAATGATCTATTTAATGCTTTTGCAGCTAGTGGAGCAACCAAAATTACAGAACTTAATAAAAATGGTTTTGGTGGTTTTGGCGCTATTCTTTTCTCTCTTACTAATTCATCTAGAAGAACGCGATTTGTTCTCGGAAGTTTATGGGAAACTATCTGGCGTAGTATTAAAGCTACTCATCTAGAAAAATTATTTATAAATCCCAATTCAATTATTGGATGGGTATTAATTATTCTTGGTATTGTAAACCTGATGATTCCTGATTATGCCTATCGAGCATTTGGAGGAATAGTTGGCGTCTTTTGTATTGGATGGAGTAGTTATCATATTGTTACAGCTGCTAACTCCCATTTAGTGCCTAAGTCAAAGCAATTCTTTATTATTACTTATCTCATTGTTTTTGGCTTAGCTGTTGCAATTATTTCTAATAACCGTTTATTGGCTTTCTTAGCTCACTATGTTCTAGGGATCTTCTTGATCGGTTTTGCATATGTCAGATTACGTAATGTAATCGTTAAAAATAAGAAAAATGGAATTTTCAAAAATATCATTGATGTGGTTGAAAGTTTAATTGCTTTCGCAGCTGGCGTTATCGTAATTGTAAATCCTAATTACTTCAGTCGCCAAGCAGTCATTATTTTAGGAATTTTACTGATCATTTATGGCCTCTTCCAGCTAATAATGGAGTTATTTAAACAAAGAAAATCAAAAATTCCGCCTAAACATCGTTAACAAATTAAATAAGGCTTTTGGAACTTAATCCAAAAGCCTTATTATTTGCTTATAAAATTTTTTCAATTGCCTCTGCTACACCATCGTGGTCACAATCACTTATTACTCTTTGTGCTGCTTCCTTCACCGCAGGGACTGCATTACCCATTGCTACTCCAATACCTGCAAGTTTAATCATGCTTAGATCATTTTCTTCGTCTCCAATAGCCATCAAATTCTCACTACTTAAATTCAATTTGTGACAAAGAAATTTTAGAGCATTTCCTTTAGAAACACCTTTAGGATTTGCTTCATAATAAAAGGGTGCTGTTTTAGTAAAAGTAATTTTATTATCTAGATGGGCAAAAGGCTTATGATCAGCAATTTTTTGATCTAGCAAATCTTGCTGATCTACATACATACACTTAATGATTGGAATATCTTTCATTTCAGCTGGTGTACGATACGAAATACCTAAATTAACTAAGTTAGCCTCATACAAAGTATAGTCGCCAATATCTCGATCGGCAGTATAGATTCTATCTGGTGCTGATGCATGAAAATGTAAACCTAATTTTAAGGAAATTGTCTCTAAATCTAGATAATTGTCATAAGTTAATTTTTTCTCAAATAAGATATTTCCCGCAGTTGTTTCTACTACTCCGCCTCCAAAACAAACGACGTATTGATCTTCTTGCTCATTTAAACCTAACTCAATCAAAATCTTTTCTACTCCGCTCAATGGTCGACCTGTAGCAATAACAATTTTTATCCCTGCACTTTTTGCTTTTAAAATTGCATTTCTTACTTTTGGAGTCAGTTCTTTTTTAGAATTTAATAATGTACCATCAACATCAATTGCAATTATTTTTATATTTTTCATCTTATAACCTGCCTCAATATTGCCAATCCTACAACTCCTAATCCAATACATCCCACAACGCTTAATTGCAAGCGCCAAGTAATCGTTAAGTAGGCAATAAATTCACGTACAAAGGCATTTAAGGTAAAGTACCACTTTGTTTTTGCACCATAGCCAATACACTGTAGACCTAATCTTTTTGCTAAAACTAGGGCACGATATACATGGTAAGAATTAGTTACAATGGCAAAACGAGAATCTGGCTTCATCAATCTATGTGAAAAAATCAAATTTTCTCTGGTTGTCTTTGACTTATCTTCAACAATAATATCTTGCTTCGAAATACCTTTTTCTTCGGCATATTTTGCCATTGCCACTGCTTCAGGAATTTCTTCACCTGGTCCTTGTCCACCTGACATAATGATTTTTGAGCCAGGATTACGACGATATACCTCTATTCCGCGATTGATTCTTGCAGCAAGAAGTGGTGTTACCTTTTTTCCCATTAAACCTGCTCCAAGTACAACCACGTAGTCCAACTTCTTAGTCTTAATATTCACTAGATTAATCCAAGAAGTTAAAGTATACATCATCATAATAAAAATTAGATAAATTATTACGAGGTTAATAAACAAATATATGTAAGTTCCAAAATTATTATGGGTTAATTTTCCGACTAATGGAAAGAGAAATAAGTAAGCAATAATTCCGATACCCATTGCTAACGATAAGAAGTTGGTCCAGCGATTACCTTCGCGAATTAAAATCTTAATCCCATCGTAAATAAACATAATGATCAAAGTCGCAATAAAGGCCACAACGGAAAACATTATTGCCAGTAAAATTAGCACAAAAATAAGCAAAATAACTTGATGAGTAATAGGAAAAACTTCAGCAGCAATTAGTAAACTAACAGCTGTGAATAAGCCAAAAGTAATTATTGTCCATACTAAAGTCATTCCTGACCATAAACTCCGCCTCTCGTGGGTTAAAACCCAGAGAAATGTTCCTAATGCCAGTAAAAATAAAACTAATACAATTGAAAATGATAAGATCACTTATCATTTCACCACCTTAATCTATTGCACACATTCCTTGTGTTTAGTCTTTTCTTAAATTATACAAAAATAATTGTCTTCATGTTTTTGATTCAGTATAATTAAGAAAATATTTTTAGGAGGACAAAGAAATGGCAGACCAAATTTTAGTAACAACTACTGAAAATATTCCGGGCAGAAAATATGAAATTATCGGTGAAGTTTTTGGTGTTACAACTCAATCAAAAAATGCAATTCGAGATTTTGGTGCTGGCTTAAAAAGTATTGTCGGTGGTGAAATTAAGGCTTATACCTCAATGTTAACTGAATCAAGAGATCAATCAATTGCTCGCCTTCGTCAAAATGCCGCCGAAATGGGTGCTGACGCTGTAGTTATGATGCGTTTTGATTCAGGCTCTATTGCGGGCGATATGCAATCTGTCGTTGCTTACGGAACTGCGGTTAAATTTATTGATTAATCTAAAAAAACTGGCTTTTCAGCCAGTTTTTTATTTTCTTAAACCTTTTGGATAGAAGTTCTTTAAAATTTGATCATTTCCAATTTTTCCGAAACTGAAGATATGGTCTTGATAAGCAACCAAAACAAAGCCGCGCAAATTGCTATCTACCTTAATCGTCTCTCCATGTATATATCGCTCATACTCTGCCTTATCTTCAAAATTAATAAGTTGTTTTTGTCCTTTTTGTCCCAATACTTCAGCTAGTTGATGACTCGGCTCAAAGCGCTTTTTCTTAAGTAAACCTAATTCAACACCATTATTTAGAACATGTAGTTCAGTTAGCAGGTCGGGGGCAAGAGCTGGGACAAAGACATGACCATTACTTTGCAAAACCTCATTTTGCCAATTTTCTAAACTAGATGGTAGAGCAAAATTATCTAATACTTTTGCAACCACACTAATCTCATCTTTATTTAAACGTGTAATTGTGCTCTTTTTCTGGCGTTTGTTCTTTCTCTTTTTAGCCTTAGTTGAAATCTCTTGATTCTCTTCAATATTTTTCAGATGAGCAACAAACTGTCCTTCACCCACTCCATTTTGAAACCAGAGTCTAACCGTTTCCTTTAATTCTGGCATGTTAGACTTTGACCACTCTGGTCTACCAGCCGACATTCCGGAATAGAGCTTAAGAGGTTCGATTTCTAACGGATAATTCTCAACTAGCCACGCTACTATTTCTTCATCTTCTTCTGGAGAATATGTACAAGTAGAATAGACGATCTCTCCGCCCGGCTTTAACATCTTCATTGCTTCACTCAGAATTTCTTTTTGTCTAGTTTGGCATGTTAATACATAGTCAGGAGACCAATATTGTGTCGCAGCAGGATCTTTTCTAAACATCCCTTCTCCAGAACACGGTGCATCAACTAAAATTTTATCAAAAAAGTGAGGTAATTTTTTTGATAAGCGATCGGGGCTTTCGTTAGTGACTACAACATTTGTAGCTCCCCATCTTTCGAGATTTTCTCTTAAATCTTTTGCTCTACTTTTTGAAATTTCATTAGCTACTAAGAGCCCCGTATTATCTAGCAAACTCGCTAATGCAGTGGATTTTCCCCCTGGAGCAGCACATAAATCAAGTACCTTATCGCTAGGTTTTACATTAAGAGAAACTGCTGGATACATGGCCGATGGATCTTGGGAGTAAACATAGCCGCCTGTCCACTCACTATCACGTCCTGAAATTTCTCCATAATATCCATCTTTAGTAAATTCAATTGGTTCTTTAAGACTATATTGAACATCTTGATAATTATTCTTTAGTGGGTTTAAGCGAAATCCCTTTTTACTTGGACTATTAATTGCAGTAAAAAATTTACTACTTTCTTCTTCTCCCAATAAGTTCTTATATTTCTCAACAAATTCAATTGGCAATGACATTATTTTTCCTTCTTAATTTTTATTAAAAGCAGCATTAATACATAAGTAATAATCTGCATTGCAAAAACGATTAAAAATAGGACATATAACTGACTGTGATTAGAGTAAAAACTCCACGTTTGTAAACCCAAACTAGTCAAAATAACAATTATTCCATTGGCTAAAAAGAAACGTAAACCAGAATCAGCCAATAAGTGCGCCCAGATTTTACTAGAAACATATTTTAAGTTTACCGGATTTTCAGCTAGGACTGCTGCAATTGCTGCAACTATCAGTGCAATTACAACACAGAAAATTGCACCGATTAATTTTTTAGTTGGGCTGATCCCATGCTGCCTATTGTAGGTTTTACTAAAGTCCTTAATCTGCATACTTCCCCGGAGATAATGTTGTAAGGCATTCGCCTCGTTTTTATTCAACCCATCTACTACTACCTTATAGTTGGTAATTGATTCTTTTGCAGTTGGTTGGTTAATTCCAGTTGAAAGATAATAAACAGCCTGCCCATTTTGACTCTCATTGTTTTTCTTTAATTCACCAATAATTGTGACGTAATCATTATTTTCTTTTAGATAGTGATTATTCTGTAAGGTTACAACTCGATCTTTAGTATCGGATGAGATAACTGCAAAAGGAATTGTTCCATCAAAGTCATTTTTACTAAAGTACCTAGAACTTCCTTTAGCAAGCGGTTGACTTTTCAAATTATAGTTAGCCCAAATTAAAACGCGGTCTGGGATATAGTCCGATTCAAAGTGAATCTGCACCTTATCATGAGAGAAATTTTTATTAACATAAGTTAGGAACTGTTTAATATTGTGTTTTTTCTTAGGATTAAAAACATAATATGTGCTTGATAAACCGTTATTACTTAAAACTTGATCAGCTCTCTGAGACTGCTGCCGTGACAAAATTAAGCCCAGTCCTAAGAAAGCTAAAAAAGAAATTATTAAAAGAATAAGTCGTTTTATTTTCATTATTTTATCTCAAACACCTTTTCATTAATGAAATCAAAGCTTCGAAAACTCCGATTAACCTTTTTATTAGTCGTAGTTTTTGCCTCTTGCCAAAAAGTAGTAGAATTGGTTGCTCCAAATTTTTCACCAATAAATAATAAAACTGGCTGGTGATCAAGCTGACGATAAAGATTGAGAATATTTACGTCATCTTCCCCAAAATTGGGCGCCCAAGAGCAAATAATTAGATCAACTTCGGGATGCTTTTTAATCGCACTTAGGGCATCCAAATTTTCTGTTTCAAAAATCGGAGATTCACCTGTTGTTGAGCTTTTCGCCCAAGCAAAAGAATCACTAGCTATCGCTTTTATACCGACCTCACTTAAGGCTTTTGACCAGTATGCATTTCCCGCCATAATTTCTAAGCTTGATTTAGCATTATATTCTTGTTTGATTAATTGAGCAGCTTCCAAATTTGGCAAAGACCAGATTCCGTATTCTCTTGAAAGAAAGCTACGAAAATTATTCAGTAAATTATTTACTTCTTGGGCCTTCTCTCTACTTCCCGTATTCTCTATCATTATATCTAAGCTATCGGGTAAAAAGCCAAGTGAATTAGGTGATTTTTGTAAAATTTTTCCATTTTCTAGGTTAGTAATTATATTATTAATGGCAATCACTTGCTCATGAAGTGGTAAATAATTGAGTTCTTTGTCTAATTTGTTAAGTTTATTTTGATATTTCTTCATTTTATATCTTCCTTATGCAATGATTTTACCATTCAAAAGAAATAAAAACAGGTATAATAAAAGTGATGCAAAAATTAAGGAGCAAAAATATGTCAAAACTTAAAACTGAATCGGCTGAATCTTTTGGTCACTGGCTCCTACAAGTATTTATTTTAGCAATTATAATTATTGGATTATATTTAGTTGTATTTCGATTTTTACTTGCTAATGAAACTATCAGTGGACCATCGATGCAGCCAACTTTTGAAAATAATGACCGAGTTATTGCAGTACGACATTCTAAACTTTCTCGGGGCGACATTGTAATATTAAAAGCCCCAGATGAACCAGGTGCCCTATATATTAAAAGAATTATTGGAGTGCCTGGAGACAGCATTAAATCAAAAAATGATGTAATGTATATTAATGGGAAGCCAATTAAAGAACCATATTTGACTGAGTACAAGAAAACGCTTTCCAAAGGTCAGCTTTACACTAACAATTTTAGTTTAGAACAACTTTATCATGTAAAACGCGTTCCTAAAAATTGTTACTTTGTAATGGGTGATCACCGCAATGTCTCTAAAGATTCCCGAATGATTGGATTTATCAAGAGACAAGATATTATTGGTGAGGTAAAATTACGGTATTTCCCATTTAATCAAATAAATTGGTACTAATATATTTTAGAAAGTGTGAAGAAGAGAATGAGTCCTGAAGAATTATCCGATGCAATTATTGAATTTGAAGTTAAGAATAATGTCAATGACACTGCTCTTGCTTTTTCAAGTCATCTTTCCGTTGAAAAACTCCATGCAATGAAAACTGGAGAAGCTAAATATACCGTAGAAGAAGCTGAACAAGTTTTAGATTATATTCAAGCTAACTCTTAATTTAATTATTCAATAATAGACAAAAAGGAATAAGGTTTTGGTAAAAATGATATGAACCCAAAATCTTATTCCTTTTTCTTATATCCGCGCTTCATGATACTTCTTCAGTAGAGTAATATTCACTAAAACTAAAATTATATTTACACCCAGAACTATAAATAAAGTTAAGTAATTACTCGTTAGGTCTGATCTTACATCACTGGCATCCTTACTTAAAGTAGTTAAAAACATTCCATTTTGCAAAAAGCCAGTTAGTGAGGTAAAAATAACATCGTAAGTATTAATCAAAAATATTAATCCAATACAACCTAATAAAACCACTACTAAGAAATAAACTAATTTACTTATTCTTTCAGGAAGAAAATCACTAACTATTTTTCCCGTAAAATTAATGAGACTCACAGCAAGATAAATGAATATACCAATTAGAACTATCAAAGCAAGACTAGATAACAAATCCATTACGTGCATCTCTTGCCATAGCTTTCCTTCACCGATTGAACCAAAGTTTTTAAAAGTAGTCTTCCAAAATTCATTTGTTCCCATTACAGGTATTCCTGCAACGAGAATCATACCTATTTGCAAAACTACTAAATAAAGACCGTTAACAACAGCTGATAAAAGATTTGCAAATAGTAAAGAACTTTCTTTAATTGGAGCTAATCGCCAAGTTTGAGACGAATAGACTTCCTCATTTTTTCGACTCGAAAGAGCTAAGTAGGCTATATCAAACAGTGGCGTGATCATCAGAAAAGCTACTAAGAAATAAGCCCTACTCTCACCCTCAAAAGCTGAATTAAAGAGTGCCCAAAAACCTAAAAGAATTCCAACAATCACCTGTAAAATTGCTAATCGGCGCACCAGACGTACTTTGCTTTTAGTCAATTCTTTAAATATTGATGAAAAAGTTGCCATATAATCTTACTTCCCTTCGTGGAAGTTCTTCAAAAGCCAAACATTAATTGAACCTAAAACAATATCAATAAATGCCAAGACTAAATTGTTTTCTATAAATGACATTAGACCATTAGTAGTGTCACCCCAACGGACTTGATTTAATAAACTTCCTAGATTATTTGTCAAAACAATAAAGATAAAGATCAAAATAATCATAATGACAAAACGAATTAATTTACTATGTTTATCAGGAAGAAAGTCAGTAATGGTTCTACTTGATAGATTGAGCAAAGTCACAATGCTATAAACCAAAATTGCAAATAATATAAAGGCTAAAAATGCACTTAGTATTTCTCCAATTGGAAAAGCATCAGAAAATTTTTGCCAAAAGTCGCCCGCATGAGTTTCTTTAGCAAGGGCCCGGTTAATTTCCCAAATATTAGTTCTAACATCTTTACTTAAGAATGCTGGTAAAAACGTAATAATCCCCATTCCAATTTGAATTAATACCAAGTAAAGCCCATTAACAATAGCAGAAGAAATATTTGCTAAGTAAAATTTACTTGAAGAAATTGGAACTAAACGCCAAGTCTGAGAGCTATACTCTTTTTCATTTTGCCAAGCAGAGAGAACTACATAGGCCATATCAGCTAATGGAGCAAAAGTACATACCATGACAAACCACGCAATCGGTTTATCTGAATTTGAAAATCCACCATTAGAAAAAAGTCCCCAAAGTGCAAAAATAGATGCAGCTACTAATTGCAACAAGGCTAATAGATAAACACTCCGACGCTTCTTTTTACCCATTTGATTAAATAGTGCTTTAAACGTAGTCATCCTTATTCAGCTCCTTCATCTGCGTATAAGGTTTCATAATACTCTTCAATACTTTTTCCGTGTGCTCTTATATCATCTGCTGAAAGATGACTGGCAATTTTTTTATCTTTCACAATTACTACTTCATCTAAAATTGTTGTAATTTCATTTACAAAATGGTCAGAAATAATAATTGTACTGTCTGGATTCTTCCAAAGCAAGATTGAATTAATGATTCTCTTTCGAGCCATTGGATCAATTCCAGAGAATGGTTCATCCAGTAAATACAACTTAGCTTCTCTACTTAAAGTAACAGCAATTTCAAGTTTTTCACGCATTCCTCGTGATAATTGCCCTAACTTCATCTCATTGTTAAGTTTCATAAATGAACGTAATTGCTCAAATTTACTACTGTCAAAATCTGAAAATAATTTTTGATAGAATTCTTCTACTTCCCCAATTTTAGTGGAATCACTCAATCCCTTTAAATTGTCAGTCATGGCAATATTAGCTTTACGGTAAACTTCACTACCATCCCCATTGAGCAGTACTTCACCTTGATAATGCTTAGCAATACCAACAATTACTCTCATTAAAGTTGTCTTACCTGCACCATTTTCACCTAGTAAGGCAATAATCTTTCCTGAATCAACATCTAAGTTCACATTATCAAGAATAGTTTTTAAGTTTTTTCGATATGTTAATTCTTTTACTTCAAGTAGTTTATTCATTTTAATCTCCCTTCTTCTCCTCAATAAACTTTTTTAGCTCTTCCAGCGTCTTTTCTGGAGTTAAGCCTAATTGTGCAGTACTTTCTAAAAATTCACTCATTGTATCCTTAATTAGCTCTCTACGCTTTTGTAAAATCAACTCTGTATCTGTTGTTACAAACGAACCAAGTCCGCGCCTAACCTCTAAAATTCCCTCGGTATTCATTTGATTCAAAGCACGTTGAACCGTATTAACATTTACTGTTAGATCAACAGCTAACTGGCGAACTGATGGAACTTTTTCTCCTGGTTTAATTTTCCCTAAAGCGATTTGTCGATAAAGATACTTTTCAATTTGAACATAAATTGGAATATTATCTTGAAATTGCAATCTTTACACCTCTTTACTAGTGTATGGTTTATCTATTACACTCATATAATACCAATATACTTTTTCAAATACAAGCTATAATTTTGTTTCACGATTTAGAAAATAGACTTTTTAATAAAAAAATAGTAGATAAAAATGCTATTATTTCAAGCATTTTATCTACTATTTAGCAGATTAATAGTATCAGTGTAAAACTATTTTTAATTTTTAATTAATTTAAGATCATTGATAAATAAGTGTTTTTAGCCATTCAAGCAATCATAGAAAATAGAAGATTTAATCAAAATCACTTAAAAATTGTTTCACTTATTTACTTCTTATTTCTCTCAACGTTCAATTGATTAATCTTACGCAAGACGTCTACTGCTTTCCACATACTCTCGAGGAGCGTGGAAGTAAAAACTAAAATCCTGTAGAATCAACAAACTATATTGATATCAAGGGATTTTGGCATATTCTAGTTACCAAAGATTTTCACAAAATTTCTAATTTTACCAATTATTTGTCCCTTTTTTGTCCCTTTTTAGAGTCCCAATTTCTTTTTTCTTTCTACTATATACTCTTCGATATTAGTTAAGTCTTCTTCAGTTGCTAAATTTAAAATAAAACTTTTAGCAGCTGATCTCTTATTGATATATTGTACTCGTTCTTTATTATTTTGATTCCATTTTTTATTTGCTTTAGCTCTAGCTTCCGTATATTTTGTCATTTTAAAATACTCCCCAATTTTTCGAAATAATTTTAATTAAAATAATTAAAGCTACTAACTCTAAGCTTCCAATAAAAATCACATGCGGTCTAAGATCTAAATCAAATTTATAGTTAATTCCATTTATAATTTTATTAAATTGATATTTTTTCATCTTGCTTGCCCTCTACTTTTTAGCCTGCTAAAATTAACTATGACAAGAAGGGGCTACGCCCCTCTTATCATTATTTCCATTTCATTCGAATGGTTAAAGTCGGAATTAGTAGAACTAGTCTGAAAGTTACTTCTACTTCTTTCGGCTTTTTTATTTTTGCTTTTAGCTTGACTAATAGTTTCACGCTTCTCATCTCGGTTCCGTTTCATATTTCTTTTCCCTCCTTTCAACTATTATAATACACCTATATGGGTACATAGGCAATAGAAAATATAAAAATAATATAAAAAATAGCCACTCTAGGAATTACCCAGAGTGGCTATTTGTGTAGGATTTTGAACGCACCTAGCCAGTCCTACTAAACTAGATTACGTTAGCTAAGCTCACGTAGAGTTCCTTAGCTTGGTCAGTCCTATTATATCAGATTATTTAAATGCTCCCCATGCTTCTGTACCAACACGACCAACTAAGTATCCATCATGCCCGTTCTCGCGTGGTTGTTGTAACCATACACGTCCAGCCGAATCACGTGCCCAAGCATTATATTTAACCTCTGATCCTGCTGGAAGCGTAGCAATTAGTGTGCTTTGTGTATTAGCACCCCATCTAAGGTTGATTGCTCCGCCAGTAATAAAAGTACCATGTTCTTCATGCCAAGTCATTCCTTGTACATCAGTCCATGTCTTAGGCTGTGTGGAAGTATTAACTGGTTGTGATACAGGTTTTATATTTGCATCAATTGTTAAAGACTTAACTGCAATATTACCGTCCACACTCAGACCTTTCCAGTTGTCTGTGAATTGCCAAATTGCTACACCATCCATTGATGGGAAGTAGCCAAAGTTCGCGTCATTCGCTATTTTACCGTTGCCTAGTGGATATGCTGCTACCCATAAACAATCAGGATACTTAGCTAGAATTCTAGAAATATTAATTTTATTCTTCATAAGATAAGCGCCTGAATATAGTAAAGGCTTATATCCAGCACTCACAATAGTATCCAAGAAAGCTAGAATTGCCGTCGTATTAGACTCACGATCTCCTCCTGTTTCGTTTCCACTGCCTTGTTCATAGTCACAAGCCAAGAATGATCCGACAAGCACACCTGATAATTTAGCTGAACTAACAGCATAGTTTCCTTCTTGAACAGCCACATTGCTATTACTACTAAATCTTGCATAGTGATAAGCCATCGATACAACATTATTTTGCTTAGTACTATCCACCTGCGCTTTAGCTTTAGGATTGCGATAGTCTAGTCCCTCAGATACTTTTACAAGAACGAAATCGGCACCTGCATTTGTGTATTCAGTCGTATTTGCATTATTAAAGCTAGATACATCAGCGCCATAAGCTCTGTTTTCAATTGTTCGTGTCATTTATTAGGCCTCTTTCTTTGAATCAGTTGATAACTTTTCATACTCATGTTGAACAATGTTTCTTACCGTTGCTCTATCAAAAGGAAGATTTGGATAGAGTTTTTGTAATTGATAGAAAACCTCGTCTGTTGCATCATAAAGTTTCTTTGATCCCTCTTTATCATCAAGGGATGCTTGATAAGTAGTAGCCTTTAAAGCTAATTCACCCGCTGTTTCAAAAGCCGTTGCAAGCTTAGGATGAGTAAGCTTCAATCTTTCTAACTTTTGCTTATTTAAGCTATAAGCAGTAGCCATTCCAGCTACTAATAGTACAACAATAGCCCAAATCAAATTAATATCTAATCTCATTTTCTATTCCTTTCTTTCAATAAACTATTTATTTCTTTATCCTTTTCAGCATTCAACTTAGTAAGACGCTTATTTTCTTTCACTATCCTGTCATTATCATCTGCTAAGCTATCATGCTTAGTCTTCTTAGAGTTCAAATTCCAAGTTAGTACTCCAAGAATTATAGGTGTCAACACTTGTGCTAGATTAATTAGATCTTGAATTAAGTCGTGCAAGTGTCTTCACCTCTTATCGCGTATCTCTAGTTCTTGCCGTATATAATATTTCTGCCAATAAAAAACAGGACAAGATAAAACCCAAAAACATAGGTGCTTGTCCTGCAAAAATAGCATGAATTAATTGAATGCACGCAACCAGACCTGTAAAGCCTGCTGAGATGCTTAACAAAACTCCTGCTACTGTATTGCTCTTTTCATTTGTAACTGCGTAGTATATTAATCCAAATCCAGTAACCACAGCCACAGCGTCCAAACCATCATCATTCATAAGCCCAGCAAACTGTGGGGGCCAAAAAAAGTATGTATGATCGGTCCAAAGTAGTATTCCCATAGATGATAAGGCTAGCCCAATTAAAAATAGTTGGAAATTATCACTTATATTACTTCCTATCTTATACGTGCGTTTCATTATCCTTCACTCGCCTTTTCATCAGCGCTTGCCATTACCTCATCTTGTGCAGACCAGACCTTATTTTGAAAGTCTTGCAAATCTTTTCTAACTGTAGCTTTATTTGCATCATATAAATCACGATCAGTAATAATCATATTAATGTTGTCACTACCACCTGAAGCATTAGCTTCATAGATATTTGCATTAAAAGTTGCTACTTGCTTATCATCTACCATTGAACGACCTGAAATTGCAATTGATTTACTTGTTTTTAACATTTTTATTCTCCTTTTCTGCCTTTAATTGGTTTAATTCTTGGGTTAATTCATCAACTTTTGTTTCCAAAACTGCATTGTTGTATTCACTAACTGCAAGTTTATTAATTAATTTTTGTGATACTGCATTATCGTTATTCATTTACTTTTTTCTCCAATCGATTTACTTTGTCTTTTAATTCCTTAATTACCGGTAAAAGGGCTGGTGCTATTCTTTCGTATTGAATGCCCTCTATTTCGTGTGTTAGTGGATTACGGCTCACTAAGAGATCTAGACCGGCATCTGCTAAATCTTCAGCAATCATGCCAAAATATCTTTCTGGTTTGATGCGACGTTTTCCGGCTTCATATCTTTCTTTTTGGCCTTTGTCAGTCCAAATAGCTGTCGGTAAATTTAAAAGTTTTTCACCGTATTCAGTGGAATAGCTACGTTTGATTTCAGTTTTGTATTTAGATGCGGAAGTGGAACGAACTATTGCACCATCAGAAGCAATACAAAGATTTGGTGCTGAACCAGTAGTAGTGTTGTATGAATTTGGGAAATGAACATATGATGCGTCGATTACAATTCTGCTGGCTACATGATTAAGAGGATCACCCCATCCCCAAGCATTTAAACCTGAAGTAGCTGCATCAGTTCCAACTACAATTCTAGGTCTACGTTTTGAAGGAATAAATTTATTATCACTAAAGAAAGTGCCGCCTGTAAGACCTACTTGTTTTGCATTAATTAAAGCTTGCCCATTTCGATCTATAGCTACACTTGCACCGTTTTTAGTTTGATCCAAAAAACCAGCGGCGCCAAATGCTCCATCATAATTCATAGTTTGAAGAGATATACCACTAGGTGACGCTATTTCTGCACCACATTCTCCTAGTGTAAATGAATGTATTGATCGTCTAATCACTCCGTATTTTGGCTGCGAATTAGTTCCATATGCCCAGTTGTCACTTAAATATAATTCTCCATTTTCAAAAAACACACCGGAATTGGTCGAATTTGTAACACTCATTTTTCCCGAGTCAATATCAATATTCAGATTTCCATTAGTTGAGCCAATGCGTCCTTTTTGGAATAGAATCTCACCACTATTAAGATTAATTTTTAAATTAGCACCATTGATTGTTCCAGTAGTAATATTATTCGCATTTAAGTTGATTACATTAATCCTACCGGCATCTAGGGTGCCAGTGTTGATCTTATCAGCCGAAATATTAGTTATTGCTGCGTTAGGGATAAAGGCTTTACCAGAAAATACAGTTGAGCTAGCATCCATATAGATTTTGTCGTTTTGGATTAGTGTGGTTCCAGCTGACATGTTAATTTGTGCAAGGATTTTGTCTTTAGATACTTTATCTTCTGGTGACGGTGACCAAGGTGTAGCAACTGTCCCTTTTTCAAATTTTATTTTATTCCATTGAAGCCAACCACCCTTAGCGTTATCCACTCGAATTTGTACATTGTAATAATCATTTTTTGTCCAATTGACCATATCATCAGTCAGCTTAAAATTAAATTTAAATTGACCATGTTGCACATTTTGTGATGCCGTTAAGTTCTGATGGTCTGAAGAAAACTGACTACCATTCCAGATTGTTTTGTTTCCAAAGCCTTGGACCAATATTTGCATATTATTTCCTGATAAATTCTGGTATTGATACTCTATAAAACCTGTAATCCAATCTCCCACATGGAGGCCATCAAAATAAACTTGTGTAATTATTCTAGTTTGATTACTTGATCCATTGAAATTATTCCAACTTCCATCCGACCATACATTACTAGTATTTCGAGCTAAATTTAATCCTCCACCAGAAGTAGCATTTTGCAAAGTAATATTAAAATTATTTGCATTTTGAGTAATCTGACTTTGTAGATTGTTAGTTCGATCAGTTACTTCTCCTCTTATAGTCCCAGCAGTCTGACTGATCTGAGATTTTAGATTGGTAAAGTTATTAGAGACGGTAGATTGAAGTCCTTTTACAGTTTGATTTAATGTACTGTACTCTGAATAGCTTGCGCTTCTTTCCCAGTTTGACCAGTGGCCATCAATATAAGTTCTTACATATCGATCAGTAGGTATATTATCTCTTTGCCAAGTTTGAACTATTCGACCATCACTAGCTCTTTTTACATCAAGATAAAACCAAGTATTAGCAGGCGCATTAGTACCTGAAGCTGTGACAAAATAAGTACCTGTAGAAGTATAAGAATTCAAATCAATTCCATGATTAATGATCTGCACATTGGTTTTAGTTTCTAGACTACCTACTCGTCCTATTACGGAACTTATAGTTTCAGAAGATTGATTAATTTGAGACTGTAAATTTCCGTAGTTACTTGAAACGGTAGATTGTAATCCTTTTACAGTTTGATTTAATTCTGAAAATGACGTTTGTGTTGCATAATCCTCGGAAGCCCGACACCAAGGTGTAGCAACTTTACCAGCTTCGAACTTAACATTATGCCATTGAAGCCAACCATCTTTAGCATTGTCTATTCGAATTTGAACATTGTAGTAATCATTTTTATATAGCATTTCATCATTTACCTGAAAGGTAAAATTAAATTCACCAAAGTGCAAATCTTTTGATGCTACTAAACTTTGTGTTTCTGAACTGAATTGTGAACCATTCCAAATCGTTTTATTTCCAAACCCTTGGACTTTAATCAATAAGTTGCTTCCAGTTAAACCTTGATATTGATACTCAATCTTTCCTGTAACCCAATCTCCAACTTGGAGATTTTTAAACTTAACTTGAGTTATGATACAAGTTTGATTATTTGTTCCATCAAATTGACCTTTATGTACAGTCCAACTTCCATCTGCCCAAACATCGCTTGTATCCAAAGCTAAGTTTGCTCCTACACCACCAGTGGCATTTTTTAAGCTAACATTAAAATTATTTGCATTTTGAGTAATCTGACTTTGTAGATTGTTAGTTCGATCAGTTACTTCTCCTCTTATAGTCCCAGCAGTCTGACTGATCTGAGATTTTAGATTGGTAAAGTTATTAGAGACGGTAGATTGAAGTCCTTTTACAGTTTGATTTAATGTACTGTACTCTGAATAGCTTGCGCTTCTTTCCCAGTTTGACCAGTGGCCATCAATATAAGTTCTTACATATCGATCAGTAGGTATATTATCTCTTTGCCAAGTTTGAACTATTCGACCATCACTAGCTCTTTTTACATCAAGATAAAACCAAGTATTAGCAGGTGCATTAGTCCCCGAAGCCGATACAAAATAAGTACCTGTAGAAGTATAGGTATTCAAATCAATACTATGGTTAATATTCTGCACATTGGTTTTAGTTTCTAAGTTATTGACTCTTCCAACCATAGTACTTATAGTCCCAGCAGTCTGGCTGATCTGAGATTTTAGATCTGTATAATCTTCAGGCGCTGGAGACCATGCCGTAGCTATTTTTCCCTTTTCAATTTTTAGGTTACTCCATTGAAGCCATCCGCCTTTAGCATTATCTATTCGAATCTGTAATGTAAAAAAGCTATTTTTAAGCATTTCATTAGTTACTTGAAAAGTTTTATTAAACGACCCAAAACTTAAATTAGAAGACGCATTAAGTTTTTGCCACGGTAGATTAAATGGTTCGTAAGACCAACCTGTTTTATTTCCATTTCCTTGTACAATAATTTCTAGATTAGAGCCAGTTAAATTTTGATATTGATAATCAAGATGTAGCGTTATCCAATCTCCCACATTTAAATTAGTTAAATAGAGTTTTCCAATTACTTTAGTTTGATTACTTGATCCGTTGAAGTCATTCCACCCTGAATCACTCCACACATTACTAGTCCCACTTACTAGATTAATTCCACTGCCATCAAATATTGGAATCGTAGCTTGTTGAACTTTTTGAACAAAACCATCTGCAGTTTGGAGAAAGCCACTATTGGTTAAAATATTGGTTAATCCATGCCAATTGCCATCATTTTTAATAGTATTGATGGCATCATTCTTCACAGTATTAGCTTTATTATCGGTTTCAACCTTCGTGTAATAGGAACTAAATCTTTGATTGTTAGCAGTAATTTGTGCAGATAGTTGTGACAGTTCATGCTTAGTATCCTCTATAGAACTGATATATCCCGTAGGTGCCACATCTGATTGAACTAAAGTATAACCTGCAAAATAAGCCGATCCTCCAGCACTTTTACTTCCTTCTACTCTGAGACCACTATAGATTTCGCCGTCCCCTATAATTTTATAGGTATGCCAGACCCAGTTTTTAGAAGTACCTCCAAAATACGAATAATTTTCAGTATTCTGTCCTACAAAAACTTTAGAGTGAGATAAATCACTACCTCTTTTAACACCAAAAATGCTAATGTTTCCAAACGGACTTCCATCAGATTTATCTGTACATACATAAAACCCAAACCAGTAGGGTTTATCTTTTTCTAAAATTACTTCCTGATTTGAGTAAACACTTTGCCAATCAGTCCAAACATGTCCCATATGCGTAAGCTCGGGATGATTTAAAATTAAAGGAATATAGTTACTCTTTGCAATATCTTGTATCTGACCATTATTATTAGTTTGATAATTTACTAGATTATCTGTATTACTCAATAGATTTTCTGCACCTATTTTTAAGTTATTCATTCGATCAGCAACACTATTGATATTTACCTGCAAGCCATTAGCCGTAGCTTGAACATCAGTGGTTTTAGCATATCCATTTAAATCACTAGCCACTAACTTAGCATTTAATGCACTATTAGTAGCACTGACGAAATTAGCATATGTTAAATTATCCACTTTGCTGGATAAACTAGTAGAAAGCTTTTGCGCATCTACCTTAATTTGTGCGATATCGCCTTGAGCATTACCTAGTATGGTCTGTAAACCTTGTACAGTAGCTTTAGTTTGATTTACATCCCCATTAAGGTTAGCCAAATCCACAGTCACACTATGAACATCAGTAGTGATCTTAGCTATATCCTTACCTTGTTGAGTTGATTGATTTTGCAATCCAGTGACACTATTTTTCTGTTCATTTACTTCAGTGACTACATCAGATACTCGACTAGTGATATCAGTGACCTTAGGAATCACCACAGTATTTACACTAGTACTCAGGCCGTCAATCTTTGCGTCTTGATTGCCAATACTTTCATTAAGTTCAGCAATATTCTTGTCAGCTTTTGCAAGATTCTCGCTTGCCTCTTTTCTAGCAAAATTTAAATCGTCAATGGTAGATTGTTGTCCAGCTATACTTGCATTAAGCTCCCCAATATCTTTATCAGTCTTAACGCGATTATCAGCTATTTCTTTCTTAGCATCTTTTAAGCCGTCTTGTGCTTCCTGGACTTGTTTCTTAATCTCGTCAGGAGTTAGATCTCTTCTAATCCATTTTCCAGTCCCATCTTCTTGCTCAGTAAATACCCATAATTCTGTTGAGTTACCATTTTGTTTAAACCAAACATCATTAGGCTTAGCATTCGTAGGTGGCTCAGTTACATTGGGTGGAAAAATTACTGTTCCATCTGGTGCTTTTCGACCTTGGAGTTCTCTAATAGTTTGAGAGAAAGTTCCCTCCCAAGCTATTACAGAGTCTGTGGAAGAAGTTTGATCTGCCTTAGAAGTTGCTGAAAGTCCTCCATTAAAATCAAGTGTGTAGCTATTGTTGGGAACAATAAACTTATTGCCTTGCTTGTCTTGTAGTTTTAACCAATCTCCCGCTTCAATTGCAGGATTTCCAAACCAGTTCAAACTAAATGGATAGAAATTAACATCTTTAATCTGCTCCCAAATATTAGTCAGCCTATCAGGCGTCATAATATTGTTTTCAAGCTTAATTTGAGATCCATTCGTATCTCCAACTTGATAATTCTTAGTTTCATCAGTATCTTCACCATCCCTAGTTTTAGTGGTAATTGTCGTTTGACACTGAATACCGCTAATTCTATATGGAGCTTCATTTTTAGTTAAACCAGCTTGTTCATACTGACTGGGATCTAACTCATAATTAGGCTCTGCGATAGTTCTAATCGTAAATAAACCTTTACGATCGAACGTAGCATACCCAGCATATAGTTGTGCAATCCAACCTAAAGCCTTTCTATATGTTTGACCAGTGATAGCACTAGGTAAGTCAGCTTGATGTGGAAGTCTAGCTAAGTCATCCACATTAGCCTTGACTCCTGATTGTACACAGATTTCAGCTATTACATCTAAAACTTTTGCTGGATAAGCCAATTTAGATTTATAGGATCCCTCTAACCCGCAAAATCTATCACTTGCACTAATGGAAGTAAGATTGTTATTGCGATCCATCTTGATTTCACTAGAGATAATAAAAACGCCTAATGGTTCGTAAATGTAACCTTTAGACGTTTTAATTCCAATGCTTGGTAAAACTTCCATACCAAGTTTTAGATTTTCTATTAAATGTGAAAACTCAATTTGAACACTATTTGAATAAGTTGAGCCGATAGCAAACGTGTCGCCAGTATAAGCTCCTGAATCATATTTCAAACTGTTGATATCGGTGGCAGTATAAGTTTTCCCATTAACTGCTACTTTAATATCTAGTGTTCGTTGCGATGCTCGCCAAGCATCCCTAACTTCTTTTGTTTGTGTTAGCAATATTTCTCACCTCCTACTGTTCTATCAAATCAAAGGATAAGCCTTTCCAAACAGGCACCAAATCTATAAATGAATAAACAGGTGTTGTTCGATCTCCTACATAGAATGTTCCTGACCGCATATTTCCATCTTGTGGATCTAAGTAATCTACTCTAAAAAACTCACTTTTAACTGCTCCTAAAATCTTCGCACATTCCGGAACTGTTAGTGCACCAAATGACAACGTAATTTTTCTTTTTGTAGCTACTCGATCTCGATGTAGTAACCCTTGTGCATCACGCGTTGCTTTTGCGTCAATATCTTGAATTGTTACCTGCATAGTTTGCGGGGCAGGATTAACCACTGTCCCAGAAATTTTTAAAGAATACAATCACTCATTTCCTCCTTCTAAAGATTTAACATATTTCTACCATTCTTTTGGTTAATGGTATTAATACCCTTAATAGCATGTTCTCCAAATGACTCATCGCCAATTTTGACAGATAAGTGTAAATCAATAGGTTTTCCATTATTACTATTAAAGTTTTGCATTTGAATTGCTTGAATTATTGCATTTACTAATTCTGTGCTCATTTCCTTGAATCCTCCACGCTGAACTGACGTAGAGTCATTAGATTGAGTATCAGAATAAATTGAACTATCAATAGCAGTTCGTCTGTTTAAGGAAGACGGCATTTGCAAGCCACCACCAAAATTTTGATTCATAAATGCAATAGCTTCATTAATTCTTCGCATGCCTAATTCCCGATTAGTTAAAGGAACAACCATTTCTGGCTTATCGCCTTCACTGATTTCATAGAAGCCATGCTTAGCAATTAAGCCACCATCTTCATAGCCATGACCATGACCGATAACAGCCAGCATGTCTGAGCCATAGCGATGTTTAGCATAGTTAATTGCTGCAAGCATGTTGTCATACCCATTAAAGATATTACCGTGACCAGGAAACTTATAAGCATTGAAAGTTGCTGAAATAGTTTGGAGTAACCCTTTAGCTAAGTCACCTGTTAGAGTATTGATATCAGTATATCCGCCTTGAACGGCATGTTCATTACCACCAGATTCGGTTTGAATTTGACGAACCCACGCATTAACATATGCTGGAGTTGCTGGTAACCCATTTTTACGTAAAGCTTTCTTAACAGCACTACGCCAACCTTCTGCTCCTGGTCCAGTTTGATGAGTTGAGCCACCAAATTGATTAATAACCTTTTTAGCCCAGTTCATCATACCTTTCTTTTCCTGGTTAACTGCACCTTTAGCAAATTTAAGTGAGGCATCTCCTAAGCTCCAATCATAGGTAACAAATTTATCAACAATATAGTTAACTAGTCTTTCTGGATGAGCGATATCATCAGTAACTTTTTCAAGTTCTTCCATCACACCATCTACAAAACTACCAACTCCATCAAAAATATTGCCAAAATTCAAATTACCTAAAGCTGAACTAATTCCACTAAAAATACCACTAAAATCGAAATTAAAGTTACCAATACCGCCGGCATATTTAGGAACCATACCGGCTAATTCATTAGCTGTACTTGCAGCAGTCTTAACTTTGGTACCGGCTGGCAAGTACGTTAAGAAGTTACGCTTAGCAGGAAATAATCCTTGTTCCCCATTTGGCAATTCATAACTTTCTCTGTAGATGTCTCCTTCTTGGTCATTAACCAGTGCTAAACCACCTGGGTGATTATCTGTACCGGTTGCATAGGAATTCCAGTTGAAGAAACCCCAACCAATGGATCCGCCACCAAGCTTACCGAGTACCCAGTTGATACCATCTCTAATTTTATTAGTAGCATTTTGAACTGGCTTAACAATTGCATCCACAACTTTTCGAACAGCACTACTAATGTTGTAAATGCCGTCCCTTATACCATTTCCAATTGTGCTACCAAGAGTACCAGCCCAGGATCCCAAGGTTCTTGAAGTGTTATGTCTGAAACTGGATACCCAACTTCCTAATCGTTCACCGGCATTCCGAGCTGAGTTGTAAGCATTGCTAATTCCATTATCGACATGACCACCTAAGCCACCAGCCCAACTAGAAATACTGCTATTCGCATTTCCAAAGAAACTACGCGTCCAACTAGATAATTTGCTACCGGCATTAGTAGCTCCTGAGCGTGATGATTCAGAACCATTATTAATGTGGTCACCTAATCTTTCAGCCCAAGACCTTACCAGTCCACTTGCCGACTCTCTAAAGCCTGTAGTCCAGTTCTTAATTTTAGTTCCAGCATTCTTAGCCATGGCTTGACCATTTTCAACACTGTTATTTACGTCAGAGCCAATTTTTGAAGACCAATCATGAACTTTCTTTTTAGCGTCATTAATAAAACCAGTGGACCATTCTTTGATCTTAGTACCAGCTTGCTTAGCTGATTTCTTACCTTTTTCTATATCTTTATTGATGTTAGAACCAATATTTTGTGCCCAACTCTTAATATCTTTTTTAGCGCTAGAAATAAAATTAGTGGACCACTTATGAATATTAGAGCTAGCAGTTTGAACTTCTTTTTTACCCTTAGTAATGTTGGTATTGATATCTTTACCAACAGACTTAGCCCAAGAAGTAAAGTTGTCTAAGATTTCATGAGACTTAAAGCCAATTGCTTCAACCCAGTCTTTAGGCTTTTTACCTTTGCCATATTTAGCCCAACCATCACCAAACTTAGAAGCTCCAACGCCACCCCATTTACCAATAAATGAGCCAACTTGCTGACCAATTGCTGCACCTAATGGTCCACCAAAGAATAAGCCAATACCACCACCGATAGCTCCACCAATTCCAGAACCAAAATCGGCAAACTTTTCTTCTTTGTTCTTAGCTTTGATCCCTTTATAGATGTCAATTCCAGAAGTTACGGCAATCATTGCGCCTGATAATCCAGTACCCAATTTCTGACCTAACTTCATTGGTTCGCCAGATTGAATAGAGGAGCGAGCTGATTTAAGAAAGTCAGTCTTAGCTAAGTTACTGTCTTGCCAGCCTTGGTTTACTTCACTCCATAGGTCTTTTATGTGGGCATAGCCATCTTTAATGTTGCCAAAGGTTAATTTTGTTATCTCTTTGATATTAAGAATTGGATGTTTTGCAAATTCAATTACAACACCAAGCATATCATCAGCATACTTAACACCAGCTTTTAGCTTATCGAACTTAAGCATTGCCAGAATCTTAAGGGTGTCAGTAAAGCTTTGAATGCCTGCAATAGTAGCTCTAGCAACTTTTATACCTAAAAGTGTAAGCAACGTTGCAGTCATAATCTTAACTGCTGTTTGATGATGGTCTATCCAATCAGACAAACCTTCAAGTGCTTTAGTTAAGAGCTTTAAAGCTTCCACAATCGCAAAACCAGCTATTTTAGCTAACGGCTTGATAAAGCTATCATAGAACCACTCAAAGACTGGTTTAGCCGCTTTTACTACACTATGAACAACCTTAAGTGCAGCAGCTAAAGCATTAAAGAATTCAGGAATTACTTGCGTAATTGTAAATCCTGCAAGTGGAAGTAAGACGTTTTTATAAGCCCAAGATAAGCCATCCCAAACATCTTTAGTTACAGGTCGAATAGCTTTTAGCAAGTTGTTAATTGATTGTAACAACGGAGTGAAATCAAGCTTTTTAGCCCAATTTGAAGTATATGTCGCCATATCTTCAAGAGCACCAAGCATATCATCAACCATGCCTAGAAGAGTCTTAAAAATTGATGTACCGACATTACCATGTTGCCATGCTTTATCAAATTGACCAGCTAAGTTGCCAATTGTATTGCCTACACCAGTAACAATTTGAATTAAATGACTCCAGATTGAAACACCTAGATTTGAATGCTTCCACGCTTCATCAATTGAAGTAACAATATTCTTATAAATATCTAGAATATTATTCACTGCGTTTAGCCATGCTTGCCATAACTTTGTACCAGCATTACCGTGTTGCCAAGCCTCATCGAATGATTTTGCAATATCTCCAATAAATTCGACTAACTTAGTAGCTAAATCTAAAAGATTAGCAAAAATTCTCTTACCAAGATCACCAGTATTCCACGCTTCTCGGAATGACTCAGCTATGTGATGAATCGCGACTAGAACATTATTAAGCGAATCAAAGATGGCTTCAATAAATCTAGTCCCTCGGCCACTTTCTTCCCATGCCTCGGCAAACGCCCTTGAAATATCGCCAATGATATTCAGCATATCAACTAACAATTGAAGTAAGTTCTCAATTACTTTTTGTCCGGTACCATTGTCCCAGACATGTAAGAATGAATTACCTACATCACCCAACAAGCGTTTGATTTCTTGCCACGAGTATTTAGCAGCATCTACAACAGCTTGACCTTTTTCATCCCAAGCTTTCTTCATCGGGTCAAAGATCTCACCTAGAACTTTTTTGACCTTGTTAGCTGCATCAATAGCATTCTGTGAGGCTTCTAATGGAATATTCCAGTCAAGTCCTTGGTTGCCGTCTCCTGTACCATTATCATCTAATCCAGCATCATCAAAAATAGGACTGTCTTGCTTTTGTTGCGGAGTAAACTTCTCTAATGGTTGTGCCTCAAATGAACCATTATCTTGATTATTTTTACTGTTATCAAGAACATTAAGCTCATCGAAGCCCATCAAGGAAGCTTGCAAGTCCTCATTAGCTTTCTTAGTATCTTCGAATGCTTTTTTAGCTTGTTCATTAGATGCCTTGATTCGCTCATTTTCGGCTGCAACTGCCGCCGCACCTTGACGATTGGCTTGGGCAATTTGTTGGTTAGCACGTTGTACAGCTTTAGCTTGTTCTTGCTGTTGTTTCTTAACAGCTTCATTAGCTTTACTTGCCGCCTTAGAAGTATCATTCATTGCTTGCACTTGATCGTACAAACCATGTGCACCATTTCTGGCACTGGATAAACTCATCCCTGTTAAAGCAGAGCTAAATTGAGCAATCCATGCTGTTGCTTTTCTTAGTGAGTTCATCAAAGCATTCACAGCTGGCAAAACATAGCTATAAATAGGATAAAAAGCAGTTAGTAGATTTACCTTAATTGCATTAAAACTACTTGCAAATTGCTTATTAGTCATTAGTGCTGCACCCATGCCTTGGGCTAGCATCATGATTCCTTGGTAGAGCAACGTAAAGACAATTAATTGACTAGCTAGCATACGCATTGTCATTTGAACGCCCTTAAGACGTTCACTTAGCATTGACGCGCCACCACCAGCACGACGCATAGAAGAACTTCCACTATTGCCAAAGCGTTTTAAAGACGAATTAACATTAGAGATAGTATTTTTCAGTCTATTAAATTTCGAACTGAGACCCGAAACATTTTTGCTTTCTTCAGATAACTCAGTGTTAATTCTAGAAGAACTAGCCTTTAGCTCATCTCCACGAGAACTTACATAACTATACGCTTTAGCAAGTTCATCACTTCTAGCTACCAAGCGTTTATATTCAGCTTCTGCTTGCTTAAGTTCTTTATTGTTACCTGCAGATCTTCCAAGAGTAGCATCATTATCTCTCATTTCAGCAATTGAACGTCTAATTCGTTCAATCTTACCTTCTGTTTGATCCATCTCGGTTTCAATCCGCTTAAGGGATGATGGAATTGAATTAAGTTCCTGCGACATTTCTTGCGCAAGAGCTTTGGCTTGGTTTTGATATCTTGCCATCTTAATTTGAGCGTCAGCAATCTGATCGTCCAGTCTCATCGACTTAACTTTGCTTCCTTGCTTACTCATATCAAGATTATCTCGATTAGCAGTTAAAGTAGCTATTCTCCGTTGCATTGACCGGGCTTGTTCCATCTTTTCATTAATGTGGGTAACCAGTCCATCGACTTCTTTTTTAGCACGAGAGGCTTCAGCTTGGATTTCATCATCAATGCCTAAATCAACGGGTCTTTTAGGCATATAACTTTGAATTCGTTTTTCTTGGTAATCATCAAAACTTGAATTTTTAATTTGTGGACGTGTTGTTGCTCGTTCTCTTCTCTGTGGTTGTTCTTTAGGCTTAGCAATATCAGATACAGCCTCACGCGCTGCACTAGTTTGCTGTGCGATTCGTTGTTGCATATTAGAAGCCTCTTGCAGCCGTGCAGTTAAACTATCCAAACTCTTCTCGGATTGATTAACTGCTTCTTTGGAACTTTCAGCTTGCTCTTTATTCCCTTGGATAATCTTATCAGTAACATCATTTTGAGTATTGAGAGTTTGTTCGAGCAATTTCTGCTTAGCATTTTCAGCCTCAGTCCGTTGACGAACTTCTTCTTTAGCAGATTCATTTGCTTTTGACACATTATCATTCATTGACTGATTGATTTTGCCTAAGCCATCTTGGATCTTATATTGCATATCATTAGTTTTCTGACTGATGATATTAGTGAACTCATCAAGCTTCCGCATTACATCCCCATAATTGGCAGTAAACCTTAATTCAAGTTCTTCTAAATCCATTAACTTCCACCTCCTTTATCTTTATTAAATTGTTTAATCCGTTTAGCTTGTTGCATTAATAGAGCCTGATCTTGTTTCCAATCAGGTTCATCCGGTTTAGAAGTCTCTTCTACATTGTCTTTGACAAAAGGATAAGCTTCTTCAACTTTTGGCATTTTAGCAGGATCGTTAAAAGCAAATGCAACCATCTCACTTAAACGATGATCCATATATGCCTTAGCACGCAGATCTTCTAATCTTCGCTTTTCATTGGCATTTATTTGCGTCATGATCTCGCCAAAGTCCATATCCCAAAAGTGGTCTGCATCTATACCTGATTCAACCGCAATTGGATATAGATGTTTGAATAGGTCAGAGACTGTTTCAAAATGATCTTCTTCTACATTAATTCGTCTTCGGTCGTTTCCACTGAATCGAGGCTTACTTCCGATTCCGTAGTAGTCTTGGTACCCTTCTTCTTTTTCTTTCCGAAAAAACCAGATTCATCAAATAATTCCATTAATTCATTAAACAAATCCATTGTGGTATGACCATCATCTAAATATTGTTCAAATGCTTCAATTACTCGTTTATCTGTTACTCCATGATTTTGGTTAGCACCTTGTAAAACAATCAGAATTTCATTAACAGGTGGTAACTTATTTCCACCTTGTGAATCCATAAAGAGGGAGAGCATTGACTTACCTAAACGTCGTTCAATCTTAAAAATTTCACGACCGCCTAATTTTAGGTCAAGTTCAAGATCACCCAATTGTACTGTCTTAGTTGCTTTCTTAATTGTTGTTGCCATAATTTAATTTCTCCTTTTTAATATTTCTATAAAAATAGACGTGGGAATCGAACCCACGCCTATCATTGGCTATTACTTACTTGCAGGTTGAGTTGATCCAGCAGCAGTAAAGTGAGGACCATCAGATACAGTAATAGTAATTGTGTAACCTAATGCCCCGTTAACAGCTACGGCACCAAACTTAATATTGTAAGATCCACGCATTGTTGCAGTCATGCCATCTGGATAAGTAACTTTCCAGTTGTATTGCTTACGGTTTCCAGCTTCTTTTAGTGCCTTAGCAAAACTAGCGCCCTTATATACAGCTTGGAATTGTACGTTAGAAGCATTTTGGATACCTTCCACTTGCTTACGTCTATCATCTGCTAAGGTAGTAACATCAATCTTTTCAGTATCTCCACCTAATTCAGGAATAGTTTTAATATCTGCAATTTCTTCCCAGGTAGAGCCATCTTCTGATCTTTCTAATTTAGTTCCTGTTCCGACTAATCCTTCGGAACTATCAACGGCAAATCGTTGAATATCTAATTTCAATAAATTACTATATAATTTTACGTTTTTCATTTTTTATCCTTTCTGATATACACGTTTACTTGTGTTATCTACAATTCCTGTAAACACAAGTACTACTCGTGCTACTCCATTCAAATCTTGATCGCCAATACTATTAGAAAAGCCCATTGCTGAAAACTTAGCAATGAGCTTATTTTTTATTTGCGTTAGTGATCCTTTGTCATTATATAAATCAATCGTTATCTTCCATTCTGTATCTGTTTCTTCTTGATCGGCATTGCGTATATAAGAAGACTGACTAGTTGAATAAATAGCGATTGGAAATGCTGTGAATTTATCTGGATAAGAAGGTGAGACTATTTTTAATTCTGGAATGGATTTAAGTGTCTTAAAGACAAGTGCTTTAACATTATAAATTTCCATCTAATCACCTAACTTGTCACGCAACTCTTGATCTACAGATTTTTTTATAATTTCTGGTGCTTCTTTTTCAATTCGATTAGCGGCAGGCGTCATAAATTGTCTAGCTGGTTGACCAGCAGTTTTATAGAAGTACTTTCCTTTGATTTTTATCTTAGGAATGCCATAAATCTTAGTTAAATCCAAATCAACTGCATCCACTGGGAAGAACCATGGTGTTTGTCGATAGGTAATTGCAACGCCTTGTGGAAGTTGTTTATCGGACATCTCTCCAACCAAACCAGTACCAAATTCACGAAATACTGCAACCATAGACGAGTTCCACCAGCGACCAATAACTTCATCGTTATCAATTTTAACTTCATGCTTAAAGCTCCGTGCAAGTTCGCCAGTAGAATACTTTATGCTAGATTGCAATTCGTCCACTGCATAGGCTTCTGCTTGTTCAATGGCAGTTTCTTGTCCGTTAGCTGTAGCATTAGCAACTACACTAGGGATCTTTTTTAGCTTTGTCTTTAGCTCATCAATTCCTTTTAGCTCCACATTAATCATTTTGCTCATCCCTTTTTATTCGCTCTAAAGTGACGTTCTTATGAGTAGAGAACTCCTGAATAGCTGTAATCTTATAATCTGGATCACTAGTGCTTGGAACATTTAAGCAAATTCCATAGCCTTCTCCATGTCCTTCTGAAAGCTCTTTTCCTTGATATTTGCACGTCTTAACATACTTAATATCTTTTCCATAAAGTTGGGCATTAACAGAACCCCCAGCTGATTGAACATTCATTTTAATTGGCTGAGGATCACTCCAACCTTTAGTTGTATACCCCTCATCATCTTGAATATCCGCAGGCTTTCTAATATAAACAGTTGTTAAGTCACTTTCTTTTAGTCTCATAGTCTAGTCACTTTTGCTATTCGATAACGATTTAGTCCTAATCGAATATCTTTAGGAATACCAGTTTCCAAATAATTAGTAACTCCGCCTTCTGTTCGTTGAGTTTCACCTTCTACACCTAGTCGGTTGTAATTAATAACTGCTAGCTTTTTAACATAGATATCCATGTTGCCGACTAGCTTCTTTTGACCAGTGTAATCTAACACTTGAGCAATAGCTTCTTTAATTAAGTCAGTTGCTAAATCATTATCGGAAATCTGTAATCTAGTGCTTAGGGATGAAACCATTTCTGCCATTTGATCCACATTAAGCACCTCCACAATTAAAGTACTTTAGCTTGGAAAACATCGTCTGCACTTGCAAATGATGGAAGCATAGTTGCAGCTGCAAGAATCCAAGTACCAATTGGATCTTCACTTGTTTCATATACTTTAGCCATTACATTACCAACTTCTGAAACTTGTGCATTACTTGAAACTAAGCGATTTTCTTCGGGAGTTGGACCGTAAATCTTTTGTCCTGGCACTTCGTCATTAAATAAAACAATTCTATTTTCTGGGAAGTAAGATTGAGTTGTAAGGTTGCCCTTAGCATCTTCTGTACGATATTTTCCATCATAAGCACGAATAACTGGCAAGCCTTGTGCAGTCATCCATTGATCTAAATCTGATTGACCAACTACACGACCTGTATCTTTGCCAAAAATAGCTTCTTTGATTTCAGTACTACGCATTAAAGTTCGTAAAACTTTCTTAGAAGTTAATGCTCTTGTCGGTGTAACATCTAAAGCATCAGACCAATCTTGAAGGTTTTCAATGATTGAAGCTCCGTCCTTGTTCCAAGTGCTATTGCCTGTTAAAGATGTTTGGTGCTCTTTTGGCACACCGTAATCAATAGAAATCCCATTGGATTTATCAGTAATCTTACCAGTAGCAAACATTTCCATAGTCATCTTTTCGCCACGAGCTTTTACTGCTTGAACCATTGCATCAATATCATCAAAAACATATTGCTTTAAGTAATTTTCTTCAGCAGTATTACGTGGTGCTTGAAGCTTGATTAACACTTCTTCAGTAAGTTGCATCTTACGCTTTACGTATGCTAGTTCAGCAGTCATCTTACTTGCCTCACGACTACCAATTTCGGCTTCACTATCAAATGCTGAAATATTAGCAATAGTTGGTACTCGACTACCGGCCTTTAAAATATCTACTTCAAGAGTTGGTACTTTAACGGCTGGAAACAAAGTATCTCCTAACATATCTGGATATTGACGATTACGAGTATAGTCAAGAACTGTATTTTGACTAAACATATCAAGAATTGGTGTAGCAAATCGTTGTAAATCTAATTTTAACTTTTGATTTTTCATTTATTGAATCCTTTCTTTTATTGACCCTTTTGTGCATCATCACCTGATGGTGTTGTTTCTGTTTCTAGGTCCTTAAAATGAATTGCAGACATTGCTTTAATTGCCTCTGTTGATGGAACTGGATCAAGACGTTGACTTAATACCCAGCCTTCACGCATTACCGCAACCATTTGATTATTATCATCTGTCACATAAACATCATTAACTGTAATTCCAATTGCTTTAGCATCATTAGTTGGATATACAGTACCTGCCGGAATATATTTTCTACCTAAGTCGTCAGTTTTTACGTTGTAATTATCTTTATTAATTGTTTCTGGGAAAGCAGTGAACTTTTCAGAAGCTAAAAAGTTTAGCTGCTTGCCATTTTGAAATTGTGTATACATATCTATTCCTTTCTAATTCCAAAAATCATTTTTTACCTTTTGAGTTTCATTAGCTCTTTCAGCAAACATTTCTCCAGTAGACTTTTTAGTTTGAGTATCACCTAAGCTCTTTGGAGGTCTTGCACTTTGAGCTAGTCGAGTTTCAACTGCGTCATGAACAGCATTTCGAAAAACATCACTAACCTTTTGATAAGTATTGGTCATCTTATCCTCATCAGCTAGCACATCGTCAAAAACATCCACTAGTTCTGCCGGCAAACCATCTGTAATTAATTGTGTGGCTAATTTACTCTTATTTTCACGCTTAGTTACTTCGGCTTCACGATCAGTTAAAGCTTTTTCACGTTGCTTTAAATCATATTCTTGTCGTTCTTCTGGGGACATTTCCTTTAAATCTTTGGCTTTTTGTGCCTTATCGTTTTGTTCTTTTTCCCAATTAGAGCGAGCCGTATCTAAAACCTTAGCTAATTTTTTATCTACAAAAGAATCCAGTTCTGATTGAGAACTAAATGTTTTAAAAGGCTGTTCATCTGTTGAACTATCATCTTTTACATTATCTTGCGCATTATTACTGTCATCACCTCCCTCACCTTGTCCTTCATCAGCAAATCGTTGTAAATCAAGTTTTAATAAAACTTCATAAAATTTATTTTCCATAATTATTCCTTTCTACCCATGAACATTTGCAAATTAACTGCATGAAAAAAGCCACCCCATATTTCTACACGGTGACTTCAAGATATGCAGTAACAAATCCACATACGTATATTTAGTTTTCAATGCAGTTTTATGACTTGCTTAGGTCTACGAATTACTTTTTTACCGGTTTATTATTAGCACTTCTAGCATTACCCAGATAAATTACAGGAACAGTCCGACAAAAGGGATGCAATGGTGGAACATTCTTACCAAATACTGCATCTTTAACATTATAAATATTCCCATTTATTGATCTACATATCTTACTAGTACGACTATCAATGACTGCTAGCAATTGGTATTGTTTAACTCCACGTTTACGCCAATTATCTAGCTTAATTTTAGAATAAAAGAAATTAGCTTCAGTCCTAATCAAGCGACTGGCATAAAACTTACCAACATTAAATTCTTGTTCAATTCGCTTAATCATTTCACGTTCAGGGAGATTACTCAGTTCTTTAACCGTAAACAATTCCTGCAGTCGTTCAGCTAATTTATCAGTATTTCCCCAGATACGCGCTGAAAAGTTCTTTCCTTTCCAGCGAGTTTCTAATGCTTTTTCAACATAGCGATTAGGTATTTCAGTGATTTTACTCTTTGGAACATCCTTATCCATCGGAACAGTAGCCACTTCTTTACCAGTATCAGGATTTTTAATGACTATTTTATCCTGTTTAACTTCTACAGAGTGAGGAGAGTGCAATGTGTAATCCTTAGTGGTGTCATAAACAGCACTTTGTTTTTCTGCCTCTGACCAAGCACGTTTCATTATGTCAGTATGCAATTTAACATTTTGATCTAATTCAGTTGCACCAGCTGACTTTGCAGCAATGTATGCTTTAAGTTGCATTTCTTCAAGTCGTGTAATTCTACTCTTAGCTGCAAGTCTACTTAAGTAATTATCAACTGCTTGCCTACTTTCCTTGTCCGTGATACTAGACGATAAAGCTTTAAGAGTAACCAATTCAGAAGGCGAAATGTGCGATGACATGATAGTTGCAACTTCATCTTTTGAAATATCTGCATAAAAATAGCAACGATAGATTTTTTGAACCTCGTCGCTTAAATATGATTGTGCTTTTTGATATGCATTATTAATTATTTTTAACCTTTCGGTTGCTTCATCTTGATTTCTCTGCTCATCTTGCAAATCACGTAACTGCCAATACGTAAATTTCTTCTTATTAACTTTCATAGACCATCAACACCAACAAATGTATTGCCCGTATTGGTCAATTAATTGGTTAACTGTATTTTCAAATGCATTTAATAGCGTCTTATTTTCAATACTTTTAGGATCTGAAAATGTAGCAATTAATACGCCATCCTTATCAGTTGCAGTTACTTTCGTACAATTATTTACAGTATGAGTAATAAGCGTAGAAAATGAAGCACAAACAATATCAGATCCTTTAACACTATACTGCGCGTGTCCGGTGGCTCTGATTATGGTTTGATCCGGCTTCTTTATCATTCTCACTCGAATCATCTTGCTTATCCTCCAATTCTAAACGATCTGGATCTTGCCCACGTAATGCTTCTTGATTCTTTTTAATTGTTTCAGCATCTTGTTGATTCATTTCATCAATGACATCTTGAGGATTATCAACATCAGGAAGCCAACTATAAGTATATTTTCTAGGAATTATTCCATCCGCATTTTTAACGTTATTAACTACATCAGATAAATTAGAAGGAATATTAGCTGCAAGTGAGATCTTACATCCACTAGCATCATCATTAGCACCCTTGATGTCTACAATAGTTTGGATTAGTTTCAATCTTCGACGTAAGCCATCAAAAAAGTATCGCTGTTTAATTGATAACAAGTTTTCTAAACCAAACAACTTAAATTTCATTGCTTCACCAGAAACATTGCCCATGAACTTCTCATCATTCATATTTGGCACATATGAAATCTTGTGGATGTCATTTTCAATAGATTGACTAAGTAAGTTGACTTGAGTTTCGTCAAAACTCTTGGTTAACCATTCGATATCCGCTCCCTCTTCACGAGGAGGAGCTTCGATTGCGCCACGTTTTAATCGCTGAATATCATCCTTGTCATCCCCTAGGCCAAATCCGAATGTAACCAGCAATGCATCAACAAACGCTTCTTTGTCAGAAATTCGGTCTGTTTGTAGTAGGTTGTAAGCATCAATCAAAGAGATAAGCTGTTCAAAATCTCCCTGTCTTTCTTCGTTGTTTCTGAATTCAATTATTGGAACTGCACCAAATAAATTCTCTCCATCATAAACAATTGGATCATTTGCTGAAACTTCCATAGTTGTTTTTGTGCGATATTCAACAATTCGCTGAGGCATGTAAACAGTAATGCTATAACCATTAGTATTACCCTCTAAGTCCTTCTTTTCTTGTGTAAATACAGCAAATAAAGGATCATGCTCAACTGTATCATCACAAACCACAACAGTTGCCCGTGGGTCAATTACTTCAATTTTTAATTCAGTATTTGGAGTAAGTTTCTCGTTCCCTAGTTCATCTCTAACAGATATTGGATCAGTTTTTTTAAGGTAAAGCAACTCATATCCATACCCAAATACCGACAGATCTTTCTCTAGTTCAATATCGTGTTTATGGATATCAATTTGATTAAAAACTTCTAGAATATCATCAATATTCTTCCCCTTTTCAGCAACATATTTCACGGGGTTACCAGTCATAAAGCCCACGTTCATATCAGTAATGTATTTAGCATGATTAACCATCACATTAGCTGCTTCAACGGTAGCATTATCAAACTCATGCTTTTCAATTTCTTGCTTACCATTATAATAATCAGACAGTTTGTCTAACCTTTTTTTGCGATTTTGCAATTCTCTAATTGCATAGTTAATTGCTTCAATATTGGGTTCATTCACATCGTCAAGTAAATCTTTATCAATTACAACTGCCACATTTACACCTTCCTTCTATAAGCCACGTACTCTAGGTCGTACAGTAACTTTTGCAGTAACTTTCTTGTAAATAATTGTGTATACGAAATATCTCATTGCATCACAGGCATGGTCATGCTGTTTAACAGGTTTATCTTCACCATGTTCTGCTGCTTTATCATCCCAAACATAGCTGGCTAATTCTTTAAACAAATTAGGGCAATTCATGCTAAATTTTATCTTTCCTTCGTTCATAGCCGTCTGGGTAACTCTGATACCATCCAGCACATCATTCTTAGCTTTTCTAACTCGAAAGCCGTTCTGTCTTAAGGTTGCACTAAATGACGCAGCTGATGGGTCAATAATCATTTCAGCTTTAATGTTGCCAAGGAATTCTTTTAGGTCTTCACAATATTCTTCATCTGTTTTCTGCCGTGAGGTAGTTCTACCAGAATAGTAATATTCTTTAATTAAGTACCAGGTACCATGATTTAACCCCCACAATAGGAAAGCTGTGGGGTTAAGTGTTCCATAGTCGCATGAAACATAATACTTTTCAAAATGACTAGGTAATTCTTTGACAACCATAGTGTCTTTATCGAAGTTGTCATAGATAACCCCTTCTGACATTACCCACAAGCCTTGAATATAGCGCTGATAAAAGACACCTGAATACATACGCTCATATCTGCCTATTGTTACGCTATCAAGGGATGGATTATCTTGCATTGTGAAGTGAAGTCGCAATGCACGTTTATCTTTCATCTGGTCAATCCAATCAAGCTTGAACCAATGATAGGGTCCTGCGGGGTTGCAGTTAAACCACATCTTCGAGCCACTAACCGAACATCTTGCCGTAGCTTGATTAACAAATGATTCTGGCATAAGTGCAACTTCATCAAAAAAGAACCCTGCCAAGGTAATACCTTGAACCAAGTCCTGTGAAGCCTCATCTTTACCGCCAAAAATGAAGTAATAATTAGTATGCCCATTTTTACTAATGGTTATCATGTTTTCAGAGCGAGAATCATGGATTATATATCCTTCACTTTCCAGCATACTTCTTAATGGACGCAACACATTACGCCTAAAAGAGCCGATTGTTTTACCTGCCATACCAAATTGCTGACCTGTAAAATTAGTCATCGACCACAATATGAAAGAGAGTGACATTACTACAGTCTTACCTGCACGAACTGAGCCATCGCAGATGATAGCTTCATAATGTTTTAAATCTGAATTTGCCCACCAACTCAGTACTTGTAATTGCTTTTTCGAAAATGGAGTGAAATTAAATCTAACCGTCTTCATTGTCATCTTTACTCCATATCTTAGCCATTCCGTCAGTTAAAGCATTGAGTAGTGAAGTTGTGCTACCATCGTTAACCTCAGGCTTAGGCAAGCGATCAAGAAGGATCTGCATTGCTTTCTGGCGATCTTCCATTTCAACAACTGCTTCACCTTTATCAATCCGAATGCTCTTAATGTTAGACGTATCAATATCCTTACTATCTTTTAATTCAACAATATTTTCATAGTAAAAATCTTGCTTACCTGTTTCAGGATTAATTTTTGGCTCATACCTAAACTTGCCATTTGAATCCTCATAAGGGCCATTCTTATCGCGTACTTTATAAAAGACTAAATGCTTCTTAGTTCTAAATGAAAGAACATCACTAATATTGCTAGTAGCTTGGTGCAAATAACGCAATAGAATATCGTTAGCAGTGGCAAATAGCTCCTGAGATTGCTGCTTTTTAAGCTTATTAAGATATTTTTTAATCTTAGTATTTCCCATCAGTCGTGATCCATTAGTTGACGCTGATTCATAACTTCCACCATATGCCCGTTGATAAGCCCAGGTCGCATTGTATCGCTGTAGATAGTACAAACAGAAGGCTTTCTGCTTATCATTAAGTTCATCATTATCTGGTAATTCTGGTGGTAATAGCGATGGTGCAACCTTTTTCGGTTTTGTACGCGTACTTTTTGACTTTGTATGCATACTTTTCTTTTTTGTTGCATTATTTCGTTGCCACTTGTTCCTAGTCTTCCACGACTTGACTGTACTAAGAGCAACGCCATACTTAGCAGCAATATCCTTATATTTCATACCAGCCAGATAATCTGCTTTTGCATCTTCCATCTTACTCATCGCATATTCACCACCACCTTAATTTGTGCAAAATAAAAAAAGCTTGCCGTTTCCATAAGCAAACTCTTTCTGACGATATCACAAGCGGATAAAGCATGTAAATTGTAAATGACCTAAATAAAAATATAACAATTAAAATTGATGCTTGCGATATCTTATGACTGATAGTGGAGTTGAATCACTACCAGTCTGTTAAATAATATAGGAGTTTTGTGTAAGTATTACGTATTCCGAATTAACTCACAATACTACTATAGCTTATATTTCAGCCGTTCAACCATCACTATTCTTCCGCTAAATTACCGGTATAATTCCGATCTTTTTTATATCGATGTAAATCAATGATTGGTTCACAGTTCATGTATCTTTGCCAATGGTCAAAGCTATCAGCAAAGAACAATTGTGCTCGTCGTCTTAATACATTGTATTGAGTGTGACCATATCTAATTGCATCAGCTACTTGCCAGCTCTCCATCTTATAGATATAAAGATCTCGCATTATTATTTTTGACATTTCAGGTAGATGGTAAATAGTATGATGAATTGCTCTTATCTCAGCTTCAGCATTAAGCCCACGAATTATTGCAGCTTCATTATGATTTTCTCCATTACTATGACCAGGAGCTAAGGATAAGCTAGGCGACCGTAAGTCTGTAAGATTTCGCCCAGCCATTAAAATTAATCTATCTAGATCATCTGTTAAGAATTCGTCAACTCTATTGCATGTCTTCTCACAATCCAATTCTTCAAATAATAAACTCACAGTTTCACTCCTCAATTTAACTGTTATTTTTAATACCTCATTCCTATATTTTAATACATATAATAGCTAAAAGGTATGGATATAAGTAGACTAAAATTGCTTGTAAGTCCTGATATCATAAGAATCTTTAACTCGTTCTGTACCGTGCCCATCAATCAAATGAGATCCCAAAGGAATTTGTTCCCAATGGAATCTTTTAAGATGATACGCCTTATGTCGTCTATCACACAGATAATCAATTGCACCAGCAGTAGTAGGTATTTTGAAAGCCTTACGGAGTGCATTTAAGTCTGTATAGAACTTGCCGTCAATTAAATAGTTATAGTGAGGTACAATCGGAATTCTTGCTTCACGTCTAAAGTTCTCAATAACTGATGCTGCAAACTCTGTTTCGGCAGAGATTTCCCACTTATCAAATCCTCGTTCAAGAAGCTTAATACAATTAGCTCGTCTATCTTCAAGCGTTCCAGAAGCCAAAACATGCAGTTTATTCAATTCTGGGCTATCCATATCAAAACGATTAATTGATCCGCCTTTTTCTAGTTCATGTAAATAATCATAAAATTCAGTCGTTAAAGCCATATCCTACTAAACCTCCCTCCACAATCATTCGTGCGTCATCAACCGATCGTGCAATTCCATGAATTATGTTATGCGATGTAAGCATGTGATGAAAGCGTATCTGATCTTCTCTTGGTTTACCAGTTGCATTCTTAACTTCAATATAGAATGCCTTGCCATCAATCCAACGAAATCCGCTGAGATCAGGGAAGCCAGAAGGTAAACCAGTAGAAAAGAAACGCCCATCTGGTGTTCTCATCTTTCCAACATTAGCACGGAACACCGTACAACCATGCTTCGATAATTCAATCTGTATCTTAGATTGAATACTGTGTTCTGACTCAGACATTATTTTCACCAGCCTTAATTTGATTAACAATAATTCGCATAGCTTCCTCATGACGTTCAAAGTTATCAACTGTTGAATCATTAAATTTTGTTTGTGCATCAAAAGCTTTAGAAATCGTTTTATAATACTCATCAATTTCACGTAAAGCTTGCTTGCTAAGAAGTTGCGACTTTTTTTGCAAATAATTGTTATAAAGGCAAAGTATAATGACCGTCAAAGGCCCTACTGTATTAATGATCGTCCAAATCAATGTCAGCCTCCTGAACCATAACAATATCTTTGGCATTTACATAAAGGTCACGGTATGTACTTGGTTTACGATCAATAATGTAAGAATTAGATCCATAAGTTATTTCTTTGTCTAAGTCATAGAAAGAATCGTCATCATAAACATATGCACTCAATTCGGCAATTGCATTAAGCATTCGTATACTTAAAACTGCAGCAAACTCAGGACTGTAAATAATTAATGGTTCATCTTTTTCAAAATGTCTTAAAGTAATGATTGGATTAATCTTATTCATAATGTTTCTCCAATACGTCTGCAACCATAGTGGTTAATTCTTTATAGCCATGCTTTTGTTGATCTTTCCTTAGTCGCTTAACGGTCGATTGCTTAATAGGCATATTTGTTAAATTTATAACATCTACACGCTCAGAGAGATGAGTATCAATTGCAAGACGAAAAATAGCGTCACCATGATGGAAAAAATCAGGTTCAAGCTGTAAGCCGTTAATTACAAAATCCAAACCAGGATAAACCTTTTCTAAAGTAGTTCTCAATTCGTGTTTCAATTTTTCTTCTTTATTTAAATTCAAATCTTCCATTATTTTTCCTCAATCTTCTTTGGTAATAGTTCAGTTTGAACACTGGTAAAATCTACTGTTAGTTTATTTTGTGCGATCTCGTTAAGTGTGTTTAAATTCATTTTCTTAGAATCAGCAATAAGTGTAATTACCACATCACTACCATCGGCTTTAAAGTTTTTAATACCTGCATCAAATGATAATTGATTGCCTTTTAATTGCTTGTTTGTATTGTCTGTCATTATTCTCTCTCCTTAATTTAATTAACAATTATGTGAATAGCCGACCATTGAGTTTCCATATTATGAGTTACAACTTCATTGAAAGCACCCTGATCGTTAACAATTTCTGAAAGCTTATGATTAATTGCGTTGCACGTATCTTGATGTGATTTAAGGTTTTCATGCAAGCTATCTATTTTTTTCTGTGTTTTTGTTTGCTGGCGAATATCTACTATTATTAGTATTGGATAAATTACAGCAAGTAAAAATGAAAGTATTTCTATTAGCATTTATTCGTTATTCGCTTCAAGGTCTATATCAGTTTGTCTTATGCTTACAATATGATCTATGTTCAGTTCTATAGGCTTGATTGTAATAGAGCCGGAATTTCTCATTCGGAGAATATTCTTAAAATTCCAGATATTATTCTCATTAGTAACTAAACATACTACTTGAAGATAAATGAAATGTTGATTTAATTTTATTTCACAAGCAGTATCTTCCACTGAAGATGATGCACAATATTGCATACCATTATCCATTACAATAATTGATCTAATTTTCATTTAACCCATTCCTTTATGTACTTAGTTCCTAATACAACATAGCCATTTTTTTGTTGATAATCAGTAATATAAGTGATTTCAACCATGACTTTTCTTCCAGTAAGCTCTTTAATTTTAGGGTTATATTCTTTTAGTAAAATCCAATCCTCTACTTGATATCCACGATCATTTTTTCTGATTTCAAAATTTTTCTTTCCTTCAATTTGTGCATTATAGTATTCAGGCAGGATTTTTAATTTATGTACTTTCATTGGTTAAAGTTTCCTCCCACAGATAGGACAATAGTTGATTTTAATTTCATCAGTATTATCTCCGTAATAATCACCAACAATGAGCGACATAGATTTATCCGTATTAATATCCACTGTTGCTTCAACATAATTATCATCATTAGCATAATAGTGACATTCCAGCAGTATATAATGCTTTTTTCCAGTTTCGTGATGGCAATACGGACATTGTTGCTTCTTCTTCCTAGTCAATTGCTAATCTCCTTCCGCATACTGGGCAAAATCTAACTTTTTGAGAATATATTTCAAACCAATCTTTTAAAAGTGTTTCAGCTCCAACTGAATATGAATAAATGTAGAAGTCATATTTAGTTGCTCTATATAATCTAATTTCGCAGCTACCATAACCTTTGCCAATTATGTTTTTACCAAAACCATCTGAATCAAAATCACAGCAGGGACATTTTTCTCTAGTTGCTACTGTCATTCAATCACCAGCTTTGCGTTTACTTTTTCAAAATGATAGCCACGGTCAATTAAAATATCAATTGTTGAAGACGCTGTTGCTGCAAATAGAAATTGCTCAATACCTGCATTTACACCTAAGTTAGTCAATCCATATCCATCTTCTTGACTAATATGTGTAATAATCGCATATCTTTTATTTTCGGCATCTTTCCAAAAGCAAACTACATCACCAACTTGCCAATCATTAGCTTGCTTTTCTCCACGTTTATCTATTACTTCCATCAGTTTAATTCCTTTTCTTTAATGCTAGCTTGTTTATAGAATCCGTAATTAAAAGCTTCACTTGGTTGAATTCCAATTTCATTTGAAAATTCATAAATATCTTCAGGATCAATATTGTCTTCTATCCATGTTTGCTTTAATAATTTTAAATATTTGCAAACATCATCATAGTCTTTAAACAATACTGTATTAATATCAAAATCAGTAAAGCTACTTGGATCATCAATATTGTATTGTTCGAAAATTTCCACTGCGTATATTAATTTATCGTTTACCATTCACTTGTTTTCTCGTTGCCATTCTTTCTATTTAACTAACTTCGCTAAGATCTTTTGCTTATTTGCGATTGATAATTTGCTAATGTCGTCAATTAATTGATTAAATTTTGCATCAGCTTGTTTTTGGCGAGCTTCTTTTTTACGCTTAGATATCTTTTCATCTTCTGCCTTAATCAGCTTATCAAGGACTTTAAAGCTAAATTCTATAACTTCATGCTTTGCATACTCTTCATTTACGCCATTAGATTCAATATCATAAGTCAAAATATGAATAGAATTGATACTTTTTAAATTACCATCGTGATAAGATTTTAGATAATCTTTCAGATCTTTATATTTATTAGAATACTTACTATTATCAGAAGATAGATCAAGTTCTGTAACGTCAAAACCTGGAGTTGGATGTTTCCAATATCCATGATCGCTAGTGGTCCAAGGTAAATGTAAGTATTTATGAATTAAAGTGGGCAAAATAATCTCAGGTGAATTGGATAAAACTAAGTCGTAGTTACTTACAATACAATCTGCCAGATCACTCCAGCCTGTTTTTACAATATAAACTTTATATTTTCCGTTATCGATTCCAGGTTTAAATTCAAGAATATCAACCATAAAATAATTACCTCCACAGTTCTATGCGTAATAGCCTAAAGCAGATTGCAAAGCTATTTTTATTGCACGTTTTATTTCTTGTCCTGATAATTTAGAATGTGTTATTTCCACATTAATGTGATTGATAATTTGTTCAAATAGTTTGTCAGTTAGTTTCTTCTCTTCTGGTGTTAAGTCTTCGTAACTCAATTCGCCCCTTAAGTACTGAACAGAAGTATCGAAATAATCGGCTAAGGCTTGCCATGTTTCTGATTTCGGATTACGTTTGCCTTGTTCATAATAGGCAATAGCTTGTTCCGAAACATTTAAATATTTCGCTAAATCTCTTTGAGTTTTTCTGTTTTGTAATCTTAATTTTTTTAATCTATTTTCCATTGATATCTCCCTATCAACACTAATGTTTATTTTTTGGTAAAAATGTGACGAGTTGACTAAAAAAGTGACTAGTTCGTGACGGGTTGGTGACGGGTTTTAGCCTTACAGCCTGTAAGGTTGTGACGAGTATGACTAGTTTATTTATTAAAAAGTTAAATTATAAAATATAAAAAATAAATATAATAAAAGGTCTTTTTAAACTCGTCATACTTGGTAAACCTGTCACTTCCCTTATGGCTCTAAGACTCATAGCCCCTATTGACCCGTCACCAACCCGTCAAAACCCGTCATCACCATCACTAGTTGAAAGCAAACGTTGAATTTTCATCTCTTAGCTTAAGTCCAACATAATACCAACCATCTTTTTTATGAACTTTGACAAGCTTTTTGCCCATTTCTCTACCAAATTTAGTTGAACTCATCTTGTATTCCTCAGAATTTCTAGCCCAAGTATGGTAAGCGTCGTAAAGTTCTCTAGCTTTAATTTCAAAATCAGGACCAGTAACACACTTTTCGTCTAAGAATGCTTCCATCGGATCCATTTGTGCTCGGTAAGCTTCAACAACTTTATGAACTGCTTCTGGATCCTCTAAACCTTCCTGTTGCCATATTAAGCTGCCTTGTACAATCCAGTTGAGTATGCCGGTATATTCAGACTTAAGCTTACTTTCTAAGTTCTTATCAACCTTATTTTTAGGAATTTGAACATTAAAGGGTATAATTTTTATTCTTCTCCAAATTCCATCATCAAGCCCTCTAATAATAGGTAAGTGATTGGTCGCCATCCAGATCTTAAATTTCGGTCTGTACTCAAATTCAGATCCATAAAGGAATCTAGCTAAAATCTTGTCACCACCAGTTAGCTGTTTAACTAGTGACTCATCAAATCTATCTCCTTCATTCATTTCAGAACTAGTAACCAGCCTTGCACCTTCAAGCCGAGCAACGTCTGAGTTAGCCGACCCACTCTGCATTTTTTTAGCTACTAAAGTTTGAACATTCATCTGCTTGGCATAGTTACCGGCCAAGTCGCTAATCACGTTTGAAAAAACCGATTTACCGTTGCGTCCTCGACCATTTAAAATGAAAAGACATTGTTCTGCCGTTGATCCTGTAAAGCTATACCCAATAGCTTTCTGCACGTAATGGATTAATTCCTCGTCATTATTAAAAATCTGATTTAAAAACTTATTCCATAATGGAGCGTCCACATTATCTGAATATTCACACACAGTTTGATGACTAAAATTCTTATCAATGTCATGATCTTTAAGCTCTCCAGAAGTTAAGTCAACATAGCCAGATTCGGTATTAAGTAGCATATCGTCTTTATCGAAATCGCCGTGTTTAATAATCACGTACTTTTTAAATTCGTCAATCATATGTACCTTTGCCATATGAGAGCGGGAATCCTTCTGGAACTTAAACCATTCTTTCATCATCTTGTCCTCTTCGGTTTTAGTTGAGAAACTTAGTTCAGGTTGTTCCGTTTTTATCGAGTTAACTACTCGTTCAGCTGCAAGCTCTGTTTTTTGATTTCCCACATCTTCCTGCCAATAGGATCCATTGAAGAAAAACCACTTTTTATCGACTGCGTTGAACTTAAGGACTGTGGAGAACTGATCTCGCATTCTCAGCCCTCTTCCCTGATCGTCCCAAGAACGAGGTATGAACTTCTTGGTCTTATCTTCATTGAAAGAAAACTGATAAGAAGATTCAGAATCTTGATTGTCACTTTCAGGGCTGTAGATGTTCTGTGTGTCATTAATAGCCTTGTTTAAAAGCGAAGTTCCATAAGTTACAGCACCATGCTTTTCATCATACTTTTCACGCATCAGGCTGGAATTACGAAAGATCGTATCCATCTTGTGGAAGTCTCGACCACACCAGAATGCTAAGTCGTTAGCAAATGCTAAATCAGCTTCTGAATGTGATGTATAAAATTGGTCCCATCCACCTTGCATAAACATGGTGAAGCGTGTACCAGTCTTGGAGGAATTCTCAGCCTTTTTTATGATTTCTGCTACTGATAGGTCAACTGGTGTGATATTGTTCTCTGCCGGATGCAGTTGTATTACTTTGTCTTTACCAAACAAGAACTCATATAGCTTTTTCATTTGTTCTTCTGACAAAGCTTGAATTTTGGGATTAGGAATTATGGTATTACCAGTAAGAGCGAAGAAACGCCCAGTTTGGTACATTTCATAGTTACCCTTACGTCTCCTTTTCCCAGGAATTTTACCTTTAAAGATTGCATGTATTCCTGTACCTGATTGGCTAACTTCCATATATGTCTTGTTAGTTAAAGTTTGAAACTTATTAACTAAGTTGTTTGGGTCATTGTCTCCCTGTCTCCAGTCTTCTAAGTTACTGTCGATATGGTCAATATCTAATCCGACATATCCATTAGCAAAGTAGAAGGCGAGCCCGGACGCTCGCTCTACCTCCTCTAGTGCCCGAACTGCCGTGTTAAAATCTGACCACGTGCTTGGATCATTAGACTTTCCGGCTGATCCATCATAAGGGTTAATCGGTATCTTAGTATTTTTATTTCGTTCTGGTATCCATTTAAGTTCAAACAATCCCCATTGCCTTAGATTACGCAATTCTTCAGGGATGTTGTTGTAAGTAAATTTAGGCATTCACACCACCTCATTTAATGGAATAGGCTAGCAATCCATTGAATAACTGCGCCAATAAAGTTAGGCATTAAAGCAATAATTAAGAAAAATACAATAAGAAAGAAGATTACAATTGCTTTATATATCATTTCTACAGTCTTAGATTTAGCATCAACCGATTCTTCAGCTACTACAAGAGAGCAGATCACTCCAATTGTCCCAACCAATAGATACCAGAATATCAACATTACTTTAATCATTTATTGCTCCTTAAAATGGTAAGTCGTTGCCATTCACACCGTTAGTTTCAGCAAAAGGATCTTGGCCACCCTTGGTTGCTGGGTTGCTATCTGCTAATTGCTGAGCAGCCCCTTGTTGAAGTGGATACTTAGTTTGGTACCACCCGATGTATGAAGGTTGGTCATTACCTGGCTTAAAGTAAATTGGTGTTGATTCATTACGCTTAGTTTTTTTGCCTTGATATTCATTCTCGCGAACAGTGATTGATGTACGAACTGGCTTATTAAAAAGGGCATTCATATACTCTTCAATTGAGCCGAAGTTTGTTGCGGGAACACCAGCTACCTTAGCAATATGATTAAGTACTTTAGGATCATACTTACCACTGTCATTACCAGAACTATCTTTTAGAGTCCAAACTGATATGAAAACATGACGGCCGTGATGCTTAGCATTAGTCTCAGCAAGTTGAGGTACTTGATCTAAATCTTTCCGAACCACTAAATCAAAATCCAAGTATTCATGTGGGTTAGTACCTTGAGTAGCTCTTACTTCCACAGACTTGATAATCATTTCATATGTTCCTGCTGGAAGCGGAGTATTCTGTCTTTCACTTTCGTAATTTACTTTATCTGGGTTAAAATCTAAAAATCCTGCCATTGTTTATTTCTCCTGTTCTTTGTAATAAATCTTTAAATATGGTTTGTAGTTTTTAACAAAGCCATGTTTCTTAATAACTTCGTGTGTTTTCATAAATTCATCTATTTCTTTTGATTGATTTAATGTGAAAACTTTATTTTTAATCATTGTTTTTCTCTCTATAAGTAATGATAGTTTTTACTTCTTCAAAATTTTCGCCGAAGTGTTCAACTTTGATAACATCATGATTTTTCATAAATTCATTAATTTCATCGTCATCTGTACATTCATCAAAAGCCTTTTGCTGAATTGTGCTTGGTTTGTCATATACGATTACAGCGCCTATTCCACCTGAATTTAATTGAGGAATGATGTTAACATTTTGTTTGTCCTTAATAAATTCATTAATTTCTTTTTCTAAACTATCCGTACTATTTGTATCTATTATTTTTGCTTTCATTTGTTAAACCTCATAAGTAATAATCGCTTCATAATTTGAATTGTTTGATGTGTATTGAACATCTATAACCCTTCTATTAAATTGGTTAGAAAAACGTTCTATGTCGAATTCAAATTCACATTTTTCATACTTAGGTCTAGTAATAATTTTTGTTCTAATCATCTTATTAATCCTTTTGCCTTAGCCATATGCCATGCCCAGCCAGGTTTCTTACCAGTTGCTTTTCCATAAATTGCAAGCTCCTTAAATGTAGTAAACGTACTAGGATCACGAAGTAATAGCTCTTGTTCTTTCTTTTTACGTTCTCGCATTTCAGCTGCATTCAGATTGATCTTCTCTAATTCGGCTCGCCGATCTTGTGCAAGCTTTCTAAATTCAGCTTCAAAGCTATAACCACATAGCGGACATTCATGACAGCTAGCTAAGATTACTCCGAAACATTCTGGGCAAGTCTTAATTGCTGGTCCATCACTACCGCCCTCTCTTTGTGGATGTTTAGCTCGATCTTCTAGCGTCCAATCTCTGTTAGCATTGGGTAAGCCAAACCGAGTAAAGTTGCCAACTTGGTCGATAATAATTGCTTTTTTCTCTGGTTGATATCGCATGCATCTCATAGATTGCTGCAAGTAAACTACTAGGCTTTCTGTTGGTCGAAGTAATACCACGCAAGAACAATCTGGAACATTGAACCCTTCGGAAATAAGATCGCAATTGCAAAGAACTTTAATCTTGCCCTCACGGAAATTATTCATTATTCTGTCACGTTCATTTGCAGGTGTTTTGCTATCCGCTTCATAGGCGCTAATATTAGCTTCTCTGAAAGCTATTGCTACTTCCTTGGCAAATTGTACTGAGTGACAATAAACTATCGTTTTGCGTCCATTAGCAAACCTCTGCCAGCTTTTTATAATATCTCCTCGAATGATTGTTTTGCCAAAGTCGTTAAGTGATTTACTGGTATAATCCCCACCTGAACCACGTTTTAATTTACTATCATCACCTAAGCGGTAACCATACATTGTGAACGGTGCGAGCTTATGCTTTTTAATTAGCCATTTAACAGTCGGGCCTTCAATCATTGCTGAGTAGATATCTTTAAATCCTTTACCAGATAATCGCCAGGGGCTACCAGTGAAGCCCAATCTAGGCACATCTGAGTAGTAATTGAATATTTTTAGATAAGTTTTAGCTCGCGAGTGTTGAGACTCGTCTACGATGATTAAATTAGGTTTGGGTAAGTAGTTTAATCTGTTAGCTACTTTGCCAACCGTCATAATCGTGCAGTTATTTAAGTTCACACCTTGCTTAATAAAGCTATCCTTAATCTGATTTACTAGCTCTTTTCTATGCACGAAGAACAAAACCTCTCCACCTTTTTCAGTTGTCAGCCGAGCAATTTCAGCAATTACTACTGATTTGCCACTGCCAGGCGGTGAAACTATTAAAACGCCCTTATTGCCCTGAGCTAGTGCTTTACGTGCTCCCTCGACGAGCTTTTGTTGATAATCAAATAATTGGTACATATTTATTGCTTTTTATCTTTATTATCACTGTTTTCAATCGAAGCCAGAATTTTTGCAATTCTACGCCCTTGTTCTTTATCTTCATATTCTTCATTAAGTCGTTTATGCTGAAGTTCGCTTAAGCCAAATAAAGTAATAACATTACCTGATGCATGCAAGATCTTCTTATCATTGCCACATGCTGAAATAAGCAACGTATCAACATTTCCTTTTCTAACAGCCTCTTTAACTTCTTCAAGATATTCAAGCATTTTCATTACATCTTTGTTGTCTTCCATTTTGTTCTCCTAATCAATCGTTATTATTCCGTCCGGGTATTTAATAAAACCGATATAGCATCTATTTAAAATGTCATAGCAATTAGACACTGTGCCCAGATTACGTTCAGGATCTAATTCATATTTCTGATAGAACCTTGGATTCAAGGCTAGCGATCTAGCACTTTGAAATACTAGCCCAATCATCTCTTTAGCTTGCTTACCTTGCCAATCTCTAACCCAACCGCAAGGCAAGTGTTCCATCATATTTCGATAATTCCATGAGCAATGAACACCAAAATCGTCAATTTCTCTGTGCTTTCTGCCAGGTTCAACTAAGCCTATCCAGTAACTCATTTTGATTGCTCCTTGTTTGGTATATTGGTTTTATCTATTTCAAATAATTCATTAGCCTTACATACTTGACGTTGATCCAATCTATTCTTAGCAAAAATTGCATTATTGCCGTCTAAAATAAAGCCTCGTTCATCTGTTTTAGGACTGACTACCATACGGGCAACTACGTCTGTTAGCCCCATAAAATTATTAATTACGCTATCTCTAAGATCAGGAACAAATTGTGTGAATGATTGACCTGTTTCAGCTGTGATTTCTCTTTGACGTTCCCAGGCTGTAACAAGAATATTGATATCTGATTGATAAATTGCACCAATTATTCTTAAGAAATAATTTTTCCAAGTAGAGTAATCCTGAATTTCATTGTTAATCCCAGATTTTGAATTTCTACCACGTTCAATAAACCAATCGGTTTCGAAACTGGATACATTGTCTATCACAAGGTTGTCATATTCTTTGGTAATCTTAGGGAGCAAATTTCGAATGAAATCATTTATTTCTTCAATGGGTTTAGTTCTATCTAGTTGACCTATTTCAATGTCTCTCTCGGGGTCAGCTAACACTTTTGAAGAATTATCCAAGTCTAAAACGAATGTTTTGCCTTTTAAGAACTTAATTGTAGAAGTTTTACCAACTCCTGCTTTCCCGTAAATACATATTCGCCAATTTTTAGATCGACTCATATCTTTAGTATTTAAAAGTTTCATTAGTACTCATCTACTTTCTGTTTATCCGCTATTTTGCCTAATTTTATAATTGCTTCATCATAAACTGCTCTAATTGTGACAATGAATTGTTCCTCCGGTTTTCCATGAAAACTATCTAGATTGTCTGGACGCTTACTTTTTAGCCATCTTTTAGCTTTACCGATATAACCATTGCTTTGTTTAAGAGCTTCGTGAACTAATTTATCGGGCCATTCTTTGATAGCTTGTTCAGCATTAAATTGCCATTTTCTAAACTCATCACTCATCACTTAAATCCTCCATGTGATAGCAATCTGTTAAAACCTCCTTGATGTATTCAGAAGTCCAATCAGTATCAATTGCATCTAAAATCTCATCAAAGAAATCTTTTTCGGTTGTATCTATTTCATTCGTAAAATCGGGTACGCCTAACAAATTCAAACGCCACTTCAGGAACTCTACTGGAGTGTGAAAATCAGATTCCATTTCTGAATTGCTAATGATGTATAAATTGTTCCCACACCATACCGCTAATGAATCAGTACCTTTTAACCGACTAAGACGTTCCATATTTTCATTGTCGTGAATTGCGCCTAGTAACTCTTTGCCTGTCTTTGTTTCCATGCTCCACTCTTCTCTCTGTATTTATAAAATGCGTTGCTGCACAATAGTTTTGCTTCATTACTTTCTCTTAAAGGATCACTGTGTTTGATTCCTTGTAATAGTTCACTTAAATGTTTCATTTTCTTACCTCATTTAGATATTCGGAAAAATTGCCGTATACAGAACAAATATAAATGCTACTAGAACTGTAATTGCGCTACTCATAGTAAGAATTTCAGTTTCACGCACTGTAAAGTTGGTGCCCATAAATTCGTTAATTTTTGAATTGATCCACTTGCTCATAATTGACTCCTAAACTAAACCAAAACGTTCATCATAAATTTGCTTAGATTTCCACTCTAAAAACTCTTCAAATCTTTTAGCCTTCACATGACATCTACGTTGGCTCTCCATTACAATTGCATCTTTATATGGACTAATCAGACATTCTTCACGCCTTCTATACCAAGTCATGTATGACCAGCCATATTTTTTCTGAACTTCCTTAGGCGTTAAAATTTCAGCCATTTTAGACACCTCTAAATCTTGAAATCCTTGATAACACTTAAAATAAATTGATTACTCTTAGGACTTTGAATCCGTCCAGAAATATAATCTGTTGCTTCTTGTCGACTTAAGCCATACACTTTTGCTAAATCGGCAATACTAATAGAATTTTCTTTAATATACTTTTTTACTAATTCTCGTCCTGGCATTGTTGATGGCATTCTATTCACCTCACTCTTTAAAGTTCGTTACTATTAAATTTTTCAATTGCATTTATTAAGGTATGCATTAAACGTGCATATCGTTTTAATTCATCTTTATTTCCACTTTGCTCTAACTTATCTAGTGTTAATCTTGCATCGTGAAATAATAGCTCTCTAATTTCCATTACTTAACTAAAAATCCGTATTGTTCAATCTGTTTAATTGCTGCATCAGTGTACAGCCATTCAGGAAAATCACCGTTTTGAATCCATTTGCCGAACCTATTACTTTCTGGGATTGGAGCTTGCAGTTTTAATTTCTGTGCCATCTGCTCCACTCCCCAGCCGTTAGTTCCAAACAGCTTGCCTACTTCATTTGCTGTGTGGAAGTTCTTGGGTGCCGGCTTTATTTCTTTAGCTGGTTCGCCAATCAAGTCATTTGCAATTTGAGTTAGTAACTCTTGTTGCTTCCTTGTATCTTTCATAGATTTTGCAACTCGATAGAGTAAACTAGCTTTTCTAGTCTCAGCATTTTGTCTAGAGATCTCAATGCGTTCTTTTTGCATTAACTTTGGACGCTCACTTTGAGTTCTAATTTGCTGTTCCATTTTGTTGAATGCTTGAATGTATTTAAGCTTGAAATTATCGGCTTTACGTCCTGTAAATCCCATCGCGATGAAAGTAAAACCATCTCGATTCATGTAATACATACGATTTGATTTACCACTTGCATCTTGATAAGTAGCTTCTACAAACATCCTTTTGAACTGGGCTGAATTTTCAGCTGAGTGAATTTTATTATCAATCGATTGCATAACATTCTTATGTTTCTTATTAAAAGCATCAGCCACTTTCAAGCTATCGGTAACAGCCTGTTGATCTTTCATAATTACTAAATTATTCAAAGTTGTTTCACCTCGTTTTCTGTTAAACTAAAATCATCTATTAATATAGGAAGATGATATTTTTATGGATAATAAGCACTTAGTAGAAACAATTCCTGGAGAAAGAAAATTATTGAGAAAATTCAAAAAATATAAAACTTTATCTCCTGATGATCCTTTGATAAAAAAAGATGATTATTATTTAAAGCTTCTTTTAAAAAATGATTTTGTAAAAATAAGTCACCGAAAATATAAAAAATTTGATGATGGAACTACAGAATTAATTAGTTTTAAATATTCCATTACAGAAACAGGACTTCATTATTCTCAATTTGTAAAGGAGAAGATTAAAAATTTTCTTTTACGAAGTATACTTACTCCAATTATTGTTTCTGTCATAACAACTCTTATGACGTCTAAAGTAATTCCAATTATTTGGCATATAATGCAAGCCAAATGATAGCTAAGAGGCTAAAAGTCTTTTTCTGAGCTATTTAGTAAATAAACGCCATCATAACTAATAGCCTTATCTCTATTCGTATATTTCCGTCTTAATTCGAATTCCTTGTACAGACCTACTGGAATCTCAGTTAAGATTTTTCTATTAATCAGTTCTTGAAGCAATCTTTGAGAACTGATTTTTTTTATTGTTTTATCAGTACTACTGGATACACCTGAGCAACGATTTAAGTAGTTATCATAGGATTCAACAAACTTTTCAAATGATATTGGTTCACTAAAGGTCATCCCTTCAAACGGATCTTTCATTTTTTATCTCCTTATTCTTTTCAATCTTGCTTTTGCTATAATTTTTCTATTCCCTTACGAGAGGAGGTGAATTTTATGAAGCTAAATTACGAAGCCTTAAGACAAGTAATGATTGAAATGCAGAATCAACCTCTCCGTCCCAAACAATCAACTATTGTGAATAATGTAGTTAAAAAAGGCTTTTCACAGTCAGACGCAATTTATTCGCTAAAACAAGCAATTGATGCTGGACTTATTGATGGGTCGGTTGAGGCAGATTTTTCAAATACTTATTACTTTGATCTTCGTGATATAACACCTGCTGGTCACCAATTTATTGACTCAATTCTTGAAGATACTTATTGGAATAAAGTCAAAAACGTTTTAAAGGAGGAAGGGATCCCTATAACTGTCCCCTCAATTACACGAACAATCGCTAAAATTTTTCTTTAAAAAACGAATGTGCCCTATAGGTTATTTGAACTTCCGTCCACTGACGGGAGTTCTTTTTTATTTGCACATCAATTGCTCCCTTTTGTTTAATCCCATCTACATACACTCCATGTGGCGTCTGTTTAATTTCGCAGCCCTCTCCAACAGTTGGCTTATTTTCCATCTCTACTCACCTCTCATTCTTTGGACGCTCTCCGCATAAACTGGAAACAAGATTTGTTCCAATTGCCTATACATCTTCCTTGCTTTCCTTCTGTCTTTGATTGGAACTCCTATATTGCTTTTGCAATTAAATGAAACGAGAATGATTTCTCTTATCATGTCCGTCAGTTTTGCTGGATAATATGCCAACTTATCATATGGACATTTATAATTACACGATCGATATAGATCATCACATTTCTTTGATAAATCATGACGTAAATCTCTAAAAAGAAGATTCGTATTATATGCTGATGAATCAATATCAAATCTTAAGATTACTTTTTCATTTTGCTCAGTTAATCTCTTATCACGATCTAGTAATACTGCTTCATTTATAATTTGCTGTAGCTCTTCTTTTGAAATTTCCATGTCATTACCTCCTTTTTTTCTATTTGTAAGTTAAAAAGTACTAAAAAGTGTTGCATTAATTAATACTAAAGAGTAATATTAAAGCGTAAGAAATAAAGCAATTAAGCGAATCCCCATTCAATTAAATTGCATTTTTTCTATACATATTTTTTTCTATCAATTTAACTTACACAAATTATATTAGTACTTAAGTACTAAATAGTCAACGGTATTTTTGTACTTTTTTTGAAATAATTATGTAAGTTTCTTTTAAGAGGTGCTTACAAATGTTGTTAAATCGCATAAAAGAGCGAGGCAAAGAATTTGATATGTCATTACAAGATATTGCAGAAGCTACGCATATCAGTCCAAATACAATTTATAGTTGGAGAGTGAAAAATCCTCGAACTGATAAATTAAAGCAAGTAGCCAAAGTATTACATACTACAACTGATTATCTAAATGGTCTGACAGACGATCCAAGTATCCCTAATAATAATGAAAACCATATAAACAGTAATACCCTAACCTGGTTAGATCTGGATATGCCATATGGAGGAACTGTGCCAGACGAATTAAAGGATTACTATAAAGCTATGGCCGAGCAATACATTAAGCAACATCCAGAAATACTAAAAAAACGAGATGATAAGTAATGGATAATGTATTGGCATGGCTAAGTAATTATGCAATGGATTATGGTATAGGAATTATTTTTGATAAGAAATTACCACCCGATGCTCCCTCAGATTCGTGGGAGTATCCTCCAATCGCAATTATTAATTCTAACTGGTATAACAAAAACGAATTACCATTCATAACAGCACATGAAATTTGTCACGTGTTATATGGATCCGCTGAATACTACCACTCAGCTTGTAGAGGTACTGAATCGGGTGAAAGTGACGCAAATTTAGGAGCAATCAAATTGCTTCTACAATGCGCGCAAGAAACTGATATGCATTTTGATACTTACTATAACTTTGCAGACGCATTCGGCATCCCTAAGAAGCATTATTACCTTATCGATGCATATTTAACTGCAAAATAAAAACCGCCCTCTCGGACGGAATGGAGAATGAAAATGAAAAGAGAAATTATTTCACTCTGTGCTATTGCTCTTGTAGGAGTGTCGATTGGTGTACTAGGCCTTTCCAATCATCACTCAAGTAACGTAAAGCAAGCAGATGAAGCAACCACTAAAGTTAAAAAAGATAAATCACACAAGAAAAGTAGTAAGAAATCTGTAAATGCTACTAAAACAAAGGAAAATTCACAATCACAACCTAAGCAAACAACTAATCTGGATGTTCAACAATCTAAACAATCATCTTCTACTACTAATAGTCAAAGTCAAATGCAAAATGCTACTGCTCAACAGCAACAACCACAAAAGACACAAGGTGAAATCAACAAAGAGCGCGGTTATGATCCTAAGGGCAATCCTGTAATGCCAAGTCAAGATCACGCTCCTGGTTCTAATCCTGACGGTTCAGCTGATTCGTGGGTTAAAGGTCAAAGTGAATGGCTTAGACAAAATGGTTTAACAAATCCTGATGGCACTCTTACCCAAAAAGCAAAAGATCAGAGAGCACAAGAGTTTAAGAATGAGTCTGAATAATCTAAAACAAAAGGAATAGCTAATGTCTGAATATAAAAGAAGATATACTAATGCAGAAAAAAGAAAAAAGCTAGCTATATTTAACTCAGTTTACTATGAAGGCGATCCTAATAATTGGAAAGTTTCTCGCTTGCCTAACTGGATGAGCTTTTATGGTTATGAGCTAGATAAGGAATTACATGGAGAATCACCTAAATATTTTAGACAATTTAAGCAAGGTACTATTGTAATGATAGATTACGGCGTTCCTGTCGGGAATGAATTAGGCGGTAGACATTTTGGAGTGGTTCTTTCTAATAATGATACAAAGTTCAAGCAAAAAATTATGGTTGTTCCGCTATCTTCGCACTATCATAGAGGATATGTCGATTTAGGATATGATTTGATGAAAGGAATTAGTTCCTTAATTCTTAATCGTATTGATGAATTAATTGCAACGCTAGAAGTTATGCGTAATCGACTAATACAATTTGAGAAAAAAAGTAGCAAGAGATCATTTGATTTCTCTCCCGAAGAATTTGATTTTTTAAAATCTCATAATATTGATACTTCACTACTTCACGATGGAAATGTTACTATCCATTTTGAGAAAAGAAATCCTATTTTTGAAAAATTAATCAAAAATATTAAAGCTATTGATTCTTGGGAAAATTATTCCAATATCTTTGAATTTGTTTCCTATTTTGACACTATTTTTTCTTTACAAAAAGAAGCATTCGAAAAATTAAAATTTAAAGAAGATACAATAGCACAATTAGAAGAATTATCAAATAAGTTAAATAAATATAATAAACAATCGTTTGCAGTTATTTCTGATATTAAAACTGTCAGCAAATTAAAAGTTGTTAAATTAAATCACTTTACTATATCTGGTAATACTTATATTTCAGATGAAGCTTTAACCAAAATTAAATATGAGCTAATCAAAACTATTGAATAATCAACAATCATATGTCATAATACAGATATCGACAGATTGATGTCGACCATGAAAATGGTCTTAACGTATTGCTCAGAGTGATGAGCGAGGCATGTGATTATTTCTTTTGAAATGTTGCATGCCTCTTTTTTTGTCCACAGTGTCAGAGACATAAAACCTAAGGCAACATGTGGAGATTTAAAATGGGATTATTTCATAAAGCACCACAATGTCCTAAATGCAAATCAACTAATGTTGAGCCAATTGGGCGTAAGAAAAAAGCTTTCTCCGTTGGTAAAGCAGTAGCTGGTACTGTTTTACTTGGTGGTGTTGGTGGTCTAGCAGGATTTGCTGGTAAGAACACTAAAAAAATTGATATGATTTGTATGGATTGTGGTAAAACATTTGAATACAAATCGTAAACAAAAAAAGACCCGCAAAGCGCTGGTAACACTTCACGGGTCGGTCATTACTCTGACCAATCTTATATGTAACATATATATGCTAGATGAAAAGTTGAACTGGTAATTCAACGCTTTTCGTCTACCCTATTTTAGCAAAAATGGAGGTAAAAAGAAAATGGTTAAATATTATTCCCCGCAAGTTGAACCACTAGAAAATGGCAAGTTTAAGTACTCAATTAGATATACTGATCCCTCTTTTGTGGGTGTAAAAAAGAGTTCCACTACAATGACTAAGGACACCACTCACTCTAGAAAATTAGCAGATGAAGTGGTTAAGAAAAAAATAAAGAACATTATTGGTAAAATTGGTTTTAAGGAAGCTACCTTTGAAGAAGTTGCTAATCTAATGTTAGACCAATATCAAAAACGAGGACGTTCATATAATAGTGTTCAATCTGTTAAAAATAACTTTACTAGAATATTTAAAAAATTCGGTTCTAGAAATATTAGTAGTATTACCGCCATTGAAATTAATAGATTTTTAAATGATCTTCTCTACAAAGATGATTTAAAAAATGCCACTGTAGGAAAATACAAAACCAATTTTAAATTAACCTTCATTTATGCACAAAATTATGGCTATATCAAAAGAAATCCTATGCCAGATGTTCACATTGAGCCTAAGAATGAAAGGTCTTATTGGAATTATAGAGTTAAACATTGGTATTTAACTAAAGAAGAAACACAAACTATTCTTGATGACTGTACTCATGAAAATAGAAATGATTTTCACGATTTTTATTTGTGGTTATATTTAACAGGTATGCGTATTGGAGAAGGTGGGGCAATAAGAGAAGACAATATAACACAAAATCTTCAAGGAGATTATTTTGTGACTGTAGATGGTACTTTGATTTATGAAAAAGGTAAAGGATGGTATAAACAACCTTGGACTAAAACTGAAAGTGGTATGCGAACTGTTTCTCTACCCTATCAAGCCATTAATTTATATTATAAACATAGCTGCAATACCGATTGGATGAGATTATTATTTGAGTGGCCTTCTTCTATAAAAATATTTAGAGTCTTACTATTTAGTCAATTGAAATTTAACAACTATCACCCTACAGCCAAATTTAAAAATGGATATTTATTTACTAATAAATTTACTCATAATCCAATGACTAAAACTACTATTAGTAAATGTTTAAAAAGAATTTGCAAAAGGCATGATATTGACAAACAGATTACTTCTCATATTTTTAGACATACCTATATTTCTACTCTAGCTGCTAAAGGTTTTCCATTAGAAGTTATTGCAGATCGAGTAGGGCATAAAAATATTGGTACTATTCAAGCAATATATTTACATGTAATAAATTCTGAACGTGAAAAATATAATGACATGATGAAGTACTATCATTTTTAATATTTTTGTCCCTTTTCTGTCCCCAAATCAATAGAATGCGAAATAAAAAGACTTAGCATATTGAATTACTAAGTCTTTTAAAATGCTGTTATTATGCATTTCTTTCAACGTTTAATTGATTAATCTTACGCAAGACGTCTACTGCTTTCCACATACTCTCGAGTACAGTGTATTCGTAGCGTCCATGCATATTTTCTTCACCAGCAAAAAGATTTGGACAAGGTAGACCCATATAAGTTAATTGAGAACCATCTGTTCCCCCACGAACTGGATCTTCATTAACAGTAAGCCCTTCAGCCTTGTAAGCATCCCTAGCTAAATCAACAATCTCCATGTGCTTTTCTAATTCATCAGCCATGTTGTAATATTGATCCCACATTTTCAGCTTAATTCTTTCAGTACCAAACTCGTCATTCATCTTCTTAACGATGTCTTTAACTAGATTCTTTCTCTTTTCAAGACCATCACGTTCAAAGTCACGAATGATGTAGTCCATATGTGCTGAATCAACTGTTCCATCAAAATTCATCAAGTGGAAGAACCCTTCACGACCTTCAGTATGTTCTGGACGATCATGTTCAGGCAATTGATTATGGAAATCAATCCCCACTTGAATAGCATTAATCATTTGGCCCTTAGCAACCGCTGGGTGTACATTAACACCTTGAATATCTAAGCCAAATTGCGCTGCTGAAAAAGTACCCCAGTCGAGTTTTCCTGGTGCTTCACCATCAACAGTATAAGCAAAATCTGCACCAAATTCTTCAACATCAAAGTGCTCTGCACCAGTACCAATTTCTTCATCGGGAGTAAATGCCAACTTAATTTCGCCATGTTTTTCTTCGGGATGCTCCATCAAGTATTCTGCAAAAGTCATTAATTCAGAAATACCACACTTATCGTCTCCACCAAGTAAAGTATCACCAGAAGCAGAAATAATAGTTTGGCCCTTATAGTTCTTTAAATGAGGGAAAACTTCTGGGTCTAAATAAAATTCAGTATCTCCCAATTGAATCTTAGATTCACCATCATAGTTTTCAGTAATTTGCGGTTTAACATCAACCGAATTAAAGTCTGCTGTATCACAGTGAGCTAACAAACCAAAAGTAGGTACTTCATAATCAATATTTGAAGGAATAGTTGCAATTACACATCCACTTTTTTGATTATAGTGAACATCTTTAAGACCTAATTCTTCTAAGTCTTTCATGATTACATTTTTTTGAAAATTCTCTTCTCTTTCAGTTGATGGGAAACGATCTGAATGTTCATCAGAGCGTGAATTCACCTTAACATATTTTAAAAATCTAGGTAGTAAATTTGGATATTCTGCCATTTTTAATCCTCCTAAAATAAATCTTGAAATGGGTTAGTTGATACCTCTGAAATTACTACAGGTACATTCCAATTATAATCCTGATTCCACTTTTCAAGTCGGTCCCCAACCTTATATTTAAAAAGTTTCTCCGTGTAGTGTCCTGGATCGACTACTGTTAACCCTGAAGAGATCATATCATGGCCAACGTGATAGTATACATCTCCGGTTATAAATGCATCAACTCCATCAACTAGAGCTTGACGCCAGAACTTACCGCCGTCTCCGCAAATAAAGGCTACAGTGGAGATTAACCTATCATTATCAGCAGTAATCAGTCTTGCCATTGGAATTTGCATCTTGTCTTTAACATAATAGGCAAATTCCTTAGCTGTCATTTTCTTAGGTAGTTTACCCTTTCTACCAATCGCAATTCCATCAGTATCAAAGGCAAAAGGCTCAACCTCTTCTAAGCCTAATTCTTCAGCTTGCCAATCTGCTGAGCCGTTTTGAGCCTTGTCAGAATTGGTATGAATTGAATATACCGTAATTCCATTAGCGATTAACTTACCGTACATTGCATTTTGAGGATCAGCAAAATCAAGATTCTTAGCTGGTCTAAACATCACTGGATGGTGGCTAATTATGAGGTCAACACCCTTTTCAATTGCTTCATCTACTACTTGCGGCCGAACGTCTAAGGTAGTCATTACCTTGGTAACATCTGCATCCATTGATCCGATTTGCATCCCAACTGGATCACCTTCAGAAGCAATTTCTTCAGGAAAGTCTTTTTTTAAGCGAGCTACAATATCTGCTACTTTTGTCATTTTAGTACTTCCTCGATCATTTCAATCAAATCATCTATCTGACTAATTTTAGCCTCATCTTTATTTTTAGCCTTATTTAAATTAGCTTTTAGATTTTCATAGTAATTAAGTTGCTTAGTCCATTTTTTAATAAAAACTGGATTTTTTTCTTTTAATAAAAATGGACCAAATTCTAATTCTTGATCAGATAAATTATGTTTAGCCTCAGTTAACTTAGCCTTGATTATTTCATAAATGTGGCCAGCTACTTCGATAATCTTTTCTTCTACTATCTCATACTGATGATCAACGAGCCATTTTCTGACTAAAGGCTCACCTATATTAGCTTCTAAAATTAAAGTAGGATAGATCTTTCCCTCTTGATGAGCAGTTTCTAACAAATTAGTCATGAGCTTTCCACCCATTCCAGCGATTACGACTGTATCAATTTGGTCACTGCTCTTTAAAGTTTCTAATCCAGAGCCTAATCTTGTCTCAATCTTATCTTCTAGGCCTGCTTGTTCAATATCTTGTTTTGCATTATCTAATGGGCCAGCTGCAACGTCACTTGCAATTGCAAAATCTATTTTTCCTTCTTCTACTAATGCAATTGGTAAATATGCGTGATCAGTTCCAATATCTGCTACGCGACTTTGTGGATCAACCATTTTACCAATTTGAGCTAGTCTTTCTTCTAACACACTCTCACCTCTTATTAAAAATTTTAGCATAGATAATCCCAAACTTACTTGAAAAAATTTTTAATCATAAAAAAAGCAATAAAGGCTAAATTAATCCTTTATTGCTAAAAATTCAATTATATTTACTTGTTAATAATGATATCTGATGGCTTAACATCATCACCAAAGTAAGGCTTTAATTCTTGGTTGTAGTCATTAATAAAGAAGCCATCCTTGTTAAGCTTATTAATGTGCTTATTGGTCCAGTCAAGAAGTGACTTATTGCCCTTCTTAACAGCAGGAGCAATGTATGAATTTGGTCCTAAGTGCTTGATACCAACAGTATACTTAGGATTGTTCTTTACCCAAGCATATAAGTAAGAGTTGTCATCAGCTAAAGCTGCGGCACGACCATTCTTCATTGCGTTAAATTGTTGAGTCTTAGAATCAAATTTCAAGAGATCAACATCTGGTTGCTTACTAGTGAAGTAATTTTCAGCAGTAGTACCCTTAGTTACGATCACCTTTTTACCCTTCAATTGGTTTACATTAGTAATTGGCTTAGACTTAGGTGAAACAACACCAACTGATACTTTCATATATGGCTTAGCAAAATCTACGACTTGCTTTCTTTCTGGAGTAACAGTGAAGTTGGCTAAAACAATATCAGCCTTGTTTGCATTCAAGGTATCAACACGGTTATTAGCGTTTACTTGAACAAACTTAACTTTAACGCCCATTTCTTTAGCTAATTCACGAGCTAAGCGAACATCATATCCAACACGCTTGCCATCTTTATTAACCCAACCATATGGTGGTAAATCGCCAAATACGGCAACCTTTAAAGTACCACGTTTCTTAATTGCAGCAACTGAGCTAGGATTGTTGCTGGACGAACTACTGCTTGAATTATTTGAGCAAGCAGTTAAAGTCACAGCTCCAACAGCTAAAATTCCAACAGCAGCAATTAACTTTTTAATAAATTTATGTTTCTTCATTTTCTACTCTCCCTAAAATTCCATACTTTCTAAAAATTCTTCTGCTCTCTTTGTTTTGGGATGCTCAAAGAATTCTTTCCCAGGTGTATCTTCTACAATTGTTCCATTTTCTAAGAATAAGACTTGATCAGCAATCTGCTTGGCAAAGTTCATCTCGTGAGTAACGATAATCATGGTCATATGATCTTCATCAGATAACTGTTTGATTAATTCTAGTACTCCTCTAACCATTTCTGGATCAAGTGAAGCAGTAACTTCATCAAAAAGCATTAAATCGGGATGTAGAGCTAGGGCACGAACAATTGCAATTCTCTGTTTTTGACCACCAGATAATTGTCGTGGATATGAATTTGCATACTGCTCTAGATGCACTCTTTTTAATAGAGCTTTTGCTTCTTTTTCAACCTCAGCCTTAGGTCTCTTTTGAACCTTAACTGGACCAAGCAAGATATTTTCTAAGACCGTCATATTTGGGAAAAGATCATAACTCTGAAAAACCATCCCAATTTTTTGGCGAAGTTGCTGCCAATTCTTGGCAGTTGGAATTACTTTCTTTCCTTCAAAAATAATCGTGCCGCTCTTAAATTCTTCTAAACCATTTAAACAGCGAAGTAAGGTACTTTTACCAGATCCAGAAGGTCCAAGTAATGTTAATACTTCTCCCTTATTTAGAGAAAAAGAAATATCATGTAATACTTGCTTATTTCCATAAAATTTGTTTAAATCTTCAACTTCTAATATTTTTTCAGTCATCCCTTACGCCTCGTTTCTCTTACTCAATCGTTTTGCCCAAAGTGATAAAGGATAATCAACGATGAAGTATAAGAAGAAAATCAATCCATATACCCAAAAAACACCGTTAGGATTAGTTTGATTATTTGCTTCAACAATTTGTTGTCCAACATTGATAACATCCATAACACTGATCATCATCAATAAAGAGGTTGTTTTAATTACTCTTGTAGCTAAATTAATTGTTGCAGGTAATTCTAATTGAAAAGCTTGCGGCAATAAGACATAGATAAATAATTGCCATTTATTCAATCCAAGAGCTAAGCCTGATTCTCGTTGAATTTTTGGTACCGAGATCAACGCCCCACGAACAATATCACTAAATTCAGCTGAAACCCATAAAGCAAATGCAATCACTGCCATAACAGATGCCGGCCAATTCAAGTTAAATTGTCTAGGCAAAATATAATAGAACAAGAACAATAAAACTACGGTTGGCACTATTCTGAAGAATTCTAGATAGATTCTAAAAATCACTTTTACTAAGCGACTTTTCGACGTTCTTAAAACACCAAATAATGCCCCTAGTGCCAAGCCAATTATTAAAGAAAGAACTGCAATCCAAACACTTGTCCAGAGACCACCCAGCAAACGGGTAAAGTTTCTTCCTTCGAATAAAACATTAATCCCCGAATGTCCCATAGCGAACTCTCCTTTCAAGCCAAGTTAATAATAAAGATAGTGGAATTAAAATTATTGCATATGCAATTACCAAAACAAATAGATATTCATTTGAATGGTAGTACAAGCCAATCAAATCTAATGCTGTATTAGTTAATTCCGGAATAGCAATTACTGAAAAAATTGATGTTTCCTTGATTAAGAAAATAATATTTGCGGCAATTGCTGGAACACTTAAGGCAAAGCCTTGTGGAAAGACCACATAACGAGCTAATTGCCATTTTGACATTCCAATTGCTTCACCAGATTCAATTTGATTTTTGCTAATTCCATCAAATCCACCAGTAAATCCTTCGGCCATATAAGCTCCACCTAAAAATACTAAACCGATTAAACCACAAGTAATAGCGCTCATCTTTAATCCAATTACGGGAAAAGCATAGTATAAGAAGAAAAGCTGGATTAATAACGGTGTATTTCTTGCAAGCTCAACATATGCACTGACGATCTTATCAATTACAGGAACATGAAAATATTGAATCAAGCTACAACAGAGCCCAACCACCATCGCTCCAATAATTCCCACAAAGGACATCCAAACTGTTACCTGAAAGCCTTTGACAAATTGTGGCAAACTTTGCTGAATAATTGCCCAACTCATATTTTCCCTTCTTTCCAAAAATAAGTAACTGTTAACATTATAGACTTACTTTAAATCAGTTACAATAGGTAAGTATATTACTTTCTTATATACTAGTATTCATTTTTGTTATAGCAAAAAACCTTGCGGCAATATTGCTATTACCACAAGGTTTTTGCTATTAACTCTTATCCTAATCTAAGAAGTCTTTTAATTGATTTGAACGACTTGGGTGACGTAATTTACGCAAAGCCTTAGCTTCAATCTGTCTGATACGTTCACGGGTTACTCCAAATACTTTACCAACTTCTTCTAGAGTACGAGTACGTCCGTCATCAAGACCAAAACGTAAACGTAAAACATTCTCTTCACGATCAGTTAAAGTATCAAGTACTTCTTCAAGTTGTTCTTTTAACAATTCATATGAAGCATGTTGTTCAGGACTAGTTGCATCCTTATCTTCGATAAAGTCGCCTAGATGAGAATCATCTTCTTCACCAATTGGTGTTTCAAGAGAAACTGGTTCTTGTGCAATCTTCAAGATTTCACGAACCTTGTCAGTTGGCATATCCATTTCGGCACCAATTTCTTCTGGAGTTGGTTCTCTTCCTAGATCTTGCAAAAGTTGTCTTTGAATTCTGATCAACTTATTAATTGTTTCAACCATGTGAACTGGAATACGAATTGTTCTAGCTTGGTCAGCAATTGCACGAGTAATTGCTTGTCTAATCCACCAAGTTGCATAAGTTGAAAACTTAAATCCTAAACGATAGTCGAATTTGTCAACGGCCTTCATCAAGCCCATGTTACCTTCTTGAATTAAGTCTAAGAAAGACATACCACGACCAACATAACGTTTAGCAATAGAAACTACCAAACGTAAGTTAGCTTCGGCCAATTCTTGCTTAGCTTCTTCATCGCCTGATTCAATTCTCTTAGCCAAGGCAATTTCTTGATCGGCATTTAATAATGACACGCGTCCGATTTCCTTCAAATACATCCGGACTGGATCGTTCATTCTTACGCTTGAAGGTGCTGACATATCTTTTAATTCAGCCTTCTCAACGTCTTTTTGCTTCTTTAAAGCTAATTTTGAAGGTTCACCATTTTCATCAACAATACTAATTCCATTGTCTTCAAATTCTTGAACTAGTTGATCTACCGCTTTTCCTTGAAGATCATATGGCTTAATTAGTTGAGCAGTAAATTCTTTTTCAGTAATTTGTTTGTCTTTTTTAACTTCCTTAACAACTTCCTTGACCTTTTTATCAAGTGTCATTGTTGTTTCTTTGGTAGTCTTACTCTCTGCCATGTAAAAAAGCCCCCTCTAAAACTTCTTTCTTCTTAACGCAATTACTTTTTGCGCTATTTCAAGCTCTAAACTATTATCTTGTTTTCTTTGAGCATCCTTCAATTGATTAAGCAAATCATTTAATTGCTGATCAATCTTACTTTTTTCCAATGCCCGCAATTGATCATCTAATTCACGCTTAGAATAATCTGGGGGCATTGAAATCATCTCCATATTAATAATTATACCTTGAAGTTCTTCAGGAATAAAATCAATGAAGCCAGTAACCTCTGCCTCTTCATGGGTCTGGTGATACTTTAACCAAAATTCTGCTAATTTTGCATAACGTTCATCTGGAAACAAGAATTGCTGACTCAATAAGTAATCCCTTGCTTCATCACTGTGTATGAATAGGTAAAGCAAGCGATCAAGAGCAGGATTCCTTGTCTCAAGGTCAGTGCCTGCTTGCTCTTCTTTCGGCTCACTAGGCCGATCTATTGGAAGTGATTTAGGAGCTTGATAAGCTTGCTGATGATTCTTTGCACGCTGCAATTTACGTCTTTCACGCACAAAAGTTACTTTTAATGATTCACGAGTAACTCCAGTTTGGCGTGCTAATTTATCAAGATACAAATCTGCCGCAACTGGATCATTCAGGCCAGCAATCATTTGTACACTAGCCGTAATATATCCTAGCTTCTCTCGATCATTATGTAAATTATATTGATTAGCTAATCTTTCAAGTAGAAAATCCATCGAGCTAAGTGCACCAGCAACCTCTGCTTGATACTTTTCGACTCCATATTTCTTTACATACTCATCTGGATCGAGATTTTCGGGTAAAACAATTATTCCTAAATTGAATCCCTGTACTTGCCCAAATAACTTCGTTGCTCTTTCAGCAGCATGAATGCCGGGCGGATCTCCATCATAGTTAATTAAGATATTGGGAGTGATTCGTCTCAGCATATATACTTGTTCTGTGGTTAAGCTTGTTCCCATCGAAGCAACACCAGACTTAATACCAGCCTTATAAGCAGCAATTACATCCATATATCCTTCGTAAAGAATTAAATGTTTTTCACTTCTTGCCGCTTTTTTTGCTTCAGCAAAGTGAAACAGTAATTTAGATTTATTAAAAATTTTGGTTTCTGGGCTATTCATATATTTAGCAATAGTTTTATCATTACTAATTCGTCGACCAGAAAATCCTACTGTATAACCTGATTCATCCCCTAGCGGAAACATTAATCGATCACGGAAACGATCAAATAATTGTCCATCTTGCGACTCTACAAATAACCCACTTTCTCGCAGCTCATCATCTGTATAACCTTCTTGGCGAAGATAAGTCAACAAAATCGCATCGTTATCAGGTGCATAGCCCACCTTAAAATGCTCTAATAGGTCACTGGTTAATTCACGTTTTTGAGCATATTCAAGTGCTCTTTCACCCACTTTAGTGGTTAGCAAAATATGTTGGTAAAATTCTGTTGCTTGCCGATACATCTTCTTTAACGGGCTAAGTGGCTTTACCGTTTTGCCGTAGCCTTCTGGCATATGAAGATGGGCCAATTCAGCAACTTTTCTTACACTTTCAGGAAAAGTTAGATGATCCTGATACATTAAGAATTTAAATACGTTTCCGCCTTTACCACATCCAAAGCACTTAAAAAACTGTTTTCCTTCATTAACAGTAAAAGAAGGCGTTTTTTCTTGATGGAAGGGGCAAAGTCCTAAATAATCTTTACCTTTTTTTTCTAAAGAGACATATTGACTTATTACATCCACAATATCGACGGAGTTTCTAACTTCATCGATAAATTGTTCAGGAATACGTCCTGCCATCAATGGATCATCCCAATCAACTATTATTTAATTACTAATTTACTTAAGTCACCCATTCGATCAGCTAAGTTATTAACCTTTAATAATTGGGCCAAACGATTATTCTTTACCTTTTCATCCTTATCAAGAATCATATTACTTTCAAAGTAATTATTAATTACAGGTTGTAATTCTACAAAGCCTTTGTAAAGATCGGCAATACTTAAATCAGTATTTTCTTCTAATGCATTTACACCAGCATATAATTCTTCCTCACTAACATCTTGGAAAAGACTTTCATCAATGTCATTAGCATTTCTATATTTTGCTTTCTTCAAGATATTAGTAATTCTAGTCAAACTTTCAACTACTGGCTTAAAGTCAGCATCATCATGGTGCATTTGCAAGGTCTTAGCAGCAGCCAAAATTTGAATTGGATCTTGTTGACTAGACGCAAGAACAGCGTCAATTACATCATAGTCATACTTTTCAACTTGTAATTGTTGCTTTACACGATCACGAATAAAGTCGGCGATTTCATTTTCAGCTTCAGCATCCTTAGGTAGCTTAGCTGCCGTCTTACCTGATAGTAATTGAATCAATTCTGGTAAAACATCTTTAATAGGAAGTGACCAACCTTCGTTCAATAAGATTCTTACAATTCCGTATGCGTTTCTTCTTAATGCATATGGGTCATTAGATGAAGATGGGATCATACCTGCACCGAAGAAGGAGATGATTGTATCAAGTTTATCTGCAATTGAAAGTAATGAACCAACAGTAGTACTTGGTAATTCACCTTCAGCACTAGTTGGCATATAGCTTTCTTTAATTGCTACACTAACATTTTCATCTTCACCAATTAAGCGTGCATAGTGCATTCCCATGACACCTTGTAATTCAGCAAATTCACCAACCATTGAAGTAACAAGATCAAATTTGTAGATATCACTAACTCGGTCAAAGTCTTTCATTTCAGTATCTGAAACATTAAACTTCTTACCAAGGTAATCTCCAATAATTTGAACACGTGCCATATGTTCAGCTACTGAACCAATCTTATCATGGAAAGAAACATTCTTAAGCTTATCAACGAAGTGAGCTAGTGGGTACTTCTTATCTTCATCATAGAAGAATTGAGCATCATCTAAACGAGCAACAAGAACTTTTTCATTACCAGCGATGACATTGTCTAAGTATTCACTATTTCCATTTCTAACTGAAATGAAGTGGTTAATTAATTTGCCGTTTTCATCATAGACTTCAAAATATCTTTGATTATCTTTCATTGAAGTAATTAATACTTCATCAGGGATGTTCAAGTACTTTTCATCAAAAGAACCAGCAAATACAGTTGGATATTCAACCAAATTAGTAACTTCTTCAAGTAAGCCCTTATCAATATTAACTTTCCAGTTATGTTGAGCAACAAGTTCTTGAATTTGGTTAAGAATCATACCCTTACGTTCATCAGCATTAGCAATTACGTATTGGCTCTTTAATGCTTCTTCATAATCATCAGCGTTAGCTAATACAACACTGTCACCTAAGAAACGATGACCTTGAGTTTTACGACCAGCTACTACATCTAGTAACTTAACTGGCACTACTTCACTACCAAGTAAAGAAACCATCCAATGAATTGGACGAACAAATTCGAAGTCGTAGCTACCCCAGCGCATCTTAGTTGGGAAGGTCATTGCTTTAACAATATCACTCATTCCCATTAAGATATCAGAAGCTTTTTTACCTTCTTTTTGAACATGAACATAAGCATATTCAGTGCCCTTAAGCTCTTCAAAGTAAATGTCATCAGTAGTCATCCCTTGACCACGGACAAATCCTTGAGCAGCTTTTGTCCAATTGCCGTCTTTATCTTGCGCAATTTTCTTAGCTGGGCCCTTTTTCACTTCATCAATATCTTCTTGTTTTTCAGCTAAATCTTCAACTAAAATCGTTAAACGACGTGGAGTTGAATAAGTCTTAATATCTTTAAAGGATAACCCATTTTCCTTTAAATACTTTTTAGTACGATCAGCTAATTGCTTAACACTTTTAGAAACAACGTGAGCT